>Ga0079998_126208_pt1 | contig 13504 bp, 15 predicted proteins | sample PerSpoBPS_BMetaG_FD_69201 | JGI IMG/M metagenome (GOLD analysis project Ga0079998, IMG submission 69201) | Thermal spring microbial communities from Yellowstone National Park, Wyoming, USA - Perpetual Spouter B (PS_B) MetaG (SPADES assembly)... | ecosystem: Environmental > Aquatic > Thermal... | reverse complement strand
CTGCCGCTGAGGGAGATACGTGACTGGAACGACAGGCCGCTGGCCAACCAGACCATTGCACTGTTTGACAGAAGCGGGAGGCTGTACGCCGTGGTGTACAGCGACAGCCGCGGTAGGCTGGTGCATCCGTTGCCAGACATATCTGCCATAGGCCAGACCAACGTGGTGAGGGTGGCTTGGTACAACGGCTACTTGATGGAGTTGCTGAGGGGCAAGCCGGAGTTCACCATATGGATCTACGACCAGCTGATCTCCAGAGATGTGACCGAGCTGGGCGACGCCTCAACCAACAGCAAGATAAGGACCTACGTCTATCCGCTGACGATGACGGTGAAGGACGACGCAGGTAGGCCGTTGACCAACATGTATGTGAAGGTGGTTGACACGTCGACTATTGGCCAGCTTGTGAATGCCGTGAATGTAACCGGCGCCGACGGCGGTGCGCAGGTGGTTGACCTGCGGATATCTAAGTACTCCAGCGGCGTGTTGTCGCAGGTGCCCGGCACAAGCTACTACTACTACGTCTACGACCCGTCTGGCGCCTTGGTGGCTACTGGTAAGTTTGAGTTAACACGCGGCGCCTCTGTGCCTGCAACAGGTTGGAACGTCTTAGCCACTGTCAGATACGCCACTGAGATACCTGTGAAGAACAGCGCCACCCGCGGCTTCATACTTATAAAGGGCGTTGAGTTCCTCAACGGCTCCAGGAAAGATGTGAGGATTCCGTTTACTGTGTCTGGCGGCGTGATGACGCTTGGCGGCAAGGTGCCGGTGTCTGTGGAGTATCCGGTGGATATCTACGTGACTCATGTAACGCTTGGAGGCCAGGAGGTTCCGGTGAAGGGCGGGCAGTACCTAGTGTTTAGCGGCAAGACGACCGACCTCCTGTCCGGTTTGGACTTCGCCGAGCTTGGATTAACTGGCTTAGTGACGATTCAAGCCGTCGACGCCGCCGGTACGCCAAGGTCTGACTGGACCGTCCAGGTATTATACGGCAACATCACTGCGGCTCAGGGCCAGGGCCAGTTGCAGGCGGTGTTGCCTAGGACGGATGTGTTGGGCGACGCCTACAAGATCAAAGTAATTACTAACGCCGTTACTCCCGACGGCAAGGCCCTGGTTAAGGAGCAGACGCTTACGCTGAACCAGAAGGCCCTTGCTCTGCAGATACCGGTCTCCACAGTCAAGGTGACTCTCCAAGCTGTGGACGGCTTCGGCGCAGTCCGCAACGACTGGCCGGTGGTAATTGAAAACGTGGCGACTGGCATGGGCCAGCTCACCACTGAGCTCGTTGAGGGCCAGCAGTACGTGGCTAGGGTGACGGCCCTCGGCTTCACCAACACCACCACCTTCACCGCCAGGGGCCCGCAGATGGTTGTCCGCGTGAAGATACCCACCGCTAAGATAGTGGCGCAGGTAGTTGACGGCTTCGGTAAGGTGAGGGGCGACTGGAGCGTGCAGATAGTTGGCGTGTCCAGTGGCCAGGGCACGGTCGGGCCTGTGGAGGTGCTGGGCGGCCAGCAGTACACAGTGAAGACCGCGGTATTCGGCAAGGAGTTCAGCCAGACCGTCAACGTGCCGGTCGGCCAGACAGTGACTGCCACGGTGCAGGTTCCCACCGCGAGACTCAGCGTGACTGCTGTCGACGACGACAAGAAGCCAATTGACAACTACGTCTCCTCGGTTGAGTTGACCGGCCCGCTGAATTTGATGTACTCCACGCCGCCGAAGGATGTAGAGGTGCTCGCCGGCACCTACAACATCAAGGTCGTTGCGTTGGGCAAGGAGGCTCCGGCCTCTGTGACGCTGAACCCCGGCGAGACTAAGAACATACAGATAGTTGTGCCGGGCACTGCCGGCTTAGACTTCTTGGGCACCAGAATACCGTTGCCGACGCTGGTGCTGTATGCCATATTGTTGCTGGTGATAATTCTCATATTGGCGATATTGATAATTGAGTACAACAACTGGAGGAGGAGACGCCTGATGCAGATACTGGCCCCACCGAAGTAAAAAACTCCTTTTTCCCGTATTATTCCCCAACCTTTTTTAACTCCCTTCTCCATTTTTCTATGCTTGGTGTGGTCTTGATCTCTCACGTCCGTTCTGCCATGGTCGCCAAGCTCCGCGGGCTCCCCATCCCTGAGTCCCACCCCTCCCTCTCCGGGGTGAGAGCCGGCGTCTTCGTCACGGTGGAGGCTATCGTGCGTTCTGGCGGTTTCGAGAGGCGCGAGGTGCGGGGGTCTTTGGGGATTGTGGAGCCTTTTAGGGATCTGGCGTTTGACTCCGCCAAGATCGCGGCGAAGCTTGTCCTCTCCATACCCAGGTTTACGGAGTTTGACCTGCGGAGGTCTGTCGTCGAGGTTACCCTTGTCGAGGGGCTTCGGGAGTGGGACGGCTCGTTGGACGGCTTCGGGTGGGGGCGCGAGGGCGTGTATGCCGTGGCTGGCCAGAGGAAGCTGGTGGTGTTGCCGCAGACCATGGTCGAGAGGCGTATCTTGGGGGAGGCGCTGTTGCGCTACGTTGAGTCTATGGTTGGGCCTCCGGAGAAGATGTATAGGTTTTCCACCCGCATCTTCTACGAGTTGCATCCCGAGGGGGAGGTTATCGAGCGGGAGCTCTGGAGGTCGCGTGTTATTAAGCAATTTTTCGAAGTTACGCGTTAAGCTTTTATACAGCTGCGCCTTTTTAAGCAATGTATGTGGAGTTGTTCGTCGTAGCTGGTCAGAGCGTGGAGCTGGAGAACTCCCTAAAGAAGGTGGTTGAGGACCTGAGGGGGCAGGTCCAGAGGCCCGACAAGGTGAGGCTCGCCACAGTTAAGATCCGCCCAGACGCTGTGGATCAAGTGCTTAGGCTCGTGGGGGAGCCGCCTGAGAAGGTGCCGCCGCACTACAGGTCGCTGGTGAACATGTTGAAGAAATACGGCATATCCAAGTTCCCCGCCGTTGTTGTAGACGGCGTCAAGGTGGGCGAAGGCGATGTGAACCTCGAAGAGGTCCTCCGCGCGGTGCAGGCCAGAGCCAAGGCTGAGTTCCCCGAACTCGCCGCGTTGGAGCTAGTTCCCCCCAAGCCCACGCCGGCTCCCATACAGCCGGTCATAAGCCAGCCTCCTCCGCCTCCTCCGCCCCCGCCTCCGCCTCCTCTTCCGCCGCCGTCTGAGGTGCGGCCGCTTGAGCCTCCTCCTGTTGAGCAGAAGCCGGTTTTCGAGCCTCGGCCTTCGGCGGAGACCCCGCCGCCTCCGCCACCGCCACCTCCGCTTCCGCCTCCTCCTCCGCCGCCTAGGCAGATTACGGCGGTGGTTAAGCTGGTGTTGGGGAGGCCTGACAACTGCGGCGAGTGTGCGTATTTTGGCTCTATGACTTCTCGGTGCTTCTTGTTTGGCTTCGCCGTGACCAACCCCGCCTCCCCGCCGTGTAAGCAGTATGTTAGAAGTGGAGGTTAAGCACAGGGCGGACCTCTCGAAGGTTAGGGAGCGGCTTAAATCGTTGGGTTTTTCTCTCGTCGCGGCTCAGGAGGAGGTGGATATATACTTCCAGCATCCGTGTAGGAACTTCGCCGCCACCGACGAGGCTTTGAGGGTTAGGTCCGCGGGGGGGAGGGCCTACGTGGCGTATAAAGGGCCGCGGATGGGGGCAGGGGCCAAGACGCGGGTTGAGGTTTCTGCCGAGGCCAGCCCCGGCATTGTGGAGGTTTTTGAGAAGCTGGGCTTCGCCGCGGTGGCTAGGATCAGGAAGAGGCGGGAGTACTACGCCGGGGGCGGCTTCTCAGTGTCGCTTGACTTGGTGGAGGGCCTCGGCGAGTTTGTGGAGGTGGAAAAAACCGTTGCTAGCGAGGAGGAGATCCCGCGCGCCGTGGAGGAGGTGAGGCGTCTCGCCTCTGCGTTGGGCGTGGGCGAGGAGGTTAGGGAGACGTATTTGGAGCTCTTCCTCAACACTTTTAAACCGGGTAGCTAGTAGGCGCGTGTTGTTTGGGGAACTTGTCAAGGCCCTGGCGGCTGTCGAGGCCACCACTCAGAGGACAGCCATGGTTAAGCTCTTGGTCTCGTTGTTTAAAAAGGCGAAGCCGGAGGAGGTGGACAAGATTGTGTATTTCATACTAGGCGACTTGAGACCTCCCTGGGAGGGGGTTGAGCTCGGCGTGGCGGAGAAGCTCTGCCTAAGGGCCTTGTCGAAGGCCTCGGGGGTGCCCCCCGCCGAGCTGGAGGCTTTGTATAAAAAGAGCGGCGACGTGGGCGAAGCCGCGAAGAGGGCCTTGTCCGCCGGCAAGAGGCCTGGCCTCTTGGCGTTTGGCCAGCAGAGGCCTCTGGAGGTTTCCGAGGTTTACGACACGCTTTTGAAGATAGCGCAGGCGGCGGGGGAGGGCGCGCAGGATTTGAAGGTGTCTCTCCTCTCCTCGCTCTTCGCCCGCGCGTCGCCGGAGGAGGGGAAGTATATTGCTAGGTTCGTCGTGGGGAAGCTGAGGCTCGGCGTTGCCGACATGACGCTTATAGACGCCTTGTCTGAGGCCTTCGGCGTTGGGAAGGAGGCTCTTGAGCGGGCTTACCACGTGTATCCCGACCTGGGGCGCCTCGCTAGACACATCGCCGGGGGTAGGCCCCTTGACGAGGTTAGGATCACCCCGGGCGTCCCCGTGCTCCCCATGTTGGCGCAGAGGCTTTCTTCTGCCTCCGAGATCTTGGCCAAGCTCGACGGGGTTGCGGTATGTGAGTATAAATACGACGGGGAGAGGGCGCAGATACATATACGCGGCGGCTCCGTGAAGATCTTCAGCAGGAGGCTTGAGGACATAACCCACGCGTATCCCGACGTCGCGAAGGCGGTGCGGGAGGCCGTCTCCGCGGGGGAGGCCATACTGGAGGGAGAGATCGTGGCGGTGGACCCAGACACGGGGGATATGTTGCCTTTTCAGGAGCTGATGCACCGGAAGAGGAAACACGAAGTTGCCGCCGCGGTGGAGATGTACCCCGCCGTCTTGCACCTCTTCGACGTGCTCTATGTAGACGGCGAAGACCTCACCGCAGAGCCTTTGATGCACCGCCGCGTGAAGCTTTCGGAGGTCGTGAAGGAGACCGACAAGGTCTTCATAGCGAGGTGGAGGGTTTTCGACGGCGCCGAGGACGTTGACACGTTTTTCCATGAGGCCGTCTCCCTAGGCATGGAGGGGCTTGTGTGCAAGTCCCCCAACTCCATATACGAGATGGGGGCCAGGGGGTGGAACTGGATAAAATACAAGAGGGACTACAGAAGCGAGATGATAGACACGGTGGATCTCGTGGTCGTAGGCGCCTTCTACGGCAGAGGCAAGCGGGCTGGCCTATACGGCGCGTTCCTAGCCGCCGCCTACGACCCCTCCACCGACATGTTCTACACCGTGTGTAAGGTGGGTAGCGGCTTCACAGACGCGGACCTGAAGAAGATGTACGAAATGTTGCAGCCCTACAAGATCCCGCACAGACACCCGAGGGTCGTGTCTAAGATGGAGGCTGACGTGTGGTTCGTGCCCCAGGTAGTCGTAGAGGTGATAGGCGCGGAGATCACCCTGTCGCCGCTTCACACCTGTTGCCTAGGGGCCGTCAAGCCGGAGGTAGGGCTTGCGGTGCGCTTCCCGAGGTTCACCGGACGCTACAGAACCGACAAGTCGCCGGAGCAGGCAACCACAGCCGCGGAGATGCTGGAGCTGTATAGGAGGCAGAAGAAGGTGGCTCAGCCGGAGTAGACCTTCTCCAGGGTCCACCTAAGCACGCGGAGTATCTCCCTCTTTCTCTCCTCGGACCTGTAGTTGTATATCTTCATGGCGGTTGCCTCGCCCTCGCCGCCCTCAAGCTCGTATCTAAGCACCTCCTCCTGCCTCAACGCGCCTTGTCTCACCTCCTTCGCGTCTTCCTCTCTATATTTCTGGAGGAATTTGTCCAGGAAGAACCTCTTGAACAGCCCGTCTAGCCTCACCGGCTCTCTGAACTTGATGTGCAGGTGGTTTCCGTAGACCTCCACGGTTGCGTACACCTCGCCGCCTCTCCCCCTGACCTCCTCCACGGCCTCGGGCCTCGCCGCCTCCGCGGCAGTGGAGAAGGACTTCTCCCCTATTGACTTATCCAGTAGCTCCAGCAGGGAGGTGTACAGCTTCAGCTCCTCCTGTAGTTGCGCTATCTTCTCCTCCAGCATCTTCCTGACCTCCAGCAACTTCTGGACGTCCACATACGCCTCCACACATTTATATTTAAAATTTAGAAGTGCCGTGATCGTCGCCTCCGTAGGCAACCTGAATTTTGACATATACCTCAAGGTGTCTGAGCTCCCGGGCCCCGACGAAAACGTGGAGGCGCTCGACTTGTACACAGGCGGCGGCGGCTCCGCCGCGAACTTCGCGGTGGCCATCGCCCGGATGGGCCTGGGGGCCCGGTTCATAGGCGCAGTGGGCGAAGACCCCATGGGCGAGCTCTCGCTTAGGGAGCTCAAGGCCGAGGGGGTAGACGTCTCCTTCGTGAAGAGAATCGCCGGGGTTAGGTCCGGGGTGGTCGTGGTCTTGGTCCACCCCGACGGCGTGAAGAGGATGCTGTCGTACAGAGGCGCGAACCTCGGCCTCACGCCGGCTGACTTAGCTGCGGACAAGTTCCAAGGCGTCCGCCACATACACCTAGCCACCGGCAGGACGGAGCTCATAGTGAGGGCTAGGGAGATAGCCCGCGAGGTGGGGGCCACGGTTTCGGTAGACGGCGGTACGGCGCTTGCCAGGAAAGGCCTTGAGATAGTCAAGGCCGTGGTAGACGGCGTCGACGTGGTCTTCATGAACCACGTGGAGGCGAAGATGCTCGCGGGGTCCCACGACCACAGAGCCGCCGTCGAGAAGCTCTCCAAGGAGCTGTCTGTGGGGGAGCTCGTCATAACACTAGGCCCCAGAGGGGCTGTGGCGTTTGACGGCAGGAGGTTGCTCCACGTCGACGCCTTTAAGCTCAACGCGGTGGACACCACAGGGGCGGGGGACAGCTTCGCCGCGGCGTATATAGCCATGTTCCTCAGAGGTATGGATCTCTACGAGAAGCTGGTATTTGCAAACGCAGCCGCGGCGATTAAGGTCACAAGACCCGGCGCCCGGTCGTCTCCCCGCCACGACGAAGTCGTGTCTTTTCTGTCGTCGCTCGGCTACAAGATTTAAATAACAGCATCTACGTTATATAGTGGCCCAGAGAAATCCGTGTCTAGGGCCTAGATGCGCCCTCGGCCCCAACGGCACGTCGCTATTCCGTTGCGGCAAAAAAGCCCTCAAGCCCACCATAAGAGGGAACAAGATCGTGTTCTGGTGCACCTGGCTCAACGACGAATGCATAGGGGCCAGGTGCCAGTACGCCTACTGCGAGGCCAGGGCCATGACGCCCGAGGGATACTGCACCTATAAGCCGTCGGGAGAGGAGGGGGAGGCCAGGAGGGACATATTGACGGAGGTGAAGAAGATGGAGAAAGAGGTGGAGAAGATTAGGCAACACCTAAAGAGGCAGGGCCTCGGCGATTATCTGTGAAAGCCGTCGTCTTGGCCGCTGGGCTGGGCACGAGGCTGAGGCCGCTGACTTTTTTCGTGCCGAAGGCCCTAGCCGCCGTTGGGTCTAAGCCGCTTATTGATTACGTCATAGAGTGGCTGAGGCGGAACGGAGTTAGGGAGGTGGCCGTCGTGGGGTACTACATGCAGGATCTGCTGAGGAGCTACCTGTCGGAGCTCCACCCAGACGTGGTTTTTATAAAATCGCGGCGGTTGCTGGGCACGGCCGGCCAGCTGTATTACGCCAAGGAGTGGGCAGAAGGCGACGTGGTCGTGGCGAACACAGACGTCTTGACTAATCTCGACTTGAGGGGCCCTCTTCAGTTGCACCGCTCAAAGGAGGCGTTGCTCACCGTGGTGGGCACGGCGAATAAAACCTCCCTGCGGTTCGGCGTGTTGGAGGTTGAGAACGGGCTCTTAACCGCGTGGAGGGAGAAACCAACCTTCGAGTACATAACGTCCACTGGGATCTACGTAATTTCTGACGCGGTGGTTAAGAGCCTCCCCGAGGAGTACCTCGACATGGACGCCCTCGCCAGATCGCTGATGCCCCGCGTCGCGGTGTACGAGGCAGAGCAGGCGTTTTTCTACGACGTGGGCACGCTGGAGGATTTAGCCAAGGCGAGACACGTGGAGCTGGGACACCTGAGGCCGTAACTACACTTCCACACGTAACAAATATATATTTCTTCATCATCTAGGGCGATGAGCGTATGTCCTGTTTTGAGGCGGGGGGAGGCAGGTTTTGTATGTGGCTACACCAACAAGCCCATAGACCCCTTCAGCTGGTACTGCATAGGCAACTACACCGAGTGCCCCATCTTCATCAGGTACTCCCGGGAAGAGCGGCGGCCAGCCGCGCCGAAGCCCGAGGAGGCCCCCAAGCCGCTCGCCGAGGTGCTCCCGCTGGCCCCCGAGAGGCCGGAGGCTGAGTTCGAAAAGGCCATAAAACCTGTAATTGACAACGTCGTTTTGAAATACGACGACTTGGTGAAGAAGCTAGACGACGCCTGGAAGGACTACGAGAACAACGTAGTGGGGGCCCGGCGGCAGTGGGAGGTAGAGAAGATGTCCCTACTGAGGGCCCAGGAGTTGCTCAACAAGACAATAGGAGACTACGAAAAGATGCTGACGGAGATAGAGCTGAAAAAAGACTTCATGCCCACTGAGGCGTACGCGGCGACGAGAAAAGACCTCGAGGCCAAGCTGGAGGCTCTTCGGGGGCTCCTCGACGAGGTGAAGGCGAAGTACATGGCGCTGGAGGAAGGGCTGGGGGTCCACTTCAGAAGAGTACTCTCCACCTCCACAAGCGCAGAGGTCATATCGCTGAAGCTCTCCCTGTCTAAACTAGAGGAGTTGCTAAAAGAGGGCAAGATATCCCGGGAAACCTACGAAAAACTTAAGAAAGAACTAGAAGAGTTGTTGAAATGAGCCTCGACATAGCGTATCTAGCGCTGGGAGAGCTAGAAAAACTGCTGTCTCAATACGAGGAGAAAGTAAAAGGCATAGAAGACACGTGGAGGGCCTTCGCAGACGCCGCGGCTAAGACCAAGTCCAGCTGGGACGCAGACCTCGCCAAGGTGAAGATACGCGCCGACCAGCTTAGAAACGTGGTGGAGAGCCTCAAGAGAGAGCAGGAGGTCCTCTTGGCGAAGAAGGAGCTGGGGCTTATATCTGAAAAAGACTACAACGCCCTCTCCACCGAGCTTCAGAAAAAGATTGACGAATACCAGGCGAAACTCAACGAGCTCACCCAGAAGGTGGCGGAGCTGGAGTCCCGCATCTTGTACCTCTGGTCCCGGGCGCTTACAAAAGAATACCTCGCCAAGTTCGACCTCCTGGAGCTAGAAAAGAAGATCGAAGACGCCAAGGCCGCCGGCAGAATCGACGACGAGACCTACGCCAAGATACGCCACGAGGTGACAATCATGAAACAAACCTGGGAGCTACTGAACCTCCTCCCCCCTACTGACAAGGCCTGACGTAGGCACGCCCCTCGCGGACCTCCACAAGCTCGACACAGCTCCCAGCCGCAACCTCGCAAGCGGCGCACACAGCCTTCCAGTACACCCCGCCCACCTTCACCACTCCCACAGGCTTGAGGTCTTCTACGGCGATTCCCCTTCCGCCCACGTAGTCAAACCCCCTGGGTTGCTCCTTAGACACCTTTACCGCCACATAAACTGCGAAGCCTAGAAAAGGAGCCGCCACCGCAACCGCCGCCCACAGAGGAATTACGTTGAAGAAATAGAGCAGGAAGGCCACGACGGCGGGCGCCACGAAGAGGAATATATCGTCGAGAATAGCCACCAGCAGAGTCGCGAGACGAGACATATATACCATAGGCCCATGCATTAATAATGTTTACCCTGGACATTCCCCCGGGGTACACGGCCTTAATCAGAGGCCCAGCCTCTGCGGAGTGCGGAGGCCTCTGCAGAGTCTTCGGGGGCCTATTTCAGAGATTTGAAGTGCCGCCCCACAAGCAGTACCCAGTGGAGGGCCCCGCCGTCCTCGGAATAGAAAACGGCGTCGTGGTTCTCGTGAAAGGGAGCACCACGCCGCAGGACTGGAACATAGAGACAAGCGGCGCCGTCGCCCTAGTAGGCCCAACAGACGTCGGTAAAAGCAGTCTCTCCACCTACCTCCTCAACATCCACGTCGCGCAAGGCAGAAGAGTATGCGTAGTAGACGCAGATGTGGGCCAGTCAGATATAGGCCCGCCCGGCTTCGTCGCCTACAGTTGCACCTCGGCCCCAACACCGCACATCTCAGCCCTGGAGCCACAAGACGGGTACTACGTAGGCTCCACAAACCTACAGGGCATGGAGGAACTGCTTCTCGCAGGCGTCGTGTGGAGCCTCAGACGGGTCGCGGCTCAATACCCCCATCTGGTGATAATAAACACCCCCGGGTGGACAACAGGCCGCGGGCTTCAGCTACTGAGGGCGTTGATAGACGCCACGGGCGCGACGCCTATAAACATCGGCGACTACATACTCCCAGGTCTATTAGTCTCTAAGTCTCCCCACGTGCTCCCCAGAGGGCCGCAAGAGAGGAAAGAGCTGAGAAACTACGCCTACAGACGCCACTTCAAGCCTGTGGCCAGATTACAGGCAGAACAACAAAAGATGTCGCTCTGTCGCTGGGATGGAGGTCTCGACTGTCCCTGGGGCCGCTACCTCGCCGCCGACGTGGAGAGGCCGGAAAAGAAGGGACGCGAATACGCGGTGCCGCCACACTATTTGAAACATCTCTTCGCCGCCTTGTACAAAAACGGAACGCTTGTAGGCTACGGCGTAGTTGAAAAATTTGAGCCAAGAGTCGTCCTCTACGCAACAACTGCTGACTTTGACGAGATCCGCGTAGGCAAGACACGGCTGGACCCACAGACACAAGAAGAACTAGACCCATTGCCCTAACGCCTATAGACGTACCAGAAACACAACTCACAAATCACAAAAACTTAAAAACGCGAGACAAAGAGACCCTGGCCCGTAGCTCAGCCTGGATGGAGCGGCGGAGGAGTGGTTCCGCGGGGGGCCGTTTTTTTGTTTACGCGTCTCATCTTTTCCAGAGTTCTTACATAGTCGCCACGGTGTATGCCATCAGACCCTTTAGTTCACCCCACCTCTGCTCTCGTGTCGGCCACCCAGCTTTGACTAATACAACACAATATGTAAAACTCCTGAGAAAGAAGCATTTTAAGAAGGCGGAAAAAGAATTTTACAAAGACTCTTGAGAACTAAGCCCACACGAGACGTAGATCCCCCAGAGGGCTAGAGCACCCTTACGTATTCCCTCGCCGCCGCGGCGTAGGCCAGCAGTCCCTTGGGACGGTGCACCTCTCTCATCTTCTCCTCGTATGCTTCGTATCTGCTGAACGTCAGCTCCAGCCGCACCTCCCTCGCCGAGCTGTTTTGGGCGCAAAAAGCCTTCGGCGGGGGTGATGGAGAGACACGCCTCAGAGCCGTCCACCGCCACGTACACCTCCACCATGTAGGGATGGAGGATGCTCATCGGCCTCTGCTTTATTACATCAACCATCCACGGGAATCTACGCAATACGCTGGCAATTTCCACCAGCCTCTCCTTAAGGTCTAGCCACTTCCTAACCCACTCAACGCCGAAGGCTTGTAGCTCCGGCCACTCCCTAAGGAGCTCCTCCGCTGGGTCGATCTTAATGACTAAAGCCGGCTTAGGCGGCTCTTTCAGCCTCTCCACCTCCCTCCCATAGTCTCTTAGCACCTCTTCAACACACTCCTCTGCCGTGCGGCAGTAGGGCTGTTCCAGCTTCACCCCATTCACGACAACGCCGCAGAAGACGTCGTATTGATTAACCCACACACCCACCCTCACATACTCATACCACAGCCCCACCTCAAACCGCCCAGCCAACTCCCACAGAGCATCAGCCACCGCCTGCCTCAGACAGCCGCCCACCTCTTCATCCCTCCGCCTCCTCCACCTCTCCCCCGCCTCCCACCTCCTCCTATCCCTCGAATGAACCCACACCCGGTACTTTACACACACGCCTCTACGGCACCCCTCCGCCGTCAACACACCCTCGTAGAGACACCCGTCGTTAGTACACCACTCCCTGGGCGGAGGCTCGTACTCCACGTACTGGAGGACACCCAGTTTTCGAGGCAGTTCAAAAACGGCGGCCGTGGTCCTAATTCTTCTGGCGGCCGTCGTCATATCCACTGCCTAAGGGCCGTCAACACCTCCTCCGCGGCCCCCCTCTCGATTAGGTAGGTCCCCCTCTTATGCCTCTTGGCGAGACCTCTCTCGATAAGCCTCGTCATGAGCCAGTGTACGGCCATGCCGCACCGCCTATCCACTCCGCATATGTTGCGGACGCGCACCGCAACCACGGCGCCTCTCCCGCCCTCCACACGCCTCTGTATGTGCAAAAGCAATGCGGGGAGGTACTGCTTTATCTTCCAGACCTTCATCCGCCTAATCTTCCACCTCATACCTCTACGCCCAGCCACTTCTTTACGTACTTGGCCACCTCCTCTTCTGTCTGTTCAAGAATCCATCTGCCGCGCGGCGTAATTGCCACAACGCCGCCTCTTATCTCCACCTCGCCTTCAAGGAGTTTGGGCCACGCCCTCCAGTCGTATCTAACCCCAAGCGCCTCCACAGCCTCCTCCACCATCCGGTCTACCTCCTCGACTTCTGCGGGGCCGCGCGTCAGCCTCTTAAGCACCAGCAGTCTGACGTACTCCCCCACAGGCGTGTAGCGAATCTGCCGGCAGTTCATACCCTCATCCTCTTGGCGGCGTTTCTGATGCTCGTGGGAGTCGTGCCAGCCGCCTCAGCCAACGCCTTCAAGAGGCCCAGCTTTTTCAACGACGCCAGCCACAAGGCGGCGGCCGCAGAAACCCACGGGTTTTTGCCGGCCAAAACGCGCTTGTTCTTCTCCAGAAGCTCCACTGCGGCTTTGACTACAGCCGCGGGCAGGTTGACCCTCGCCGCCAGCGTCTTCACGTAGTCCTCGATAGACGGCTTACCGCCCAGCTTCATTACTTCTTTCAACCTCCACGCCACCCTCCTCACTCGACTCTCATCGGCTTTGCTACACCTTAGGAAGTCCTCCAGCGGCCTAGGCACCCCAGCCACCTTAGCGGCTGTCCACAAAACAGCCACAGCCGCCACCTCCGGCGGGAATCCGGCCACCACCTCGAAATACCGCTTCACTAGTGATTCAGCCTCCTCAGCCACGCGTTGCGGCAAACCGGCGCACTCCCTAATACGCTTCAGCTCGCCTCCTATCGCCGCCAGCCTCCTCTCGCGACCATGCAGGGTCTCTCTGTGGAACCTCGCCAGCCTCCGCCACTGCACGCTGTGCTCCGGCTTAACTGCCATGTCCGTCTTGATGACAAGCGGCGCCGTCTTGGCGGCGTACGGCGCCAGGGCGGCTGAGCGTTTTGTGCGTTCAGACAGGCTGGAAGACGCGGTGGAAGAG
>Ga0079998_112627_pt1 | contig 13537 bp, 10 predicted proteins | sample PerSpoBPS_BMetaG_FD_69201 | JGI IMG/M metagenome (GOLD analysis project Ga0079998, IMG submission 69201) | Thermal spring microbial communities from Yellowstone National Park, Wyoming, USA - Perpetual Spouter B (PS_B) MetaG (SPADES assembly)... | ecosystem: Environmental > Aquatic > Thermal... | reverse complement strand
CGCTTCCTCTACACCGCGTTTACTAAGTGTGAATTGAACCTGTGAGGGATTGAAACGGATTAGTTGAAGCGGTTAATTTAAAAAAGTAAGGAAAGTGTGAATTGAACCTGTGAGGGATTGAAACTAACATAAGGATACATTGAATTTACATCATATCCCTTGTGTGAATTGAACCTGTGAGGGATTGAAACAGGGCGGAACCGTAATTTGTTCCACAACTTGCACCATGTGTGAATTGAACCTGTGAGGGATTGAAACTTTTTAATCCCCCAAATATAATGATTTTACATCTTCTGTGTGAATTGAACCTGTGAGGGATTGAAACTTAATTTGAAAATTTGAAGGGAGGAATATCTCAAGACGTGTGAATTGAACCTGTGAGGGATTGAAACACTTTTACAAGTTCAAAATCAAAATTTCCTGCATTTGTGTGAATTGAACCTGTGAGGGATTGAAACCTTTTTTTCAAGCCGTTTTAAAATTTTTTTAAGAACCGTGTGAATTGAACCTGTGAGGGATTGAAACCAGGCTCTAAACCTTCAAAATCAACATCTTTAAAAAGTGTGAATTGAACCTGTGAGGGATTGAAACTTGGGGATCTTTTTGGTTTTGGGGTGTTGGGGATCTTGTGTGAATTGAACCTGTGAGGGATTGAAACTGACTTTAGATAAACAAATATCACAAACTGTCATATGTGTGAATTGAACCTGTGAGGGATTGAAACTCATTAACCTGAAATAACTTTGATTTGGATTCGCTTTGTGTGAATTGAACCTGTGAGGGATTGAAACCGTTGAATCCATCCTTATTTTAAGTTCAAATTCACCCTGTGTGAATTGAACCTGTGAGGGATTGAAACACGGTTTGAACGGATGCGCCACTATCAATTGCATAGTGTGAATTGAACCTGTGAGGGATTGAAACGTAATATAATTCTATCCCTACAAAATTGCCTATGTCTGTGTGAATTGAACCTGTGAGGGATTGAAACTAATTTTACAGCCCTCGCTGGGGTTGCACCCTGGCGGGTGTGAATTGAACCTGTGAGGGATTGAAACGAGGGTTTTCCTGATTAATTAAAGATTTTATTCCCTGTGTGAATTGAACCTGTGAGGGATTGAAACTCGTTAGGAACTACTATTATTGTGTCCCTGTAATTCGTGTGAATTGAACCTGTGAGGGATTGAAACGTATAATATATTCAACTTAACCAAAACTTAATTGAGTGTGAATTGAACCTGTGAGGGATTGAAACCTGGCATGTTTAGACATTTTTTCCATGCCAGAGAGTTGTGTGAATTGAACCTGTGAGGGATTGAAACTTTATATAAAATTTATAAAAACAAAAACAAAATTATGGTGTGAATTGAACCTGTGAGGGATTGAAACGATTTCCGAAAAATCAAAAAATTTTTTTTCGGATTTCGTGTGAATTGAACCTGTGAGGGATTGAAACTAGCTAAACATATAACTTTCATCTTCTTTATTTTCCCGTGTGAATTGAACCTGTGAGGGATTGAAACTAGATATTCTTTATCACTATAAAGTCATCTGGTAGAGTGTGAATTGAACCTGTGAGGGATTGAAACTTTTTTGTAAAACAAACTTACCTTTTATTTTATCTTTGTGTGAATTGAACCTGTGAGGGATTGAAACGAATTTAAAGTAGCTGTGCAAGCAAGCGCCCATATCGTGTGAATTGAACCTGTGAGGGATTGAAACATAAATAAATATGACTTATCCTTATCTTTTATAACCTGGTGTGAATTGAACCTGTGAGGGATTGAAACAAAATCTCACCCCTCAAAACTTCAACCTTTTGCAATGTGTGAATTGAACCTGTGAGGGATTGAAACTAACTCGCTTACCTTCAATTTCAACTTTCTTCTTTATGTGTGAATTGAACCTGTGAGGGATTGAAACAAATTTTTTTCACCTCTAAAAGGAACTTTGCCTTTTTGTGTGAATTGAACCTGTGAGGGATTGAAACAGATACATTTTATGTTAAGTTTGTTTTTTTCCAGCGTGTGAATTGAACCTGTGAGGGATTGAAACATTCACCACCCGATTTATGCGTGGGACTTAATTCAAGTGTGAATTGAACCTGTGAGGGATTGAAACTGTTATGAATTCTTTCCTCAACCTAAATCTACTTAAGTGTGAATTGAACCTGTGAGGGATTGAAACTATTGCATAAGGCATTTTATAACCTCCTGATTAAATTGTGTGAATTGAACCTGTGAGGGATTGAAACAACAACCGATTATATCAGGCAAACCATCAGTTCCTTTGTGTGAATTGAACCTGTGAGGGATTGAATGGATTTGGTTTTAGGTTGGTAAAGAATTTAACTGCACCCCTCACTTTTATTCTCTCCCGCAAGGGGAGAGAAGAATTGAAAGAATATCCCCCTCACCCTGACCCTCTCCCGCGGGGTGGAGAGGGAAAAGTGAAGATGGAAAGATTTAAACAATGCCCCTCACCCTGACCCTCTCCCGCGGTGGGAAGAGGGGACTTGTAAAAGTAAAGTTAGGGATAGGGGAATTTTAAAACTTGCGTAAGGGTGTTTAAGGGATTATATTTATTTATGGAGGGTCATTGAAAATAAAATTTTTGAAAAACTATGCCACTTGGCTTTGGCTTCTTTTCCATTGTAGACCTTTACTATGATGATGTAATGTATCCTCATTTTGTCAAGTATATTTTGGGTTGGCTTGATGGGACACGAAAGGAGCGGTTGCAACTTGCTGAATATGTTGGCTTGATACCACGAATTATAAGGCGTGAATATGGCAAGATTAACCCAGACCATCCTATCGCAAAAGGAAATGGTCAGTTGGGAATTGAAAGGGTGAGCGAGATATTGCACAAAGAATTTGGTGTTGATGTTGGTTTTGGATTTCCGCCGATGTATAAGCGGGTTGTTGGGCGGGCACACCCAGAATGGTTTGCTTTGTTTATTGACATAGTGAATAAAAAATGGAAGATTGCCAAAGAACTTGGTGGTAAATACCATCTTCCACCGCACGGGGATATGGCTGATGACAAGATAAGGGAACTTGTGGCACAGAGAAAGCAGGAACTTGGGGTTGAGACGATTGTAGTTCCAGTTGAAGAGGTGCTCTATAACAATGCAAAGTTTTTGAAACTATCGGAAAAAGCAAGGGAGTATTTTGAAAAAAGAATGAAAGAGTTGTGGGGATAGTATGTCGTTTTACTATCGCTTCGGTGTTACGGGCAAAAGGGTGTTAGTGTTTTAGAGGGTTGGGTTAGGTTTTTTGGGGTTGAAAAATTTTCTATATGTGTGTAAATTAGGGGTAAGTTTGGAAAGTAATTTCAGGGTGATATATGAGATTAGGATATGGTGCTGGAAAACTTGTTTTACAAAAGTTGGGGAATGTAAGTATTTGAAACTTTTTGGTAGAAAGAGATAACAGGAAAATGAAAAGGAGTAAAAAAAATGAAATGGGTAAAGTTTACTTGTAGTGTTGTTACCCCAATGTTTATGGAAGGAGCAGACGGAAGAACTCCAGAGTTGAGACCATCTGAATTTAAAGGGATGATGCGTTTCTGGTGGAGGGCAATAAGGGCAGATGATGATATTGAAGAACTCAGAAAAGATGAATCAAAAATTTTTGGTGGTACAGAGAAGGAAGGAAAGAGTAAGGTAGCAATAAGAATTACCTCCTTACAAGTTGATTTTTCTTCATATAAACCTTTACCTCACTCTAAAGACAAGATATTTACTTTACCTTGCATTAAAGCAAATTCTACATTTGAGATACTTCTGGTGGGTGAAGAAAAATTTATAAATATCTTTGAAGATGTTTTTTTACTATCAACTATTCTAGGTGGTTTTGGAAAAAGATCAAGAAGAGGGTTTGGAAGTGTCGAAATAATTGAACCTAAAGAATTAAATTTTAAAAATTTTCAGAAAGAAGAACTTTTAGGAAAAATTTTGGAGACTTTGAATCAAATAGATAACCACTATGAAATTAGAAGTTCAAAAATAGTTAATAGAAAATCAGGTGGAAATTATCCTTGGATAAGAGAAATTGAAATAGGTAAAAAACATGATAATTGGGAAAATTTATTGGAAGAAATAGGAAACGCCACTCATAATCATAAAAATCCATCTTTAGGAAGCTTATCACCAAGAATGGCATCGCCAATTTATGTTTCTGTAGTAAAACTAAGAGATGGGTATTATCCCATCGTCACTACTTTAAAAAGTTATTTTCCTCAAAATTATCCTCATTATGACCTTAACAAACAAAATGATTTTAAAAGAGAGGTATTATCATGAGATGGTATGACGAATTTCTCAAAAAATTCTTCCATGACCCTATTGATAAACCTTTGAATATTCCGGGACATGAAACAAGAGCAAAGGATTATGCTGAATTTTTTGGTGTTTCTGGAATCAAAGAAGGAAAATATTCTGACCAAATTGCCTCATGCATGGAAAGAAGTTTATTGCCAAGAGACATTAAGCAGGATTTCACTGAAATAAGGCATCCGTTGAGCGAGGAAAAAATAGATGTTACTTTAGATAGTCAAAACTCTATAGATAAAATTTCTTTCACATTAAAAGAAATATCCAATTCTTACATAAATCTATCAGATAAAGACAAAGCACTTTTAATTTGGAGAAATTTACTTGAAGAAATTATAGAAAAAATTCAGGACAAAGAGCTAAAAAAATATATTCCAATCCTACCAGCAGATACAAGAGTTCCAGACCATTCAATCTGGGAGCATTTAAAAGTCGCAACAGCGGTAAATGCTTTTGAGGGATATCAAAATAATTCACTATTTTTATTCACAATTGGTCCTGTTCAATCTTTTATTTCTCAGGCAAGAAAGGCGCAAGATTTTTATATGGGAAGTTTTATGCTTTCATATTTCACTTTCATTGCAATGAAGGAGGTAATTGAAAAATACGGACCAACATCAATAATATATCCAGACCTTTACAAACAACCATTGATGGATTGGTATCTAAAAAATAAAGGATTAGAACCTAAAAACTTTAATCCAGATCACATCACTGTTCCCACTATCCCTAATAGATTTGTTGCAATTATTGGGACTACAGATAAAAATGAAATTGAGAAATTTGCAAAAAATATAATTGTAAAAATTAAAAATGAAATCAAAAGTGCAAAAGAAAAGATCTTAGAAGAATTAAAAATTGATATAAAATTGTCCGATACTCAAAAGGAAATATTACAAAATCAACTACTTTCAGATTTTCCACAAATATATTGGGTTGCAATTCCTTGGAGGAGGGGAGAGAACGACTTACAGATAGATGATCTGAAAGACTTTTTCACAGATGACAAAATAAGAAAATGGAAAGAACTATATAAATTTGCAAACGAAAAAGGAGAGTATCCTCCCAACATCGGTTTTCTCTATGAGTTTCTCTATACAGCCCTTGAAAAATCAATGGGTGCAAGAAAAAATTTAAGGGAATTTGAACAGAAACAAGAAGAAGGAAGAAAATGTTCATTATGTGGAGAAAGAAATGTTTTGTTTTTCTGGGAAAGTAAAAACAAAAATAAATTTTTAAAATATAATCCGATAGCTTACGATTTAACTGGTAAAATTGAACAAAAATATTTAACCGATGGCGAAGGACTTTGTGCCTTCTGTTTTCTAAAAAGAACATTTGAAATATATTTAGAAAAAGAAGTAGATTCTATTTTTAAAGATTTTTCTTTTCCATCTGTTGCGGAAGTTGCCTGTGCTGATTTTAAGGAAAAAGCGAAAGAATTGCGAGAATTTAAGGAATATGAAGATAAATTTTTTGAAGATATTCCTGTGCGATACCTTAAGATTCTTTCATTGCCTAAATTGAATTTGAAAGAAACACTTGAAGGGTCTTGGTTTTATGAAGAAAACCTTACAGAAAAGAAAATAAAAGATGAGTTAGGAGTAGAAATTGATATTCAAAAAATTAAAGGATTAAAAGACCTATTAAAAAACAAACTTTATAAACAAGCAGGCAAACCTAAAAAATATTACGCAATTCTTTATCTTGATGGAGACAATATGGGAAAATGGCTTTCGGGAGAAGTTTTGCCAGAAATACAATATGCGTATAATTCGGAGGTATGGGAGAAAAAATTACCCGAGAAATTTAAAAAGGGGCTGACCACACAATTAAAGGAAATTTATCCTGATAAAAAAGCACGAAAAATCCTCACCCCTGCAATCCACTCAGCAATATCAACTGCGTTAAGAAATTATGCTATTGAGTTTGTAAGAAAAATTGTTGAAGAAGAACATCTGGGAAAACTAATTTATGCTGGTGGTGACGATGTTCTTGCATTTGTAAATCTAAAAGACCTCTTTGATGTTATGGAAAAATTGAGATGGGCTTTTTCTGGACACATAAAATTTGAAAATGGGGAAATAAGAGTTGATACGACGAACAATTCTGGTTTTGTGCTTAAAGATGGCGTTTATTACCTTACAATGGGTAAAAACGCAACTTGTTCAATGGGAGTTGTAATTGCCCATTATAAGGAACCATTAAAAATTGTTATAGATAAGATTTTTGAAATGAATAAGAAAGCTAAGGAATCTGGGAGGAATAGATTTGCTATTTGCTTATTAAAGCATTCAGGAGAAGAAAGAGTTGGAGTTGCTGAATGGGAAATTGAAATTAACAACAAAGGTACCGAATTGACGACAAAAATTTTGAAAGATTTGCAAGACTGGATGAACAAAGATAGGAAAGAGAAAAGGTATATTTCCGATGGCTTTATTCAAAAATTTAAAATGGAATTTATCAAATTGAAAGAAACTTCACTTTCAGAGGGAATAATAAACACAGAACTCAAAAGACTTGTTACAAGAGCTTACAATGAACCTAAAGAAGAGAAAAAAAGGTTTATAGAAGATTTTGTTGAAAACGCAAAAATACTTTTTTGGAGAACAGGTGGGGACATAGATAATTTTACAAATCTTCTTGAAATTTCAAGTTTCATCAATAAGGAGGAATAAAATGTGGTATAAAATTAAGCCTCTTGACACATTATTTTTCAGAGATGGAAGACCTTTTACTATGGGTTCAGAAACATGGGCAGAGCCAATATTTCCCCCATATCCTTCAACAGTTTATGGAGCAATATGGACTTGGCTTATTTTTGAAAGAGGTGGTTTAAAAGAATTTGAAGATGGTAAATATAATGATGAACTTGGTAGAATAATTAAAGACGAAAAAAACAATCTTAAGGAAGTAAAAAAAGGGAATTTAACGATTAAAGGACCTTTTATCTGTTTAGATAATAATATTAATATATATTTTCCTGTGCCATTTGATTTCCTTAAAAAGAAGGGTGCACCGCGAAGTGAAAAAAACAACCTTTTTTATATTGATTGCATAAACAAGCCGGAAATTTTCATATCAGATTATCCCCTGGAAAGGATTTTAATCAATAAAGGAGATTATGAACTTGATGAGTGTGATGAGTTTTTAGATATAGCTTCTTTAAAAGATTATTTGATGGATAATAAAATAATCGTTCGATTTACAGAAAAAGATAAAATTTTCTTAAAAGAAAAAAAGACAGGAATCAAGAGAAGCAGAAAAACTTTATCTTCTGAAGAAGGTTATTTATATAGAATTCCCATGATAAGGCTTAAGAAAGAGGCAAGTTTATTTATAGAAATAGATGGACTAGAACAAAACAATTACCCAAAAGGTGGTATAATTCAAATCGGCGGAGAAGGCAAAACTGCAAAAATAGAGAAAATAGAAAATGATGACCCGTTAAAAGTGTTAAGGGATTTGAATTTCAACTTTGAAAATAAAACTTTCAAACTTTACTTTGCAATGCCTGCAATTTTTAACAAGGGTTGGTTGCCAGATTGGATTGATGAGAAAACTTTCGAAGGGTACTATAAACAAATAAAATTAAAACTTGTTGCCTGCTCTATTGGAAAATACAAATTAGTAGGCGGATGGGATTTGGCAAATAAAAGACCTAAGCCAATGTATAAAGCAGTTCCAGCGGGAAGTGTTTATTATTTTAAAATTTTAGATGATACACCTGCTGAAAGAATTAAAGAAGTTTTTCATCTTAAAAATATCTCTGACATCAATTCTGAGGAAGGATTTGGATTAAGTCTTGTTGGGGAGGTGAGAGAATGAAAAAAATAATTACAATGGTAGGGACATCACTTTTTGAAGATTATTTGGAAAATCACAGCAGCGATGCCGAATTTGAAAATGCTTATAATCATCTTAAAAAGAATAAAATCAAAGCAGATGAGTTAGATAGAGAGCCGGAGAGAAGAGGAAATATTGAAAGAAGTTTAAGGGAGAGTTACTTCAAAAACAATCAAAATGCATCCGCAGAAATTAAAAGTTTAATAAAACTTAAGGAAGAACTAAAAGAAGATTTTGAGATATATCTTTTATTTTCCGATACTGCGATAAGCCGTCTTGCTGCAGAAATATTGTATAAAGTATTTAGCGAGTATAAACCCTACAATGTAATAAAAGATTATGAAGTAAAAGAACCTATAAAAATTGAAGGTCTTCAAACCTGGGATAGAAACGTATTCAATAAAGGTATGGTAAATTTAATTCAAACGATTGAAAATATCTCTCAAGGATACTGGGAAAATGTGGTTATCAACATAACCGGTGGATATAAAGCAACAGTTCCATATCTCACTATTCTTGCCCAAATAAATAAATGCCCAATTTATTATATTTTTGAAGACACAGAGGCTTTAATTAAAATTCCTTATATTCCAATTGATATAAATTGGGGAATATTTGACAAATACTGGGAATTTTTTGAAACAATAGCGCATCCAAATTCTATCCCCAAGAGAGATCTTAAGTATAATTTTTTAAACGACTGTAGCGATATTTGCGAGGAAACAAAAATTGATAACATTAATTATGTTACTTTAGGTCCAATTGGAGAAATTTTATGGAGAAAGTATAAAAGTAGATTTTTTATCTTTTATGCCCCAGAAGAGGTTTACGATGAAATTCAAAGGCAAGATAACATTATGTGCATTTTAACTTCTAAATTTGGAAATAATGAAATAAGAAAAAACAAGACAGAAATTAAAAACGGACATTATGTTTATGATGATGGAAATAATCCATATAGAATTTTTTATTTTGAACACGAAGGCAAAATTTACATTTACAAAACATTTGAAAACCACAAAGAATATGAAAATTATTTGAACCAGACGAAAATTGACGAAAGTTTTAGAAAGCAAATAATAGAAAAGTCTAAAATTTACAAAATTCAAAAGGAAGTGCAAGATGTTTAAAAAATCAAAACTGTTTTTTATAATTGCGGAAACACCACTTCATCCAGGAAGTGGTGGAGAGGTTACTGGACTCGTTGATTTGCCTATTCAAAGGGAAAGATACACAAACTTCCCCAAAATTGAAGCGTCGGGGTTAAAGGGGTGTATAAGAGAGGCATTCAGAGATTTAAATCCTGAGATAACTATTAATGGACAAAAAATAAAGCCGAAAGACGAAATTACTTATAAAGAGGGTGATAAAGAAAAGAAAACAGATTACATATCGCTCATCTTTGGTCCAGAAGATACAGAAGAAGCCCATGCAGGTGCCCTTGCTTTTACTGACGCCCGAATTCTTTTGTTCCCTGTAAAATCTTTGAAAGGTGTATTTACATGGATAACCTGTCCGATGGTTCTTGAAAGGTTTAAAGAGGATTTAGGGTTAGCAAAAAATATAGACGGTTCGCTAAATGTAGATTTTTCTACCTTAATAAATACATTACCAGAACAAACAAACATTTCTATTGAATCAAAGGTTGTTCTTGAAGAATACACATTTGATGTAAAAGAAAATAAAGAAACTTCAAAAATAGCAAAATATCTTGCAGATAAAATTTTCCCAAATGACGCATACAAATTCTGGCGAGAGAAACTTGAAAAAGATTTGGTAATTCTATCAGATGACGATTTTGAACAATTTGTCACAAGTTCAACAGAGGTTATAACGAGAACAAGAATTGATTACGAAACTGGCACAGTTGATACGAAAAGAGGTGGATTATGGACAGAAGAGTATCTTCCTCAAGATACAATTCTTTACTCAATTGCAATGGCTTCGCCAGTAAGGGTAGAGAAAGATAAAGCAAAAGGAGTTTTTAATGTAGGAAATCTTGATAAAGAAGCTGAAAAGGTTCTTCAGTTTTTTGAACTAGGGATTCCGGAGGTTATCCAGATTGGTGGAAATCAAACAATTGGAAAGGGTATTGTGAGAATTCAAATTTTAAAATAGGAGGTTAAAAATGACAAAAGAAACAATAATAACTAAACTTGAAAAAGGAAGGGCAGAGTTTGCGTATAGGTGCGTAGAGGATTCCTTAATTAATCTCAAACCTTTTGAATTAAATTCAAAAAGATTTTTGGAAGGAGCAGTTAAAGAAATAAAAGAAGCAGTGTTAGTTAAAATGGAGAGACAGATTCAAGAACGTAAAATAACAAAAGAAAAAATAGAGCAACTCCTTGCGTCTCCTTTAAAATATCTTCAAGAAGAGGAATTCTCAAAATTATCTGAGGAAGAAAAAAAAGTAATAAACTTTTACAAGAACCTTCTTAAAAACTATCGTTCTTATGTAAAGAAAATTCCAACAATGATTCTTTCAAATGGTCTCGGACAAACGCTTGCCTTTATCAAAGCAAAATCAGAAAAAGGAAATGCTTATGATTTAATCTATCAACAACTCACAGAGTATATGAAAAGCGACCACACTGCAAGAATAAAAATGCCTCAAGAGAAAAACGACCTTGTTGAATGGGTAATATCATGTAATTCCTCAACATATAGATACATAACTCAAGAAATCCTTGCATTCTTAAACTGGCTCAAAAGATTTGCAGAAGGATTAATTGAAGTAGAGGAGGAAAGAGAATGAGAGAAATTAAAGAAAATTATCGGCTTTACAATCCTGATGATACTCAAAAGCTTTTGAAAGATAGGAACATTATTAGCAAAATCGGTAAGTATGAATATGACCGGAAACGAAAGCGAGAAGAAAAAAAGGATTGGTATTATACTTCTTTAAATTTTGTTAAAAATCCTGCATTAATTTTTGGAAAGTTTATTCCTTATACTTTAGAAAAAAGTGAAGAAAAGGAAAATAAAGATAAATATTTGGAGCTAGTTATAAAAGAAACTAATTTTCTTTTACAAAATGCAAATCTTCTCAAAAGCCTTCACGAAAGAATAGAACACTGGATTAAAAATATGGGGAATAATTTTGAAAAATTTGAAGCAACAACTTCCTGGCGTCTTGTTATTGGGCTTGGTGCATCTCATCCACAGGAAACATCTATGACACTTCATCATATTTATGGAATTCCTTACATTCCAGGTAGTGCGATAAAGGGTGTTACGAGGCATTGGGCGGTTTTGAAATTTGCCAAGGAGATATCCAGAAAAGAAAGGAAGGATTTTGAAATAGCAGTGGAAGAGGTTAGCAAGGCATTAGAAGATGGAAAGGAATTAGCTGGATTAAAAGTTTGTGATTTAGAGTTTAGCCAGCTTGTTGAGATATTTGGTACACAAAAACAACAAGGTAAAGTGATATTTTTTGATGCGTATCCCATTGGAGAGATAAATCTAAAAATAGATGTAATGAATCCTCATTATCCAGAATATTATTCAAAAGGACAAGCACCCACTGACTGGCAAAACCCAATTCCAATAAAGTTTTTAACTGTGGAGAACACAAAGTTTCAATTTTACCTTGCGGTAAGGGGGGAAAATTCAAACAAAATACTTGAAAAGACGAAGGAGTTATGCCTAGAGGCACTTAAAGAGCATGGAATTGGTGCAAAGACATCTTTAGGATATGGAATTTTTGAAGAAATAAATACTTAAGAGGACAAACTGGAAGAATATAAAAGGGTTGATATTTACAATGGGAGCGGAAGGGGGACAGATGAAATTTTCAATGATAGTATAAAACCTGTCGAACCGCAAGGAACAAATACCTCAAAATGAAAAAGTCAGTTGATAAATTAAATCAATTGATGAAAAGCAACGAAGGTATTTAGTATAAACTTTAGTTTCATTAACGATTATAGCGCACAAGCATTTTATAAAGTATTTAGTTTCGGTGTTTTTCTTGAATTTAATGAAAATTTTGGGTTAGGGGAAATCAAAGTTTACATAATGTGTCTTCTGATTTTGCCGGGGAAATGGTGGGGGAGGGTTCAAAGATATAAGGATTGTGATTTTTGGTTACTTAAAAAGGAAGAAATAAGCGAAATGGGAAAAGTCAAAATCGCTGTAGGCTCTGTGGCTCATTTATGTTTTTCATATATTCAATCTTGACGCCAAGCTTTTCAAGATCCTTCTCCCCTAATTCCAATTTTTTTCCATCATAGTTCTGTATGAGATATTTTAAGGCAAAAATCCCTTTTGAAATCATTTTCTCTATTTCAGATATGAGATTTTTTGAGTAATAACCTGGTATTGGGTAGATTTTCCCGTTCAAGTTAAAATAAACTATGTCAAACTCTTTGAACTCTGGTAGAAAAAGTAAAATTTTTTTGGGTAAAAAAGGCATATCACATGGAACGAAAACACAGCCAATTTGTGATATTTCGTAAAGCACACTGACTATGCCCGAAATCGGACCAATATCATCGTATTTATCAGGCACGATTTTGAAATCTGAAATTTCTATCTTATGTTTGGAAAGTTTTGCTTCAAAATTTTTTTCAGTAGAAATATATTTTGTTTCAAATACAGACCTTAACTTTTCACACATAATTTCAAGCAAAGTTTTATCGTTGAGTTTGAAAAATCTTTTATCGCTTCCGAACCTTCTTGATTTCCCCCCTGCAAGAACCGCACCTGCTACATCTTTTATCAAAATTCTCTTACCTTCTTCTAATTTCCCCATAGTATATGAACTTTTACTTTTTCTCCTTTGGTAAGTTTTTGCGATGGAGGTACCAGCACAAGGCAATTACACTTTGCAAAAGATGAAAGCATGTAGGAGTCTTGTTTTTCAAGCACCATCACATCTTCTCCCAAGATCTTCCCTCTCATGAAATTTAACCTATCTGATTTATTCTCAACATCTTCAAGGATTTTTTTCTCTTCCTCTTTCAGAAAGATTTTTGTGTATCCCATAGAACCTTTTATAAATGGTAGGACATATTCGTAAAAGCAGACGAGAACTGCCGCTGGATTTCCGGGAAGAGCGAAAATAAATTTATTCTTTCCTTTCTTTCCAAAAAATATCGGTTTTCCTGGTTTTTGTTTTACTTTGTAGAAAATTTTTTCAACTTTTTCTTTCTCCATAAGGTCTCTCACATAATCGTAATCCCCTGCTGAAATCCCACCGGAAAAAATCAATATGTCAGATTTTTTTATTTCCCCCTTAAAAATCTTTTTCAACTTTGTAAGATTATCCTCTGAGAATCTCACTGCCACATCTTCTATTCCGTTTTCTTTCAGTGCAAGTTTCAAAGAAACAGAGTTAGAATCATAAACTTTGCC
>Ga0079998_122851_pt1 | contig 13562 bp, 10 predicted proteins | sample PerSpoBPS_BMetaG_FD_69201 | JGI IMG/M metagenome (GOLD analysis project Ga0079998, IMG submission 69201) | Thermal spring microbial communities from Yellowstone National Park, Wyoming, USA - Perpetual Spouter B (PS_B) MetaG (SPADES assembly)... | ecosystem: Environmental > Aquatic > Thermal... | reverse complement strand
AGCGCCTTCAAAAAGGTTCAGCCTACATCAGCGCTGACTGCCGCGAATTCTTCTTGCCAACCGAAAAAGAAGCGATGGTTCAAACATTGCAGAGCGCGTTGAACATTCAACTTTGTTGGGGCGCTCTATTGTTTGCTGAAGGCAAAGCCGTTGGAGCCATCTTCGTTGGCACATCGCAAGGACAATTCTCCGACGAGGAGATTCAAGCGCTTGAGTTGGTTCGCCAGCAGGCTGCGATGCTGATAACGATGATTGACAACTGGGAGGAGCAAAGGAAAGTGCAAGAGAGGGCAAACCGCTTCCGCGACACACTCCTTTGGCTCAACAAAGAACTGCCACAACACAATGACTTGACTGCTCAACTGCGTTTAATCGCTAAGGCTTCTCAGGAGGCTTTGGAAGTCAGCCAAGTCAGCATTTGGCAGATTTCGCCCGATCACCAATACACTTACTGCGTTGCTGCAGCGGGCGATGTCAGCGAGCAGTTGGAAGGAACGGTCCTGCAATTGAATCGCTACTTGACATACGCCGTCTCCATTGACGAGGAACGAGTGATCGCAACTGATTCGGTTCTGACTGACCCGAGGACTGTCGAATTGGAGGAATATTGGCGACTTCACGGCATTGAAGCGACTATGGATGCGCCAGTCCGTGTTGAGGGGAAAGTCGTTGGGATAGTTTGTTGCGAGCACAAAGCGAAGCGACAATGGGCAAGCGATGAAGTGGCGTTCGCCGGCGAAATGGCAGACCTTGTGGCGAAGGTGATTTTGGAATCGCAGCAACAACGGCGCAACCGCTACTTGTCAACTCTCTCCCAACTTGCGTTGCAACTTCTGGCGTCAACGGATTGGCATGGAGTTTTGCCCGTTTTTCTGGAAGACTTGGGCAGGGTTGCGAATGCCGACCGAGCCTTCCTCGCACAACTTGAAACCGACGAACAAGGTCGTGAGGTTTTGAGGTGCATCGGCGTTTGGAGCGTTGACGGTTTGCTGGTTGAGGAAGAGCGTGAATTCTTGCTGAACGAAGTCGGAGTCCCTTACCAGATTGAGGCGATGAGAGTGGGCGAGGGAGTTTTATGCATCACCAAAACTCTCCCAGAGCCCTACCGGCAATTTTACGAAAAGCGCGGTGTCAAATCTGTTCTGGTCGTCCCCGTTTTCGTTGAAAGCCGATGGTGGGGGATTTTGGGATTTTCCATGCGCCGTGAAGAAAGATTTTGGGACGACACAGACATCGCCATTTTGAAAATCGCAGGGACTTTGCTCGGCAGCGTGATTGAGCGTCAAAAGGCAATTCAACGGCAACTGGAGCAAGAAAAGCAATTCCGAGAATTGGTCGAAAACGCAATCGTCGGGATTTACCGAAGCACGCCTGACGGAAAGTTGTTGATGGCGAACCCTGCTTTGGCGAAAATGCTCGGCTATGACAGCCCTGAGGACTTGATTTACTCAGTCACCAACCTTGCCACTCAAGTCTACGCAGACCCTGCCCATCGGGAGGACTTCAAACGGGTGATAGATGAACAAGGTTCAATCCAAAACTTCATCGTGCCCTTGAAGCGGAAGGACGGGAGCAAGATTTGGGCTGCCATAAGCGGGAGGGCGGTTTATGACGCTAACGGCAAGTTGCTTTACTACGAAGGCTTCGTTGTGGACATCACTGCCCGCAAGCGCACCGAGGAACTTTTGACCCACCGAGTCGCTCAACTTCAAGCGCTCTACAGGCTCGCTTCCATGCTTCAACAACATGACGACCTTGACGAGGTTTTCGGCGAGGTCATAGAATGCGCCAAGACAACGCTGAATGCCGACAAAGCCTTTATCGCTCTCGTTGACCCTGACGGCAAGATGAAAGTTAAGGCGTCGTTGGGCTTGTCAAAGGAAGCGGAAAGGGAGATTGAGGAGTTCCTGTCACAATCGCCGAACGCTTTTCTGGAGCGTCCCTTGATGGTCACTGATGTTGCGAAGGCATCGGATTTAGGAAGCCTGCGGGATGTCCTTTTGAGTGAAGGCATAGGCTCATACCTGTGCGTTCCAATCGTCTCTCAAGGGAAAGTAGTTGGCAGGCTGAATGCTTCTTTCAGCCACCCACGAAAGTTTACCGAAGACGAAATCGATATGGCTCAAACCATTGCCCATCACCTTGCTTTTGCCATCGCACGCAAGGAGGCAGAGGAGCAGATTCGCCGCTCGGAGCGAGAGTTCCGCAGTTTGTTTGAAAACGCCGTCGTCGGCATCTACCGAAGCACTCCCGACGGTCGCTTCTTGATGGCGAATCAAACCCTTGCCCGCATCAACGGTTACAGCAGCGTTGAAGAATTGATGGCTCTTGACATCCCAACCCAAATCTACCTCAACCCTGAAGACCGGGAGCGATTCAAGAGGCTAATGGTTGAGCGAGGGTTTGTCGCCGATTACCGCTACCCAATCAAGCGCAAGGACGGGAGCATCGGTTGGGTCACAAAATGGGCGAGGGCAGTTAAAGACGACAACGGCAAAGTGCTCTACTACGAAGGTTTCGTCTTGGACATCACCGAGAAAGTTCAAACGGAGCAACGGCTCAAAGCCTTGCAGGCAACTGCAAGGTCTCTTGTGATGAGGCTGGACATCGAAAGCGTAGTCCAAGTTGCTGTGTCCGAGATTTCGCATCTTTACCCCAATTCCGCCGTCCTCGTTTTCCGATACCAAGAGGACAACGATGCCTTCGTCCTTGAGAGTGCAAACGAAGAAGCGAGCGATTTGCTTCGGGTTTTGCGGTTGAGCGTCGGCAGCACTCTCAAGCAACGAGGTTTCCCGCTCATTGAGGACAGGCTTTGGGTTGGAGAAAGCGTTCTGGTCAACGACATCGCTCAATCCGTCGGCTCATTAACGAAGGAGTTGACCGAGTTAGGCTACCGCTCATTTTTCCTGAGGGGCATCGGCGACTCAAGCCAACTGTGGGGCATGATTGCCATCTGCCGAAGGGGAGAAACTTTCTCCCAGCAGGACACTGAGTTCCTCAACTCCTTCTGCGACTACCTTTCCATCGCTGTCCGAAACGCTTCTCTGTTCCAGCAAGTCCAGCAGGCATACGAGGAACTGAGGGGCATTCAGGAGAGGATGATAGAGCAAGAGAGGCTCAGGGCTTTGGGACAAATCGCCAGCGGAATTGCTCACGACATAAACAACGCTCTCGTGCCCATTCAAGGTTTCGCAGAAATTTTGCTCGAGCACAACGACCCAGCCGTCCGAGACGCAGCCGAGGTGATTTTCAAGTCGGCAAACGACATCGCCGCAACGGTTCAGAGGATGAGGGAGTTCTACCGAGTGAGAAGCAGCGAGGAGGTGTTAGAGCCGGTGGATTTGAACGCCATCTGCAAAGACGCCCTGATGATGACGAAGCCGAAGTGGTTCAACATGCCGAGGGAGAAGGGAATCGTGATTGAAACGAATCTTGAACTGGCTGAAGACTTGCCGCCGCTGACGGGCATACCGAGCGAAATCAGGCAGGCAATTATCAACCTCATCATCAACGCCGTTGACGCAATGCCTGAAGGCGGGACATTGACAATTCGCACCTACCGAAGAGACAAGGGCGGACGGGCTTGGGCTGTCGTGGAAGTCTCCGATACGGGCATAGGGATGGACGAGGAGACAAAGCGGCGAGCCATTGAACCCTTCTTCACAACGAAGGGCGAAAAGGGCAGCGGATTAGGGCTGGCTGCTGTCTACGGGACTGTCCAGCGACACGAAGGGTTCATGGAAATTGACAGCGCCCCCGGTGAAGGGACAACCGTCAGGCTTTGGTTGCCGAGCAATGTCGCTCAAATCTTTGAACTCCCGCCCGGAGAAGTGCCATCTCTGAAGTTGTTGGTCATTGATGACGAACCTTCGGTCAGGGAAACGCTCGCTTTGCTTCTCCGCAAGGACGGGCATCTCGTCCTCACCGCCGCTGACGGTGAAGAAGGGCTTGAAATGTTCCAGTTGGCTCAACTTCAGGGCAACCCGTTCAATGTCGTTATCACGGACTTGGGAATGCCGAGGATGGACGGTTTGACTGTCGCCCGAAAAATCAAAGCGATTTCGCCAGACACTCCGGTCATCTTGCTCTCCGGTTGGGGCTTCCGCATCAAGTCAGAGGAAGTGAGGGAAGCCATTGACCTTGTGTTGACAAAGCCCGCAACTTACCAGCAAATTCGCCGTGCACTTAGTCAGATTTGGAACAGGCGCATGGCGATAACCAATTGACCCAGAGCCACTTTGCCCCCTCGCCCTGTTTGCCCTTGTCGGTGGCAAAATGGATGACGAGCCGACAAGGGCAAAATTTTTTCGCTCTCGTGAGGAGGTCTTGGGCTATGGAGAAAGTTCGGGTCGGAGTCATCGGTTGCGGGGTTATCGGTCGTGTGCACTTGAAATGTCTCAGCAAAAACCCATTTGTGGAAATCGTCGCCGTCGCCGACATCAGGGAAGAAGCGGCTAAGGATGCAGCGAGCCAATTTGGAGTCCCGAAATTTTACGCAAACCCCGACGATTTGCTCAATGACCCCGATGTTGATGCTGTCATTTTGGCTTTTCAAACTGCTGGGCGAACCGCCGTTGCGCTCAAATCCTTCGCTCACGGGAAGCATGTCCTCGTTGAAAAGCCTGTTGCGATGAACGCTGAAGAAGTGAAGCAGATGATTGCCGCCAAAGGGGATTTGATTGCTGGCTGCTGCTCCTCACGCCATCGGTTTTTGCCGAGTTTCCAAGTTGTCAAGTCCTTCCTCGCCAGCAACGCTTTGGGGAAAATCAGGTTCATCCGCATCAGAGCAGCCAAGCCCGATGAAGGTCTACCCAAAACCACGCCACCTGCTTGGAGGTTGAGGCGAGACTTAAACGGTGGAGGGATTTTGATGAACTGGGGCTGTTACGACCTTGACTACTTGCTTGCACTGTTTGATTGGCAACTGAAGCCCAAGTGGGTTGCCGCAAACATGTGGACAGTTCCGCCACCTTTTGAGCCCCATGTCGCACCAGGCTCAGATGCCGAAACTCATGTGGCTGCCTTCTTGCTGTGCGATGATGGCTTGACAATTGCTTACGAGAGGGGCGAATACATGCCGACAGCGCCCGAGGATGGTTGGGAAATCATCGGCGATAAAGGTTCGCTGCGATTCAGGATGATTCCAGAACGAGGGAAAACTGTCACCTTCTACGAAGCGAGCACGGAGGCTGGAGTCGTCCAGAAAGTCATTTGGCAAGGCGACGAAACTTGGGACATGGTTCACGAGGGCGTTGTCAACGATTTCGTCCAAGCAGTTTTGGAACGCCGTTCGCCCGCCACAACTTTGGAGCAGGCGCTAATCGTCCAGCAAATTACCGACGCCATTTACGCCGCCGCAGAAAAGGGAGAATCCGTTAGCATCCAAGTTTAGCGCTTTTGGTTTTGTCGCTTTCCCAGTTTGTCTACCTAAAGCAGGTTGACAAAACTGGAGGGCACATCTCCTGATGTGCCGAGAAAAGAATTTTTTCGGCAGTGCAGGAGCACTGCCCTCCAGAAAAAAAACCATTCGCTATTCGCCACTCGCCGTTCACTATTCGCTACTCGCCATTCGCCAATCGCTTCGGCTCGGCAGGAGCCTCGCTCTCCCAAAATTTCGCCGACTAAAGTCGGCGCTCAAATTCTTCGTCATCAACTACGGACTAAAGTCCATAGCATGGTTTGCTTTCGCTTTGCCATTACCCATTCATGCCACTGGCTTTAGCCAGTGGTTGATGACGAACTTTCCTAAGCGCCGAAATTCATTCGGCGACAATTCAGAGGGCACGGCTACTTCTGTGCCGAAATTTTGCGGTCGGACAGGAACCCAACAAGCCAAGTAAATTCGCCTTGTGCGGATAGGCGAAATTCCCTTTTTTAACACATTCTTTGCCTATTGACATCAAGCCCCAAATGCGTTACTATGCATGCGACAGCGATGGCTGCCAGAAAAAAACTGCCCAAGAGTGTGGGCAAAGGAGGGAAAAGTTATGGAACGAGCGGTAACTTGTGAGGAGAGGCGTTCTCGTGTCGGTTTCACCTTGATTGAGTTGCTCGTGGTGATTGCCATCATTGCGATTCTGGCTGCAATCCTGTTCCCCGTGTTCAGCCAGGCTCGCGAGAAGGCTCGGCAGACTCAATGCCTCAGCAACGCTCGTCAAATCGGAATGGGTGTGGCTCAATACATCCAAGACTACGACGAGCGTGTTCCACCTTTCTGTTGGGGGCAGTTAGTGTGTAATCCTGTGTTTTGGGGCTCTTTCTGGTTCCGCTCAACCGAACCCTACTTTAAAAACCGTCAACTCTTTGAATGCCCATCTGCTATGAGGACAGGTTGGGGTGGTCGCGGCTGCAACTTCCCAGCAATTGTCAGGGACAATGACACTCGCTGGATGGGAGTCAACATCAGTTACGGCTACAACGAGTTCATGTCCTTCAGTTTCAACAAACTTGCTGAACTCAGATACCCTGCTAACACCATCATCTTTGCTGATTCCCGCTGTGTTTACCTCGGTGGATACTGGCAAGTTAGACCTCCCGAACGATTCTTGCTTCGCCGAATTGTTTACTCTGAGCCTCGTGGAGGAGATCGGTGCGGTTGTCCGCCCCAAAACGCCACCAACCCTCCACCTGATCCCGGAGAGTTCAGCCGACACATGAAAGGCAACACAATCGGTTTCGTGGATGGGCATGTCAAGTGGTATCAGTGGGGTCGGACTTGGACAGTGACAAGCGGTCGCGGAGACCTGAGGTATTTCAACGATGTTCGTTTCGGTGTGGATTCTCGTGAGTTCTGATGGCTCTCAGTGAAGCCATCAGTGAAAGGAGGGGGAGATTATGAGGCGCGAAGTCCCATTGGGTATGGCGATTGTCGTCATCTTGGTAGTCATCGTTATCGCTGGTGGAATTGTTTGGTGGTTGTTAACGCGCCAGCCAACTCCTGAGGGTGCTGCTCCAAAGGAATTCATACCCAAACCGCCTTACGCGAAAGGAGCACCCACACCAGCCCAACCCCAGCAGCCTCAATGAGAGTTCGCTAAAAATCCCAGCGTGAAAGCAAACTTGCCCCTGCCTTCGTCAAGACGGGCAGGGGCTTTTTCGGTTATACAGGTCCTCAAATGTCAATACATACTTTGAACCCGACTTCATCCCTTGCTGACCTTCACCTTGCGAACAAGGCAATGTGCTAATGGCACTTGACGCCAATTGAAATTTGCTTAAACTTATTTACGCCAAGGGGCGAAACGGGCTGTTCGGGGCGATCCGTTCAAAATTCCTTTAGGGAGGTGTTTGGGTTGACGAAAGACTGGACGCCCCGAGTTTTGATTGTGGAAGATGAGGGGATGGTCAATCGCCTTTACGGGCACGCTTTGGAGCAAAACGGTTTCGCTGTCGTTCAAGTTGGGACGGGCGAGGCGGCAATTGAGGCTGCGTTGGGACAACCTTTTGACATCGCTGTCATTGATTTAAGGTTGCCGGGCAAATTGGATGGTCTGACGACTTATCGGGTTCTAAAGGCTCTTCATCCGAACATCAAGGGTGTCATCATTACGGGCTACAGCAATCGTCAACTCCTGATTGAGGCGCTTCGGTTGGGAGTTGATGGTTGGTTAGAGAAGCCTGTGACGGTCACCGATTTGGTTGAAGCCGTAAGGCGGGCAGTGTCGTCAGAAAGTAAGGAAACCCGGCAGTATGAGTGGCATCCGCCTTCTCCTACCGACAAGAGCGCCCTTTTGAAACTTTTCCTTCAAATGCTGATGGCAACGACCGTTTCCAATGTCGGGATTTTGTGGTTGGTAGACCCTGACGAGCAATACATTCGCCCCCAAATTGTCCTCGGCGAGAAAATCCCTCCCATCCCGCCAGTCCAATACACGCTGTCAAGCGAGTGGTTAATAACGCTAAGAGCCACGATGGACGAGATAACCTCAAGCCCTTGCCTTATCGCCCCGATTCGTTGGCAAGGTGAGACCTTGGGTGCTATTGGGCTTTGTCGGTATCGGCTTTCCACTGTTCCCTACAGCCAATCGGATTTACATTACCTTGAGCGATTTGCTGATTGGTTGGCTCCTCTTTTGCTGGCGTGGCTTTACCCAGTGGAGGTTCTAACTAATTTGACGGTTCTACTGGAATCGCTGGCTGGGTTACTGCATGGGCAAATTGAACCGACAGAGCAACACCACCCTCAACGGTTGAGGATCATCGTTCAAAAGTTAGGTAGGGCTTTAGGAATATCGCCCAGCAAGTTGGTGCTCTTGGAACTGGCAGCCACTTTGCACGATTTAGGCAAATTGTTCCTACCGCCTCATATCCTCTCAAAACCAAGTCAGTTAACGGAAGAGGAGCGTCGTCTTATCCAACAACATCCCATCTATAGTGAACAGTTCCTGCGTCGCCTTGGATTGCCCAAGAACATTACACTTTGGGTTCGCTGGCACCATGAGCGTTATGATGGGAACGGTTACCCTGACCAAAGGAGAGCCGATGAAATTCCTTTGGAAGCCCAAATCATCTCCGTTGCAGAAACTCTGGACACTCTTCTGTCCCCTCGCCCTTACAAACCGCCGCTCTCTTTTGATGAAGCCCTGAATTGTATCCGAGAGGAGCGCGGCAAACAGTTTTCGCCTGTTGTTGTTGACGCTCTGGAAGAAATCGCTGAAGAACTTCGTGAACTCTTGCAACCGCAGGTTTTTGAGCGTGAAAAAGTTTTCAACGCAGGTGCATGACGCACAGCCCCCATCCATCCCGACCCACAACTCCTGTCAAGTTATGGATGCACGGGACGCTTGAAGTTTGCCCGCAACGACGCTCGTAAGGCAGGCGAATTCCGACACAGTATTCAGGCAAAGGTTTGCCGTTGACATTTTGTGCCACGCATCCCGATAGCAATGTCGGTATGGCTTTTGCATGTCCATCAGCGAAACTGACATTGCAACTTCCAAGATGTCTGCCTTCCAATGCGGGATCAAAAGACGAGAAGTTACATTGATTGCCTGCTGCGACATTCCCATCGTAGCCGAGAACAGTTTGAGAGGCATAACGCAACTCTGTCAACCGAATAGGCTTTTGAGCGGTGAGTTTAAGGTGTGGAGCATTTCCAGAAACGAAAACGGCAGAGTTTAAGGCGTAACTTCCTCCACTTCCCTTCCCGCTCCCACACTCCCCTCCCGTCAAGCCCATCGATTCTGCATAACTGCTTGTGTCGTAGGCGTTGGGTTCGGTTGGGCACGCTAATATGCGACGGTCGCCGAGGAAGGGGAAAATTGCGGAACCGACACTGACAAAACAGGGTTGCCCAAGAGCGTCTATTGCCTCGTAACCACTCATAGGGAGAGTGTCGTCCCAGTCTTGGGCGTATTGAAGGGTTGCCATTGCCATTTGTTGGAGGTTGCTGAGGCAAGCAGTTTGCCTTGCCTTCTCCCGGCTTTGAGCCAAAACGGGCAACAATAACCCTGCAAGAGCGGCAATGATTGCTATGACGACCAACAACTCAACGAGGGTAAAACCTCGCTTCATTTCCATCACCGCTGAAATTTTGCTGCTATTTCAGGCAAAGAGACACGCAAGGACTTGAGTTGAAGGCAATTTAGTGCCACAATTATTGCGTCCCTGAGGCGATGAGAGAAAAGGGGCGCGGGTTTCGTGCTTGGGAAAACTTTACAAGGAGGCGAAGGGGCGTGAGCAACGAGAAGCAGATGAAGGTTCAGGACGGCTACTTGAACTTCCTGAGAAGGGAACGAATCCCTGTGGCGGTGCATTTCTTCACAGGGATGCAACTGAGGGGTGTCGTGCGGGGATTTGACACTTACACTTTCGTGCTGGAACTTGAAGGGACGAACAAACAAGTCCTTATCTTCAAACACGGCGTGCTGTATGTTGACCCGATGAGACCTGTCGGAGATGTTGTTGGTCGGTTAATGGCAGAGGCTCAACAAGCAGAACAAGCACGCCAAGCGCAACAACAAAGCAAACAACAGCAGCAACAACAAAAACATCCCCGCCAGCAAACACCCGCTGAATCTCAGAGCAAATCCTGAGGCGAGTGAGGTGATGGGTGTTGGTCGTGCCGTTAATTTTTGCCAAGATGCACGGACTCGGTAACGATTTCGTCGTGATCGGTGCGCTGGACGGTATGCCTTTGCGCGAGGATGAGTTGAGCAAATTTGCCCGCTTCGTCTGCGACCGCCATTTTGGAGTGGGGGCTGATGGTGTCATCTGGATTTTGCCTTCCGAGAGCGCCGACTTCAAAATGCGGATTTTCAATCCCGACGGCAGCGAAGCGGAAATGTGCGGGAACGGTATTCGTTGCGCCGCAAAATGGTTCTACGATCGAGACTACGCAAAAGGAGAGACCATCCGAGTTGAAACTTTGGCTGGGCTCAAAACCGTTTGGGTTCAAGCAAAGGAAGGGAAAGCGGTTGCCGTTACCGTTGACATGGGTGAGCCAATTTTCAACCCCATGCAAATTCCAACGACTTTGGGCGACGATAGGGAAGCGATAGAAGTCCCTTTGACCGTTGACGGAGTCGAAACTTTCACGGTCAGCGCTGTTTCAATGGGCAATCCCCACTGCGTCATCTTCGTGGACGATGTTGATAACTTTCCCGTTGAAGTGGCTGGACCGAAAATTGAGCGTCACCCCGCTTTCCCTCAGCGAACAAATGTTGAGTTCGTGCAAGTTGTGTCCGAGAGCGAACTCAAGGTCAGGGTTTGGGAACGAGGTGCTGGACTGACCCTCGCTTGTGGGACAGGCGCTTGTGCTTCTTTGGTTGTCGCTGCCAGAACTGGTCGGACTGGGCGAAAGGCAAAAGTTCACCTGCCGGGAGGGACATTGACCATTGAGTGGCGAGATGACAACAGAGTCTACATGACCGGACCCGCCGTTGAAGTTTTTCGCGGCGAACTCGTTTGGGAAACCAGTGATTGAAATAAACCGTTGCGAGAGGAGGTTAGAGAATGCCGAAGCCGTCACAGCGGATGGAGAAACTCGGTCCTTATCTTTTCTCAGCAATCGGAGCGAAAGTCCGTGAGTTGAAAGCGAAAGGCATTCAAGTCATCAGTTTAGGGATTGGCGACCCAGATGTCCCAACCCCAGACCCAATCGTGCTTGAACTCATCCGCTCTGTAACAGATGTCAACGACCCCGATAGGTTCCGCTACGGCAGCGATTGGCCACTGGATGTTTTCCCCAAAGCGGTCGCCGAGTATTACCGAAAGAGGTTTGGCGTTGAGGTTGACCATCAAAGTGAAGTTGTTCCATTGATTGGTTCAAAGGAGGGCATCGCTCACATCGCACTTTGCTATCTTGATCCCGGTGATGTTGCCTTAGTTCCTGAACCCGGCTATCCTGTCTACAAAATCGGCGCTCTGCTCGCGCTGGCGGAAAGTTACCCGACGCCTTTGCTTCCCGAAAAGAACTGGACTCCAGTTTTTTCTGCCATTCCCTCGGATGTTTTGAAGCGGGCTAAGTTGCTTTGGTTGAACTATCCCAACAACCCCACAGCCGCTTGCGTGACCCTTGAATTTTTTGAGGAAGCCGTTGCTTTTGCCAAAGAACATGGCTTGCTAATCTGCCACGATGCAGCATATGTTGACATCACCTACGACGGATATGTTGCCCCAAGCATTTTACAAGTTCCCGGCGCCAAAGAAGTCGCCATTGAGTTCGGTTCGCTGAGCAAACCTTTCGCCATGACAGGCTGGAGAATAGGTTGGGCGGTTGGTAACCCAGAAGCCGTTCGGTTTCTGGCGACCGTCAAAGACAACATTGACAGCGGCATCTTCCGACCAATTCAAAGGGCTGGTGCTAAAGCCCTTCAACTTTGGTGTCAAGACCCATCAATCATCCGTCCCGTCGTTGACACTTACCAACGCCGACGCGATTTCGTTTTGAAAGCCTTGAAGGAAGCAGGTATTCAAGCCCCGACACCGAAAGGAAGCCTTTACATTTGGGCACCTATTCCAGATGGCTTCTCTAACTCACAGGAGTTTGCAACCTTCCTGCTGGAGCGAGCCCATGTCGCCGTTACGCCCGGCGGCGGTTACGGTCCTGCAGGTGAAGGTTACTTCCGAGTTTCCCTCACTTACCCTGACAGCGTGATAGCGGAAGCGATGGAACGAATCGTTGATGCCTTGAAACATGGTTAAGCAGCAATGGGTTAAGCCTCTGAAAGTTCAGGGTTTTGACTGCTGCAAAGCGCTTTGCCATTGTTCGCTTTCCTCGCTGGGTGCTGGGACGAACCGCCCCCACGCACGAGCATAAATGATTGCCTGTTCGTCATGGATTTCGCTGGCGACTTCCCATATTCGCCTTTGCTTTCGGACAAGGTAGCCGACAATCTCCACTGTTTGCCCAACTGGCAAAGGTTTCAGGAAGCGGACGGTTATTTCAGCGGAGAGGGCAAATTGTCCCGTCGCGGCATAAATTGCCCAAACCATCGCTTCGTCCAATAGGGCAGTGATGATGCCACCGTGAACTATGCCTGGGAAGCCGACATGTTTTTCAGTTGGCGTGAAGGTTGCCCTCACTGTCCCATTGACAACCTTAAACCTGACGCCCAACCTTCCCAAACGCGTCTCACCACACACAAAGCACTGCCGATAGTAAGGGAGCATTTGCTCGTTCTTCTCCATCCCTTCCACCTCCACTCATCAAAGGATAACGCTTCCTTCAAAGGCTTGACGCCGTGCCTTTTCGTCGCTATAATGCCATGCGCCGCTGCAAAACAGGATAGCAGAAAAGCCCATGAGTGTAAGGAGGAGTGAGCAGCCATGGCGAAGGCAAAATTTGAGCGGGTTAAACCCCATGTCAACATCGGCACAATTGGTCATGTTGACCACGGCAAGACGACTTTGACGAGCGCAATCACTTTGGTGCTCTCAAAGCGCATTGACCCAAACACCGGTCGTCCTCTGGCACAATACTTGCGCTATGAGGACATTGACAAAGCACCTGAGGAAAAGGCACGCGGTTTGACCATCAACATCGCCCATGTGGAGTTTGAATCGTTCAAGCGCCACTATGCCCACATTGACTGCCCAGGTCATGCCGACTACATCAAGAACATGATTACGGGCGCAGCGCAGATGGATGGCGCTATCTTGGTTGTCAGCGCCCCTGACGGTCCAATGCCTCAAACCCGCGAGCATGTCTTGCTTGCCCGTCAAGTCAATGTGCCCTACATCGTCGTCTTCATCAACAAGACCGACATGATGGATGACCCTGAACTGATTGACTTAGTTGAACTTGAAGTTAGGGACTTGCTGACCAAATATGGCTTCCCTGGTGACGAAGTTCCAGTCATTCGCGGTAGCGCTTTGAAAATCCTTGAATGCGGTTGCGGTAAGGAGGATTGTCAATGGTGTGGTGCTGTTTGGCAATTGGTTAACGCAGTAGATGAATTCATCCCGCTCCCTCAACGCCCTGCCGACTTGCCGTTCCTCATGCCCGTTGAAGATGTCTTCAGCATCGCTGGTCGCGGAACCGTTGTGACTGGGCGTGTAGAACGCGGGACGCTGCGACCCGGTGAAGAAGTCGAGATTGTTGGGTTCTCTATGGAACCTCG
>Ga0079998_120627_pt1 | contig 13739 bp, 10 predicted proteins | sample PerSpoBPS_BMetaG_FD_69201 | JGI IMG/M metagenome (GOLD analysis project Ga0079998, IMG submission 69201) | Thermal spring microbial communities from Yellowstone National Park, Wyoming, USA - Perpetual Spouter B (PS_B) MetaG (SPADES assembly)... | ecosystem: Environmental > Aquatic > Thermal... | reverse complement strand
ACAAAAAACCAAAGAAAAACTTAAAAACCCACAACAACCAACCACACGAGCGGTAGAATCTCAAGAAGGGTTGAAACTGTCACCCGGTAGCGTCGCTATACCAAATATGTATCCGTAATCTAGAATCTCAAGAAGGGTTGAAACGGCTTTTGAGGGTATGTCTGGTTGGAAGTTGGCTTGGAGTCTCATGGGGCTATCCAGCGTTTATCAGCTGGCAAACGTAATTGCAAGGGATAACGCCGTTGGCGTAGTAGTCTCGTAGGCGCGTCGGCGCCTGTTGTCTTCTGCTAGTCCGCCGTTACACGTTTTTATGTTTGTAAATGGTTTTTGACATGTTTATGCCGCCGACCCCGCCGTCCGGCCTCCGCCAGCCGCCTCCGTTTTCGCAACAGCTCTTTACATTCATCTATACGCAACTTTTTATTACTGTGCCATTCGGCGGTTATGTTTAGAGAGCTGAAGCTCGTCCGGGAGATGCGGGTGGGGAGAGCCGCCGCCTTAGGCGGAGGCTTTGCTCCACAAGACGGCCGCTTGGAAAAACCGCCGGCGTAGGCCATGTACCTCTACGTGGGGAAGGTCAGAGTTGGTCCGCTTACGGGCTACCTCTGGCTTCTCGGCGGTAGGCTTTACCTGAAGCTGAGTTGGCGCCCAAGCGACACGTATTTTCTGGGCAACCTCACGGACCCCCTCTCCCTAGCCGCCAGGCTCAAAAGGCTGATCCCGCGTCCAGTGGACGTAAGGAGGGCCGCCGTTGCGCTGGCAAGAGTGCTGGCGGCATCGCTGTATTTGGCTAGGCGTTGCAGAGACAGCCCAAGGTGGAAGATCCGCGCCTGGGAGGCCGAGGCGGCGATATTGGACGCCGCATCTGCGTTGGCCTGGACATGGCCCACCGCCCATAGGGCGCTTAGGAGAGAGCTCAAGAGGCTGGGAGAAGAGGCGCCGGTGTAGAGTCCGACGCCGTTGTTGAGCTCTTGGCCAGCGCCGCGGCCTCTGGCGGAGAAGCTCATGCAGATGCGCCAGCTTTAAGACATGAACGACGGCGGCGGGCGGCTAAGCCGAGCGCCCCCTAGGCGAGGACCGCCAGCAAGCCCCCTCCACCAGAGCCGGCGAGACAGCCCACGCCGAGTTCGCCCCCGGCAGCTAAGCAGAGAGCCATAATTAACGTTGTCTCACTCCATCAACGGTTTCAGCCCCTCTTGAGATTCTACTGTGCACCGCGCTGAAAGAGGCGGACCCGAAAGGGTTTGAGGGTTTCAGCCCTTCTTGAGATTCTACGCCCTACACGACCGCAACCCGATAGCCGACAGGGAGGCCGAGTTTCAGCCCTTCTTGAGATTCTACCTCTCCTGAACCATCCGTCCATACACCGTCTTGGGATTAACCAGGTTACAACCCTTCTTGAGATTCTGGGGGGTGCGACAAAGGAGGCGACGACGCGCAGATGTTTCAACCCTTCTTGAGATTCTGGAGTCACATACAGAAGCCCGTGGATCGCCTTGGCAAACGCCTTGGCTGCTGTCTACGTGGCGTTTCAACCCTTCTTGAGATTCTGGCAAGCCAGAGGGTATGGATTTAGAGGGGGTACTATTTAGCATAGATGTTTCAACCCTTCTTGAGATTCTGGTCCTCTCAAGCCCATACGTTGCGTGCAACACGGAGAGTTTCAACCCTTCTTGAGATTCTGGGGCTTGTGTTCTTGGTTCTTGCGGGTTTTTAAGTTTTTCTTTGGTTTTTTGTTGGCTCGGCGGTCGGCTTGAGACTACGCTTTACATTCATTCCACTCGGCGTTGGGTGAAATCGACGCGCCATTCTTCGGCGCCTCGCAAAAACAAAAACGAGGAAAAAGGCGGGAAAGGCGCGCCGTTCTTCGCGGTGTTGATCGCGGGTTGAGGCTTGTGGAGTGGCGGGGGCGCCGGGCTTTGGCTTCGCCAGTCGTTGTGTTGTCTCGGCGCTGGTCGGTGCCTAGGTCGGCGCGGCGGAGGCCGGAGCTGGCGCCGCGGAGGTCGTAAAGGGCGCCGGGCGTAGAGGCGTGGCGGGCCGCCGTATACGCTACGCGATGCGTGAGGAGGCGGTCAGCTGGCCCGCCGTGTCGACGAAAAAGTCCTAGGCTATCTTCAGCTCCTCCAGCGGCTTGACCCACCTCTCCCCCCTCCTGTCGAACCTAAAGCCAAGCCTCCTGCACGCCTCGGTGTACTTCCTGAACTGCCTCTTGTCCATAGGCGCAGTCCTCTTCACATAGACGTAGCCGTCCTCCACCCCCACATACACCGGCAGGCCGGAGAACTCCCTCCTCACCTCCTCCAAAAGACGCTCCACCGCGTCGCCGCGCACCGCGGCGCCTCTACGCTCAGCGCCTGCCTCCTCTCTCCCGCCGTCTCTGCGTTTAACGTCCTCTGCCGCGTCGGCGTCTGCCGTTTTGCCCGCCCGGGCCGCCTCTTCAAGCCTGTAGCCCGGCGCCGCGCCTACATAAACCGCCTCTACGCCCAGGTCTAGGGCGGCTCTGCACCTGACAGCGGCCACTCTCCCGTCTCGGTCCACAGCCGCCTCTATCTTCAGCAGAGGCGCCTCCACCACCTCAAGCCTAAGGCCGTATAGGCGCCTCTCAGCCGCCTCAAGAAGCTCGCCCGCCTTTGCGTCTTCGGCGAACTGCCTCTTGACTTGGGCGTAGACAGCCGTCGCAATCCTAAACCACTTATCCTCATACAGGATGTCTCTAACTGCAGTCAGCTCCTCCACCCGCCTTTTCGCGCCGACGCGCCTAGCCTCAGCCAGCTCTTTCTCCACCTGCCTAATCTCCGCCTCCACCTCCTCAGCCACACGCCGCAACAAGCCCCTGAGGTCAAAATCCATAGAGAGGCGGGGGAAGGAGTTTAAGACTTTCAGCCCGTGCACGAAAGCGGCAGTGCGCCAGATTGCTGGCTATTATATATCGAATCCCAAGGTGTCTCCAGACATCGCTCCTCCGCCTTGTCAGACGGCAAGGCCTTTAAGGCAGTCTACGGCAGAAACGCCGCAGAAACCGCGGCCGCAGACCCGCCCACCACCGCGGTTCGACTCCGGCGGATTAGCGGAGAACAGGCGCCGGGCGGAGTCCAGACGCTGACCACCCAGCCCTCTCCCTCATAGAGCTGAATACTTGCGCCCCGCCCCTCGCGGACAGCCGGTGTCTGTGGCCCTCCAGGAATAACTAGCCGAAACCCCGGCGAAGAGGATGTAGAGGAGGCGCTTGCCGTGCTCAAACCCGCCGGGAGAGGGTCAAGGGCGTCTAAGCTATAGTTCTATGTGCCTCGTCTCGGGAGACTCCGCTCCGGGCATAGGCCTAATCCCCTGCGTCTTCGCCGAGTCCCATAGGCCATTACCACAACTTGGAATACTAGTCAAAATCCTTTAGAAAAATATAAGTACCATAGTTATATAGTCCATGGCTGGTGTGGATGTTTTCGAGTTATTAAGAAAATGGAACGCTGAAAATCCACGCTATCTTAATCCTGAGGGGCCTGTACTTCTTGCAAAGCCAGAAGACTACGACATCGTAGTGATGAGCTCAGGTTTGACCTTAGTAAAGGGATTATATGGTAGCGGTAAAACCTACGGATACGGGTTCAAGATATATCACGACGCTAGGCAAAGCGGCAAAATGGACGCACTATACATTAATCTACGTACTATTGCAAATACGTATATTAAATCATCAGCAGGAAATATAGTAGGAAACATAATAGACATCATAAATATAATTTGTAAGGGTTTAAATATACCTAGCAATCAACGGCACGGAGTTTTCATGATAACAAACGAAAAGCCTATCTATACAGTATGTAGCGACTATAAGCGATATATAGATATGGCTCAAAAAAGGAGGCCCGTTGAGGTCTTCCGTGAATTCTTGATAGATCTAGCAGATAAGGCAAGCAAGCGGCTAATGATTATAATAGACGAATTTGAAGGCATTGAGGTATTATTAGGCAGAAAGTCGAAACAAGATGTATTTGACTATATTAGATCTACGTTGGAAGCGCTGAGACCAGGCGTTATGGAGACGCATCCTCATAAGCTTAGTTTATTATATCTAGTTCAAGAGGTTGTTTACCCCTCTCAGCAAATGGAGAAATATATCAAAGAAACCGCTACGCCTGCATTGGGTCGTGCGGTCGCAAACAGTCCAGATGGATCAATACATGTAAAATATAACCTAGATAGCATAAACGGATATATAGCAAATGCATTAGAAAAATTAAAAGAACAATTGTCATTTAATGAGCAGATTAACGAACAACTGGTTTCGTCGTTCTTTGAAAAAGAAACCCAACGCGTTTTATCGCGTTTATTAGTTCTACCTGCTTTCAACTCCTTCTATATACTAAATTTAGCAATTGCACAGTCTGTAGAAAAAGCGTTAGACCGTGAAATTATTAACCCCCGTCAAATACTCGAAGAGCTAACAAGCAAATATGAAATATATAGAATATATGATGGTAAAAAACCTTACTCATCAAATCAACTTGCAAATTCATTAGGACAAATATTAACATTGCTCTTAACCAAGACAATGGCGAACCTTGAGACGCCTCCAATACCTGTAAAAAGAACCGGATATGAAGGTAGCTACTATGTTGGTGCACAAGCGACCTATATCATCATGCTGAGAAGCACAGATGTTAAGTCAGAGGAAACATTCAAAAAAGCGTTTTCAAGCGCCTACCGCGAGCCTCTATCTCACTGCTTGCAACAAACAGAAAAGCGCAAAGGAAAGGAGAGTAAATGTCTTCTCCTTCTACTATATTATGATAATGTAAATGTTGCTAAAATACAACGGGCTATTATGAAAACTACAATAAATGGTAATAGAGTTGATATTAAAATACTGCCAATAAAAGTAACATATGATGACGTATTTAACCTCATAGTTGCCTATAATGATGTAACTACACCAGTCGGTGTCAAAGATTATTCAAAACAAAAGGTGGAGGAAGAGTTTATAGCACGTCTTCTAGAAGCGATGAATAAGGTATGACGATGCCAACCATATTCAACCCTACCAATGAGTATATTCAAGAAGGAATAAAGATCCTAATCGCCTGCGGCTCTACAGGCGGAAAACCTCTCGAGTATGCAAAGATTTTCGAGGAGGCTATAAAAACAGATTATATTCCATTCTACAGTTTACATAATATATTTCAAAAGAGTAAAACATCGAGATATTATACTAATGTTGTTAACTGCATTGATAAATTAAACAAGTGGTATAATGAATTTGTCTCTAGTTATGGTCTCGAGGCCCCTCAAGACGGAAACAAGTTTTACATTGCGCGAAATGCGTTTATTCTCATTTTTATCATTACTAAACATTTATTGGAGTATAGACTTCCAGAGCTACCCATTGCATTTAAGCAACTTCTAACAGATGAACCCTTTATCATGTGGGATAAAGTCGGCTTAACGCTGGACGACATCGTTGGGCACGTTTGGCCAACCATGCTCAGCATAACTACAACCGGAATTATGAAAGAAGGAACGCAGATAGATATCCTAGGGGACCTTCGGCCGAACATTAAGGCGCTTATAAATTCTACAAAGTCACAAGGGGGCGACAAGTACAAAATATATAAAACCATAGTTTCTCCTATGTTGTTTTTCAATTTGTTATCAGAAGATTTTGTATATCTAGTAGATGTCTTAGAAGGGACAGCACGGAGTAGATATAGGTTTCTAATTACTGGATTAGGTTCGTCCGTAAAGAATATTTTGCTTGACATATTGAACAGAAGCTACATAACTACAGATGAGATAAATATATTAAATAAAGCATTAAATCAAATTAATAAGGCTCATGTATATATTTTAAGTAATATTCGGAGCGCTCTTGTCGAAAACTGGTTCTCTGTCGTCAGAGGCGCTGTCCAGGTAGTTGAATCTGGCGGCGGGAGCCTATATTACACCAAAAGCGATGTCTATCTAGATGTCTCGTCCTATACCTTGGCTGCCGTTGGGCAGTTTTATGTTGCACATAAATTAGGACATAGGGAATTTGCGGTGCTTTTTAGCAAATATTTGCCTATAGATTATTTAGATAGGCCTCGTGAAATGTTAGAAAATTATATAAAAAGATTTATAGCGATGTCTATAAGAATATGGTAAGAATAAGAACTATTTCTACGCTTTTGCTCTCCCAGATCGAAAAAGGAGAGCGACGTCGGCTAAAGTTCAGTACCAACGATCTTAAAGAGGCGTTTGAGGTTGCTAGGAAGGTATACCTAGATGAGGGCGAAAGGCCCTATGGCGCCTCAAGAGGGCCGCCGGGTGTTGGAAAAACAACGATTGCGGAGGCTGTAATGATTGATTCCAAGATAGAGGAAGCTCTACGCGAAAGTAACACGGTCTTTCTATATGAGGCTCCCACGAACGAACTTGTCATCAGCGCCTTCGAGCGTCTTCTCTCCCTAACAGTACATGACTGCGACACCGCAAAGGAGTTTTTACGGTCGGTGAGGCTCTATGGCTCGCTTTTGCCGCCGCCGTTTATTTCTGAAAGTAACGACGGATTATTGAGGGAGTGTACGAACATTAGCCCAGATATGCTTAGAGAAGTGGTAGGGGGAAAAATCACAGAAGATGTAAAAATCGCCATCTCGACGGAGTTCCAGAGAGTTTCAGCTCGCTTGAAGACTAAAAAACTTTTTTCGCTGTTTGTAGATGAGGCGTCCACGTCGCCTCTCTATTTGCCTTATACTCCTCTCTCGGATCTTGCCCTCAAGGATTTAATGGAGGAAAGCCGGGGCGTCCTGCGTCATCTGTTTGTGGTTGGAGATGAGAGACAGGCGATCGGACTAGAAGAGGCATATAGATATAATGAACAACTTCTCATCTTGCCTAAAGTCAGGGAGTTGCTGGAAAAGGAGGGGCTTGTTGACTCCCTTTTCAAGCACATCGGCATCACGTTGAGGTTGCCGGAGCCGACCGAGAGGCCTCTTCATAAAGGATTCTATGAGGAGCTGGGAGGGTTACGTGCTTACTATAAATTTTATGAAAGAGTAAATACTTTACAATTAAATCAATGGCGAGAAAGATGGGGAAAATGTAATAATATCGACTTACCTTTTAATGTTCTTAAAACAGTTGAGCAGGCATTGTCTTCTTCTCTGCCGTTGATAGTTATCAATACGAAGGAGAGTTATCCGCCAAGTGAGAGAGTGGAGCCATATAGAGTGAAAATGGCTATTGGCTTAGCTGCCCTCTTCCGTTGCCTGTATCCCCAACTGGAAATTGCTGTAGTTGGACCCTATCAAGACCTTGTCTTAGTTGCAAAGGTTAATTACTACTCAAAATATGGTAGATTTGGACATGTCTATTTTGCAACTATTAATACTATGTTAGGTAAAGAAGCTGATATAGTTATCGCGATGTTGGGTAAGGAGCGATATGGAGAAGGGGATATGCATACTATTTATTTCCAAGATCCCAATCTGCTGAATGTGCAACTTAGCAGGCATAGAGCTATGCTCATAATTGTTGGGGATGCGATAAGACTACGAAATGTTGCGGCCAGGATTGCGAAAGTATCTGGTATAAAGGGAGAGAGAAGGGAGGCAGAAAAAAGCTCGATGATACGAAAAACCATTGATACATTGCTGAGCCTTTCAGGCGTAGAAGTTACTAAGCAAGGCAGAAGCATGCCAACTCATAGACAAGGCGATGCCGGCGTTTTTCTAAACATAGGTAGACAGAGAATAAAGACATGAGTGCCGAATATTACTTTATTAATAATTACCTGGAGTATTTAAGGAGTTATGAATACGTTGATGAAGGAAATAAGGAGATTTGTGCCGATATCTTTCGAAACTCATTAAAAATCACTGGGCATATTACTCGAGCCACTGCAGTTGCTTGGGGATCCGTATGTACATATGCGGCAAGGCTTTTATCGACTTTAGGAGTAAGAGCCTCATTAATCCGAGAAAACATACCTGGCAAAGGCTCAGATGCACACAAAGTATTAGCGTTGGCAACACTAGAATTGGCAAAACATATGAGAAGCGAAAATGAAGATATCCCACCAAAGATGGAGGACATCTTGAAAATAGCCATAGAGAAAGCTGAAGGCTACATAGATGAAATTACTAAGGAAACATATAACAATTTATTATTAATGTTAAATAATTTTGCTAAATTATATAAAAATATATCTACTACTATGAATCTTAGTAATAATATTAAATTCTACGTGGAGCTACAATTACTGGATTACGAGACTCACATATGGGGCACTCCAGACGTTATCGTTGAGGATCCCGACACTAGAAAGGCTGTGGTGATAGACTGGAAAACTGCCGGCGATACGCCCAATCAGCGGGAGAAGTATCAGTTATATGCCTACGCCATTTTAGAGGCTCTGAGGCTTGGATATAAGCCGTCAGAAGTGTTTACAGCGATAGCACCTGACAACTTGGATCAGACAAAGATCTATTACGCCATAATCAGACCTAACGGTATTTACTCAGACCATCCGCTCATGCCGCTTTCAGCATCGCATAAGCAATCTAAAGTAGATATAGGAGAGCTTAGAAAAAGATTACGCCACGTCGTAGATATCGCTATATACATGGCATCACTATTGGTCGACTTCGGAACTTTGTGTTGCGGTGGTGGGCTGAAGTATTATGACCTACAAGAGCAGTGCAAAGTACGTCTTGGTAGCGGCGAATACAATGCGCTTAGGCTTACACCACCTGGTATGTCTCGTGGAAATCCTGTAAAGCAAAATGTCTGGCAATGTAAAATTTGTCCATTTAGTAGTGAAAACAGTGAATTAGATGAATGTAGATTCTATTTTGGGTCTAAGGAAAAGGATTTAATTGATAGACTTATGTGGAAATTTAGAGGTATAGTGTACAGGGAGAGAGAAGGCGCGCTCGTTCCCTATAGGGTTCTTTACGAGATTGGGAAAAAGGTTGGTGGTATGAAGACTCTTCTGAAAGATCTTAAAGAAGGCGTGTGGTATCAAGTTTCTGTTACTAATGGTGATTTCAATGTGCGGAGACATAAAAAGACTTCACCACATATACAAAGATATAGGCATAGATGTAGCGTAATAGAGGTAGATTTCGAAGAAATAGATTTCAATAGAGAAATAAGGGTTGGAGTTTATAAGGTTGAACCGATAGGTAAAGAGGCTCTGTTGTTGTTACGTGAATATCTTCCTTGCGAGACGCCAACGACGAAGGAAGTCATACCTATCTATGGCCTCAGAGAAAGACAGCCTGTAATAATCGCCTTGCCTGATGAACATGTATACACACCGACCTTAGGCATGGTCTTGACCGCAAAGGTAGAACAAGTATTGCTAAAAGGCGAAGAGGTTTATGGTCATGAGTGCCCAGGCGTCTGTGCCGTTGTTACTCCCATAAGCGCTAACTTAAGGTTCCCGTTTAGAATTTTCGAGGAATATAGAGAGCTTTACGGTATCAATGAAGTATTTGTATCGGAGGTGGGCTCTGATTTAACGCATATAGATCTAGCCACAATAAATAGCCTACACATGATGCTTAAAAAAGCAAAAATAGAAGACATGACCCAAGAAGACGCTGAACATATCAGAAAGACCGTAGAGCAAGCTTGGAGAGAAGTGCTAACAGCTTCTTAACGAAGTTGGTTAAGAAGCTCCTCTGCAAAACGAGTAACTACGCCTAGATGGTCGTACTCTTTTATTTTTTCAATAATTTTATCTTCAACTTGTTGATATAATATCTTTTCTATATTTCTCAGATGTCTCATGCCAATCCATCTATTTGTATCATCCACACTTCTAACGATTCTATCTGCCTCCTCTTCAGGTATGATGTAGAAGATTTCCCTTAACGTTGCGTCGCCTATGTATGTCTCGTCGAGCCCATAGAATCTATGTCCGCTCTTCTCTTCAACTATAGGCACTAGATTATAGACAATCGAACGCGCCAGCGGGGTGAGCGGGCCAAGTTTACTGTAGCCTCCCGTCTTGGGAACTCTTAGATCTTTAATATCGGACACAGCCTTATATATCAGCCGTAGAGCCTCTACATATCCGTACAATTTACCTCCGAAGAAAAGTGCAGAATGCGTCTTTACAAGCGTGCAATGCCAACATCCAAACCTCCCCCCAGCCGAGGTCAAAGTATTCCTATCTAGCATATAGAGATTTGCCAGCGGTTCGATGTCGAAATCGTTTTGTTCGTAGAGCAGAAAGTGCCACACATCTCTAGTCGTCCAGAACCGTATCGGGGCCAGCTTCGGCACCTCGCCATTGATTGCGAAAAACGCTCCAGCACAAGACCCAGGCAGGCAACTACCGTACATCTTCTTCATAGATGCAGCCCGTGCGCCGCTCTCCTCATCGCGCTGGCCCGTTACGACTACAGCCCCCTTTAGATTTTTCACCTCCTTCAACAGAGGTTCTAGCTTTAGATGGTCGACACACCACCTAAAGACAAATGTCGGCGCTGGGTAGCCCCTGACATACACCCGCCAGAAAAAAGTCTTTAAAGCTTCAGGTCTGGCAATCCTAGTCTTCACCTCAACATATTTGCTGGCTTTTTCTCTAAACTGCGACATAAAGCTCCTCACCCAGCTCTCCAGCGGGTTTACTTCGCTTAAAGTATCGTTATAGAGCAAGGAGACTTCTATATTCGGCCGATCTTCCTTGAGCCAATGGTATAGGTAGATAGCAGTAGCCGTTGAGTCTTTCCCCCCAGAATAAGCAACGACGAAGCGAGTATACCTCTTAGCAGCCTCTCTAAAGGGGGAAAAGTCTCGGAAGTTTTGTTTTTTAACCAAAATGATTCGCACATGTGTGGAATCTGCTCATTATAAATCAGTTGTACTTATGGACCTGGTACTCCAAGACATCAAAAAAACTGTTGGAGCAGTACGTTTACTTTTCTTGCCTCTTCTAGGTTATGAGGTTTCTTGTGAAATTCTTGACGTTGCTACTAAAAGTAAAACCGTTAACTATAAGACAGATAGATATGTCGTTGTAGTAGGCAATGGAGTGGGCAAATTATCGGAATTTAAAGTGCCCTGCGTATTGGATGAGCGCCGTATGCCGCCTCTTCGGCGTTATATAGACCTTGGCCTGTTGAGAACCGACTTCAAACGTGGACCTAATTATAGTATCTTGGAAGCTTCTTTTGGAAATATTGCCGTAGTGTATAACTCTTTGAGGTGGTGTAGCGGCAGTATATACGATATAGCTAAATGTGCAGAAATGTCGGAGTCAAAGGCCAAAGAGGCGCTGGCATTTCTCAGGACGCTATATCCTTCGCTCTTGGAAATATATCGCAATCTATCGTTTAGTGAGAAACTTGGCGATGTGGGCAAGCTGTTACGAAAGGAGGATTATTGGGCCGATCTCTATTACTATATTGAAACTGGTTATATTATACCAAATGAATCTCTTATAAAGCCCAGCTTTTATTCTCGACACACCATTAAAATAAAAAAAGTTAGAGGTCTTGTCGCCAAGTACTCCATACCGCAACTCCTCCATTTCGTCGACTTCCGCAATGCTGTGGTTGCCGATATTGGTTGCGGCTATGGCACAAAGGGGGCTTTCGGCATTAGACATGGAGCCCGCCATGTCGTGCTCCTAGATATTGACGAAAAAGTGTTAAGAGAACGTGGAAACGGTCTCTTGATCGACAAGGTTGTGGCAGACGCCCATATGCTTCCCATACGTGAGAAGGCCATAGACGTCTCAATTTTTTGGAACGTCTTGCCCTTTCTGAAAGATGGAGAAAAGGCGGTAAGTGAGATAAAGAGAATTACGAGACGTGAAGTAGCCGTCTCGGTCTACAACGCCGCGTCGGCTTTCAGACGATACAGCTTTGCCGACTTCCTTGAAATAGTCCTTCTATTGGGAAAGCCGAAAGCCATAAGGAGAATTGGACGTAATCAATTCCAGGCAGTAGTAAGGTATGCGCATCAGAATCCTTAGAGAACAGTACTGCGCTAAGTGTAAAATTAAGGCGCCCAGAAGCACAGGCGTGAGACTATTGCTAGAAGCCGTAGAAAAAACACCACACCGTGTCCTCGACTTTGGATGTTCCACATGGCGGAATTCAAAATATCTGGAAAACCTCGGCGCATTTGTGGTGAGAGTAGATACTCTACCCAATACAAGACCTGATATAGTAGCGTACCCAACACATATGCCGATAAGACAAAAAGCGTTCGATATAGCGCTCTTTACACATATCTTTATGTTTCTACAAAGCAAACAAGAGTGGCCCCAGGTGGCCAACGAGTTAGTAAGAATTTCGAAAGGGTATGTTGTAGTGGAGACTTATCGTGTAAAGCATAAAGAAGCATTGACATATGAACCTAAAGAGATTGAAAATTTATTCAGAAATAATCATATAAAGATTTTACGAAAATACATTAGACAAGATTTACAAGTTTTTGTTATTTCTACTATTTTTATTAACTGAAGCCAGAGTGAAACATATCTCCTTTTCCTTATTTTTCCCTGCACATAAATTAATTCAACATTAGCTATAAATCTTCATCTTGCAATTAGGTATTCTGGGCCTGAAAACAGCCCAATCTTGTTCTATGAATTCTGCGGGTCTCAATAAGTCGCCACCAACTTATTTATATGCTGAATGATTTAGTCTGTGTCTGAGCTTTATGGGTGTGTGGTGGAGGCGGCTTACCCCCACGTGAAGAAGCTTGTGAGCCGTCCTGGCGTCTTTCTTTTGGCGCCGCCGGGCTCCTCCCGCGGGTACATGTTGGAGGGGCTTTTGAGGGAGGGCGCGGTGAATGGGGCCTATGCCTATTCGAGGCTTGCGGAGGAGCTGAGGGCCAGGGGCTTGGCTGTGGGGGATCTGCCCGGCGCCGAGGAGCTGGAGAAAGGCGCCGAGGGATGCATCGTCGTGGCTGTGGAGAGCTCCCTCCAGGCTGTGGAGCTGAAGGAGAAGCTGGGGAAGAGGGCCGAGCTGATCTACCTGCCCAAGTACTTCAAAGAGGCGGCCAAAGACGTCGACAAGAAGCTCTTGCAGGTGGCCGAGGTGGAGCACTGGGGGCTCGGCGAGGGCATCTCGCCGAAGCTCCTAAGGCCGGGGGAGGCCGAGGAGCTAAAGAAAGGCAAAGACGTCCTCCTCGCCCTAAGCCCAGGCGCCGTGGGGTTTAGAGATGTGGCGAAGGAGACCTTCGGGAGGTTTCCCTTCAAAACCGCCTCGGCACTACTGGCGGAGCTCCTCGCCCCGGCTCTCGTCGTCTCTGCGGTCCTCCAGGCGGCGGCGCCAAGCGCCGCGCCTCTCGCGGCGTTAGTTGGGACGGCGGTGGGGGTGGGCAGGAAGCAACTGGAGGACTTCGCCGCCCGCCTCCTGGAGCTCTTCGCCAGGAGGGGAGAGCCGCGGGATAAGGTAGCCGCCAGCTTCGCCAAGCTCGTGAGGAGGGCCCTCGAAGCCGAGCCGTACATAGACGACGACCGCTACGAGGCGGTTGTAGATCAAGTGGCGCTGGAGTGGGGCATGGACGTCAAAACCTTCAAGGCCCTTGTCAGAAGCTTAGCGGCCTTAGCTAGAGGTGAACTAGTCACTAAGGAGGAGCTCAGCCGGGAGCTCGCCCAATACGTGAAGAGGGGAGAGCTGGAGAAGATCGAAGAGGCCATAAGACAATTGGTGGAGAACAAAATGGCCGAGATAGAGAAGAGGCTTGAGGAGGTTAGGAGGAGACTGGATGATGTGGAGGAGAGACTAATGAGGAGG
>Ga0079998_114605_pt1 | contig 13741 bp, 12 predicted proteins | sample PerSpoBPS_BMetaG_FD_69201 | JGI IMG/M metagenome (GOLD analysis project Ga0079998, IMG submission 69201) | Thermal spring microbial communities from Yellowstone National Park, Wyoming, USA - Perpetual Spouter B (PS_B) MetaG (SPADES assembly)... | ecosystem: Environmental > Aquatic > Thermal... | reverse complement strand
CCTAACCCCCTTCCAAACCCTAGCAAACTCCCCCAATACTAAGATAACGCCCCCCATGCCAACTTCAAGTATTTATAGATAACCAGAGAATTTAAATTTATAATTTACCCTGTAACAGCCTATCCTCTTATAGAGATCTGTCCATATCTTAAAACTAGCAGGTTTAGAGGGGGAGGTTTGCTCTATATTAATAATCCTAGAATATCCCGAGGAGGTTCTCTAGGATGGAGTTTATCTTACACACTACTGCCCATGTATCGAGGCTCTCACCATATATTGAGACCCTCTCTAGTCCAAGCGATAGGATCCTCTGGGAGAAATCTCCACGTTGGAAGCCTCCTACCAGAATAATAGATCTTTTTGAGGAAGCTATTCTCCTACAAAGACTAACAGGATCCTCTCTCCTACCCTTTTCATCAAGCAGAACCGAGTACTCAGGCGATAACTCTCTGAGATACTCAAGCAGATCTTTCCTCACTAGATAGATAAGAGGCTTCTCACTATCCGGAGGAGCCGAGCCCCTGACCAGAACCTGCTCCATTAGACTTACAAACCTGTTATAGTTCCTCGGAATCCTCACCTCGCTCCTCACATGAACAAGACCATGCCTCGTCTCAATGACAGCGTTAACAATTCCAAGAGACCAGAGAGGTGATGAAGAGAGCAATAGAAGAGAGGTATGTATGATATCAGGTCTACCCCTCTTATACCAATTAGCTAGATGTCTTCTCATAGATCTATAGTGATAAGATATATCAAGAAGCATCTTAGAAGGATCCACACTCCTTCTCCTAGCACTGGCAATCACGTCCCTAGAGCCTAGAAGCTCTTGAGGGACTAGTTCAAGAGCAGCTTCAACAAATAGATATGTAATCCTCGGCTCGCTTTCCATAGAAACCATACCCTTTTAATAGCCTCTTTAAGCATGATTCATAGAAGGGAATAAAAACCTAGTAGCATGAATCATCGACTTTCTCCCCGCTCTCTAAGATAGAGAGATGTCATGCAGATGTGGATATTATTATATGAATGCACCGGCAATAGCCTTGTGGGAGGCCCTGGATTCTACAGGGCAATAGTGGATAAGATTAGAGAGACCAGAAAGCCAGCTAATAGCTGCGTGACAGATGTTATAGAGGCTCTAAAAGCTCTTGGGATTAAGAGGTGTCTGTTGTGTCTCCATTATATTGAGGAGGTTAATGATGAAAGAGGAGGTTTCCAGGGCCACAGGGATAGGTGTGATCTCTATGAGAGGTATGGGTATTAAGAGGAGTACAGATATGTGAGGCCATTGCCTTAGGAGCTCAATAGGTTCGCCAAGATGTTTTATAGCGATAGGGCTGAGGGTTCTTCATAGCTATACGTATCTTAAGGATGATAGAGATTATAGAGATCCTCAAGGAAGACATGGGTATCAAGGTGGGACGAGTAACCAGTCTCTCTATAGGCAGCTCCTATGAGGATTGGGATTAGGATAGGATCCAGAGGTACGGGTGCTCTTAACAATAGATTTTAGTTGTATAGCTTTTAAACTGCCTCGTTTATGGATATATCTCTCCGGATTTCTGGAGATTGCTATTGGCGTAGCCTTGTTATCCCAGCTATCGCTATACTATAATTGGTGGGTCTTTTGTATCACATGCCTGTCTGCTCGGTTGAGGAGATGAGGAGGATTGATGACCTTGCCTCTGAAGTCTATGGTATAGATCACTCCATATTGATGGAGGATGCAGGATCCTCTATATACTCAGCTCTATTAAGAGAGTTTGGATCTATTAGGGGGAGGAGAATCCTAGTTGTTGCTGGAACTGGGAATAATGGTGGAGATGCCCTGGTAGCTGGGAGGAGGCTATATGCTGGCGGTGCCCTAGTTAAAGTGGCTCTGGTTGGGGATCCTCTCAAAGCTACTGATCTCTGTAAGAGGAACCTAGAGCTCATAAGATCAATTGGTGTCGAGGTCATAGTAGTGGGTGATGAGGGGAGCCTATCAAAGTTAGAGGAGCTGGTGGGGTGGGCGGAGATCATAGTTGTTGGGCTTATAGGCATAGGTCTCAAAGGTGATGTTAGGGGTCTCCATAGAGGTGTTATAGAGGCTATAAATAGATCTAAGGCTTTCGTAGCTAGCGTAGATATTTCCTCTGGATTAGACGGTAATAACGGGCTTGTGAGGGGTGTTGCTATTAGATCTAGCATCACAGTGACCCTGGGAGCTCCGAAATACGGTAATATTCTATACCCAGGATATCAGTACTGTGGCAAGCTCTATGTATCCCATCTATCCTATCCCCCAACCCTTTTCAGAGACGTTGTTGCTGAGATCAACTACCCGACCCCTATTCCAGAGAGGCTTAGGTGGGGGCATAAGGGCACTTTCGGAAGGTTCCTCGTGGTTGGTGGGGCTAGATATTATTATGGAGCTCCGTACTATGCTTCATACTCATTTCTAAAGGCTGGTGGTGGCTATTCGAGACTCGCAGCCCCCAGATCTGTTATCCCCTATATAGCCGCGAAATGCAGCGAAGTAGTATATATACCCCTAGAAGAGACTCTCGAGGGTAGCATAGCTCTCAGCAGCTATGAGCAGATATTGGGCATCGTGGAGAGATACGAGATCGATATAGTTGCAATCGGCCCAGGAGCCTCCCTCAATCCAGAGACTCAGGAGCTGCTCAGAGCACTTATCGAGGCGATCGAGAAACCAGTTATAGTAGACGGAGACGGGATCACTGCTATATCATCTAACCTCGAAAGACTAAAGGCTCGAAAGACTCCCACAATATTGACACCCCATATGGGGGAGTTCTCCAGACTCGTGGGACTGGATATCGAGACTATTAGAGAAGATCCTATAGGGGTTCTTAGAAAAGCATGCATAGATCTCAACTCACACATAGTTCTGAAAGGAGCACATAGCCTCATATGCTATCCCGATGGGCATGTATATATAAATATGACAGGCAACCCGGGGATGGCTAAGGCCGGCACAGGAGATGTACTCACAGGGGTCATCGCTGCTATGTATGGCATAGGCCTTAGAAACCCAGGAGATGCAACACGAATGGGTGTACTTGTACACGGCCTTGCAGGGGATCTCGCAGCAGATCGATTAGGAGAGGACGGGGTAACCCCCGATGATATCCTACATAGCCTCCCAGAGGCAGTTAAGATCTTGAGGAAGAATCCAGATTACATCATAGGAAGATATATGCCACAGATAATATAGGGATCCGGGTTTCATGACCTAGCACTGCCCCCTTCCCTTGGTTTCATAAGCCTCGGGAGGTTCTTCCGCTTGTCCCCCGATGGTTGTTGATTATCGTTGATATTCTTTTGTTTTGGATTGCTTTGCTTCTTGATCCACAGGGTTTTTAGCCCTGCGGCATCAGGAGACCTCCACCTCTCCCACAGGGATCTTGGGATCTCTATGGGTTCATGGGTGGCTGTTGAGCTCAGCGGAATGGTGCTCCCATCTAGAGCTATGCCTAGAGCCCCGAAGCCCTTCTGGGCAGAGCCCTCATACAAGGCTTCGAGGGTCTTAAGATAAATATTGATCAAGGCTACTACCTCTCTATGCCATCTCTCGCCTTCCTTGCTACATATCCCTATCCTATTCTCCCCATATTTTATTACAGCCTTGTGTATCGGGCAGATCTTAGATGTATTCCTGGGATCCACTATTAATACCGGCACACCATACTCCCTAGCCTTATCTATTAACGTATTGAGCTCTCCTTTCAGAGCACTCTGATATATCCTGTGCCTTAATTGCTTATTCCTATACCTAGCGATCATAACCTTTATATTATCTCGTGAGATATTCTCTCAATAACTATTGCTCCTCTCATCCTCATAGCGCCCCTTACCATCATGTTTGCTGTCTTCATCCTATAGTCCTTTTTCTTTTTTTCCTTCTCTAAGCTTTTCCATAGCCTTCCTAGCCTCTCTACTATCGGATCCATTTCTCCTCTGGATACTCTCCTTCCTATAGCTATAGCCCAGGGTTGTCTTTGCAAGGTCTGTTAGGATTATTGCTAATGCCTCGTATAGAGTTGCTACAGAGTTCTCATTAACATCGACAGGCTTAATATTCTCTGGCTTGTGGATCTCGACCTCCTTCTCTAGGGATAGGTGGAAAAGCACTCTCCTATTCTTTCTATCAAGCTTGATCTTTGCGTGGGATGTTGGCTTAAAACCCCTGGCCAAAAGCTTGTAGAACTCCTTAGAAGGCTCAAGATCTATGTGCACCCAACCCCTATGGGTATTGATAGCAACACTTGTGAAGAAAATGTTCTCAAAACCATTTATATTGATCTTCGTAGCATTTATCTGTTTCCACACGTGGTCATCAACTAGCCATAGACTAACACTATTGATCCTCGGAACTAGTTTGCCCTCCATCATCTCAAGATCTACTTGATGCCAAGCTATTTCCTGGGATTTCCTCCATAGAAGTCTCACGAGTTCTTATTCTTCAGATCCTTTCCCCTTAGGTTTAAGTACTTAACGATCTCTCTGAAGATCTCTTCAGCATATTGTCTAGCCTTATTCCTCCATAGAGAGGAAACCCTTTCAACAGCATCCTGGCATAAGCCATGTATATAGTGGGATGGGATATCTGGATAGATATTCCTTAACTCTCGATACTTCCCATTCTTAAGCCTATAGTAATTCCCAATAATATTCCTGGATGCGTGGGGAAGCACATATCCAAAGCATCTTGCTATATATGTTCAGGATCTCTTTCAATGCCCTGAATTCTCTCCTAGATAACTTCTTTGGGGGTATAACAGCGGTCTGCTAGCAACTATCTTATCTCCTGGCTTTGCAACCTACATCCACTTCTTATCCCTCTTTTTCCTCCTCCTAGCCATTATCCCTGGACCTCTCTTTGTTCCTAAACCTTCACTCCAACCATTAATTGATAATGAAAGAATATAAAAAGATTTCTACTATCATGAAAAAGGGTTCTTCCCCCAGTGTCCCTCTATGTCATTAGCCTCTATTTGGAGTGATTCCTACCCACAGCCCATCTCGTTGAATTGACCTAAACAGATCCCTTCTAAAATATTGAGATATAGTACTTATCGATATATATATATAAAAAATATAGTTCAGAGATCCAAGTCCGTAGTGTTCAAGAAAGAAACGGCCCAAGAAGAGATAGAGATCGAGCTCCGCAGAGAGGCGCGTCTCAACGAGGGATCGGCTCATAGAGACGATATAGAGATCCATAGTATGTATTTATAAGAATGCTCTGTCTAATACTAAGCGGTATCTCATATGGATAGAGGCGTCTCAAGGATTGTTCTCGTGGGATTTCTAGTTATGATATTGATAGTGGCTAGTGTAGCCTACTACTTACTAATAGTTCAGAAGCCGGGCCAAACGCCGCAGCAGGTTACACAGACCATGCAAGCTACTCAGATCACCAGTATTATGACCATACCCACAATTACTACTCCTGCAATGCAGCAGAGGGACATGCTAAGAGTCGCTGTTGGGATCGATATAGACACCTTAGATCCGCATGGGCAGACTACCGGGACTGTTATCAACATTCTTAGGCATGTCTATGAAACACTATTCTGGTTCGATGACGAAGGCAAGAAAGTCGTTCCATGGCTTGCTGAGAGGTGGGAGGTCTCTCCAGATGGTCTTGTATATACACTCTACCTTAGAAAGGGTATTAAGTTCCACGACGGCTCTGAGTTCAACGCAACGGTTGTGAAAGCGAATCTAGATAGGTGGATAGACCCCACGGTCAGGGTTCCTGCGAGAGCTCAGCTCGGCCCGGTTAATGGGACAGAGGTTATTGATAGATATACTGTTAAGATATATCTCTCAAGGCCATATGCTCCATTTATCACCGTGCTAGCTAGCTTTCCCATGACCACTAGTCTTGATGTTATTAAGAGGTTTGGTAATCAGACTATCACTGAGGTTGTTGGTACAGGGCCCTATAAATTCATCTCCTGGGAGAAGGGTAGGAGGGTTGTTCTAGAGAGGTTTGATGACTACTGGGGTCAGAAGCCCACAATAAAGAGGATTGAATGGCTAATAATACCAGAGGCATCAACAAGAATCGCAGCACTACTATCAGGAGATGTGGACTTCGCCTTCAACCTACCTCCACCGGATCTTGATAAGGTTAGGGGAGACCCTAGATTCACCGTCTTAACTCCTCTCACAGATAGGGTTATATTCATTACAATACTGCCTAAGAGTCCTCTAAAGGATCCGAGGGTTAAGCAGGCCCTGAACTATGCTGTCGATAAAGAGGCTATTGTCAAGAATATATTGTATGGTCTTGCTCTACCAGCTGATTCTGTAGTGCCTCCCCACCACTTTGGATATGCTAGGATGGATCCCTATGTGTATGATCCTCAGAGGGCTAGGAAGCTCCTCGAAGAGGCTGGCTTTCCATTCGATAGGAAGCTCGTACTCCTACACCCAACTGGGAGATATCTACAGGATAAGCAGGTTGCGGAGGCGGTGCAGGCATATCTCTCGAGAATAGGTTTGCAGGTGGAGCTAAGAACAATGGACTGGCCAAGCTTCGTAGCGTCTATAACAAAGCCCCTAGACCAGAAAGACTACGACCTACTACTACTAGGATGGGGTGCTGCTGCTCCAGACGCACACTTCATACTATTTAATCAGTTCCACTCATCACAAGCACCTCCAAGGGGATTGGCTGCGGCTCACTACAACAATTCTATAGTTGATGAGCTTCTTGAGAGAGCTATCGTGGAAACCGATCCTCAGAAGAGAGCAGAACTATATAGGCAGGCTATAGAGATCATATGGAAAGATGCCCCCTGGATCTTCCTGTATACGCAGAAGAACTTTGCGGCTAAGGTAGCAAACCTAGAAGGCATAATGGTTCACTATGGTGAAAGCTTCTTCTTCGTCAAAGCCTATTTCAAATAGAACGCCCACAGAATAAGTAAACCAATGTCTTTTTCAAATAAAAGCTTCTTAAGGATCTGTTACAACTGAGAGCCTCGCCTCTTAATGCTTATTAGCTTTCTAGTTATGTTTTTTAGATGGGGGAGGTTCAGCCCCCCGACTGCCTCCCAAATGATAGATATAAACCCGAATAGATAGGGAGAATAATGAATCGCCTGAAAGGAATGACAATCAAAAGATGATAGCCTGAAAGCGGGGAGAGGTCAGAGCATCTCAGCAACCACACGTACTAAGAGAGCATTATATATGCATGTTAAATGCAGACCTCACATCCATGAAGAGCTCTAGAAAATGATAATCAGTCCCAGTGGATGCAGAATCCTCGCTCTTCAGGGCAGGGAGCTGTCAGCTTTAGGGTTAGAAGAGAGCAATATATGATAAAGAGATCCTATGCCCAGCTAGAGGTAGAACTTTTCTCTTTAAATGTTGAGGGCTATATCCTTTTTCATGGTAGTAGGAATGCTTATATATTCGTTTATTGTCTGGGCTTAAGCTTATAAGTACTCAATCCATAATTGTATTGATGATGAGGCGATACCCCTATGGGCTTGGCATATGGATATACTCAGAGAGCGATGATGCCTAGAGCTCCCGAGACCGAAGCCCTGTATGAGGGCTATGCCCAGAAGGGCTTCGGGGCTCTAGGCATAGCTCTAGATGGGAGCACCATTCCGCTGAGCTCAACAGCCACCCATGAACCCATAGAGATCCCAAGATCCCTGTGGGAGAGGTGGAGGTCCCCCGATGCCGCAGGGCTAAAAACCCTGTGGATCAAGAAGCAAGGCAATCCAAAACAAATAAATATCAGTGATAGTCTATGACCATCGGGGGACAAGCGGGTGGTGGAACTATTTCCCGAGTGTTTCCCGCTACAGGAACATTGCTTTCCCTTATTTTAATCCATGTGGATAGCCTCAATTGGAGGTGCGTGTAAATCGTGTGCATATGGTATGGGATCTGTGGTGTGAAGTACACAGGATCTATATTTCTGGGGCTTTTGATTCTGTCGATCGCTCAGGTGTTCTCGGGCACTCTAGCTATTGCTCAGACACAGGTGGAGACCCAGGCAGTAATGGGGCAGTATAAATGCCCTGGCGGGTTTGTCAACGCTACTGTTTTGTTAAGGGATTCCCTTGTTAGGCTATACCAGATCGCTGTTGCTAGTAATGTTTCTCTACCACAGCAGATCAGTGCTGGAGTGTCTGACGCATCTAACTTGAGCTATGATAGGATAGTTTCTATGTCAAGCGATGAGTGTAAGAGGCTCTATAGCAATCTACTTGATCTTCTCAAGAATCTCACTTCCAGCATGGGTCTGTATCTTGAGCCCCGAGCCAGCGGGGCTTATGAGAGGGCTACTCTGAGGGCTGCTGAGAAGCTTCTTGAGAGAGCTAGGGATCTTAGCCTCAGCGATGTTGCTATGGAGATCAGTGGTAAGCTTAGTAGGGGCAACGTCTCTCTAAAAGATCTCGAGGATCTAGATAAAAGGGTAGGTGCTAAGGAAGCCATTCTCAGGGCCCAGGAGATCAGGGTCATAGTGTCTAGAATATCCGAGGAGAAGATCTTTAAGCCCACGCTATCCAGCAAAGATCTTGAGGCGGTTTCTAAAGCAGAGGAGGTATTGAAAAGGGTTAGGGAGCTCTTGATATCTGTTAATGCGAGTAGCTCAGCTATCGCGGCTATAGACCAGGCTATAGACAATGTGAGTAGGGTAAAATCTATATTGGAGAGGGAGAAAGCCCTATCTGAAGCGGACAGGCTTAGAGCTATCGCAGATAGGCTAGATAGCCAGATCAGGATCCTGGTATCCACGATCAGGAATATCTCTATAGATAATGCAACCGCTCAGCAGATCCTGACTATATTGGCTAACGTGTCGAAACTAGTTGCAGACGCTAGATCCATGATCCAGGCAGGTAATCTCAGCTCAGCCCTTAAAGCCCTTGAAGAGGCATATAATCAATATAGAGAGGCTGAGAAAAGGACTGAAGATCTGATCAAGAAGATATCTAAAGTAGGAGAGGACATTACAGAGAGATATAGAGAGGCTCTCGATAAGTTATCAGAGCTATCGAGAGAATTTGAGAAGGTGAGGGTCAGGGCCTTGAACATCTCGAACCCGGCTATCAGAGAGCTAGTGTCAAGAATACAGGTAGCCCTGCAGGAGGCATCTAACATCTCTCATAACATATCGCAGCTAATCAGCATGGGGAGAAGTGAAGATGCTAGGGCCATGATCAACATTCTCCTAGCCAGGATAAACAATATCCAGGCTCTTCTAGAGACACTCAAAAGGCTCGTTGAGAAAGCACATGAAAGCAGGGAGGAACTCTCAAAAAAGCTTGCCGAGGCTGTTGATGAAACCAGTACTCTGTGGAATAGGTTCCAGATCCTGAGGAAGAATGCGAGTAATGTTTCGAACCCAGAGATCAGATCTTTGATAGATATGATCCAGAGATCATTCGAGGAGCTTAACAAAACAATAGCAAACGCCTCAAAAGCGATAGATAATTGGAACATTGAGGAGGCAACAGCGTTACTTGAAAAGAGCAAAGCCATAACAGACAATATTAAGAAGATGCTAGAAACCCTTGAGAACATGCTAAAGGAGATATCGAGAGGGAGGAGATGATAACATAAACAAGAGAGAAGATTAAGAGATATAAATAAGCCTCTCTTAACCCGCTGGTGGTAGAATGGCGCTGAGAGACGTCAAACCTCGTTCTTCGAGAACCAGGGGTATGATCGCTATGAATAGCTGTCGGTTTGGCAAGGATATGTCTCTAGCTGGGATTAATAGGAAGAGGATCTTGATAATGCTGGTCTTATCAATAGCTATATTTAGTTTGGGAGCCAACCTATATGCCCAGGAATCTTCAAGGATCCTGATCATAGTCGGTGGTGATGGGGTTATAGAGGTCTCAATAGCTCTTTACCCGAGCCAGGCTAGTGAGGAGATCATATATATAGATCTTCCGGTTAAGCCTTTACCAGGATCCATAGTTGTCTCGCCAATAGATGTGATCCCTCAGCTCCTCTCAAATGACACACTAGCCCTTCTAAAGCCTGCAGGCGTGCAGAGGATCGATATATCATATGTTGCATCTATAAGCATATCTGGGGGCGTTCTAAGCACCCCTATAAAATACCCCCAATGGGCTGGGAACCTAACTGTTAGGATCCATAGGAATGTCATCCCAATAACAATACCAGATAACATCTCGAGTATAAGAACATTCGGCGACTACGTGATCATAGAGATGGCTAGAAACACAATGTGGAACCTGCAATACGTGCTAGCCCCACAACAGATCACCTCAGCTCCAACAACCCCCATCCAGCAGCAAGCGGTACAACCCCAGCAGCAGAACCCACAGATATGGGCTTTACTACCACTCGCATCAGGAGTAGCTGTAGTGGGGGTTGCCGGGGCTGCAGCATATTTTATAATAACTAGGAGAAGAAGGGAGGATGTTTCGGAGTATCTAGATAACATAGATAAAGAGATCCTCGGTGTAATCGAAAAGATGGGAGAAGCAACAGCGAGGGATATAATGGATGCAACAAGACTCCCAAAAACAACACTATATAGAAGGCTCAATAAAATGATCAAAATGGGTATAATAGGGGCTAGGGCGAGAGGCGGTATAACGTATTACTATATAATTAAGAAATGAATAGCAGAGCATAGACCTCGCTGCCGGGCTATATCCTTTTTCATGGTAGTGGAAATGCTTTTATATTTGTTTGTTGTCTGGGCTTAAGCTTATATGTACCCGATCCATAATTGTATTGATGATGAGGCGATATCTCTGCTAGATCTTGGGATACCTCGGGATGCCATGACCTTTGGAGCACCCGAGACCGAAGCCCTGGATGGGGACATTGCCCAGAAGATGATCTACTATAGAATTGAACTATCCATCCCAGCTTATGCCACCTAGCAAGCTGATCCTTTGTAGCCACAGGCGCTATTATCCATGTCTCTGGGGTTCGGGTTTCATTGGGCTTGGTTTTTGCCAAACCCTTTTCCCTTGGCTTCAAAGCCCTCAGGATCCCTTTTCATCGGGATCCAAACCCCCGATACAACAACCCTTATAAACACTCACGAAACCCAAAACAGTTTCTTAAGGGCTTCTCTCCCAGAGTCTCTGACACTACATAGTCCACCGTAAACATTCTTTTCTCGATGTTAGCACGTTTAGCTATCTCTAGCAGTTTTTCAGGCAAGACATATTCTCTGGCGTAGTAGTATGTTTCAAAGGCTATGCCCTTATAGTACCAATAGTCGTTTCTGATCACATCGATCAGCGATTGCTCCATAGTCGCCTCCCCAACTTTAAAACCATAGTGTGTTTCAACCTCTATGAAATCTACTGGGTTGTCAAGCCCATAGACAAGGATCGAGGTTTTGGAGATGGGCGCCCCAAACAATGCTCTAGAGTTGCTGATAACAAGCACATCGTCTCTCAAGCCGATGATAGCGCTAAAAACATCTGCCCTATCCCTGGGCACATGCACCTCATAGATCGGAGCATCAGAATAGAGATTAGGAACAACCTGCCCAACAACCCTCATACCTGTGATAACGCCGCTAGAGATGCTGAGGGCTCTGAGAACAATCCAATCCAGATCCCGTTCCATTCTATCTCCAAAAATAATAGCCTTGAGTATATTAAGTTCAGATTTCACTATATCGTTTACAACTGGAAGCCTCGCCCTTTAAGGCAGGGATGGGGATTTTTAAAGTTTAAGTATATAAGGTGTAGTGGAGAGGAGATAAGCTTGAGCCAAGATATCAAACGAATGTAAAACATTCCTATCAACATAAATAAAGGATATAGCCCACTAAAAGAGAAAAAGGCTGTTGCCGGTTTAGCGTTAAATTTAAATACTTTCAGCTACTTCTAATTACTTGGTTAGTGTTGGAGAAGCTCTTAAAGACCCTTAAAAGAACAATAATCCTAGAAGGCTGGACTAACAGTATTGGTAGGCAGGCCCTTAGAGAGGTTGGGGATGCATATAGGGAGATGCTGGGTGAGATGCTCTGCTATGCTCTAGAGCATAGAGCCTCTCAATCCACTTTACACAGGATCTTCTATAACAGGTTTAGAGAGGAATATCCATGGCTTCCCACGAGGATCATAAAGGGGTGCTATAGAGATGCCATTAGAAGGGCTAGGTCATTCAAAAAGCTTAAGAAAAAAGGACAAACGGAAAGAGATAGGCCTGAGATAAGGAGTATAACAATAACATATTCTGATTCCCAGGATTGGAGATTGAGAGAGGGATATATAGAGGTTAGAACACATAGAGGATGGATAAGGATAGGCTATAGAAGCAATAAGCAATTACATAGATATCTCTACAGCGGTTGGAAGCCATCAAGCGAGTTGAAATTAAAACTATCTAGTGGAAAGATCCTTGTATATCTAACCTTAACAAAGGAGTTCGAGATATCTTATAACCCGAATAACTCTGTTGCAGTGGATATAAATGAGAACAATGTTACACTAGCTGTCTTTGTAGATAGGAGGCTACACGAGATCTATAGGATCGAGACTAACATAGGTAGGATCGTTATAACATATTCTGAGAGGAGGAAGAGAATAGCAGAGAATAGATCCACCAGGGATAGGGTTGCTAGGAAAGCCCTTAGAAAGCTTCGTGAGGGGGAGAGGAAGGAGGATATAATATACAAGACAGCTAGGATCATCGAGGAGATCGCTAGAAAATATAGTGCTACAGTAGTTGTCGGGAATGCTCATAGGGGTAAGAGTAGAATGGCTAGTAATGCTAATAAAAAGAGTCTGAGGCATAGGATCCACCAGTGGTGCGCCTCAAAACTAGTTGAAACATTGAATAACAAGCCATTATATGTTGTTGAGGGGTCAGAGGCATACTCATCATCAAGAGATCCGTTTAGCGGTAAGCCTATCAAGAGGTATACCCCCTCTGTGATTCGCTTTGCGTTGAGAGGGGGTAGAAGGGTGAGAGTTATAAAGATACAGCTGAGGCTAGCAAGGCTGAGCAACGGATTAACCCTAGATAGAGATGTGATCGGAGCTATAAACATCGGCTTGAGATACCTCAAATCAGATGGGAGGGGCGTGGCGTTCCCCTCGACAGGGCCCCATGCAGCTCGGGTGAAGCTGGTGATCCCAAGCCTAGGGCCAACCCCGCTAACGGAAATAGAAGCACCGTTAGCGGGGAAACGCTTAATTATGTAGAAACTTGGAAGTCTCGTTGTTTTGCTAGGGTAGTGAGAGTGCATAGTTTATAGCGGTTAGGGTATCTACAAGTCCATAGCCTGAGTAGACATCAAATCCGGGAGGACCTATATCTCTTGCAGTGCTTGTAAGGACTTTATACACAGATCCTGGGTCGAGGGGCTGCTTTCCCTGAGCTATCCTAAGGGCTTGGATCAGAGCTACTGTTGCCGAGACATGGGGTGTCGCCATCGAGGTTCCGCTGAGCATAGTGTATTGATTATTCTTGTATGTTGAGTATACATTGACTCCTGGGGCGGCTATATCTACCTCGGGTCCATTGCTGCTCCAGCTTGGTATGTTATAGTTGCTATCGACAGCAGCTACAGCTATGACCCAATCATATCTCGCTGGATAGGCTACGTTATCTGTTGAGGGATCCCCGTCGCCTGAGTTCCCAGCGGCTGCCACCAGCACGGCACCATTATTATATGCCCACAGGGTCGCTTCTCTCAGAACCTGAGAGTCGCTTGAACCGCCGAGAGACATGCTAAGGATCTTTG
>Ga0079998_115082_pt1 | contig 13919 bp, 14 predicted proteins | sample PerSpoBPS_BMetaG_FD_69201 | JGI IMG/M metagenome (GOLD analysis project Ga0079998, IMG submission 69201) | Thermal spring microbial communities from Yellowstone National Park, Wyoming, USA - Perpetual Spouter B (PS_B) MetaG (SPADES assembly)... | ecosystem: Environmental > Aquatic > Thermal... | reverse complement strand
AAGGAAACAGACTGGATATTTCCAACATACAGGGAGACTGGTGCATACATAGCCCGCGGCGTCCCTATTGAAATCCTCATTGCACGTCAGCTGGTAACAACCCTTGATCCGCTAAAGGGGCATGAGGTACTGCTGTTCGGTGACAGAAGATATCGAATAGTGACGGGCCCGGGCCCTGTCGCAGCACACCTATGCACCTCTACTGGCTTCGCCTTGGCGTCAAAATACCGGGGAGAAAAGACCGTGGTGCTCGCATTCTTCGGGGACGGTGCAACCTCTAAAGGCGACTTTCATGAAGGACTTAACTTCGCCGGAGTTTTCAAAGCACCGATCGTTTACGTGTGTCAGAACAACCAGTACGCCATCTCCGTCCCAATAGAAAGGCAGACGGCCTCAGAGAGCATAGCGGTTAAGGCAGAAGCCTACGGAGTAGAGGGTCTCAGGATAGATGGAAATGATGTGCTGACCGTTTATCAAACCGTGCTGAGGTCTGTGGAGAAAGCGCGGGATGGAGGTGGACCTACCTTAATAGAAGCATTTACCTACAGGCTTGCACCTCATTCAACTGCTGACGACCCCAAGCGGTACCGTCACCAAGCAGAAGTCGATAGATGGCGTCAACACGACCCTATAATACTATGCCGTAAAATGCTTGAACAAATGGGAGTGTGGGATGAAGAGCGCGACAAAGCACTCTGGAAACAGTGTGAGCAGCAAGTTGCGTTAAAAGTGGAAGAGGTCGAAAAAATGCCACCACCACATCCACACAGTATCTTCGAAGACGTGTATGCAGCAAATCCGTGGCACCTCTTGGAGGAAGCTCGAGAAATTGATGTATGAAGGCAGCATTGTGTTTAACAGTAAGCTCAAGAGGTAAAATCTGCATAGAATACCTGCTGTCAACAGCTTAGAGATGGTTAGTGTCGACACAGGCATGTCCCTGGGATAAGGCTTTGTAAATTAAGTCAACAGTAGAGCAGTAAGGTGAAAAAGGCTATGCAACAACTCTATTAGCCTTTAAGCAGAAACTCGGCTTGCAACCCGGCGATCCGTAGTACGATACATATGTGCTAAACTTGAAGAGCTAATACATCAAACACAACACACCGTCACCGAGCCAGGACTGAACTAAAAATATTTGGTTGGGAGAGTCGTGTTTTCATAACTTTTGTCTGCTTTTTGTTCCCAGTAACTTGACGTGGTCTCGGCGTTTACTATGCTGCTGAGCTGGCAGTATAATGGCTAAATGTTTTAAGGGGAGGATTGCAGTGTTACAGACATGTGTAGGATGGTTGGGCTCGCCTTCCGTGCCGGCGGCATCCCCGTTGTTAGGAAGATCTTGACGGCTTTTGTGGATGCTTCCCGGGATGATATCTATCTAAGGGAAATTGCGGGGGATGGTAGGCACTGTCATGGCTATGGCTATGTAGCCGTATTGAAAAGACATGGTGCTTGGGTGGTTTTGCATGAGAGGTTTGACGCCATGCCGGCAATGTCGGGTGATGAGGCATGCGAGGCGAATCTCGAGGCCCTCAGCCATTCTGTTAAAAGGTTTCTGGACGGCGTTGATGGTTTCACTGAAGGAGTTGTAGTTTTCCATTCTAGGAGGACGCGCGGTGAGCCCCGTGGATTCGCTGCAGCACATCCCTTCAGGGAGGAGTTGCTCATAAACACCGTAGGCGGGCCCGAAATAGCGGAGCTATACCTATGCCATAACGGCGGTGTGTTAAAGGAATCTATAGCGCAGGAGCTAGGGCTGCCAAACACAAGCCTATACACAGACTCACACATCTTCCTCAAACTCCTAACCCACCGCGCCGAAGGCGTCTTCTACAACGACTTCCCGAAAGTCTTAGAGGAAACTATCACAGAAGCAGTACGCAAGAATTATGTGAAGTCGGCGCTAGACATACTTGTTTTACTCAACTCACCGATGATGGGGCCAATGCTTCTCGCAGGGGCCTACGTGGCTGAAAAAGATCAGACTAAGAAATGGAAATACTATGAACCAGTGCTCTTGGAGACTCAGACGGTCAAAGGCTACGTTTCCAGCACCATTAGAGACAACCTACGCGGGACGGGTGGGGATTTCCAGTTTATCGATGGCTATGACAGATACGTTGCTGTTTTGAGCTCGGAGAGTTTAAAGATAAATTCAGTTAGCCTACCATGACCGAATGTCACCATCTTCAGAAGGGTATGTTCTGAAGCCAGCTGAGGCTATGAATCTTGTGAACTTTTTAACATCTGCTTTGTTTTTGAGGTAGAGTAGGTGTGACTTGTCTCCTCTTTTGTCGCTGCATCCAAAACCTTCAACATGACTATACCATTGCACAGCATTCCTTGATAGCTGGCTTTCAAGGTTTTTGCCTGGGAGGATATACACGGCTTCGATTCGCATTTGGTTGAGGAGGTAATCTATGTGCCAGTGCTTGACTTTTTTCTTCCTCAGATGTCTTCTTATCCGGGACTTAAGTCCACCGGGTCCAAACATTGAGCCAAAATATGCGTAAAAACCCTTTCCGAACAGCAGCACGCCCAGCTTCCCTATTCTTATTCTCTTCATCCGGCTATTCCTCAGCAACAGGACGTATGTACCGCCAGGTTTAGCATCCTCTACTACAATAGCCTTACAGAAACATGTCCCTCATATAAATTTGTTAAAGGCCACAGCATGGTGTGGCGGAACATTATCTAGTCTGCATTATTTGCAGCATTCTTCTCGCGTTTTCGAGCATGGCGTGGTTGTTATTGAAGAATACGTAGACCTTCTCTGGATTTGTTTTCATGATTTTTTGTGCTACTTCTTCAAGCTCCTCATCTGTGTAGTAGTGGGAGTACCACGCGGTTCTGCCATGCATTCTCAGGTAGACTATACTTCCAGAGGAAAATCAGGGGAATCAACGCTGACCCATGTTATGTTAAGCTTTGAAGCCCATTCAATATAGTTCTTGTCAAACCATTTCATGTTTCTAACCTCTAGGGCGAATCGTTGGCTGAGCCCTGTTTTTGTTATAAATTTTTCTATAGCCTGAATGGATTTGGGTGTCAGGATGGGCGGGAGCTGGAAGAGGTAGAAGTCTATGTATGGCTCGAGGGGTGCGAAGAGTTTGCTGAACCTTTCCCATCGAATGTAGGCTTTCTCGTTGAGCTTGAATGTATGGGTTATAAGCCTGTGAACCTTTATAGACCATCTGAGCCCTCTCCCCTTTAAAGCCCAACCACGCACCATGTTTGGGTATGGGTAACGATAGAAGCTCATGTTTAACTCCACGGCGTTAAGGCCTGAATGGGTAACAAACCAGTCAAAACTACCCTCAGGGTTCCATGAGTAAAAACAGCCCGATGTGCCGACAAAACAATCCATCGTCATCAACATATTTCTAGAATCATGTTAACTTTTTGCCATCCACGTCAAGGATTGTTCGAATTATTTCTGCTGCCCCAGGCTGCAGCCGTTCTTTTTACTATGTCTTCCAAAGCTCTACTACTTGCTGTGTGCTCCACTGCGGTGTAAGTCCGCATTTAAGGCTGGATGTATCTGACCGCGTCACGGCTGCACATCTATTTTGAAAGCCTCTCTCTGACCACCTTCTCCAGTAATCCGTCTATTTCGCCGACTATTTTTAAAACTTCTATGAGGTGGTTTTCAAGCTCGGTGCGTGCATGTAGTGCTGCTGCCACATCTTCACCGGATAGGTTTGCCTTGTCTTTCAGGGCCTCTACCAGGCCCTCGTAGTTTGTGACCGATATGCCGAATAGTTTAAGGACCTCGCGTGTGGAGGTCATGGTATAGCTGTCCATACCCCATATATTAGACTTGTCCAGCTCGTCCGTCACAGCTATTTTATGGTATTGCATTAGTTTGTCGTTGAGTTGGGAGAAGAAGCTTAGGCGTAAGGAATACACTAAGGAAAGGGAGCAACGGTATCTCATCAAGAGGTCGGAGCTTGACGAGAGCCTGGAGGAGGTGTTCGACCGCCAGACACTTCTCACACTATATGATATGCTCAACACAGGGAAGCTCAAGCAAGTTATGGGGGTTGTGAGTGCGGGTAAGGAGTCACGGGTTTACCACGGTGTAGGCGGCAACGGTGAGGAGTTTGCCGTAAAGATATATTTGATATCTTCAGCTGAGTTCCGCCGCAACAGGCTACAGTATGTCGTCAACGACCCCCGCTTCAAGACAATTCCACGGGATTTTAGAAAGTTTGTCTACCTTTGGTCGGAGAGGGAGTTTTCAAACCTTGTTGAGGCTTACGAGTCCGGCGTACCTGTTCCAAAACCTTACGTACAGAGCAACAACATCTTGGTCATGGAGTTTCTAGGCGAAAACGGGGTAAGATACCCCCTTCTACATGAGGAGGAGTTTGACGTGGACGAGTTGAGGAATATTGCTAGCCAGGTTGAGGATGCTCTCTCGAAGCTATATGGTAAAGCAGGGCTTGTTCACGGGGACCTCAGCCAATACAACATTATGGTTGGGAGGGGTTTAAGGGTTTATTTGATAGACCTAGCTCAAGCCGTTAAGAAAACACATCCCATGGCGGAGGTTTATCTTAGAAGGGGGGTCGAGACCCTTGTTAACTTTTTTAGGCGAGAGGGGGTAGAAATTGATGTTGAGAAATTTATTCAAAATGTAAGGGGCGGATGAAGGATATGTCGCGTGGGTTTAGGGGGTTTACACAGTCAACCTTCGTCGTTAACGTGCCCGAGGAGCGTATAGGAGTCTTGATAGGTGAAGGTGGCCGCGTCAAGAGAGAGATTGAGAGGCTGTTGAACGTGGTGCTGGATGTCGACAGCCGTGAAGGGACAGTTGTGATAAACCTGGCTAAACCAGCGGAGCAGGGAGGTGACCCGTCATCCTTGTTCAAGGCTAGGGATGTCATCACAGCAGTTGCGCGGGGCTTTTCACCGGAGAAGGCTTTGAAACTTGCGGGCGATGAGTACGCTCTGATGGTCATAGACCTAACCGAATACGTGGGGAGAAACCCAAACCATCTGAAGAGGGTGAAGGCACGCATAATAGGGAGCGAGGGAAGGGCTAGACGCATAGTTGAGGAAAACTGCCACGTAGACATCTCGGTCTACGGAGACACCGTGTCAATCATAGGCAGGTTTGAGGACGTTAAGGCGGCGGAGGAGGCGATAATCTCTTTGATAAAAGGCGCGCCGCACGGGGCTGTCTACAAAATGGTCTACGACTATGCTAGGCGGCGGAAGACAGGCGGCCTCTACCCCCCTATCTAGCCCCCGATAACTCCATCAGCAACCCCAGAAAAACCAACGCAAACCCCAGCAAGTATGTGAGCAACCTGCCGTGGCCGCTTCCAGCAAGCTTCAGCAGAGACTTTATCGTTACAAAGCCTGTGAGCGCGGCTGCAAGGGCTCCCGCAAACATTCCCAAATCAAGAACACCCCCACCAAGAAGTATCGGTAGCAGCAGCTGAGCCCCAGCCACAGCCGGGATGCTCATAAGATAGCTGAGCCTCAAAGCCCTATTGAGACCAAAGCCGAAAAACAGTAGAGCTGTAACAGTAACACCTGACCTGCTTACGCCGGGTATTATGGAAAGCCCTTGGACAAGCCCGGTGGCGGTAGCCGCGGTGGGCTCTAGGGAGCCTGTTTTGAAGTAGGCCTGCCCCCTCTGTAGGAGGGCTACCGCTATGAGGCAGAGCCCTACAAAAAGTGTGAATGCTCCGTCAGGGATTGAAAGGCTTCTCAGAAACAGAAACATTGGGACTGCAGTTAAAGCGCTGGCCGCAGTGGCAACTACAATGAAGTACGTTAGTTGCCTGTCCCCTTCTCTTCCGAAAACAGGTTTAACCATTTTTAACAAGTCGCCTCGGAAGTATGCTGCAGCAGCGGCCAATGTGCCGGTGTGTAGCCAGACGGCTAAGCCAAGAGAGCGTTCAAGGGTCTGCCCGTAAACAAGCTTCGAAAAAAGTGTGATAACCCCCTCGCTGCTAACGGGGAGCCACTCAGTAAAGCCTTGCAAGACTCCGAGCAGTATGTAATCGAGGATATTCATGGGAATTCGGGGTGCCTCTGCGATTTAATTGTGTAGTAAAGCAATATTTTTTACCATGTTCGCGTTGGACATGCCGTGAGGGTTATTTCGCTGGTGCCTAGCGCGACTGAAACTCTTGTTGCGTTGGGCGCCGTCGACGAGCTTGTTGGTGTGACTTATGCCTGCAGGCTTCCCCCTGACATCCAGCCGAAGCCAATAGTGGTTAAACCTGTTATCGACACATCGGGCATGTCTGACGCCGAGATTGATGAGGCTGTTTCAAAAGCCAAAGCTGAGGGGAAACCGCTCTACACCATAGATTACGACGCCGTCAAAAGGCTTAGGCCTGACCTCATAGTCGCGCAAGGGCTTTGCGATGTGTGCGCCGTAACACCTAACTCAGTGAACCCGTATTTGAGAGATGTGGCGAGAGTTGTCGAGCTAAGCCCACGAACGGTATCTGAGATACTTGGGGACATACTGTTTCTCGGCAGGCTTGTCGGCAGGGCTGCTGAGGCTGAAAGGTTGGTCTCCGAGATTGTGGGAAAGCTTGAAAAAGTAAGGAGCAGACTTGAGGGTGCTGAACCGGTACGTGTTGCTTTTCTTGAATGGGTTGACCCACCATACTGTAGCGGCCACTGGGTACCAGAACTCGTTGAAATAGCTGGTGGGAGAGACCTAGGCGTGAAGGGTATGCCCTCCCACCGCATCGGTTACACAGAGCTTATTCAGCATAGGCCTGTTAAGCTCATAGCGGGGCCTTGCGGATACGGCCTTGAAAAATCATATGCGTGCCTGAAAAGCTTCCTACGAAACCCTCAGGTTGGCGCTCTGCCTGCTGTTGCAGAGGGAGATGTATTCGCTGTTGACGCAAACCGGTTTTTCAGCGGGCATGGCCCTTCAATTGCAGAAGCAGTGTTAATCTTAGCAGAGATAATAAATCCAGACATGTTTAACAATATTGCGCCGGAAGGCTCTTATAAAAAATATGTGGTGGCGGCTGGGAGATAGTTAGTCAGCTTTCTCCGCAGCCGTCTCAAGATGTCTGTAGGATTCGGGTAGGTCGGGGAAGCTGCCCTTCATACGCTGTGCCGCAACCTCAGAGGCCTCTTCGATTATCTTCTGTGCCTCGGAGTCGCTGACGGTTACGTAGACGCTGCCACCTGTGACGTTGCCGGCTTCGATGATTATGCTTTCCAGCATTTCGTCAACGCGCCTTAGGCTGTGGGCGACTTCTGGAACGATTCCAGATATTTCATGCTGAACCTGCTTGATTATCTGAGTTGCCGGGCCTAGGACGTGCATGACGTCACCGAACTCCTTGACGGTCTCCAGCCTCAGGACGACTTTGTCGAGCGACATATGGCTTGCAAGGAGTGTGCGGGTCATCTTTCTTAGCTGCGCTATCTCGTTGGCGTAGATCGTCGCGCGGGCCGTGTCCTTTTCCTGCTCGGCTCGGACACATTGCTCGAACAGCTCTCTGCCCCGGTGCTTCAGCCTCTCAATAGTTCTGTTAAGCTTCTCGTTCTGTATCTTCAGCTGCGTCAGTATTTCCAGCATTCGGTCTTGGTAGGATATTGGCGCAACGTATGCCTGTGGTGCGGCTTGTTCCTTTCTCCATGGGATCCGCATTTTTCAGACCTCGTCTGGGACTCGAGCCATAGGTGTATTTATCGCTTGACCTCCTCAAAGGTGTCGGAAAATATGTGGGGTAGCTCTGTGTCTTACTACAGGATTATCCTCAGCCGATGTAGGCCATTGACTTCTTGAAGTTGCTTAGTATTCTGTCGTATTCGGCTTTCTCCTCCGCACCCACGCTCGGCTTTATCTTGAGCAACGCCTTCTCGAAGTGCCTCATCGAAACCTTCTGGGCGTTGATGTTTTCTCTCGCAGCCAACATGGCCGCCTCCCTGACGACCGCCTCTATGTCGGCGCCGGTGTAGCCCTCTGTAACGGAGGCAAGGATGTCGAGGTCGACGTCTTCGTCGAGGGGCATCTCGCGTGTATGGATTTTGAATATTGCTAGCCTTGCGGCCTTGTCCGGCGGTGGAACGTAGAGAACGCGGTCAAACCTTCCGGGCCTGAGGAGAGCTGGGTCCAGTATGTCAGGCCTGTTAGTGGCGCCTAAGACAACGACCCCTTTCAGGGACTGTATACCGTCCATCTCGGTGAGCAGCTGGTTTACTATTCGGTCGGTGACACCCGCGTCGGTGTGGAAGCCCCGCCGCGGCGCTATCGAGTCAAGCTCATCGAAGAAAATTATGCATGGAGCTGTCTCCCTCGCCTTCCTGAAGATCTCCCTGACAGCCTTCTCCGACTCGCCCACCCACTTTGACAGTACCTCGGGTCCTTTAACGCTTATGAAGTTGGCTTGGCTTTCTGTTGCCACAGCCTTCGCCAGCAATGTCTTACCCGTGCCAGGGGGCCCGTAGAGGAGTATTCCACGCGGAGGCCTGATACCGAGGCGTTTAAAGACTTCGGGGTACTTTAGCGGCCACTCAACCGCCTCCATCAATTCCTGCTTGACTGCTTCAAGCCCGCCTATATCAGTCCACTTTACGTTAGGCACCTCAAGCACAACCTCTCTCAAGGCTGATGGCTGGATTGTTTTCAGTGCGTTGGCGAAGTCTTCCCTGGAAACCTTGATTTTTTCCAGAACCTCCGCCGGTATCACCTCCTTCTCCAAGTCTATCTCGGGAAGGTAGCGTCTGAGCGCATTCATAGCCGCCTCCCTCACGAGTGCCGCTATGTCAGCACCGACAAACCCGTGCGTTATGTCGGCGAGCTCGTCGAGGTCGACGTCTTCTGCCAACGGCATACGTCTCGTGTGTATTAGGAGTATTTCCCTCCGGCCGTTTCTGTCAGGCACGCCTATCCTTATCTCTCTGTCAAACCTACCGGGTCTGCGTAGCGCGGGGTCTATAGCCTCGATTCTGTTTGTCGCACCTATGACCACGACCTGGCCACGGCTCTTCAAACCATCCATCAGGGTCAGAAGCTGGGAGACAACCCTTCTCTCAACCTCGCCCGTCACTTCACCCCTCTTCGGCGCGATTGCGTCAAGCTCGTCGATAAAGACGATTGAGGGAGCATTCTGCTCAGCCTCCTGGAAAACCTCCCTAAGCCGTGCCTCGGACTCGCCGTAAAACTTGCTCATAATCTCCGGGCCGTTGATGGAGATGAAGTGGGCCCCAGTCTCGTTTGCTATGGCTTTTGCGATCAATGTCTTACCTGTCCCGGGCGGCCCGTACAAGATAACCCCTTTCGGCGGCTCTATACCCAGGTGTCTGAAAAGCTCGGGGTGTTTAAGCGGTAACTCTATCATTTCACGGATTCTCTGCAGCTCTTCATGGAGCCCCCCTATGTCCTCGTAGGTTATTCCTGAGACTTCCTCTATCCTTTTAGCAGGTGTGGTGCTTATCTCGACAACCGTCCCCTCGGTCACCATAACAATTGGGGAGGGGTTGGTTGAGCTGACCTTCAGCTCGACACCCATGCCGAGGACCGGTACGACAATTATGTCACCCTTCGCCACAGGCATGTTCAGAAGCTGGCCGCGTACGATTCTACCGAAATCTCCGACGAATGGTAGGGGCTCGAACGGTGCCAGAACAATTTTAGTGGCTGGCTTGGCTGTCGTCTTGCTGATCCTGACGTACTCTCCCACGCTTGTCCCTGCATTCCGCCTTATCTCGCCGTCTATCCGTATTATTCCCTGGCCGTCATCCTCCTTGTAGGGCGGCCACACAATTGCTACAGTAGACCTCCTACCAGTTATTTCGATCAAGTCCCCGGGACTAAGCTCCAGCTCTTTCATGCCAATGCTGTCGACACGGGCGATTTTACGCCCTATATCCCTCTGCCTTGCCTCAGCCACCTTCAGACTCAGTTCCTTCTTCCTAGAACCTGTAGACATAACCTGATCTCCCTTTATTAAGGCATCTATAAAACTTTCCTACAAATCAAAACCCCATTTACCAGTAGACATGCATTTTTACGCCGATACATAATAGTATTCGCCCGCCTTTTTCTGGGCCCTGTCTAGCTGGGAGCCGCGTTTATTAATTCGCGGCCTCTTAGTTGACGGGTCCCTCCTGAACGTTATATCCATAGCTCGTAGAAACATGTTAAAACCTGTCCTCAAATCTGTGGGTGGGTGAGCGAACCCTTCAATCCCCGGCCTCCCCTCAAACACCATTATACTTGTCGACGCAAAGTCCAAGACGGTGAAGTCATGCTCCACCAGAAACACGTACGCACGCATGTCCAACGCAATACGCTTCAGAAGCCTAGCCATATGGTATCTCTCCTCAACGTCTAGGAAGGCGCTGGGCTCGTCGAGGACGTATATTTCGGCTTTCCTCGAAAGTGCTTCAGCAACCAGAGTCTTCTGGAGCTCGCCACCACTCAATTCCGTCATATTACGTTCAAGAAGCTTCTCCAAGCCGAACGGCTTTATTATTGTAGTATAGTGGTACGGAGATCCGTAGGATTCCCCCGCAGCCCGCTTAAGGACGTCCTCCACCGTTAGATCTTCGGCAGTGGGGTACTGGGGTTTGTAGCTTACTGCTTTAGGGTCAAAAGAGTATCCCTCGTCTGTTTGCAGCCTGCCCGCTATGATGGATGCGAAAGTTGTCTTCCCTATACCGTTAGGCCCCACTATACCAAGCACCTCTCCGCGCCCCACCCATCCCGCCGAAACCCTAAGCCTGAATGATTCAAAGCTCTTCGTCATCTCCGGCCACCTCAACACCTCGCCTGATGGGTTTTCCTCCCTCGGCGGTGGCCTAACCTGGAAATCTATCTTCTCATCTCTGAAGCGCAGGTTTTCTTCGGGTATGTATCCCTCTATGAAGATGTTGATGCCTTCCCTCACTCCGTATGGGCCAGCGACAACACCGTATACGGATGGTTCCCCGTAGAACAGGAAAATAGTGTCTGAAAGATAGTCGAGGACAGCGAGGTCGTGGTCCGCCACGATGATTTTGATGTCTTCCTTAACCTTGCCACGTACGGCGTCAACCATTCGGAGCCTCTGTCTTATGTCTAGAAAGCTGGAGGGCTCGTCCAATATGTATGTGTTTGCGTCTTTAAGCAAGCAGGCCGCTATAGCCAGCCTTTGAAGCTCACCCCCGCTGAGGGCTGAGACATCCCTGTCAGCGAGTTCCACAAGCTCCAATGCCTCCATGACTCTTTCAACCTGCTCCTCAGTCCCTATTTTCCTCAGTATTTCTCCGACCTTCCCCTTAACTACCCTCGGAATATCGGCTATGTTCTGCGGCTTATATGACACCTTCACCTCACCCCTCGAGAGAGACGAAAGATGCTCTTGAATGAGTGAGCCGCGGAAAAACTTTGCCGCATCAGCCCACGTTACTTTCTTATCCAGCTCGCCGAAGTTTGGGACTAGCTGTCCTGCTAAGATCTTGATCGAGGTCGACTTTCCTATCCCGTTCTTTCCCAGCAATCCAACTACCTTTCCGCGCTCGGGATATGGTAGTCTGAAGAGCTTGAACTTGTTTACACCATAGTGGTGTGCGACGCTGTCCCTGAGCTCTGAGGGGAGGTTGATGATTGTTATGGCCTCAAATGGGCATTTCCTAACGCATATGCCGCAGCTTATGCATAGTGTTTCGCTTATTATCGGGAAACCATCGTCCCCCATCTTGATTGCTTCAATGTTGTTCCTGACTGGGGGGCAGTATGTTATGCAGGGCCAGTTACCGCATTTTTTCGAGTCGCATAGATCTCTGTCAAGGACAGCTACCCTGTGGTCCGACGCCATATCAAGACACCACGCAAACTAGATGGGTAAACCCACCTCACCTGTTGACCACTAGGTTAAAAGGTTATCACGCACTCCCAAGTCTAGATTTTGCGAAAAGACCTAACAAACGCTCCATTTGCTTTTTTGGTAGGTCGGAAAGCCAGTCAACGTCATCTCCGCCCCAATCGCCTTCAAGAATACGTAAACATTTCCCAGCCGCCGCATTTGCCGAAATACCTGTGACATCTAGCTGGAAAACATTGCGTCGGCCGAAGGCCCTTACCGCATCAGAGTAAACAGCTCCTACAAACTCGGCCTCGACGTTCTCCAAAACCTTAGCCACACCATACCCCCGGCGCCTCAGCCGTTTAACCAACACCAACGGATTAAGTCTCAGCACGATGCAGACCACCCTCCTGCCTGGTACCCTCACCACAAGATGGCTGGACAGTACACTATTATCCGCGACGTATTTCTCAACAATCATCCTGACAGTTCTTGATGTTACTAAAACAGCGCCGCTCTCAGGGTCATGCTCACCAAGGCCCATCCGCCTAACAACTTCAGGTAGGTCCGTGAACCCGTATCCAAGCCTCTTTGCCAGAAACCTGCCTACCGTTGTCTTTCCAACGCCCGGAGTCCCCGCAACCCACACAATCACAGATAAAAAGGCGCCCGGTTTTACTTAATGTATGCGGCTCCGGTTGCTGACAGAGCTTGATGCTGCAGAGCTATCCGAGGCTGTGGCTGGTAAGCTCAGGGAGGTCTACGGCCTCGATGTAGAGGTCATGCACTACAAGCATCCGCGAGCAGAAGACGCATATGTCGCAGGTCGTAGGCAGTATAACGCGGCAGCCTTTCTCGAGCTCCTAGATGTAGAAAATGATCTTACCCTTGTCATAACTGAAAGGGACCTGTTTTTCCCCGGGCTAAACTTTGTTTTCGGTTACGCGCCCGGTGCGAAGGGGGTCGTCTCGGTACACAGGCTTAGGCAGGGCGTATCACACACTGTTTATCTGGACCGTGTAGTTAAGGAGGCGGTTCACGAAGTAGGGCATATGCTAGGACTGAGACACTGCAGCACCCCTAGATGTGTGATGAATTTCAGCAACAGCGTTTTGGAGGTCGACAAAAAGTCTGACCAGCTGTGTCAGAGCTGTCTGAAAAAGGTTAGAATACATAGGGATTAAACAACACAAAGCCTACGTACTATGTCAACGGTCATTGGGACTGTATGCTAATAGGTTATTTTCGGCATGTCTTGTATGCGTATTCTACTATTTTCCTAGGTATGTCAACCCCAGTAGCCTGCATTAAGCCCTTAAACTCAGGGACGCCGTTTACCTCGTTAACGAGGTAGCTGCCGGTTTCCGTTTCGAAGACATCTACGCTCACAATTTCTCCACCAATAGATCTGGCGGCCTTCAAACTTATCTCTCTTAGCTCCTCGTTTAGGTAAGCGGAGACGGGCTGACCACCTAAAGCCACGTTCGTCCGCCAATCGTCTGAAGGCCTGTAGCGGTATATCGCCCCAACAACCTCATCACCTATGACCAGTGTCCTGATGTCCCTGCTGGGCAGGTCGATATACTCCTGTATCACATGTGTCTTCATGTGGCTTGAAGGGATCATCTCACGGTGCTCTAGCACGAGCCTGAAGTCGTCAAGATCTTTTAAAAGTGCCACTAATCTGCCCCAGCTCCCTATAGGTGGTTTGTCGACAGCCGGCAGACCGACCTTCTCCAAAGCTTTTTCAGCGGCCTCCGCATCAAGTCCAACCGCCACCCTAGGTATGAGAAGTCCTGCGGCCTTAAGCCTTGAGACCGTCAAAATCTTGTCACCCGAGTAAAGAATGGCCATGGAGCTGTTAATCGCCTTGATGTCGACCGCTTCACGCAGCGCGGCAGCGTGAACAGCACCGTACATGGAGACGCATCTTACAAGGGTGACGTCAACAGATGGTCTCTCCAGTGTAAGAGGGGTTTGCCTAACGTTAGTCAACTTGACCGATAGGTTATTCATTGACGCAGCTTTTGCCAAAAGCTTCTCCTCTAAACGTGGGACATCATAGGCTATCTCGATCACGAAACGCGAAGCCATGTCTCAGGTTTTCAAAAACGTTTTCGCCGGCAACTTAATAAG
>Ga0079998_108170_pt1 | contig 13960 bp, 14 predicted proteins | sample PerSpoBPS_BMetaG_FD_69201 | JGI IMG/M metagenome (GOLD analysis project Ga0079998, IMG submission 69201) | Thermal spring microbial communities from Yellowstone National Park, Wyoming, USA - Perpetual Spouter B (PS_B) MetaG (SPADES assembly)... | ecosystem: Environmental > Aquatic > Thermal... | reverse complement strand
CGAGATGGCGCACGAAAGCCCTTCCTGTCGGCTGGGATGGATGAAGACATCCGACGCCCAAAGCACCCATCGCACTTCGTCTTGAAATCCCAGCCATCGCACCCATTCACCCACGCCCAACTCTATCGCCCGCCGTCGCAATTCCCGTTCCTGTGGTCCTTCGCCCGCCAACAGCAAAATGGGGCGTTCTTCGGGCGGCAACTTTGCCAACGCATCTATGGCGCAATCGTAGCCTTTGTCAGGGATGAGCCGCCCAACCGCCGCAGCGACGAAATCGGTGTCCCGCAAATGCCATCGCTGCCGAGCGAAGTTTTGGGCATCAGGAAAAGGCGTCCAAAGCGAAGCATCAACGGCATCGCGAATGACCACGACTTTCCATCGGGCGCCGTCTTGTGCCCTCACCCTTTGAGCGGCGGCATCGGAGATGGCGATGATGGCGTCAGCGACCTGCAGCACCAAGGGGGGCATAGGCGTTATCGTCCGCCAGTGGACGACCAACGGAATACGCAAGGCGCGGGCAAGGACACATGCCCCCACCAAACCCCGACGACTATGGAGGTGCAGCAAAGGTGGAGGGTTCAAGTGGCGCAGCCACTGCCCTAATCGCAGCCATGAAAGTGGGTTCATCTCATCCCGCCATGGAAGGCTTAAAACAGGCAACCCGCAGCGCTGCGCCCGTCGGGCAAGTGGCGCTTCCTTTGGGCAAACCAACCATGTCGGCACGGCTTTCCGCTGCAACCCTTCCGCCAACAACAAAACTTGCTGAGCGCCACCTGTCCAATGACGCCCCAATTCCAAATGCACGACCGTCCGTCGCCATGAACTCATCGCGTTCCCTCCTGGCGACGCCATCACAGCCAAGGCAACTTGACAAAAAAAGCCACCAACGGATGGCGATAGCCAATGGTCAAGCGAGGGATGGCGAAGGGATGGACGAAGTGACGGATTTTGCGCTTGCGGGTCGTGACCGCCCAACGATACCCCGCTTCTGCCACCATTTCCATGACCTGCTTGTTGAACTTGCCGAAAGGGTAGCAAAAACTGACGACAGGCGCTGAAAGCAAATCTTCCAGTTTTGCCTTACAGTCGGCAACCTCATAACGCAACTGCTGGTAAGGCAACTCGTGCAGCGGCACATGGGAGCAAGAGTGGGCACCAATTTCTATCCCCAGCGAATGCACCTCTCGGATTTGTCGGGCATCCATCAACGGGGCAGCAGGCAACCCGTGTGCTGTGAGCCATTCCGCCCGCTTGCCCAAAAGGTCGGGGCAAACGAAAACCGTCGCCGTCAACCCGTGCGCCATCAAAAGGGGCAAAGCGTGCTCGTAAAAATTGCGGTAGCCATCGTCAAAGGTGAGGACGACAGTGCGTTGGTTTCCGTCCATGGGCGCCAACGCCCGCAAGGGCACGACCCGAAAAGGCAGTCGGCTTAGCCAACGCATCTGGCGGGCAAACTGGGCGACATGGCAGAAGTTGCTGGAAAGTTTGGGAGGTGGCGCAAAGGGACCGACTTGGTGATACATCAACACGCTCACCGCCATGCCGCTATCACCTTTTCGTAAACGGCAGCGTGCTCGTCGGCGAAGCGGTGCCAAGGAAAATGCTCGGTGACACGCCGACGGGCGGCTTCGCCCAACGCCTGCGCCCGTTCCCGCTCCCGCCAGAGGGCACGGAGGGCATCGTCCCAAGCATCCAAATTGTCAAGGGCGTCAATGAGGATGCCTGTCTCGGGCGTGACGAGTTCGGGCAACCCGCCCACTTTGCTGGCGATGACGGGCAATCCCGCTGCCATCGCCTCCAGCACCGAAAGGCAAAAGGATTCGTAACGGGACGGGTGCACATAAGCGTCCAACCCCACCAACAACAACGGCACATCCGCCCGAAAACTGAGGCATTGCAGGGGCAAATTTTCGTCTCGGGCGATCGCTTCCACTTGAGGGCGCAACGGTCCATCCCCGATGAGGACGAACCGCACCTTTTCTGAGCGCTGCTTAAAGCGGCGCGCCAAGGCGATGAGGGTTGGGATGCCTTTGTCTGCCACGATGCGCCCTGTGAAACCGACCAACCATTCGTCTTCCCCTGCAGCGAGCAACTGACGAGCCAAAGCACGCCGCTTTTGAGTAGGGGCGTAGTCGTCGGGGTCAATGCCTGCGTAGATGACCTTCAACCTGTCGGCAGGGACGCCCTGAGCGATCAAGTTTTGGCGGGAATGTTCGGAGACAGTCAGGATTAGTGCTGCCCACCGATAACGCGAAGCAGGCTGTGGGGCATGAGCCGTCACCAGCCAAGGAACTCTCGCCAACATGGAAGCGATTAGGGCGTAAACGCTCCCTCGTGCCCGATGGGCGTGCAAGAGGGGGATGCGATGGCGACGCACTATCGCCGCCAATTTCACCGCCGACACCACATCCCATGTGCCCCACAAAGCCACTTTGACGGGAACGATTTCGGGCGGACAAAGGGGAGCGAGCCGTCCCGACGGGTTGAAGGCAAAAAAGACCCGATGACCCCGCCGAGCCAACGCTCGGCTGAGCCAGAGGGCGTAAATTTCCGAACCCGCTCCCCAGCGCCCCGTCGCAATCTGCAAGACCGTCATCCCGCAACACCCCAAAAGCATAGCGCAGGAAATGACTTAGCAGTTTCCGTCACCCGAACACCCGCCGCGCTTGGCGCAAGAGCAAGAGGAAAAAAGGGACGCCGAGAAGCGCCGTGAAGATGCCGACGGGCAACTCCGCCGGGCGAACGAGAAGGCGCGCCAAAGTGTCGCACCAAAGCAACAGCAAAGCGCCAAACAGCGAGGCAGCGGGGATCAAAGTGCGGTGATGCGGTCCCAAAAGCAAGCGGGCAAGGTGAGGAGCAATCAACCCGACGAACCCGATGATGCCTGCCGCCGAAACGGCAGCGGCACAACTAAGTGCCGCCGCTGCAATCAGCCAACCCTTCACCCTTTCCACTTCCACGCCCGCATAGTGTGCCCACTCCTCTCCCATCAGCAAGGCATTCAACGCACGGGCGTGATAGAGCGGGATGAGGACACCAATGAGCGCATAAGGGAACACCATGCCCACTTCCCGCCAAGTCGCCATCGGAAACCCGCCCATCAGCCAAAAGTAAACGGCACCAACCATCAACCGATGGGCGTTCAGGTAGAGCAGCAGCGTCAGCAGGGCGGAAAGCAATGCGTTGACAGCGACGCCCGCCAGCAAGAGCGTGTCCAATCGCACGACGCCATCCACTCGCCCCAACCGAGCCACCAACCACGCCGTCGCCAACGCCGCAAGGAAAGCGAGCAAGGGAATGAATGGCGAAGGGACACCCATCAGCAACCCGACCGTTGCGCCCAACGCCCCGCCTGCGGCGATGCCCAAAAGGAAGGGATCAGCGAGGGGGTTGCGAAAAAGCCCTTGCAGGCAACTGCCCGAACTGGCTAACGCCATCCCGACGAGCACAGCAAGCAAGATGCGGGGGACGCGAAACTGCCAAACTTGTTCCGTCGTCAAAGGTGCTGCTCCGACCGCCATCGCCAGCAACGCACTGACGACCAACAAAATCCCGACACCCAACAACACCCACCATCGGCGACGGCGCAAGGTGGGAAAGAGCGAAGAAAGCATCGTTGGCATCCTTCCGTCCGCCTCCAAAGGTGCGGGCATTGAAAAGGGCGTGTCACTTTTCGTCACTTTCGTGACACCGCACGGAATTGGCGAAGCGCTCCCAAAGTTGTTCGTGTTCGGGCGAGAGCGAACCAGTGGCGAGGTAAAGGCGGTTGGTCTCTTCGCACTGCCAGAGCCGACCGAAAAATCGGGGAAAGGGCGCTGCCGTTTTAAGCCGCCGCAAAAACACTTGCAATGGGCTGGTGCCCCGCTTGTCCTTGCCGACCAACTCCATCCCTTCGTGTCCCTTGAACCGTTCCATGCGGTAGTGGATAACGAACTGCTTGACAATTTCGTCGCCCAAGGCTTGGACGGCGAACTCTTCCAGCGCCTTGCCCTTGAGCAGCACCGAAGCGGGTCCGAAACGGGCGACAGTGAGGGCATCGTCGTCCAAGCGGAAAGTGAGCCGAATTTTCCCTGGCGTCAGTTCCGTCGCCCCCAATTGCCAACCGACGGGGACTTCAAACCGCAAGCCGTAAAGCGCCCAAGTTTCCCAGTCGCCGTCGGCGTGGTCGGAAAGCGAGAGGAAAACTTGCTGCGCCCATTGGCGGACAGGTTCGTGCTCGTAGCCAACGACTTGGGCGACGAGGGCTTTTCGGCACTCCTCGCAAAACCACATCATCCCATAGCCGACTTGCCCTGCCTGCCATTGAAAGTCACGGACATTGCGTTTGACCTGACGACGGCTGACCAAATGCAAGTTGCGCCGCACCGTCACCGTCTTTCCCTGCTTGCGCAACAGTTGCTCCAAACTTTGCAGGTAACGCTCCACTTGTTCGTCCAGCACGACACGCCCAGCGGAGACGAGCGTCCATTGGACTTCGCACCTCAACAAGCCCTCTTCCTCAAAGCGCAAGTAACCGTCAAAGCGGTTGCCTTTCACCTGCACGAGGTCCCAATTTTCAGGCACGCTCAAGGTCACGCCCATCCAACCGATTAATTGGTGGCTGCCTGTCATCGGCATCGCCCATCACTCCGTCGCAAAAACTTGCGATGACGCACGGCAAAGGTGGGGACGGCGCAAAAATAGTTTTGGCTGCACTGAACCGCAGCGCAAGGTGAAGGGAAAGCGATGACGGAAACGATGGTGAGCGAATTGACAGGTGAATGGGAACGCCTCGCCGAAGAGATGCGACAGGCAGGTTACGAACGGGAAGCGCAATGGCTGCGCCGTTTCCCTCGCACGGCTTGGGATGACGCATTAGTGCGGGGCTTGTTTGTCGCCGTCACCAGCGTGCGGGATGTGCGGCAGGCAGAAAAATTGGCGCATCGCCTCCTCGCCATCGCCCCCGAAAACCCTTTCGCCCACCTCGCCCTCAGCCTCGTCCACCTGCGGGCGGGGCGAATTCCCCAATCGGTGCAAGCGTTTGACAAAGCCCTCCGCCTCGCTTCCACCTTTCCCGCCCACCTCTCGTTGAAGGTGCATTGGCTTTGCCTTTTGGGACGACGCAGGGAAGCACGACCAATTTTGCGAACCCTCCTTCGCGAATTTCCCGACCGATGGGAGACGCAACGAGCCCTCGCCCACTTCGGGATGGCGCTGCCCCATCGCTTGACTTGGGCGATGCAACGGCTGATGGAAATCCATCAAACACATCCCGACGACGCCATCACCCACGCCTTGTTGGCGGAAGGCTTTTGGCGAAAGGGCGAGCGGGAGAAAGCGGACGAACACCTTCGGCGGATGGCGCGCCATCTGCCGTCCCTTGCCCTTGACGACCAAAGCGCCTTCGTCGCCCACGCCCTCGCCAAAAGAGTGTTGTCGGAACGGTTCGTTTGGCTTCGTCCCTTTTGGTGGTGGGAGCGACAATTTTTGCGGTTGCCACCCCGCCGCTATTTCACCCTCGTCGGCATCTTTTGGGCGGGTGTCGCCATTTGCCTTGCCCTCGCCCACGCCCTGTCACCTTCCATCGGCACAAAACTCCTCATCCTCGCCGTCACCCTCTTTTGCGCCTACACCCGCTTCGCCGACCTTTTGACCCTTTGGTGGCTTCGTCGCAAAGACAAATCCCCGTGACATCATCGCCCCATCCTGCCGATTTTGCTGAGCCCAATTACCCAACCCACCTTAGGTCCTTTGCCCCATTTCCCTCCCGCCATTGACAGGTTATCCTTTTCACCAAGCCTCGCCCGATGGGGTGATGGAGATGGCAAAGGTTAACTGGACAGGCAACCCATTTGTGGATGCGGGGTTGGCGGCGATCGCAGCAATAGCGAGGGTGCCCCGATTGGAAGACTTGACACCCGAACATTTATCGCAAGCAGCGGATGAATTGGAGCGCATTCTTTTGAGTGACCAAGCATTGGGGATAGGTATGGAACGCTCCTTTGCGAAGGGAGCACTCTCCCAACTCTTTCCCAATAGTGAACTCGTTAACCCGTCCCATTGGAAGGGCAAAACGCCTGAAGCGAAGGTGGAAAATGTGCGAAGCAAATTTCGGTGGGGACTGCGGAGCGATTTGAAGCGCGCCATCGCTTGCCTGAGCCAGGACGGTTCTGAACTGTGCCACCTTTGTGGAAGGCAAGCGCCTGAAGAAGCGGTCACCCCCGTCCGCAAAGACAAACTACCCCTTTTGGTGGGCATCGTGAATTTCTATCCAGCCTTTGCTTATGGCGTGCAAGTTTGTGGACTTTGTGCCTTCGCTATTCGGTTTCTGCCGATGTCAGTGATGCAGACGGGCGTCTTTAACCGACTTTGGTTTCTGCATATTCAATCTTTGCCAATCGCCAAAGCCATTTCAGAGCGCTACGGTTGGCGTCACTTCAACGCCGCTATTGCTTCCAATGAGCCGTTGGAGTTTTACGGGAAATGGCAGACAGCAGGGGATGCGGGAACGGTGCTGTCTTTGCTTTGCGAATTATTGGATGAGTTAGGCGATCAACTGCGGGCAATTTACCAAAACCCACTCCCGACGACCGCTTATGTGTTCTCCAACGATAACCAAAACCCCTTCGTGCAGGCGCTTCCCGTGCCCAACGAGTTGCTTCGCTTCTTAGCGCTCTTACAGGTAGAGTCATCCCGTGCCTTTCGGCGCTTCTGGCAGGAACTGCTCCTTTTACCTGAGGGCTTAGATGGGAAGGCAAGGAAAGACCGTCTCGGTTTTGTGCAAGAGGTAGCGAACCGATGGCTTCAAGCCAGAAGCCTTATTGGGGCTTGCTTGCGACATGGCGATGATGACCGACCGCCCTACCTTGCAGGCGGTTGGGTCGGGCATCGTTTGTATCTGCGGGAGGTGCGAAAGATGCCCCAAAGCAAACTGGCGATCTTGGAGCGCTTGGGTTTGGCGATCGCTCAGAGCGACGACGCCAAGAAGCGGACGATGGAGTTGCGTCAGGCACAGCCCAACGAACTTTATGGCATCTTCTTGCGCTATGTGCGGGAAGGTTGGCTCAAGCCCCACGAGTTTTACGCCCTCTTGCCGCCTAACGAATACACCTCGGCGAATGAGTTGCGCGACATTTTGCTGGCGGTGATTTACGAGTGGCAGCACTGTCAGGAACAGGATGAAGAGTTCCCATCCCTTCCCGCACAGGAAATTCTGCTCCATGCCGACGAAACCTTGCAACGAATCCGAGGGATTGGAGAGAGGCTATGGCAGCAACTTCCTAACCCTTCTCATTGGCTTGGTCAATTGCAGACGGCTCGTTCTGACGACCGCATCCGAGCCGTTTACCTGACGGCAGTGCAACGGGGAGCGATGAGTTTCTCGGACTTCGTTTTCCTCGCCCCACTCCATGATCACCAACGGTTACGCCTTTTGCGGGACTACTTGTTGGCATTCCTTTTTGAACGGGCACGAGAAAGCCTGTCCGAAGAAGTCGTTGCGACCCAAGAGGGAGACGAAGACTTGTGACGGAGGTGAAAGGCTATGGCGTATCCTGTCGTGACAGGAGCCGTGCTCATTGAGGCGAACGGGGCAGCCCTGAACAATGCGGGGCAAGCCGAAGGGGTTCGGGTGGAGAACGCCATCGTCGTCAAACAAATCCGTCTTGGGCGTCTCCGCTTTCCTTATGTCTCAGGGCAAGCATGGCGAAGATGGTGGCGTGAAGTGCTTTACGCCGATTTCGGTTGGACGCCGAGCGAAGTAACGCGGGAAGCAAAAAGCGCCTACACCAAAGGCGATCCCGTCGCTTACGAGGAAGATGACCTTTTCGGCTACATGGCAGCCCGCAAGCGGGCGCGAAAGCGCCGACGGGCGGCAGAAGAAAGCGAGGAAGTTACCGAAGGGGCGGCAGGCACCAACCGACGCATTTCGCCCCTCAAAAACAGCCTGCTGATTTCGGTGCTTCCCAATGTCATCACTAGCGATTTCGGGCATTTCTCCCGCAACCTGCCACCCGATGCCGACATCATCCCCTTTGAGGCAGAACATTACACAACCTACCTGCAAGGAGTCTTCACGATTTCCCTGAGAGATGTCGGTCGCTTCGTTGTCGGGGAAATGGCTGACCTTTCTGAGGACATCTTGAGGGAGCATGAGGGGAGGTTGCAAAGAGACGCCAACGATGACCGCACTTACTGGTTGCCGAAAGAAGACCGCATCAAACGGGTGAAAGATGCCCTGCTTGGTTTAGCCCGTTTGCGGGGTGGGGCTCATCTCGCCCGCAATCTCTCTGATGTCACGCCCATCGCCGTGCTGGTCGGCTTTCTGGACGGTGGGAATGCGCCCTTCCAACGGCTCTTTGAGCCCGACGAAAACAATGAACGAGTGCGCCTAAATCTTGAGCGCTTAAGATCGGTGCTGGAAGATTACAAAGACCGATGGCTTATCAGTAATGGCAAACCCCTCTTCTTTGGCTACCGCCCGACCGTGTTGGCTAATGAGGAAGAAGTGAACGAGGCGTTCCGCAACGAGTCGCCCTTCAAGGAGTGCATAGAAATCGCCGGCACGCCCCAGCAGGCATTAGAGAAGGCGGCAGGGCTTGTGGAAGCCGTGTTTAACCAACATTTGCCCTGAAGGGTTTGCCCTTTGCTCAGGGCAATCACTTGTCACTAAGGGGTGAAGTTTAGTGTTAGAAGCCGTTCGGGTCGTGCTAACGGCTTACACAGCGTCCTTTCGGTTTCCGCACTTTGTGGGACATCAATTGACCCTCCCCGTCCCGCCCCTCTCCACTATCTATGGCTTGATTTCAGCGGCAGCAGGGCGATGGGTCAAGCCAAGCGAAGTGGAATGGCTCGCTTATCGGTGCGAGTATGAGGGCAAAGGGATGGACATGGAAGCCATTTGGACAGTAGAGCGCCGAAAACCCCACGAAAGCGCTCGCTTTGAGACCCGCAACATCATCCAGCGGGAATTTTTGGCGATGCCGTGCCTGACTCTTTACTTGCCTCTTGGATGGACAGAAGTTTTCCGACGACCCCGCTACACCCTCCTTCTGGGACGGACACAGGATGTTGCGACAGTGGAGTCACTGCAACCTACCAACCTTGAGTTTGTGGGTAGCGGTATCGTCAGTGGTGTCCTTTTGCCTCTTGAACTGGTGATGCGAAACAATGTCTCGGTGTGGCTGCATAGCCTCCCTGTCGCTTTCACGGATGAACCGCAACGACGCCCCTTGCGTGTTCAAGTGTTTGGCATTGTGGATGCCCGTCGGGGAGGCGAAATCAGCGGTGCTGACGGTTGGTTGGTTCGGGACACTCAAAGTGGGGTCATCCTGCCCCTTTTCCGTCGGGAGTGGATATTACATGGCAGAGCGGAGACCGTTAGCGAAATCAGGTAGCCACTCCATCTCCCTTGCCGATCACCTACGGGAAGTCGCTGGCTATGCTCGTCAGGTCGCCGCAACTTATCTGCCCCATTGGGAAAAACTTTTGGGGGCGGAGCGAACAGAGAAAGTCGCTCAAGCCCTCGTGTTGGCAGCCCTTACTCACGACTTGGGCAAAATCGCCGAGGGTTTTCAACGCTCTCTTACCGACCCCAAATATCGCTGGGAATTCCGCCACGAGGTGCTTTCGGCAGCAATTTTGCTCGCCAGCAAGTTTCCTGACGAAACACTGCGTGACCTTGTCATCGCTGCCGTTCTGACCCACCATCGTGACTTGACGGATAGTCAACTATGTAAAGATGCAGGGTTCGTCCCCTTGCCTATGCCAGAAATTGTCCAAGAAGTTGCCTGCAAGTTTGGGGAAAAGGTGGCGGAAATGCGAACCCATTGGGATTGGCTTGAAGTATTCCGCAGTCAGCATCCCGAACTGTCAGCCATCCAGTTCCCCGAAAGTCCCGAAGCCTTGCCTCTGCCTCAAGGCTACTTAGAATCCCTCAAGAGAGAAGTGCAATCCGTTTTGGTGCCTAAGGATGTAAGGGGCTTGGAGTTCGTGTTGGTGCGTGGTTGGCTGATGGCTGCTGATCATGCTGTTAGTTCTGGCTTGACGGAGTTCAGATCAAATCTCCCGATGTTTTTGCCCCTCTCATCGCTGCGCCCGTCCCTGCGCCCCTTCCAAAGGCATCTGAGTGAGCACAGGGGAAATGCCTTTCTGGAAGCGCCGACGGGTTCGGGCAAAACGATCGCTGCTTTAGGTTGGGCATTCCACAACCGTCAGGGCGGCGAGCGGATTTTCTACCTGTTGCCTTACCAAGCCAGCATTGAGGCGATGGCGGACGCTTTAGAGCAAAAGATGGGCAAAGAGAATGTCGCTGTCTTGCATGCCCGCGCCTTAGATGTCGCTTTTCGGGAGCATTTTGAACGACTTGGCGAATATCAGGTGGCAGCATCGCACGCCAGAGCCGAGGCGGAACTCAACCGCCTTGCCCATAAGCCGATCAAAGTCGCCACACCCTTCCAGTTGCTCAAATGGTTTTTCGGCATCCCGCGATGGGAGATTGGCATAAGCGAGATGATCGGGGGATTATTCATCTTTGACGAAATCCATGCCTACGATGCCCATGTCGTCGCCTTGATCGCTGAAATGGTGAAGGTGCTCCATCAAATTGGGGGACGATTCCTTTTCATGAGCGCCACCTTCCCACCATTCTTGAAAGACCTTCTGAAAGACGCTATCGGTGAACCCGTCCCCGAATTTACTTTAGAGCCCGAGGATGACTGGTCAACAAAATTCCTATCGCAAGCCCGTCATCGTTTAAGGTGGCGCGATGAACCCTTAGAAGCCCTTGTGCCCGATATCCTTCAAGCAACCGAGGAAGGCAAACGAGTGCTGGTCGTCGCTAACCGCGTGGCGCAGGCACAGGAAATTTATCGTGCTTTGAGGGATCGGATTCATGGTGTTCACCTTCTCCACAGCCGATTTGCCCATCGCGACCGAGTGAGACGGGAGCAGACCATCATTGGCGCTTTACAGGGTGAAAACCAAACGCTGGTGCGGGTGTTGGTAGCGACGCAAGTCGTGGAAGTCTCACTGGATGTCAGTTTTGACACCCTCTTCACGGAAGTCGCGCCAGTGGATGACTTACTCCAGCGCTTTGGTCGAGTGAACCGCTATGGTGAGCATCCAGATGGTGTGGATGTTCATGTGGCAAGGCAATTTGACGGGGAGCGATTGAAGTTCGTCTATGACCCAGAGCGATTGAAAGCCACGATAACCCAAGCGCCGTCAGATGGAACACCTTTGACGGTTTCCATCGCTGCCGATTGGGTTCGGTCGGTTTATTGGGATGGTTGGACGGCGAAGGAAAGGGAACGCTTTGAGCAAGCAAGGACGGCTTTTTCGGCGCTCCTTCAGGACTTGCGTCCCCTTCAACACTTGGATGAAGGGCGTGATGAATTTCGGGGCTTGTTCCAAAGCGTGGAGGTCTTACCTAAGTCCCTTTTCGCCGAGTATGAGGAGCACCGCCAGGCTAAACGCTACTTGCTCGCCAACTCGCTCCTTGTGCCAGTGCGGCTCGGAACTTTTCACTTGCTCAATAAGGCAGGGCGATTGAGCAAACTTGCCGATGGCACACTCTTAGCCGATGCCACTTACGACAAGGAACTTGGTCTGTTGCCCAAAGAGGTGGACATTGATGCCAACATCCTTTGAAGGGCTCTCTGACGAGGAGTTTGAGGCGTTGCGCACAAACGGCATCAAGGTCAACTATTGGGTCGTCTGCCATCGGAAGGTTTGGCTGTATGCCAAAGGCGTTCGGTTGGAACCGCTTTCTGACCGCGTGGCACTGGGACGACTGCTCCACGAACGCGCCTACCCCGATTTGCCCAGGCGCGAGGTGCTCCTTGATGACTTGATCAAGGTGGACTTGTTGGAGCACAGCCAGAAAATTTTGGAGGTCAAGCACTCCCGCAAACTGGTGGAGGCGGCGAGGCTGCAAGTGGCTTACTACCTGCTTTATCTGCGATGGCTTGGCGCGGGCGAACTGACGGGCGAGTTGCGTTTCCCGAAGGAACGACGCAGAGAGGAAGTCCGCTTGACACCTGAACTGGAAGCCCAAGTCATGGAAGCGTTGCGCGACATCCAACGGATAGAAGCGATGCCCACTCCGCCACAAGTTGACTTCATGCCCATTTGCCGTGTTTGCGCCTATTGCGAACTCTGTTGGGGGTGAAAGTGGCAACCTTTAAGTGAGGTGAGAAACGATGGCTGAATTGAAGTTGGATTTGCCACCCGATTTGTTGGAGGTGCTGGAAAGTTTGGGCGACCCGCAGCAAACAATCAAAGAATGCGTCGTGCTGGAACTTTACCGAAGGGGCGAGATTTCCACCGGTAAGGCAGCGGAACTCTTGGGCATCAGTTACCGTCAGTTCCTTGACCTGCTTGCTCGGCACAAAATCCCGATTTTCCGCTACAGCCCTGAGGAACTGGAGGAAGAAATCCGAGCGATGGAGGAAAAGAAGCGATGACAGTGGTCAGCAACGCAAGCCCACTCATTGCTTTTGAACGCATTCGCCGTCAGGAACTACTCAAACGACTCTTTGGCACTATTTTCATCCCGCCTGCTGTCCGTGTTGAAGTTTTCGGGCTGCAGCAACCTCCTGACTGGATCGTGGAGAGAGAACCCACTCTCGCCTTTCATCCCAGCAAAAGCCTGGGAAGAGGCGAAGTTGAGGCTATTGCTCTGGCATTAGAACTGAAGGCTGATTGGTTGCTGATGGATGACTTGGACGGACGCAAAGAAGCAATTCGTTTGGGCTTGACCGTGATGGGCACTATAGGTGTGCTCATCCATGCAAAACAACAAGGCATTATCAACGCAATTCGCCCTTTGCTTGATGGATTGGAAACCGTCGGTTTCTACTACGGTCAGGAGTTGAGAGCACTTGCTTTGTCAACTGCTGGCGAGTGCCCGTGAGGTGAACACAACCTATGGCGCAAACCTACTACATCTTTCGGAGCGGGCGATTGAGGCGCAAGCAAAACACCCTTTACCTTGAGCAGGAGAACAACGACGGGCAGGTGCAGCGCCAACCCATCCCGATTGAAAATGTCCGCGACCTTTATCTGTTCGGCGAAATTGACCTGAACACGAAATTGCTTTCCTTCCTCGCCCAAAACGAAATCGTCGTCCATTGCTTCAACTACTATGGCTTTTATGTCGGCAGTTTCTACCCGCGCGAAAGCCATGTCAGCGGTCACCTGCTTGTTCGCCAAGTGGAGCACTACCTTGACCCGCAAAAGCGGTTGGCACTTGCCCAAGAGTTCGTCGCTGGGGCGCTCTTTCACATCCGCCGCAACCTGAACTACTACCGCAACCGAGGCAAGCAGGTGGATGGCGCTTTGGAAGTCGTGGAGCGTTGCTTGGAACGCTTGCGCGAGTGTCAAGGCGTCCCTGAGTTAATGAGCGAGGAAGGACGGGCGCGAGGGGCTTACTACGCAGCCTTCAACGAAATTTTAGACTTGGAGCACCCTTTTGAGCGTCGGGTCAAGCGACCCCCAGACAACATGGTCAATGCCTTGCTTTCTTTCGGCAATAGTTTGCTTTACGCCGCTGCCCTGTCGGAAATCTATGTGACGCAACTGAACCCGACGATCAGTTACCTGCACGAACCGTCGCAGCGTCGCTTCTCGTTGGCGTTGGACATCGCCGAAGTTTTCAAGCCCTTGATCGTTGACCGCTTGATTTTTCGGCTACTCAATCGGGGCGAGATAGACGAAGGCGATTTTGAGGCGATCGGTGAGGCGAAAGGCGTTTACCTGAAAGAGGACGCCCGCAAAAAGTTTGTGCGGGCGTTTGAGGAGACTTTGCAGACGACGGTGGAGCATCGGCAGTTGGGGCGTCCCGTCTCTTACCGCCAACTCATCCGCCTTGAAGCCTACAAACTCATCCGCCACCTGATCGGCATGGAGCAATACAAAGCCTTGCGGGCATGGTGGTGAGGGCGATGTATGTCGTCATCGTTTACGATGTGGAGCAAAGTCG
>Ga0079998_112186_pt1 | contig 13969 bp, 15 predicted proteins | sample PerSpoBPS_BMetaG_FD_69201 | JGI IMG/M metagenome (GOLD analysis project Ga0079998, IMG submission 69201) | Thermal spring microbial communities from Yellowstone National Park, Wyoming, USA - Perpetual Spouter B (PS_B) MetaG (SPADES assembly)... | ecosystem: Environmental > Aquatic > Thermal... | reverse complement strand
TAAACAAGGGCTTCACTTCGGTTACGAACCTGCAAGTCGAGGCGAAGCCGCCCCGCGGCATCAGGCCCATCACATCGCCCATATACTTCGCAGGCCAGCTGGACCCGCAACAGACAGCCACGATACCCCTCAGCTTCAACGCCACCGCGCCGGGGCAGTACAACATAGAGCTGGTGGTCACCTACACCGACAACTACGGCAACCTCTACACAATCCCCTACACCGTCACCGTCGCAGTATCCAACTCCACACGCTTCGGACCCCCTCGGCCGGGCGCAACCACCAGACCCGCCGCGGCCCAAGAGCCCACCTCTAGCTGGCTTTACATCGGAGGCGCCGCCGCGGCCGTTGTAGCCGCCGTGGGGGGCTTCCTCTACGTTAGGCGGAGGAGGCGCGGCTGAGGGCCTCCTTTAGGTAGCGGAAAAACTCCTCTGTTTCCTCCTCAGACATGTAGCCAACGCGCAACCTCTCAGCCAGCTCCCTGTCGCCTACAACCACGACGAATTTGCCCTCTATCTCCGGCAGGCCCTCGGCTAGAGACCTCACCTCCAGGCCCTCTGCCTTGAGCTCCCGCCAGCGCCTCGGCACCTCTCCCTTGAAGAGCATCAACAGCGACATGGCGGGCCCAAAGATATTGTTTATAAGCTTTACGACGAAGATAAAGACGTCAATGTTCTCGCCGACCCGGCGTCCCCACCAGTCGGGCTCGCCCTCGCCAGTCACGCCTCCTCTAAACCCACCCCGCTCCTCGCTAAAAATATTTTATTGCGTATTGTTATACGTGCCGATTTACAAATAGTTGAAAGTCTCGCCCTTTAGGGCGGTTCGTTAAAGTTTTTATGGGTGGTGGGGGTATGTAGTGTGTGAGGAAGGCTGTTGCCGTGGAGGTGGAGAGCCCGCCGCCTGAGCTCTACGCCGTCGAGGAGCCGTACCGCCGCATCGTGGAAGAAGTCGCGGCATACGTCGCAGAGAGGGAGACGCTGGAAAAGGAGAAATACAAAGAGCTGTACCGAAGGTTTAGGGAGCTGTACCCCCTGCCCTCCCAGCTGATCCAGCAGGCCATAAACCAAGGCGTAGAGACCGGCAAGTCGTTTCTGAAGCTGAAGAGAAACGGCCGAGTCCACAAACCCCACCCCGAGGTTCGGCTGGTCTCGATAAGATTTGCCAAAGACAGCTGGAGCTACCGAAAGACAGCAACCTCAGCCGCCCCCGTCAAAATCGCCGTGTCTCTCCCCGGCGGGAGGAGAGAAATCTGGATAAAGCCGCATAGAAGGTTCTGGCTGTATTGGTGGAAAGTTCTTAGTAAAGAGACCGAGCTGGCGTCCACGCTGGTGCTGAAGCGGCGGAGGGGCAGATGGTACGCCGTCTTTGTCTTCGACGTGGCGTCTAAGAGGGAGCCTCCGGCGGAGGTTGTTGCCTTCGACGTAAACGAAAACTCGGTGGCTGTTGCCCGCGTGAGTCTGCTCTCGACAGTAGACGCCGTGGCGCGGTGGAATAGACAATATCTAGACCCCGCCATCTACTCCATAAAGACAGACTTCGGCCGCCTCGCGAAGAGATACGAGGCTGTCAGAAATGCAAAGCTGGAGGAGCTTAAGAGAAAATACCCATACGCGGGCAGAGACGAGGAGGAAAGGAGGCAGAACGTTGCAGACACCAGGGAGTACAAGAAGTTTGTGAGGAGGCTTAGGGAGAGGAGGCGGAAGGAAGGCCGGGTAAGGCAGATAGCCAGCGAGGTGACGAAAAGCCCCGCCTTAATTATAACCGAGGAGCTTGGCAAAAACCCTCAAGAGGAAATGATCGGCCTTGAAGAGAAGAAGGTGAAGAAAAGAGAACTGAGGCACCGCATAAGGCAGACGCCGTTTAGAAGGATTCTGAGGGCTGTTGAGGATGAGGCGAGGGAGGGCGGCTCTGTGGTTTTCTACGTCTCTAGTTTTAGAAACAGCAAGGTGTGTCCCACCCATTTCGCCTTGTTGAAAAACGGCGGTGGTTGGCATGATTTGCACTGCCCCCACGGCCACGCCGTGGATAGAGACGCGGCGGCGGTGTTAAACATGCTGTGGAAAATCACGCCAGAGGGCGTCGTGAAGGGCGTCTGGTGGGACTTGAAGGAGATAGGGAAGAGGTTGAAGAAGGAGATCGTGCCGAGGGAAGCTGTGGGGAAGGCGAATCCCATTGTTCCACAGCCCATTGTATACGCCGTCTGGGTATCGCTCAAGGCGCTGATGGCCAGCTCCCAGTGGCCCGCGGTGCTGGCCCGGGTAGCCCCATGACCTCGGTCGGAGGGGCCGGTGAAGGCTGGGCAAGGGCGCCTATCTGCCCATAGGGGAATCCCCGCCCCCTCGGAGAGGAGGTCAGAGGGTGAGCAGGGAGCTACTCCGCCTGCCTAACGTACGTCCTTCGCCATATTCCCGCAGGCTAAACGGCAGGGTTGAATGCACGTTGTGTCGCCGTAGGTGCAGGCTGGGGGAGGGCGCCGTGGGGGTCTGCGGCATGCGGTTTAACCTCGGCGGGACGCTCTACACGGCGGCGTACGGCTTATTGACAGCGGCGGAGTCTAGGCCGATGGAGATTAAACCTCTATATCACTTCTACCCCGGCACCTCCGCCGTGACCATCAGCACCTGGGGTTGCAACTTTCCCTGTGCCTGGTGCCAGAACTGGCACCTCAGCAAAATCGCCTCCCCCGCCGGCGCATACGTGCAGCCCGAGAGGGTGATAAGGTGGGCTTTAGAAAACGGCGACTCCGGCGTCAACATAAGCTTCAACGAGCCCACCCTACTGGCCGAATACGCCGAGGAGCTCTTCAGAGCCGCCAAGTCCGCGGGGCTCCACGCCTCTATCAACACCAACGGCTACTTGACGGAAGACGCCGTTAGGAGGCTCGCCGAGGCGGGGATGGAGGCTATGAACATAGATATCAAGGGCGGGAGGCGCACCTACCGGAGATGGCTCGCCGCGGGGCTAAACGGCGTGCTCTCCACGGCTAGAGCCGCCAAGTCGCTGGGCGTCCACATAGAGTTCACCTACCTCGTCATACCATGCGTAAACGACGACGAGGCTGAGGAGGTCGTCGAGGCAGTCGCCTCCTTCGGCAGGGAGACCCCGCTACACGTCACTGCCTACTACCCGGCGCATAGGCTAACCAACCCCCCGACACCGCCGGAGCTTCTGGAGGACATATGGCGGCGTGCCAAGAAAGAGCTGGACTACGTCTACGTCGGCAACATACCGGGGCACCCCGGCCAACACACCTACTGCCCCCGCTGCGGCCACCCAGTCATCAAGAGGGTGGGCGACAGAGCCGTGAAGATAGAGCTACGCAACAACAAATGCCCTAAATGCGGCTTCGAGGTGCCGGTAAGAGGCATGCCGGGCCGCTACGGCAACCTATACCGCTCCTTCATCTAACAGCTCCCTCATCATCCTAACAAACCGCTTCACGTCGTCCACAGCCCGTCTGACCCCCTCAGGTGGGATCCGCCCGTCGTAGAAGTTCTGGTGAAGAGTATTAGCCACGTGCCAAAGCCGACGCAACTCGTCGTTTTCCCCGGCCACCTCCAACACGAATCGCCAGAGGTCGCCGCGGCTTTTCAGCTCTTTTCCTTTCTTGGCGGCTGCTGCTTTGACCATCTGGGCGGCGGCGCCCCACGCCTTTTCGGAGGCTTGGACGTAGTCCCCCTCGCCAGCAGTTCCTCAGCCTCCCGCAGGAACTTCTCCGCAAGACCGCGGTGAAACTCGGCGCGCTCCAGCGGGTCAAGAGAGGCGCCGAGCGCCCTCTCCAGAAGCTCGACGGCAACCTCGTCGACCGCGGCGCCCCTCCTCTCGGCCTCCTCCTTGGGCCGTCGGTAGATTGAGCCCGCGATGATGACCTGCGCCACGTTTATTTCACGGCTTTTTAATCTTCCTCTTCTTCCCCCTGCGGCTCGACCTCCGCCGGCTCCTTTTCGTAGAGCTCCCTCCGCCGGGCCTCCAGCAACTCCTCGGGGCGCCCAGTCAGACCTGCATATGTCGTGACTGCGACGCCGTGTCTCTCTGCAAGTTCGAAGACCAGGCCTGTCTTCTCCCGCCACTGGGCGTCTCTCAGGAGGTGGTGAGCAAGCACAAGGGTGTGGGGCTTAAGGGCGATGATTTCGGCGAGGTGTTTAAGCGCCTTCTCCAGCTCCCAGCTGAGGTAGGTGGGGGGCCCGCCCACCACCGCTATGGTGGGCCTGACCTGCCGCAGGAAGGCCACAGGCTCCGGCTCCACGGGGCCCTCCACGTCTGGCACAAAGGCGAGGGTCTCCTCTCCGTCCCTCACGGCGAACGCCACCACGCGCCCCGTCTTGGAGCCGGCGGGGCCGTGCCACAGCGGGGGAGATGCGACTATCTGCGTCCCGCCGAAGCTCCACTCCTTCCCGTCTGCGTATACTGCCTCGGCGCCGGCCTCCTGCAACGCCTTGGATAGGCCGTAGTGCCGCCTCCTCTGCGACCAGTTCAAATCGTCGGGGTTCTTCAACAGAACCCTCTTCCCGCCGTACACCCTTTTATACGCCTCACCGTCAGTCGCCATATAGACGCTGGGGTACCACGGCGTGAAGTGGTCTCTGTGGTAGTGGCTCACCGTCACCACGTCCGCCGCCTCGGCGAGCCGCAGAATTGCGGCCCGCACCTCCCTGGCCCTTTCCAGCTCCCGCGGATGCGGCGGCAGGCCGAAGCGGCGGGGCGCCAGGGAGACCCCCGCGTCGAAGAGAATCCTCACGTCGCGGGTCTCCACGTAGAGACACATAGACCTCACCCCCAGCGACTCCTCGCCGACGGGGGCCACCTCCATCACCTCAACCTCCTCAGGAAGTACATCAGCGCCGCGAGCTTCGCCGCATCTGCGGCAGCCGGCACCTGCCACAGCCCCAGCAGAACCACGGGGAGGGTGTAGGCATACGCCGCGGCGGAGCCGAGGAAGAGGGCCGCCCAGAGGCGGCTGACCTCCTTCAGCCTCTTGTATATGAAGTACCCCAAGACGGGCTCGCCCCAATACGCAACAGCTATCAACACAGCGCCCACCTGCTGGCCAGCCCACAGCAGGGCGACCCCAGCCGCAGACGCCCCAATCACGGGAGGCCCCAGCCTGACGAACCACGGCTCCCCCAGCGTCCGGCTAAACGAGAGATAGACATACACAGCCAGCGCCACCAGAAGAGTCATCAGGAAAAGGTTCAGGGGGTGCGAAACGCCCAACGTAGCGATGAGGGGTAGGAGGATGAGGATGACAACCGCCGCGACTAAGCTTCCCGCAACGCCGGCCCTCAAACTGCTCATTTACAACGTCTCAGAAGCTCCACCTGCTGCCCGCCGCCCGCCTGGACGAGCCGCACAAAGCCGTAACGCGCCAGCTTGTGGAGGTGCCTGTGCAACGTGGTTTTAGGCAGGTTAAGCGCCGACTGCAACGCCGCCCTCTCCATAGACCCGCCCCGCCTCTCCAGCTCGGCGAGTATCGCCAGATCAGTCTCGTTTAGATCTCCGCAACCGCCCCCGCCTCCCCGGCCCCGCCTCAGGAGGTAAACCGCGGCGCCGGCGCCCACCGCCGCAACCGCCGCCGCTACCAACGCCTCAGACGGCAGAATCGGCGTAGCGGACGGTTGCTGGGTGGTTGGGGCGGAGGTGGTGGGCGGGGTCGGCGGCGTGGTGGGGGTGGTGGTCTGTGTCGTTGGCGTCGTCGCGGTCGGCGTCGGCGTGGTGGTCTGCGGCGTGGTCGTGTGCGTTGGGGTGGGGGTCGTGGTGGGCTTAACCGTAACTGTGAAGAAGTAGTAAGTGACGGCGGCGGGGCCCGTGAGGTAGAGGTAGAGGCCGGTTTTGTTTATCTTCACGTCCCGCGGCGTTGGGCTGATGTTCTCCACCATGACGCCAGGCGGCGCCTGTATGACGATGTCGCCGTAGCTCAGCGCCACTCTGTAGACCCCGCTGGCGTTTTCGAAGCGGGGGATGTATATAGCGACGGCGGGGTCCCCGCCCTGCAGTATATACAAAGTGCCGTTGAGCACCCAGGTGGGAAGCGGCTCCCCGCCGGGGCCGAAGGCCGCCACGTCAGACGCAGGCGGGGCGGGCAGGGTGTAGTTGCCCAGCATCGCCGCCGGTAAGAACAACATAAGCAGAGGCGGCGCCGTCAAATTCAAGAGAATCAACATGGCCGGCAGTTCCACACGGCGATAAATAGGTTTCCCTCGGTTCACGCCGCGTAACCGCCGTCTGGAGGATCTTAAGCTTATAAGGGAGGCTCTGGGGGTGGGTCATGTCTGCGTATGTGGACGGGAACACGTCGGATAAGGAGCTCGAAGACGGAATGGCGGAGGTGGAGCGGCTGAGGGACCGGCTGAGGGAGCTCATGGACCGGTTCGAAGCCGTGAAGCTGGCCGCGCTGAGGGGGGTCCTGACGCCGAGGGCGGCCTTTCTAAACAACACGGCGGCTGTGCTGAGGACGCTTGACCCGGCGGCGCGTAGAGATGTGTTGATCTCGGTAGACAGAGGGGTCGACGTCCGCGAGGCGCTTAGACAGATCCGCAAAAGGTCGCCCGCCGGCAGGGCGCCCGTAGACGCGTGACGCGGCGGAAGTTCCCCCGGCGCGGGGCGGGTGAGGCAATTCCTTTAGCATGTAGCTTTCTTTTCTACGCACTCCGGCGGGACGTACTGGACCAGCCTTATCTTGTGGGAGGCGATGTACACCCTGTACCCCCGCCTCCTTAGGCACTGGGCGTCTACCGCCAGCACCACGGGGCGGGGCCTCCGGGCGGCGTTTAGGCAAGCCGTCTCCACGTCCACCGCGAGGTGGACGTACCTCCTCTTCATGGGCAGTATCCCCTCCCTCAGCATCGCCGGGAGGTAGTCCAGCGAGGTGCCGTGGTACAGCGCCGCCGAAGTCGCGTCCTCCGGGTAGCTGATGGACACGTCTATGCTGTGGCCGTAGCGCGCCCTGATTTTGCCGTTTTGGAGCTCGAACCTCCCCTTGTCGTCCAGCTCCGCAAGCGCCCTTAGGACCGCGGCGTCTGTCCTAAGCCCGGCCTTCTCCAGCCCCTTCAACACGGCATCTACGTCGGCCCACCCCTCCCTGTCCACCGTAACCCCCAGCGCAGTCGGGTCGTGGCGGAGGGCCAGGGAGAGGAGCTTCGAGATCCTCAGCCTCGTCTCGCCCTCCAGCACGGCAACCGCCGGGCGGCCGCAGTGGCTTTCCTCCTCCACGTAGCGCCCACACACAGAGCAGAGGTAGACGCCGCGCATGCGCTTACCCGCCGCCTCGGCACCACTCCTCTCTGACTATTTTCAGAGCCTCCGCGAAGCGGCCCGGCTCCTCCACGCCGAGCCCCACCCTAACGGCGTGCGGCGCCTTGAAGAACCTCCCCGGCACCGTCTTGACCCCCCTCGCCAGTAGCCTCTCCGCCAGCTCCACGTCGTCGCAACCCGCCTCCACGAGGGCGATGGGCATGTGGGAGACGTACCGCGCCTGGGGAAACGCCGACAGCAGGGCCTCTGCGTTGGGCCTAATCAGCGCCAGGTTCCTCTTCTTCACATCCTCCCTCCTAGACAGGAGGTACGCACCGGCCCGCCTCTCGGGCTCCCTAGGCCCCGGGTTGACCAGGTCCTTGAGAAAACGCGCCCTCTCGACCACCCGCCTGTCGCCGAAGAGCCACCCCACCCCTGACCTCCTCCCCGGGGGCGGGTGCCCCGTGGGGAGGCGCCCTCGCCCCGTCTTCATCGGCGCCTTGGGCGGGGGTCATGGGGGCGGCCCGGGCCAGCACCGCGGGCCACTGGGAGCTGGCCTTCAGCGCCATGAGCGAGGCCCAGACGGCGTAAGCGACTGGCCGCGGAATGATGGGATTCGCCTTCTTCACAGCCTCCTTAGGCACGATCCCTTTTTTCAGTCTCTTTCTCGTCTCTTTCAGATACCACCAGACGCCTTTCACCCACCCAGTGGGGGTGGTTTTCCACAACATGTTAAGGACGGCCGCCACATCTCTATCCACAACGTGGCCGTGAAGACAGCGCAGTACATGCCAGTCACCCCCGTCCTCCAGCTTAGCGAAGTGGATTGGACACACCTTGCTATTTCTAAAGCTGGAGACGTAGAAAACCACAGAGCCTACTTCCGCCGCCTTATCCTCAACAGCCCTTATCAACTTTCTAAACGGCGTCTGCTTGACGCGGTGTCTCAGTTCTCTTTTCTTCACCTTCTTCTCTTCAACGCCGATCATTTCCTCTTGTGGGTTTTTGCCAAGCTCCTCTGTTATAATCACTGCTGGGCTCTTCGTCATCTGGCGGGCGACTTGCCTCACGCGCGCCTCCTTACGCCTCCTCTCCCTAAGCCTCCTCACAAACTTTCTAAACTCCCTAGTGTCTGTGACATTTTGCACTTTTTCCTTATCGTCTCTGCCCGCGTATGGATATTTCCGCTTCAACTCCTCAAGCTTTGCGTTTCTAACCGCTTCATACCGCTTGGCAAGTCTGCCGAAGTCTGTCTTTATGGAGTAGACGGCGGGGTCTAGATATTGCCTGTTCCACTGCGCCACGGCGTCTACCGTCGAGAGCAGACTCAACCTGGCGACTGTGATCCAGTTCTCATTTACGTCAAAGGTGACGATCTCCGCCGGTGTCTCTTTCTTGGGCGCTACGTCGAAGATGAATACGGCGTACCATGTGCCCCTCCGCCGCTTCAGCGCCAGCGTGGAGGCGAGCTCAGCCTCTTTACGAAGAACTTTCCACCAATAGAGCCAGAACCGTCTGTGGGGCTTTATCCAAATCTCTCTCCTCCCGCCGAGGAGAGACAGCCCCAGCCGGACGGGAGCCGTGGAGCTGATAGCTTTCTTGTAGTTCCAGCTGTCTTTGGCGAATCTTATCGAAACCCGCCGAACCTCGGGGTGGGGTTTGTGGACTCGGCCGTCTCTCTTCAGCTTCAGAAAAGACTTGCCGATCTCTACGCCTTGGTTTATGGCTTGCTGGATCAGCTGGGCGGGGAGGGGGTACAGCCTTCTAAATTTTCGGTAGAGTTCGCCGTACTTCTCCTTCTCCAGCTTCCCCCTTTCTGCGACGTATGCCGCGACTTCCTCCACGATGCGGCGGTATTGTTCCTCCACGGCGTAGAGCTCAGACGGCGGGTTCTCCACCTCCACGGCAACAGCCCTCCTCACACACTCCATGCACCCACCTCTCCTAAAAACTTTAACGAACTACATCCCCGACGTGAAGGGCGAGGCTTTCTATTATCAGTGACCACCACCTCCGGCTTCACCGCCGCGAAGGCCAGGAAGTTGCCCTCCTGGGCCCCCGCGGTCAGCGCCACCTCGCCTTTCGACACGTCGTAGAGCGAAGCCACAACGTCCTCCAGAGGAGGGGCCTCTGCGGCGGCCGGGACCTCCAGCTTCGCCACCCCGCTGTTGGCCAGATCGTAGAAGGCCCTCCTCCCCCTAATCCACGCAAAAGTCTCCACCGCAGGGCGGCCGTACAACTTTAAATACTTTGCCGCGGCCGGGCCGTGGAGTCTCCTAGGTGTAGCTACTGCGGCGCTCCGCTGGAGGTCACCCCAGACTCCGTGGTGGCTGTCTGCAGATACTGCGGCAAGCCCAACTTCCTCCTGGGCAACCCAGCGGAGGTTTTGGCGGTGCCCAGCCTCCCCAGCTCCGAGATCGTGAAGAAGGCGGTGGAGAGGACTAAGAAGGATTTAAACCTCCGGTGGAGGATGTCGGCCATAAACTTCACAAGCCCCGACTTGTACTACCTGCCCTTCTACTTAATCGACGCGAGGCTAAACGCCGACTACAAAGCCACCGTCGTCGTGACCTACACAAAGACGGTCTACGTAAGAGGCCAGCCCAGAACCCAGATCGTGACCAAGACAGTGAAGGTGGCTGGCCGGGTTTCCCTTTCCGACGTGGTGGCGGTGCTGGCGCGCCGAGCCACCTGGGGCCTCTCCGCCGACGCGTTGGCCAAACACTTCTTCGACACGGCGCCTGAGCCCAAGCCGCTGACAGACGTGGCCGCGCAGAGCCCGGGGACGTTCCTCGCCGCAGAGATCACGCCGGAGAGGGCCAAGGCCAAGGCCGTGAGGAGCCTCATCCCCCGCCTGCTGACGCGCGTGGAGGAGGACGCCGCGGCGAGGGCCAGAGAGGCGGTGGGGGTTTTAATGGCCACAGCCTCTGTGCAAGACAAGACCGTGGACTACGAAGTGGCTCGGCTCGAGGCGTCTAGGCTGACCTACCTCCCGCTGTGGGTCATGACGTACCTCTACAACGGCTCCCACTACCACTACTACGTGGCTGGGTGGGACGGCAAGGTGGTGGTGGCCGAGGAGCCAGCCTTCGCCGAACACAGAGCCGCCAGCCTCCTGGGCGCAGTGGCGGCCGGAGGCGCCCTCGGGGGCCTGGGCTTTGCCCTCTACCACGCAGACTTCTTCACAGGCACCGTAGCGCTGACCGCCGGGGCCGTCTTCTCCTACCTAGCCGCAGGGGGCCTGCTGAGGAGCAGAAGAGTGGAGAAATGATGCAGTGCCCCTTCTGCGGGGCGAAGTACGAGGCGCCGCCGGGCCGCAAGTTCTACGTCTGTCCCTACTGCGGCACGGTGGTGAGCGAAGGCAAAACCTACGAGTCCGTCTACATCTTCCAGCCCCGGGCGGACAAGACGGCGGCGTTTCGAGCGGCGCTTAACTTAAAGCCGACGGGTTCGCCGGACGACCTGCCCCAGGCCACCCCTACGGCTGCCGAGCTCCACTTCCTCCCCCTCTACCTCTACCACGTGTCTTTCCAGCCCCTGCCCGAGCTGGAGGCCGACGCCGCCGCCCTCGCCATGTCTAAGCCTCCGGTGGAGCTGCCGAGCGGCTACCGCTTCCCCACCCGCTGGAAGACGCCCTTCAAGCCTTCGCTGGAGAAGATAGGCGTCTTCCACCAGCCGGACCTAGACCCCGAGTCGGCCTTCTACACCCTCGGCGAGGTTGTAGAAGAGGCGCAGGCCTACGCCGCCGTGTTTAAGACCAAGGTGACTGTGTCCTGGCGGTTCGAGGGCATAGCCTACTTCCCCGTCTGGGCTCTTGAGTATCAATACGGAGGCAGGAGGTACGCCGCCGCCGTCGACGCCACAGACGGCACCGTCATCCAGATGGAGTACCCCCTCTCTAGACGCGGCAGGGCCCAGACCGCCGCCTTCGCCGCCGCCGCCGCGTTGGGCTCGGCGGCTCTAGGCGCCTTCACGGCCCTCTGGGCCGGCCTAAGGCCGGAGCTGGGAACGCTGGGAGGCTTAATAGCCAGCACAGGCGCCGCCTTGAGGCTAGCCGCCTTCGCCGCCGCAAGAAGAGGACGGTATAAAGCAGAGGCAAAACTATAGACCCGCCCGACCTCGGCGGCGGAGATATATACATACACAACGCCTCGACACCTCTCGAAAAAACGTCAAGCGTTTCGGCTCAGGAGGATCGGGTAGACACCGTTGTTCCGCGTATGTGCGCCTGCTGTTCCTCACGTAGTTTCTAGGATGCTCTATTTATCCCCCCACGTAGGTAGGCCTATGGACTCCAAGGTAAGAATAGGCATAGTGGCGGCGCTCCTCCTGGCGGCCGCCGCTCAAGCCGCGTCACTCAACGCGACGGCCGGCGGAGACTTCCACCTGTGGCTTAAGTGCAAGGCCATAGAGCTGTATGTAAACACGACGGGCGCCAACTTCACGTTGCCTCAATGCAAAGACCTCCTGACCCAGCTCAACAAGACGTTTATCGTGGGCCGCGGCGGCGTGGCGCCGCTGCCTATGATCGGCGTGGGGGAGCTAAAGATGTTAAACGTATCCGACCTAAAGGCCGTTTTTGAAGAGATAAGACAAATCCGCCTCGCCGCAGTGAAGGAGCTAGGTAAACATCTAAACAAAACCGTCGACGCTGTGTACAGGCAACTAAACGCGTCGAAGAACATAGAGGGGGCAGTCAACAACACGGAACGTGGACTCCAGACATTGATGAGAGTAAGAAATCTATTGGTCTCTGTAAACGCCTCCAGCAGAGCCATATGGAGTATTGAGAACAACATTAGGTGGCTCAACACGACTAGGCAGTTGATACGGGCGGAGGCACAGATCAGGGGCCGCGTCGAAAACATGTCAGATGCAGATATTCAGAAGACTCTTGACGAAGTAGAAAAATTAAGAGAACGACTACGCCAGTTGCTTGACCACTTTGAAAAAATGAAGATTGCCGGTATAGTCCGGCAGTGGGCCGAGGACCGGATTAAATGGCTAAACAACACCGCCGCCCTCTTGAGAGAACTAATTGGGGTAGACCCATCGCTTAGGAACAGCATAATCAAAGACTTCGTCAAAGGCAAGAAGTCCATAATAGAAGCGATAAGAGAGGCACAGGAAGCCAAAAAACACGGCGCCTCAGGCGGCGGAAGCGGCGGAGGGGCGGGCAACGCCGGGGGCAGTCGAGGAGGCTACGCAGGCGGTGGCGGTTCTGCAAGCGGCGGAAGCGAAAGAGGAAAAGGAAAGTAGATTTTTCCCTAAAGAAAATAATTTTCTCCTGAGACAAACCCGTCAATTTAGGGACTCTTCGTTAATGTTGGAATAATCAAAAATCTCAGGCGGCAACGGGAGTGGGAGCTATGTGGCTGAGGTCTGCGGGTCTGAAGGGATCCCCCTCTGTAGACTGCACAAACCGCTACCGCACAGGACCAGACGCTGACTGTAGTGGTTGGGTGGAGTGGGAGGCGGCGGAGGCGGCCCTGCAACTCCTCCACTGTGGACAAATCCTCCGGGGGGCCGAGGGAGCTCGACGCGCCAAGGCTTAGCAACGCTTCCGCCTTCTCAGCTCCTCTACGCCGAGCGGGGGTCCAGCACCTGGGCTATTAGCTCCTGAACCTCGTCGGGAAGCCTTCGTTAAGCGCCGCGGCGGCGTCTATGGGGAGGTCGTTTTCGTAGATTATACGCGCCGCCTTGTCTATCTTCAACACAGCGCCGGGCTTGACCCGCAAGCCAGCTTAAGGCCGTCCCATATCCACTTTTTAAATTTTTCATACCTGAAGTACATGAGGTTTATAATACCCTCCACAAGACATGAAATGTACAAACCCCACCTCCTAAAGTCGGCAACTAGAGGGGTAGCTATGGCGGTGACTAGAGTAGTTCTCCTCTTACTGGTGGCGTTGTCTGCTACGGCATATGCGCAAAGTGTCGTCGTGTTGAACTTCACCGCATTGGTAGACGTGGCTAAGCCGGATTTCGTGATGGATGTAAAGGGCTGTTCCGTCTACGTCTACGTGGTGAGGGATTTCGAAACTGCGAAGACGCCTCTCGTCAATACCAGAGTACCGAAGACGAACATTACCGCATCGCCTATGGACAGCGAAGAGATACTAGACGCCTTCATCAAGGCGCTGGGGCCCCGCCTCAAGGCATATGTAACTATTATTAAGCCCGAAGGCGGCCTCAAAGACCGCGCAGTGGAGGTTAACATCCATAGCTCCACAGAACTACGAAGGGCGATAGAAAGGGCGTTGGGGGTCGACCTGGCCAGAAACTACATGGAGGCATCCAGCGCCGCCATTAAGACGCAGAGGCCGGTAGCGTACCCTGACTCCCTAGCAATAGAGATGAAAGACGCTCAGGTCTTCCTGTTTTTCCTAGGTGGCGGCAACGGAAGTAAGTTCTTCCAGGTAGAGAACCTGGTAATTGAGGCGACGCGGTGGGAGAAGGCGTTTGAGATCCTTTCGCAGATAAGAGAAGCGGCGGGTGGCAGAACCCCGCCGGCGTACATCTACATAGTGCCGTACTGGACCGACGACGAGGAGGGCAGAAAATTGGTGAGGGCGGCCGAGACGCTGGAGCGGGAGCTGGGCACAGTTAGGGAGCTTCCCAACGGCGTGGAGGGCACTATACACGTACTACGCTATGGCTACGTCGGCCCCTATATGCTGGTGTTCCCCTATCCTAATGGGTCGGCTCCGCCGGATAGGGCTACTGCGGAGAAGGT
>Ga0079998_108522_pt1 | contig 14046 bp, 10 predicted proteins | sample PerSpoBPS_BMetaG_FD_69201 | JGI IMG/M metagenome (GOLD analysis project Ga0079998, IMG submission 69201) | Thermal spring microbial communities from Yellowstone National Park, Wyoming, USA - Perpetual Spouter B (PS_B) MetaG (SPADES assembly)... | ecosystem: Environmental > Aquatic > Thermal... | reverse complement strand
TTCACACTTAATGTTGAAAGGTTCAAGTCCTTGCTTACATCTGCTACCATCTGCATTATTAACTGGTTAGGTATTACAGCAAAGTTCTTGCTTACTATGCTTACTAGGTTTATCTTACCATCATTACCGTTATTACCAGCATTCTTCTCAAAGACTGCTTTTACCTTGCTTAACCTTGTCTCAGTGTAAGCAGTCCTTAACACCATGTCTGCTTCTCCTATGTTGTACTCAAATGGATACCTTATGTTGGTCAGTTCTATAGTACCTATTACTTCTCTATCTTTGTAGACTGGTACACTCTCCATTTGCCGTCATAATATAAAGAAGGAAAAGAAAATGAGGGGTTCCTAGTCTTTCTTTATTGATTGTTGTTGTTCTTGTTGTTGTAGTCTCAATAGTATCTCAGCAAGCGTTCTACCAGTCCATATCTCTAACTTATCCTTATGCTTCTTTGCCAGATGGTAAGCGTCTCTGGTGTAGTAGGATGTAGTAACGTACAGACCTTTATCAGCTTTGTATTCAGTTATCATCATACCTATGAACAGCTGTATCTTTGGCGATGTTACCTTCTTTGTTATGTACTTCTTGCATTGGACTGCGACCTTCTTACCATCTTTTACTGCTAGAATATCAACACCTAGATCACCAGAGCGACCTATTACCTTAATATCCTTGTAGCCTAGTCTTCTCAGAATCTCTGCTGTTGTGTATTCAAAATCCTTAGGTGTCATTGACTTTAGGTTCTCAAGCGTTATGTTCAGAAGTCTGTTCTTACTGCTTCTTTTTACTGCTAACCATACTATGAATGCTATAGAGGTAATAGAGATACCAACTGCAAGCAGTTCTCCTAGTCCTATTAGCATACATTATATAATGAACATGATGGAGTTAAAAGGATTCAAGATAGACACAGATACAGCAGAACTGATAAACCAAGCCAAGACAATAGCAAGAACACAGACAACAACACCATCACAAGAAGACCTAACAAGACTAGAGAAGGTTGCTGAACTGCTTAAGATAGGTTCAAGCAAGTTAAATGAAGCAATGTCTAGCAACAATGATGGTAAGCGTAAGGAACTGCTAGAGCAAGCATTTCAAGCATATGTAGATATAGTACCTTATCTAGGCAAGATGCCTTACCTAACAGTACCAGTACTACAGCAGATAAAGAATATTGAGAGGTTAATGGAGATGGAGATTGAGAAGAGTGTTAATGCTGGAGATAATAGCAATAACGTAGATGAGGTAATGAAGGTAGCAAGGGAATCCTTACTATAATCAAATCCTTATCTTTTCTTTCCTTATTTCTTATCTTATCATTAACTCAGTTATCTCTTTATTAGCAGTAACTAACCATATTCCTCTCTTTCTTGCTTCATCTACTGCATCTGGTAGTACTTGCATACCATATATTACTTTTATAACCTTATCCTTTAAGTAATTAGGATACTTTCTGCATAGCTTCTTTATATCCTTATCAACCTTCTCTACAACATTTACACCAACTCTAGTCTTTGCCTCTCCTATCAAGCATAAATTGGTATCTGTAGCGTATATATCGATCTCAATACCTTTAAGCATTAAACTACTTATGTTCGTAATAGCAATACCCTTCTCTCTTAACCTATATGCTATAACCTCTCTAGCCTCTTCCTCTAGGGTTAAGGAGGTTCTATCCATGTAAGCCTTTATCTCCTTTAATATCTTATCATGCTTATTTAACATCTTATCATGCTTGATGCTTATCCTTCTAAGTTCCCTTAACTCTGTTATTATCTCATTGAACTTCCTATCATGCTCCTCTAGCCTCTCCTCTACCCTTGTTAATCTCTCTTCTACCTTTGCTAACCTTTCCTCACTCCTTATCCATGCTTCCTCAACCTTGCTTAACCTATCCTCAACCTTTGCTAACCTCTCTTCTTGCCTTGCTTGTATATCTGCTAGCCTTGCTATAACGTTCTTTAACTCAATTACTGCTTCCTCTAACCTCTGCAAGCCTAGCAAGCCTATTACAGCATACCTAAACTCCTCATCCTCCTTTAATAGCCTTAGTATATCATCTTTGAGTTTATTAAGCATTTAACTCAAAATTATATACTATTCATAAAAATATAAATATAACTGTTAAGGACTTGGCAGACTGATAACAGTATCAATAGATAATGCCTAATGGTACCTATTTAGTTTCTTAAGGTTTTATTCTTTAATTATTCTTATGTCTAATAGTTTTAGCGTCTCTTTTATCTTGTTTATGTACTCATCTTCTTGAATAGAACCTTTTGTTGCGTCTATAGTAATCTTTACCTCATCAAACTTAGTTTGCAAGAAACGAATCATATGTAATATATCAGCAACTTTACCTTTAGGAATAATGAATTCTAAGCATATATGATCCCTCATATTGTTTTTAATACCTCCCACTTGTTTCATTTCCGTCTTTACTTCTTGTACTTGCTTAACCTCTACTGGTGTTTGCTTAATGTCTTTTGTCTCTGTCACATATTGTTTAGGTTCTGATATGAGTCTTTGTGCAAAGTCTCCATTTATTATAATCTCATCATAGTCAAGTGTGACATTTACATAATCTGCCTTAAAGTATCTACACTCTACCTCTCCATTATCTTCTTTTATATTACCTAACCCAAAGAGCCCTTGCCTTACCCCTTCCTTTATAGAGTCTTTAAACGAGTCAAGTGATCTTATACGTATTTCACCAGGTGTCTTAAGCATAGCCTCATATACATCTTTGGTCTTTATATACTCCTTATTTGAAAGATATTTCTGAGATATTATAAGATGCACCTTCTCAACTATCTCTTCCTCTTCCCTTAATATGTTATAAACCCATTCATCCAATCTACTAGTATCTCCAAACGTTGGTATACCAAGATCTAACTCTTTAAACCCATCCTTAACAGGTACATATACAACTCTGTAGCACCGTTTAAGCATTTCATTAAGAGATCTCTTCTCTTTCTGTATGTTACTATTAACCTCATCCCGTTGCTCATCAGTAAGGTTAAGGGTAGTATCATTCTTGATCTGTTCATAAGCAACCTTCTTCTTTATAGAATTACATAGGTTACTCTTTTCTACTTGTAATGGACACAGAAATAATATAGTATTCCTATATACTCTAGGCATCTCCCCTTTATATTCTAGAATATTCTTCATTAAACCTTCGTCCCTATCTCTAAGGATGACTAACTTCAGGTCTTGTGTATCAGGTATATCCTTTGGTTTATCTGGCCAGATATAGACTCTGAAAACCTTGTTAGATATCTGATCCCCTATTATCTTCCTCTCTTCCTCATTAACCTCATAATCCTTTATATTCTCCATCTTAGTTAAGAGTATCTTGTTTAAGTTAGGTTGGTTAAGGAAATAATACTTGCCATCATGAGTTTGTAGATATAGTAATCTATTTTTAAGCTGCTCTAAAGCCTCTGCTATTATACTTGATGGGAAAGGATACACGGAAGCATTCCTCTTTATCTCTATTAGGGTAGCACCTTTCTCTTTAGCAGAGAAGAGTACATGAATATGCTGGTTGATACCCTTGTACCTATATTGAGTCCTCTGTATGCTTGGCCTATAGAATTATCAACAATCTTTGAACCAGAGTTTATATCTGTTATATCTGCTGATACAATGCTATTAAAGTCTTGCCCTATGTGTTTGATCAATTCTCTTCTAATCTCCTCTTTAGAGAGGTCAAAATCTGAGAGTGTAATATATGGTCTGCTACTATCTTTTAGGGAGCCTATAACTAAAGCAAGTAGTCTTAGTACACCCCTAGTCCTCTGAAATGTTGGTAGGCTACCCCATCTATGATAAAGTGTATCTATTACATCAGGTATGAATGGATAAGAATCTAAGAATCTCTTCTTATAAGTTTCTGCATCTATACCAACTGGTAACATACCTTCCCTCTCCATATATTTTACAATCTCTTCTACTACTGATTTAACTTCACTCTCATTAATATATGAGAATAGGCGTTGTCTTACTACCTTGCTTATCTCTTCATCTCTTACTGGCGTATAGACCTTCTCAACCCTACCAGAGATCTTTTGGAGTTGCTCAAAGAGCCTCTCAGCGTTCTCATCGTAATGCTCAAGAATGCTTGATGGAAGAGTTATAACTATACATACCTTATCTAAAGTACCAGCAACCTCTGTTAGTTCTTGCATGAATGCTAAGACTTGTGCAGCTAAAGTTGTACCTCCAACAGTTATACCAGCAGCCTTTGTTGCATATTCAAGCATCTCATCGATAAGGATAAGAACAGGTTGATTGTTAAGGAGTAATTCTCGTAAAGCATCACGCCCAGGAGATACTAGTTTTGTTAATTTTGTATTGTTACCAGTTAGTTGCTTCTCTAATAGCCCCCATGGTGTCTCTTTATCTGGATCTAATGCTGTACCAACAAAGACAACCCTCTTAACCCCCCATTCTAAGGCTTTATGGTAAAGGGATATCAATGCATGTGTCTTGCCTCCACCAAATGGTGTCTGTATCTGAATCACATGATCTCCTCCAATACCTTCTAGCCTACTCTTAACTACAGAGAGAAGATTCTTTAACCCATCTGTAAGATAAGTTCTCTTAAAGAATAGTTCTGGATCTATATACTCTTTAGGTGCACGATTATGATAAGTCTCCCATAGATCAGCAGCAAATTCATTCATAGCAAACCTTCCTTCAAGTATATCCTTATGCGGTATAGCAATGGTATGGAAAGGCTTCATAGATTTCACTATTCTAACAACCTCCTTTGCTTAGGATCATCTTTTATCCTTTTCCTTCCCTCTCTTCTATTACTTTTACTATTAGACATATCTTTACTTTCCTTTACTCTACTAACATTCTCATTAATATGAGGATCTAGGGTAGTATTAACGCTTATGTTATTCTCTATCTGTCTCATAATCCTATCTTTACCTGCTAAGAACCCATCCAAGAGCCTCTTCTCATCATTATTTGGTATGGATTCAGATATGGTCTGTGCAACCCTATAGAATACATCGCTCTTACCATACCCTGTATTAGTTAATACATTGATTATCTCATCATTCTTACCCTTCTCCCATAGCAATAGAACTCTATGAAGCACATCTATCAACTCTCTTGAGTCCTTTAAATGCTCCTCTTGCCTCTCTCTAGGACCAAGAACCTTGATGAACTCCTTCCTCTTTAATATGAAGCTACCCCTTCTATTCCATTCTTGCGTAATATCTAGCCCAATACTCTGCCCTAGCTTCCTTGCCTCATCAAACTCTATTTCATTATTACCATATGCCCATCTCCAGAGTATATAGAAACGGGTTAGTGGCGTTATCTCTGCTGCAAAGCCATCATGTAAGATCTGCCTTACTGTATAATCAGTTACTAACTTGCGTACATCGTTAAGTAATCTAGCAGTATCTATCTGATTCCCTTCGCTATCTATAACCTTCTCATATTTACCAAATACTTCAATTGCAGAGCCAATTGCTGATATAAAGAAATCTGCCCCTGCTATCCCTTCATCCCATAATTGCTCTAACTTACTATTCAGATATTTGCTTAACTCATCTTTAACATCCTTATAGAAGCCTATAGGTATCTTCTGTATCTTACGAGCAACTATGTAGATTGATGAGATAAGAGATGCTGTTCCTTGTGCTCTTACTCTACTCTTCATCTCTGTATGAATTGGCCATGAAGCAGTAACTGTAAGACCAGAATCTAACAAAGAGTTTATTAGAACTTCCCAACCTGCAACGGATTTATGTGCATAAACTATTACAGCTATACCATTAGGCTTTAATACTCTATGTATCTCTTTAAAAGCCTTCTTAAGCATTCCCTCAAAACGCTTTTTATCTTTTTCTCTATTAGAATACGCAACTATCTCTTCAGTTTTTGGTGTTAAAGGAGTGATAAACAGATCTGTATAAAGATCTCCAATCGTTCTTTTAAGCCAAACATAGAAGAAATCTGAAAGATAAGAATAAGAAGGTATGTTATTATAATATGGTGGATCGGTAATAACTGCATCAAAATAGTTGTCAGAATAGGGAATAGAAGTTGCAGAAGATTGAGAGATAATAGCAGGAAAGCAACTACATTTATAACAATTTTCTAATACCTTATAATAATATTCCCATCTTATTTCAAAACTTCCAGAAGATGTACTGAATGGATTAGCTTCTACATAATCCCAGACCATTAGTAATCTTTGTCTTGAATATAGATGCTTTATTGCTTCTGAAGTATTTTCCCATCTAGCACGCATATTAATAAATGCAGCAAGCATATCTATCCACAATCCTAAATAGCTTATTACTCCTTTTACATAATTCTTATCATATCCTTCAATCATCTTTTTATATACAAGTTTTATCTTTTCAGCAAAAGTAATTAAGGTTAACTTCTGACGTGAGTTGAAAAGATCACCCCAATTTGATATTCCATAGCTTTGGCTAAAATCGAGAGTTTCTTTAGAAGGTAAAGGTTCATCTGGTACAGGATCGATTCCCCATTCTTCCATAAGCTTTCTTCTTTTATCTTCAAGATACTTCTCTGCTTCCTTAAATATTTGTAAGTCTTTATCAGTTGCAAGTCTGTAAGTTCTCCCTGTTCTAGGATTATGTAGAACTACTGCTATCATCCTCTGTCCAGATTTACCATTAACAAACAACCTTCTAGTAGTCTTATCATCTACAGTGTAACCACAGACCAAACACGTTGCTACTGCACCAGATACAGTACCCTTCTTAGGATCAAAACCTTCTGGTATATCTTCTTCATACCCAGTACCAACAATCTTAAAGTTTACCTTCTTATCAGATACATATGGGTATAATGATATCTTTCTCTTATTATTTGCAAGCCAGAACTGCCTCATCAAAGGAATCTCTGCTTGACAGGATGGGTTCTGGCAAGGGATAGTCCTTGCCCATATATACCCTATAGGTATAGAGCTATTATCATCTGGTGGGTAGAATCTTGCTATCTCTTTCCTTGCTTCCTCTAAGACCCATTTACCCCACTTCTTTACATCCTCTAATAGTTGGTTTCTTGTTTGTACTTGCATGTTTAAACTTAGTTGGTTATTATTACCATTACTATTACCATTGCTGCTATTACCACTTATGTTATTATTATTACTATTACCATACTTCTGAGGATACTCCAATACACATTTTAGTATAAGAGTTGCTACTGGGTTATAATCACCTGCATAAGTCTCACATCCTAACCTTAAAGCCTCTAAAGGAATAGAACCTCCTCCAGCAAATGGATCTAAGACCTTTGGGATATTCCCTTCATATGCCTCAAGTATATCCTTCCTTGCTTGCCCTATTATATTTAGATCTAATGAACTCTCCCATCTTGCTAACCTTGTTATGAACTCCTTTTGTCTCTCTATATCTTTTGGTTTAACCAATGCAGCATAGATAGTTGCCCTTGATGCAGCAAGGGGTCTCCTTGCCCACCATATATGCAAGGTAGAGATATGACCATGTCTAATATTCTTCTCCCTAGAAGACTCCTCACTTACCTCTCTTATAGGGAATGAGACCTCTATTAACCTTCTATCCATCTAACCACCTTGCACCCCCTTGCCCTCTATCTCAGTTGCAGGTACTATATAACGTACAATCTCCACCTTCTGATTAACCTTTAGGTTTGCTACTGGGTTACGTATTATATAAGGTCTTGTGTTAGGGTCTCTAGCATTCCATACAACATATAGATAGTAATCATCACCAAGCCTCTGTGCCTTAAACCACTCATTCTGGGTAAGTGCTACTGCTGTACCAGCATCAGCCCTTGCCTTTACCTCTATATATCTAACCTTTCCATTGCTATCCCTTGATCTTATATCAAACCCAAGGTTCTCTTTAGATACATCCTCTGGCTCCCTTCCATTCTCCCTCTCATACCTCATTACAATCTCCATACCTAACCTCTCTATCTCTTCATCACTATACATGCTATCCTCAGATAATCTAGGCAATACACGTATTATCCCTATGAACGATGGTGTACTCATGGTAAGCCTCTGCTCTTTCTCTATCAGATCTTCTAACTCTTTCTTACTCCTCTCATACCTTTTCATCTGCTCTCTCTTATTATTAATCACTAGATCAACATTCTCTCCTTTATCCTTTCTATCATAAAGGTCAATCAGCTCTTTATCTAACTCCGTGATCAATATCTCTAATGACTTTACTCCATACTTAGTCTTGATCTCTCCTTGCCTCTTTCTATCCTCTCTTAACCTCTCCATATACTTCCTATGCTCTTCTCTTACTTTAGGGAAGACCTTCTTCTTAACCTCTTCTATATCTGCATCCTCTTCTTTTATGGGCTCCCCTTCAGCTAGATCCCATATTATAGTTGGTGATACGCTCTTAACATTCCCAGAAGATAGATCGTAATAGTAAGCATAGAGGGACTTACCTGCTGTAGTATTAGTACCATCTCTTATCTCACCCTCATAGAATAGTATGTATCCATTGAGTTTACCCTCTGGATCTATGAATACAGAACCTTTATTCAACTCAGTACTATAATTACTATCAACATACTCAAGTATAGCCTCAAATAAAGGATGACCAAAGGAGACAAACTCTGCATCAGGGTTATTGAATGCAACATCTTTATCAAATGTAATCTTCTTATATGAATCTAATAATGAACCAAACCTCTTCTTGAATGAGTCCTCGTTTGCTATGTATCTTATCTCATATGGTATACGATCTACAGATAGGAACTTATCCTTACGCTCATGGTATCTACCACCAATCTTCTCAAATACTCTCTTAAAGAAGGTTTCCGTATACTCTGGAATCAATCTATTCTCTTTAGCCTTCTCCTGCATCTCCTTGAGTCGTGTATAATCGATATACTTAGTAGCAAGACTCTCACCTAGATCCTCTTTAACCTTTCTTATATACTCTTCATCCACCTTTATATCCAACTCCCTTAATATCTCTTCTATACTCCTTGCGTTAGCTGCTGCTTCAAGCATAAGTTGAGAGAGGTTCCTATTGTAAATGATCTCACTAACTACATCAAAGACCTTATCACCAAGTGCTCTCCTTATCTCATCAAGCTTATCAAATAATCTTAAGAGTACTCTGCCTTCTCTTGTATCCATTGCTATAAGATTGAATACATATACCTCTTTAGTCTGCCCATATCTATGGATCCTACCCATCCTCTGTTCCAGTCTATTAGGGTTCCATGGAATATCATAGTTTATCATAAGATTACAGAACTGAAGGTTTATACCCTCACCAGCAGCCTCTGTAGCAACCATAACCTGTGTCTCATTCTTAAATATCTTTTCTGCTTCAATCCTATCCTCAAGGCTCATATCACCATGTATAAAATTAACAGAGTAGCCCCATGACCTTATCTTACTAGTAAGATACTCTAGGGTATCCTTTGATTCTGTAAAGATAAGTATCTTAGTGTTTGGATACTTTAAGTTTAGATCCGCCATCGTATTCTTTAGTTGAGTAAGTTTAACTTCTATCTCTTTACTAATTATAGATCTTGCCTGCTCTATAAGCCTATCAAGCGTACTTATCTCTTTCTCAAGCTCTTCTCTGTTTTCTGCTAAACTAACTGTCTCCCATCTCTTCTCTACCTCCCATCTCTCATGCTCACTCATCTCATCAACCTCTTTAAGGTCTTCTGTCTCTATTGCTGTTGTATTGATCTGCCTAACCTCATTAAGGATATCCTCTAACCTCTCCTTCCTTCTCTCTAAGGACTTAAGGAGTGCATAAACACTTGATGCTAGACGCCTCTGCAATATAACTAATGCAAAGGCTACTCCTCTCTTCTTCTCATTGTTTATAGCTTTGTTGTATTGCTCACTTACATAACGTGAAAGATCGTTATAAAGTCTCTTCTCATCTTCTGATAATCTGAATTGTATAGTTTTTACATATCTTGGTAAGAATAAAGGTTTTCCTTCAAAATCCTTCAAGTCTTCCTTCATTCTCCTAATAAAGAGTGGGTTATCTTTATTCATGATGGATTGGTTTAACATGTCTGCATTAGCAAAGAACCCAGGCTCTAGAAGGTCTATAAATAGCCTAAAGTTCTCAGGATCACCTTTGTGAGGAGTTGCAGTAAGGAATAACAGATGCGTAGTTCTCCTTGAGAGTACTTCGCCTAACTTGTATCTATCTGTCTTTTCTACCTTATCTCCATAAACCATTGCACTCATCTTATGAGCCTCATCTACTATAACTAGGTCAAACTTAGATGAACTTAAAGAGGGCAATATGTCTTCTTTCTTAGCAAAATCCATAGATGTGATTATCTGATTATATACTTCCCATACATTCTCATTATAATGATCTTTAAGCAATCCCCTATCTACAACAACGAAACTCTCATCAAACCTATCCTTAAGCTCTCTCCTCCACTGATCCTTCAGATGTCCTGGTACAACTATCAGTATTCTTTTAACTAGGTTTCTAAGCTTCAGTTCTTTTATTATTAATCCTGCCATTATAGTCTTCCCAGCTCCTGGGTCATCTGCTATTAGGAAGCGTATCCTTGGTAGCTTTAGTATGTAGCCATAAACCGCTTCTATCTGATGTGGGAGAGGGTCTATCTTAGAAGTGTTTACTGCTAGCAATGGATCATAAAGGGAGGCAAGTCTGTATCTCTTAGTCTCAAGTGCAGCAAAGGCTTTCCATGGCTCGCATGTAAAGTCAGTTCTTATGATATTTAAGGATATATCTTGAAGTTCTGATAACGAGATGTATTGATCTATATGCTGATTTGTTGAGGTTGTTCTACCTATAATATGTATATAAGAGTCATCATACTCAACATAATTTATCTCAACAGGTTCAGACCAGTTAGGACCTTTTATAATTACCCCTGGTCTTAACTCTTGTAGCTTCATTATTGAGTATTTATATTTTTGGTTATATATTTAGGTTCTGTTAATTTAAGGGGCTCTGTTAATTTAAGAACAAGTATTACTAAATTATATTGTGTTATCAATACGTAATAGAATACCATACATACTCAAGATATATACCATATATCTTTATTACTCAACAATATTAAGGTTAGATACTTATACTTAATAACTAATCTAGCCTAGCTCTGGCAATCCTTCATACCATTCATATATCCATGCTATATTACCATCCCACATTCTCTCCTTCCTAATAGACTTATCTTGTATGTTAGAATATCCTACCTTCCTTATTCTTATCATATTGTTCTCTTTACAAATATTAACGAATATCACATATACCCTAACATCACATTCATCTGCTAACCTTCTATAGCTTACTGCATCTCTCTTGTTCACATAACCAAAGTACCTTATATCTGATTTTGCTTTAAGGTCAAAGCAGAAGATGGTATTATTGTTATCACTACTATTACTACCATCACATCTCTCAACCATGTAATCTGGTAATGCATTCAGTACCATAACCTTCTCATTCCTTAAATCAACACCTATAGGTGTTAGCATATAGCCATGCTCTGAGTATTCTGATAATACATATTGCAATGCATCATCATGCAGATTATAGTTGGATCTGAACCTATCTGATGTTTTCATCAAAGGAAAGCCTAGGGTTGATATATCTACCAGTATCTGCTTCTTAGCATACTCTATAATAGCATCTCTTTTCTCTTTAGTATTCACCAGTATATAAAGTAATAAAAGAAGAAAGAAGGAAAAGAAATAATGATTGGAATAACTATTGTTACTATTGCTACTATTACTGCTACTTCCTATACACTATCAAGTCCCTATTGATATTGAGCATTATTCTGTTCTTCTTAGCATATTCTACATCATGATGTGATTTAACTTGCGTTGTTAATGGTATGCTTATTCTCTGTACCTCTTTGAAGCCAGCAGACTCAAAGAGCTTCATGCAGTAGTATGGTAGATCGTAAAATCTATTATCATTGTTGGTAGTATCATCCTTCATACCTATAATCAATGCTACTTCACCTCCTTCCTTCAATGCATTATAGCAGTTTATGCTTGTCTTATGCATAAACTCAAGCCATCCTTTAAGGTCTAGTGATGATACGCTCTCCTTTACATATAGTCCTTTAAGCAAGTCCCAGTATGGTGGATCTAGTATTATTAGATCACAGTTCATAGCTTCGTCTGGTAAACCGTTATTCAAGTCCCATTGTTTTATATCCTTCCTTGTTGGTGCAATATCATATGCTCTACACCTTCTATTCATTATTAAGCAAGCATCTACTGTTGTACCAGAACCAGCCATTGGATCAACAACTAACTCTTCTTGCTCTGTGTAGTAGTATAATAGATTCATAATTATCTGTCCTGGTATCCTACCAGCATAATCATAGTAGCCTAACCTAGGATCATTCTTGGCAAAGTTCCATACGTTGTAAAGCATCGGTGCATCATCTTGGTACTCACTCTTACCAAATATTGAGAACCTCTCTAGATCACTCTTACCTTGCAGTATTATAGACCATGCAGTAGTTATATCCAAGCCATAGAACTCTGCTATCTCCTCAACTGGCTTATGCTTGTCATAGAACTGCTCTTGAATATGCAAAATTTGACTAGTCAAGTTTTGCATAATCCTTGATACTGTACTTTGGTTAACACCAAACACATCTGCTATCTCATCTTGCTTCCAGCCTAACATATGCAACCTTAGTATCTGGGCATCTCTTGTTACCTTCCTCCTCCTAACCTCTTCACCTATAAGCTTGCTTATGTAACTTGTATCATAGTTAAATGCTCTTGCTAGTTCTGTTATTATACCCTCTAGCCTCTCAATTGGTCTCTCCTTAACTATCTTTAATAACTGGTATCTAAGGTCTTCTTGGCTTAGCCTATCTCCATGCTTTAGGTTCATCCTAGCACTCTCTATCCTAAGTTCTTCAAGGCATTCATTCTTATCAAGTATGGTATCCTTCCATAGGATAGCATCTACTACTGTTACATCTTTAGTGTTACCATTACCATTATCCTTATCCTTGTAATACTCTCTGTATGCTATTACCCTATGCCAGCCATCTATACATATTAACTTCTCTTTGCCATCATTATCCTTTACCTTCTGAACTACAATAGGAGGAAAGACTGCTCCACCTTTCAATGCTTCAACGTAATGCTCTACTGTCTTATGAGAGAATGTCTTCCTAGGGTATATATCCTCATCAAGGTTAATCTCATCAAGCCTAACCTTGATTACTTTACTACTACTGTTATTATTATTGTTGTTGCTACTGTTAGTCATCATTATATAATTATTTATTTATTCTATGAGTGATAGGATATGAAAGCAAAGTGTAATAGCAACCATCTAAGAGCAGTAGTTGAAGCAATCAAACCTATAGTAGATGAAGCTATATTTACTGCTACAAGTGAAGGAATAACCTTCAGAGCAATGGACGCATCGCATGTATCCTTGCTAGACATATCATGGAAGAGAGATGGCTTCATAGAGTATGAGTGCAATGAAGGAGAGGTAACATTTGGTGTTAGGATAGATGAACTTTTAAAGTTATTGAGAAGGATAGATAAAGAACAGCAAGTAGAGATAAGCATATCAGATGGAGAGATGCAGTTAACAGCAAGCGAAGGTAAGAAGACAAGGAACTACAAGCTAAGGTTGCTAGATGCAAGCAAGTCCGATGCACCAGTACCAAAGTTATCCTTCAATACAAGGGTAACAATGCTTTACGATGCTTTAGTTGATGCTCTGAAGGATATAGATGTTATTTCAAGCGTAGTAGAGATATACACAAATGAAGCAATGATAAAGTTCTATGGTAAAGGCGATACTGGAGATGCTGAAGTAGTATACTGGCAAGACGAGAATACAAGCATAGAGATGCTTAACGAAGCAAAGGAGAACAAGTCTGCATACAGTCTTGAGTACCTATTGCAGATGCTTAATGCTGTGGATGCAGATAATGTCATACTAGAATACAGCAGTAAGATGCCTTTAAGGTTACAGTTCTTGCTACCTTTCAGATGTGATATGCAGTACTACCTAG
>Ga0079998_114999_pt1 | contig 14168 bp, 21 predicted proteins | sample PerSpoBPS_BMetaG_FD_69201 | JGI IMG/M metagenome (GOLD analysis project Ga0079998, IMG submission 69201) | Thermal spring microbial communities from Yellowstone National Park, Wyoming, USA - Perpetual Spouter B (PS_B) MetaG (SPADES assembly)... | ecosystem: Environmental > Aquatic > Thermal... | reverse complement strand
TTTTGTGTTCCACTTCCTCCCACTAAGCTTGAGGATGGCCAACTTGTTTTACAATTTCCACCTAAACAAATTTGATTAAAGGCAGCATTAGTTGCATTAACCCATCCTCCAGAAACTATTAAACCACCAGAAACAATTCTAGCAATTTCGCTTGCTGAAATGTTAAAACCAATGAAATCTGTAGCATTCAAAACAACGCTTGCTTTAGCTAAAGGCAAAAATAAAATGAGTAGATAAACAGAAAAGAAAACTCTAACAAAACTTTCTTTTTTACTTAACATTCGATAATTATTCATTTTTCTTCACCAAAATATTCCTTCAAAACTTCTTCCAAAGCACTGGAAAGAGAAGACAATCCCCTTTTCTTTCTTAACTCTTCTAAAGCTTGCCAGTATTTTATGTCAAGCGAAACACTTTTGCTAGATTTCATGCTATCACTTTTTTGCTATTTAAATGCCATTTTTTTCATATTATAGTGTTGTTGTTAGGGTATTTAAGCTTTTTGTTTAGAAGGTTTTGTATAGAAATTTACATAAGCGAAAAAGTGTTAAGTTTCGAGATTTTCAAAAACCTATGTGAAAAATTTTATATCTGAAATTCTTCATTTGCCATTATGCGCTACTACTTCAACTTCTCTACTCGATTACCAAATCGTCTCAACGATTTTAGAATTCCTTATCTTTTCATCTTTTGTTATTAATCTAGCGTTCAAAAGTTTAGCAGTAGCAACAATTATTCTGTCATGAGGTTCAGTAACTTCCTTTACATCTTGACAACTTAAAATAACTTCTTCATCTAGCGGATACACAAGGTAGTTTAAGTGCTTTCTATCTTCTCAATTATCTGGCGAAACTCTAAATCAACTTTCTTCTTTTCGCAAATGTATAAACATTCAAAAAGAGCAATCGAAGGAATTACAATCATTGTATTGCCTTCATCGCATGAACGAAATATTTCTTTAGCTAAACAATTTGAAAAAGCCCTTTCGCCTTTACTATTCTTTCTTGAGCTGGAGCAGCTCTTCGGCAAGCTCTGGTTCAATCAAACCTCTTGCTCTTAACCTCATTAATAATCCTCCGAATGCGTCGTACAACTCTTCTATTTTTGAAAAGTATTCTTTATCAGTTAATCCTTTAGCCAAGGATTTTTTTGCTAGTTCATCCAAATCTTTTGCTAAAGCTCTCAAAAGTCTCTGCTAATTCGCCCATTGGATCATCTGAATAACTATAGGAAAATGTATTTAAATAGTTAAGCTCTTTTCAAATTCCAACAAAAAACTAGAAAAAGCTTTTCAAACAAAAAACTAAGCTTCATTATGTCCTCTTCATTGTCACACTTTTCAAATGCCTCTAAAGCCTACTTAACCTTTATCTTCGCTTAAATACCAAAGGAATGCATGAGTATCAGTAAATACATGTTCATTCTCCATATGCATGCTTAAACAAGCTTTTCTTAGCTTTCTCTATTCCTCCTCACCGTTTCTGTTGAGTTAAATTTAAATATAGTAATACCAAATTTAGAGTATGAAGAAGAAAGAGGTTGAACTTCTATCAAAGGTAGGAGAAAAAGGTCAGATCGTAATAAAAAAAGAGATTAGAAGTGCTTTGGGAATAGTTCCAGGTTCTTTGATTAGACAAAAGTTAGTAAATGATAAAATATTGCTTGAAGTCGTTAGAAAGGAAGAAAAAATGAAAAGAATAGAAAAAATAGCAGAGAAAATAGGAAAAGTGTGGCCGAAGAATGTTTCAGCAGTGGAAGCCATTAGAAGGGAAAGAAGATGAAAGTAATAGATTCTTGTGTGTTTGTAAGTGCATTTTGTAAAACAGATCCCAATCATGAAAATGGAAAGAAAATCCTCGAAGAAATAATAGACGGAAAAATAGAAGCTGTAATTCCTACTATAGCTATGCCAGAAGTTTGTGGAGTAATAAGGAGAATAACTGGAAGTGTGGAAATGACAAATGAAGTGAAAAAAGAGTTAGAAGATTTAATAAACAGTGGTTTACTAAAGGTTGAAGAATTAACAAAAAGGAGAATGAAAGAAGCTTCTGAGATTGCTATTAGGTTAGGAGTAAAAGGTGCTGATGCTATCTTTATTTCTCTTGCTAGAGAGCTTAATGCTGAGCTTGTAACGTTTGATAATGAAATTAAGAAAAAAATAAAAAGTTGAAAATAATGTTTAAGCAGCTAGACTAATTAAAGTTGCAATAAGCAAGTACATGCCTCTTTTTTAGCTTTTTCTATTATTTCTTTCGAAGCTTAGTGATCATCTTACTTATAAAAACTATTATCCAACGAGCTTATATACTGTAAAATATATTTTTCTGTATATTAGAAGTTGACTTCTAAAGGCTTATAAATTGTTAGAAGTAAAATTTCTAACTAAAAGCTTTCTCTAATTCTCTAATCTCTCTCCAAAATTGCCTGTATTTCTTTGGATTGTGCTTTTTCCAATATTGAAGTTTCTTCCAAACTTTATCAGCTATCCTATCCCAAGCTTCTTCTCTCCTTCTTCTCTCCTCTTTACTCAACTCTTTTTTCTCTTCCATAACCATCCTTCTTTTCAGAATTTAAATCGTTTTTTATCTCGTAAAATTTTCTCAACGTTCTGTAGTTTAAAATTTTATCATAGAAAACCTTGCATTTTCCTTCAATTTCTTTATCGCCAGTAACAAAGGTCAAATCGTTCTTCTTCGCTATTATCAAGTGCTCCAAATTAGTAACTCTTTTCTTCATTGGTACTTCAAAAACAATCTTAACAATTTCTTCATAAATTTCCTCGAATGAGTGAGGTACTGAGATGTAGGATGGGGAAACATCAGAGATAAAGTTCTCCCACGCTTCTTCTATATCCTCTTTACTGGCATTAAACTCACTTTTTAATATTCTCACTATTTCCGCTTTATTTAAAATAGAAACCGCATATTTTAGCTTCTTAGAAGATGAAATAAGAAAATCTGCAACTTTTGATTCTTTGTAAACTCCTTTTCTTTCCAGTATCTTTTTAAGAAAATATCCAAAAAGAAGATTTGTATCGAGGTAGAACTTCTCCATTAGCTATTTTCATTTTTTGGAAAGCAAAGAATTATCATAAAATGCTTATCTGATACTTACAATTTGCTTCTTGCCTTTTGAAAAATTCCGAGTTTTTATTTAACTCAAAAATAATTTAAATGAAAGCAAGCTTTGAAGAAAGTGAAATAAGAGAGGTAGTCAGAAAAGCAATAGACCAAATAAAAAGAAGATTTAAGCCAATTTCCATAATTCAGTTTGGTTCATCTCTTCATCCTGAGAACATGATGTTGGAAAGCGACGTAGATTTAATGGTAGTCCTGAGAAAAAGGGCTAAAAATCCGATAGAAACTTTTTTGTTTAACGAAATTGAAGTTGAGGCTCATTTGATTTCAAAAAGAGATTTTATTAAAAGCATTAAAAATGGTTTTCCTTTGACCTTAATGGCAATAAAATTTGGAAAGGTAATTTATGGGCCAAAAGATTTTTTAGAAAAATACAGAAATAAAGCTTTGCCATCTAAGAAAACAATTGAGATTTGGTATGATAATGCATGGAGAGTTTTCCATTTTGCAATTTTGGATTATTTTTCGAGAAATTGTGTTGGTTGCTATTTGAAAGATTGTCATCATGCGGCAAGGTCTTTTTTGAGAGCTTTCATTTTGAAAATGAAAAAGATTGTTTGTGAAAAAGATGAAGAAATTCTTTTGAACATTCCAAAAAATATTCAAAGAGCTTACAAGAAGCTAATCGAAATTAGAAAGAATGGTGAAAATTTTCCGTTTAAACTTAAATTAAAGTTTGAAGCATCATCTTTGTTTAAAGATGAGGAAGCTAAACCTCTTCTTTTACTAAGAGAAATAGCTAAGTTTGTTGTTAGAGAAATGGAAGGAAAGAAAATGAAAAGTCTGAGAGAAATTGTAAAAGGTTTGAAAGGAGAAGTTTCAAGCATGAGCTTAGAAAGGAGCGGAAAAGTTGTTATTTTGAAGGATGAAAAATTTATAGAAAGAAGTTTGTTTAGAAAATAAATTTTTCCTCTAAAATTTTTGCGCTTCCTCCAAACCTTTTTATAAAACTTGCTATTTCGATCAAATCTTTCAAGTTATTACTTTCCCACAAGCTTTCATGAATCATTCTACAATTTCTGCTTTTCAACATTCTAAATAGCCTTACTCTTGCTGAACTCATCTCTCTTGGCAAATCGAAGCTTATTATGAACATTTTTGCTCGCCTTTCTAAAATGTAATACGTATTACACTTCTATAATATCTTTTCGGGGGAGAGTAGTTGGGACTGTACGCATTTTATCTTTAGTTAAAAAAGACATCTTATGTATATAAATTGCCCCCTGGAACACTCGGAAAAATTTAAGGACATTTGAATAAAGTTAGAGGTAAGTTATAACAATCTTAGAAGTATCTTACGGAAAAGCTTATATATAAGTGTAATACGTATTACACTGATTTAGTTTTTTGCTATTAGAAATGTTTAAATTCAATCAAAATTCGCTAATAAACTTCACAAACTTTAACTCTTTAACTTTCTCATATAGCTTCTTATCAGCTGTTATATATACTCCACTAATCAACTTAGCAAGAGCAATGTAGATAGCATCATAAACTGTTACATCATATCTTTTTGCTATCTTAACAGCAACTTCTAGAAGCTCAACTGTAGGTAAAACTATATCTATATCAGCTTCAATTAAAGAGTTGACAGCTTTTACAACATCTTCTTCTGTATAAACTGGATTATATCTTAAAACATTCACAAATTCATAAAGTAGAAAGTCCGGTTCAATTATTCGATAAATTTCTTTATAAAAATTTTCCCTTATTTTTAAAGCGACGTCAGAATATTCCTCTTCTAAAAACCATTTTAAAATAACTGAGGCGTCAAGAACTAGAAGCATATTTGACATCTCTCCATTTCCTTAACTCCTCTGTTGAATTCCACTTTATTCCTTTTGTTTTCTTCCTCAATTCATCTTGAATTTCCATGGCTTTTTTAATCTTACTTTTATCCCTTAATCTAGCTAAAGTTATCAATTCAAACCTTTTTTGGATTATTTTCAACTCATCAAACTCTTTCAAGATTTTTTCCTCTTCCATGTTTAAATTTTAGTTATGGCTAATTTAAAGGTTTTGGAGATTTAAAATTTGATTATTACAACAATCTCATGCTATCAATGCTAGACTCAAATTAAGTTATTCCAATCTAACTCCTTCACAAAGCTTTGTTTCTAGAAAATTTTCGTGTATTCTTAATACTCCTATTTTTACTTAGCATTTCAATGCTTAGAAATAGTAAACTGGAATCTTTTGCACTAAAGTTTTATTAATGTTTTTCTTTTCAAATCCATCTAAGCTTACAATTATAGCTCTTTCTGGATCGTAAGATTTAATGAAACTGTAAAATCCTTTACCAAGTTTTTCTCCAGCTAGCTTAACTTCTATCGGAATGATTTGTTCATTCTTTCTAACAATAAAGTCTATTTCAGCCTTGCCAGTAGTCCTCCAGAAATTAACTTTCCATTCTTCGAAATTGGAAAGAAGTTCTCTAAAGACAAAATTTTCTGATAATTCTCCTTTATCCACTCTCTTATCAAACTCAAGAAAGTTATCTATTGCACAATTTCTCAAGCCAAGATCTAAAAAGTAGATTTTTGAAGCTTTCTTTATTTCTGTTGTTAGGTTCTTAAAGAAAGGTTTGAGCAGAGAAATAATGTAGGTGTGTGTTAAAATTTCAAGATATTTTTCAACATTATCATAACTTATTTTTAATTCAGACGATAAGGATGAAATTGAAATTAAGTTTGAAATGTTGAATGCCAAGACTTTTACAAGATCTTCAAATTTGGATGTTTCCGTTATTCCAAAAAATCCTGCAACATCTTTCTCAACATATAAGCTAAAAATGTTTTTCAATATTGTTATTTTTTCCTCTATGCTTTTCGCTTTTACAACTTCAGGATATCCACCGAAAGCAACATACTCTTTCCAATATTTTAAGATTTCTTCTTGAAAAGAGGGAGGAGAAATATCATCGCTACCTTCTAAAAACTTCCTTAAAGATTCTCTTTTTTCTTTAACAATTTTTGCTAAACTTTCATCTTTTGCCAAAAGAAACTCATAGAAATTAAATGTGTATAGGTTAAATAAAAAGAGCCTGCCAACAAGTTCTGACAATATCTTTGTTTTCAACTCTAGCGAAGAAGAACCAGAAATGAAAATTTTTACATCAGGAAAATTATCGTATATTATTTTCAGCTTTTCTCCTGCATCTTTAGCTTTTTGAACTTCGTCTAAGAACAAAAATAGCTTTCCCTCTTTCTTAAACCTTTTAACAAAATCTATTGGGTTTTCTTCAAAGGTTTTCCTATAATCTGGCAAGTAAAGGTCGATAAAAGCTTTTTCTCCTTCCACTTGCTTCTCTATCATTTTCAGCAAAGTTGTTTTCCCCGTCTGCCTGCCCCTCTTATTCCTATGATTTCCCTTCTTTCGATAAACTTTTTCAGTTTGTATTCAAGTTCTCTTTTTATAAGCTCCATATTAACTCTATTGTTTTGGTTGAGTAGGGCAATTAAAACGCCTTAAATAAAATGGAAAGCTCTTGTTTTGTTTATTATAAACTTTTTATTGATTGCAACTTATAACATTTTTACTGCAAAAGTTTTTCTATATCTTTCAAATCAAAAAGATAGAGATTTTCTTCCCTTACTTTTTTCTCAAAAGACTTTACAAATATGGCAAAAATTTCTTTTCTTTGATTTCTATTCCAATCGACAAGCTTTGATTTTTCTTTTAGCTCTTTTAAAACTTTTTCTGCATCTACATTCTCGCTCCACTTACATTCTCCAAAAACAATTGTTTTATCTTTTTCGTTTATTCCAACAACATCTATTTCTTCAATTTTTCTATTTTCTCCAAAACCTCTCCACTTTCCTACCTTTTCAACATTCTCGAAAAATTTTCTTATATTGCTTCTAACAAACTCTTCAAACTTTTCTCCAAAAAATGCATTTAAATCTCTTTCTAAAATTTCCTTTATTTTTTCTTTTTCATTCCTCTCAACAAACTGTCTATTCGGATAAACAAACCTAAACCAGAAATGGAGAAAATTATCGTTCATGCTATAATAAACTTTCTTGCTTTTTTCTTTTGTTATTAAAGGCTCTTTTTTTATGAATTTTAATCTAAGCAAAGTTTCTAAATATCTTGTTAGTGAAGTTTGTTTCATAGCTATATTATTAGCAATTTCTATTTGTCTGCTCGCCCCTTTTGAAAGAAAGGATAAAATTGAAAAATAAGTTGGTACTTCTCCCAACTCTTCAGAAATCAAAATTTTTCCCTCTTCGTAAAAGATATGCCCTTTATCAAAGAAAGTATTCAATAAAAATTCCTCGAAATTTTCAAACTCTTTAAATTCTTTTGCGTAAAAAAGAATCCCATTGGTTATAAACCAGCATTTTAAAACATCTTCAAAGCTTTTTTCTTTCAAGAATTCTCTTAAAGTTTTAAAATAAAGAGCTTCTAATTTCCATTGACCAGTTCTTCTTCCGTACAAAGGATTTCTTTGGCTAAGCAAAGATTCCATCATTCCAATTGTTGAGCCGCAAAGAATGATGAAAATTCTTGAGTTTGAAAAATATTCATCCCAGAATTTTTGCAGCACAGAAGAAATATAAGGAGAAGCTTCTAACAAATAACCAAATTCATCGATAACAAAAATCAATCTTTCTTCTTTTGATTTTTCGTACAGATAAGAAAAAATTTGACTATAGCTTGTAAAAGGGTTTATTTCCAGAGTTTTATCTTTGAAAAATGCTGAGAGAATTTGAGAAATATCCTTTGCTTGTTTTTCCTCTCTTTCTTTTGTTGCTAGATAATAAATTGCTTTTTTACCTTCTATAAACTTTTTTATTAGAGAAGTCTTTCCAATTCTTCTTCTTCCATACAACACTATTAATTCAGGCTTTCCTTTTTTGAATCTTTCTTCCAAAAATTTCAATTCTTCCTCTCTATCTAAAAATATATGCTCCATATCATTATGATGGCCAGCATATATTTAAAAATTATCAGTTGGTAGTTCTTGTTGTTTTTCAAGATACAGAAATATAAGAATCTATTTCTGATAATTTTTGAGTTTAAAGAGTTTTGTTGTTTGTCGTAATTTTCTTATAAGATAGTTAGAACTATGAAAGCTCTAGCCAGGACTAACTAAAAAGAAATTGAGCTTACAATTTGCTGATAGTTAGTTTTCCTGACTCGAAATTCTGAAAGTGAATTAAAAGGTAGAGCTATTGTCGACTCGAAATTAATAAGAGAGTATTTTACACTGCTTATACTTTACTTTAATACTTTTAAAAGTAAGGAATAAAAATACATTATGATAAAGTTTAAAGAAGAGTTGCTAGAAGAAATAAGAAACATGAGAAAAGAATTTCAAGAGATAAGCTTCTTCAACTAAAATTGATAGAGTTTATGGTTCCAATAGCTAAACCAACAAAAAGAGAAAAGAATGTAATAAGAAATATAAGCAAAATGAAATTTTACAGCCTAGAAGAAGTCAAAAAGAAACTGAAAGCTTAATGTATTCTCCCTCTCACATCAATGTCCAAAACTTTTATCTTATTGTTCATCTTATCAACATAATACAAAATACTTATTTTACCCTTTCTCAATCTAAAAACTTTTTCTAAACCTTCTAATTTTTGATATCACAATTCCTTGGGAAAGGAGAAATCTTAAACATTTCAATAATGTTTGATAGCTTATCTTGTATTTTTCTTTCGAATTTTTTTAAGTGCTTTAAAGCCTTATCAGAAATTTCAACAAACCAAGTCATAGATAAGTATATGTTTGACATTATAAATCTTGCAAAATGCTATTCTTTTTGAAAGTTTAATCAAATAGAATTTTATGAAATTTGAAAGTTTGCAGTTTCTGTTTTAAAATATTGCCGATAATTATTCAATCTTTTGCATGTTCGATAAAAATATTATATGAAAGGATTTGAAGCCGAACAAAAAAATTTTTGCTGGTTTTTTGCTGATTTTTTATTTTTTACTGTTTTTCTCGAGCAGTTTTATATAGTAAAATTTTGTTCAAACTATTATAGGCTGTTTCGTCGTGCTTTCTATGTAAAGATAAGCTTTTAAAGTAGATTATTACAAAAATTACACATCGCTGATTACAATTGAACTTCCGGCTTTTCTTATGTAGCTGCCAGCTACGTTAATATAGCCGGAAAGTTTGATGTTGCCAGAAACTTCTAATTTTTCCCCAGGATTTGTCGTCCCTATGCCGACGTTGCCGGCAGTTGTAACCACTAACCTATTATTTCCATAAGCATCCTCTAAACTTATAAGATTATTTAATCCACTACCTACATAATCTTTAACGCCAATCAAGGCTGCAGCACTCGGATTGCCCCCTACAGATAGTTTGCTGGTCGGTGTCGTTGTTCCGATGCCAACGTTGCCATCTTTAAAAGTAACCATGTCATTGCCAAAACTCCAATCCCAGAAGCGAAGTTCCTCAAAGGCTATCCTGTGAAAGCCACTTTGAGTTTCAAATTGAATTGCATTGCTACCAGAGCCAACTCGTACCCAACCGCCTTGAACATCCAATTTGTAGGCTGGAGAAGTCGTCCCTATGCCAACATTACCTGCTCCATCTATCGCAACAACGCTAGGGGATGCTGTAGTGTTTTTCAAAATAACAAATCTTCTTAACGAACCTCCTCCTGGTGGGTATTCCCAAAATTCTATGCTGTTTGGAGCAACTCCATACCCACCTCCTATCGGTGCTGTATAAATTCTCCAAGTATGAGTTGTACCACCAGTATCTCTACTATCAAATCTTATGCTAACTAATCCTTGTGTTGTATCATCAGCAGGGAAAATATTGAGTTTAATATTCCCACCAGAAACTAATTCTAGTTTCTCACCGGGGCTTGTCGTCCCTATGCCAACGTTGCCACCAGCTGTTGCCAAATAAGCACTTTGAGTTACTTTCAAAACTCCTGAAGGTTGCTGAGACCATTCACCTATTGCTAAACCACCCGTTCCAATAGCTACAGGATTATACAAGGCAATAGCAGGATATTGTGAATCTGGATTAATTCTTAACCAATCTGTAGCATCTGTTTGAATAATCCCATATCCAGCTGAGTTTTTAATCCTCGAACCAGTTATTTTAACATTTCCAGCAACTTCCAATTTTTCTCCAGGATTTGTCGTCCCGATACCGACTTTGCTCCCATCATCATAAATTATGCTTTGTCCTATCCCAGCTCCACTTCTTTTGATCAAATAATTGGTACTTATAGCACTAATATTTGCGTTCCAATAAGGATCAGTTTCGGTAAAAGTAGGCCAGGCAGTCCTACAATCACTTCCAATACAAAGCCCAGTTCCTCCCCTTACATAGCCTGAAGAATAGATATCTCCCCCTTGAACATGGAGCTTATAACTAGGAGAAGTTGTTCCAATACCAACATTATTAGAAAAGAACACATTTTTGTTATAATCCCAGTCTATTGGAATCATAGAATTAATCAATCTGCTACCAGCATAGAATGCAGGTGAATAGTAAGCAATTTCTCTTGCGACAAGACCAAAGCTTGATCCAGAAGGCCTACTTACTTCAATAGTAATTCTCAAATATCTTCTCCAGAAAGTTGATGTTGGAATTATTATAGTACAATCAAAGCAACTTGAAGAACCGATATTAGCTAAAGTTTCTAAGTTTGTTGTAAATGCACTATCATCCGCTTGCTCAACCAAAACAGAGTTTATAGTTGGGACATGCTGGAAATACAAAACTAATTGTTGAGCTGGAGATATCCACCTTCCACCAAAATCATAGGAAAATCTTATTCTTGTCGCATCAGGAGTGTAATTATAGTTTATTAAATCAATTGAAGTGGATGGTTTACCATCTGTCAAATAGTCCCATGTTGCATCACTTGTAATATCGACCCAGTTGCTTCCATCCCATTTTTCAACTTTAAATGGTGTTCTAAAACCTAAAGCATTGTCAACATAAGGAGTCATCGTTAGTAAATTACTTCCGCTAGCAGAAACGTAACCAGTATTGGAATATACAGCATCAGTTCTTACAGCACCAGTAGCTCTAATATCTCCATTTACATCCAATTTATAAGCTGGGCTAGTCGTCCCTATACCAATTTTTCCACTGCTTTCATAAATTACAGAAGAATAAGTTAATGTGTTTGGATCTTGCCATTTAGCTATATAGTTAGCACTTCCTGTTCCTCCTACCAAATTTGCAGGCCAACTTGTTTTACAATTTCCACTTAAACAAATTTGAGTAAAGGCAGCATTTGTTCCATTAACCCATCCTCCAGAAACTATTAAACCCCCAGAAACCATTCTTGCAATCTCGCTTGCTGAAATGTTAAAACCAATGAAATCTGTAGCGTTCAAAACAACGCTCGCTTTAGCTAAGGGCAAAAGTAAAATGAGGAGAAAAACAGAAAAAGTTACTCTAGCAAAAATTTCCTTCTTTAATTTCTCAAAGATCTCATAACTCATGCTCTCTAACCACCTTTAAAAATTTCTCTAAAACTCTTCTTCCAAACTTCAGAACCTTGTAAACTTTTTTGTAATCTATTTTCCAGTATAAATGCACTAAAACATTTCTAAACCTAGCTAAAGACGATAATTGTTTCGCTAGTTTTTTGTTGATAATTCCTTCTTCTTCCAAAATTTCGAAAATTTCAGCATATGTGGAAGCAGCCCTTAATTTTTTCTTTTCAATGATTAAGTTGCCCAAGTCTATTGCTGTTTGTATTGCTATGAGCATGTTATAGCAAATGGAGTTTTGTTTATCCAAGTCCTTTTTAAAAATTTCAAAACTAACTTTTTCGTCTTCTTTCCATTTTTCAATTCTTCTTTTTAGCTCTTCTATCAACTGATATTTTTCTACGACCATTTTCTCAGCCATTCAACAAAGTCTATATAAGCACGAAGAAAATCAAAAGTTTCTTTCCTAAACTTTCCTTCAATTCTTCCTTTCCCTTGAGTCAAAACCAAGTATTTTATTGGTTCTGGCAACTCATCGAATCTTCTAATATCAACTTCGATTCCAATTTTCCTCTCTAAGCTACTAGCTATTTTGTTAAGCTTATTTTCACTTATTCTATCAAAAATTGCAATGTCCAAATCTCTCGAATAATTTCTTCTAACGAAAGAGCCATAAATCAAAAAGTTTCTTACTCCGAATCTTGAAAGCTCCCTCTTCACAATTTCAAAAACTTTCTTTTTTTCTTTTTCGTCAAAGATTTTATAGTCCTTTATTTCTCCACCACTCAGACCAACTCTTTTATTCTCCACTCTTTCTCACCTTCAACATAGATGGGATTCATTTCTTCGATCCAAGCTTTTGCCTGTTTCAAATTCTTCTTAAAATTTTCTTCTCCAAGCAAAACTTTATAGCCAGAAAGGACACCAAACAAAAGAGGATTTACAGGAGCGAAAATTTCCTCTTCTTCTAAAAGCAAAGAAGAAATTTTTATTTTGTATTTGTTCCAAATTTTATTCTCCTCTTCTAACAGATTAAGCCTTTCTTTTATGTCTGGCAAATTTTTTGCAATTATCAGCAAATCATAATCGCTATCTTTTCTTGCATAACCTTTAACTCTTGAGCCAAAAAGAACGATGGAAATTAAATTTTCCCCTAATTTCTCCTTGCAAGCCTCAACAAACTCCTCCAAATCCTCTTTTTCTCTTTTTGTTAATTTCATTTTTACTCACCAAAATATTCCTTCAAAACTTCTTCTAAAGCACTAGAGAGAGAAGACAACCCCTTTTTCTTTCTTAACTCTTCTAAAGCTTGCCAGTATTTTATGTCGAGTGAAACACTTTTGCTAGATTTCATGCTATCACTTTTTTGTTATTTAAATGCCATTTTTTTCATATTATAGTGTTGTTGTTAGGGTATTTAAGCTTTTTGTTTAGAAGGTTTTGTATAGAAATTTGCGCAAGTGAAAATAATGTTAAGTTTGAGACTTTAAGTAATTAAATAGATTTATAATTTGCGCTCTTCCAATCACTTAAGTAAATAGCGAGTTATATTTCCTTTCCTTTTCATAAGCGAGTTAATATCCAGTTTTTTCACTCCAACCATTTCCAACATTTCATTAGGACTAACGATGATAATTCCTTCTTTTTTCAATTCTTCTTTCTTAAAGTCTCTGATGTTATAAGTTAAAATATAACAAGGTTTATTAATCAAGGCTATTGCAACAAATGGAGCAATCGTTTTCATCATTCACAAATCTTAATCCATCTTTTAGTTCTTTTTCTAAATTACCTTCATCTATTTTCTCAAAATTATCAGTAAGATATTCAAAGGAATACTTTAACACCCTTATCGGAACTCTAGATTTTCTACTCAATTCTCCTATATGCAGATCAATTTCTTGAAAAACTTTCGTCGATATTAGCAAATTTATTTTTTTCAGATTTTAAAATTGAAAGAATAGCCTTAGCAAGACTATCCTCACTCAATAAAGCGGAAAATATAACGTTAGTATCCACTACAATTTTAATTCTTTCTTTATTTTCTTCCATGCTGAAATTTTTATTTTCTTAGATAAATCCATAGCTTCTTTTGAAGAAAGTTTGCTCATTCTTGATGCTACATCTAAAATAGCAAATGTTTGCAAACGCTTCTTTATTTCTTTTAAATCAATTCCTCTTTTTTGTGCTTCTTCTATTATTTCTTTTGGGAGTTTAATAGTTATCTCGTTCATAAGAATTATTATCTGGCAAACATATAAAAGTACGAGTCGGTAACACAGCGTTCAAACAAACTTTTCTTAACTTTCTCTATTTCTCATCTTTTGAGTTAAATTTAAATATCAGTAATACCAAATTTAAAGTATGAAGAAGAAAGAGGTTGAACTTCTATCAAAGGTGGGAGAAAAAGGTCAGATCGTAATAAAAAAAGAGATTAGAAGTGTTTTGGGAATAGTCCCCGGTTCTTTGATTAGACAAAAGTTAGTGAATGATAAAATATTGCTTGAAGTCGTTAGAAAGGAAGAAAAAATGAAAAGAATAGAAAAAATAGCAGAGAAAATAGGAAAAGTGTGGCCGAAGAATGTTTCAGCAGTGGAAGCCATTAGAA
>Ga0079998_107611_pt1 | contig 14301 bp, 10 predicted proteins | sample PerSpoBPS_BMetaG_FD_69201 | JGI IMG/M metagenome (GOLD analysis project Ga0079998, IMG submission 69201) | Thermal spring microbial communities from Yellowstone National Park, Wyoming, USA - Perpetual Spouter B (PS_B) MetaG (SPADES assembly)... | ecosystem: Environmental > Aquatic > Thermal... | reverse complement strand
GCAACCTCACAACGCAGACCCCGCCGGTCGCCGGCCTGCCTACGACGCCCACCGCGGTTGCCGCGACAACCCAGACTTCTCCGCGGGGCTCTGCGCCGGGTCAGCCGCCTGGGTGGCTACTGCCGCTTGTAGCCGCGGCCGCGGCGGCTGGCGCCGCCTTTCTCCTCCTCCCCACAAGGCGGCGGCGACAGCAGGCGGACCTGGGAGAGGTGGATGCGAAGATTCTGGAGTACGTAAGGAGGAGGGGCGGCGCCTATGAGGCAGAGATAGCTAAGGAGCTGGGCATACCGCGCACCACGGTCTTCCGGGCGGTCAGGAGGCTTGAGGCCCAGGGCCTGGTGCGGCTGGTGAAGAGGGAGGGACGGAACTGGGTGGCGCCAGCGGGCTAGCGCGGCGTCGGATCAATATATAAATGTGGATAAGTTTATATAGTTACCGGATGGCATGTTATTATGAAGTGTGTAAACTCCGTGGGGTGCGTCTCCGAGCTTGGGGTGGGGACCTTCGGGGCGGGCGGCGATTTCTGGACGGAGCGTCCGGAGGAGGACTACCTGTGGATCTCTGCGTTGAGGAGGGCCTTGGAGCTGGGGATTAAGGTGGTGGACACCTCTGAGCTCTACGGCCGCGGGAGGGCGGAGATGCTTGTGGGGATCGCCGGCGCTGGGTTCGACGACTTGTTTATAGTAACTAAGGTCCAGCCGCCTAGGTTCGCAGCAGATGAGGTTGCTGGGCGGCTCTACACGTCTCGGGAGAGACTTAAGCGGTTCCCCACGGTGGTCATGAACCACTGGATCCCCGCCGACTCCGACATATGCGACGTGGTTCAGTCGCTCGAGGCGGCGGTGGCCAAGGGATTGGCTTCTTACTACGGTTTAAGCAACGTCTCCGGCCGACAGCTAGAGGCGGCGCTGACCTGCGCCAGGAGGATAGAGCCCGCCGTGGTGGAGAACCACTACAGCCTGATGTACAGGAGAGACGAGCTGGACGTGTTGCCCCTGGTCCAGAAGTTGGGCCTCCTCTACCTCGCCTACTCCCCCCTAGAGAGAGGCCTCCTCGCCCTCGACCCCTACTTGGCGTCGGTAGGCGCCAGGTACGGAAAGTCTGCGGCCCAGGTGGCGTTGAATTGGCTAATCTCCGTGCCGAACGTAGTCCCCATAGTCCGCGCCCTGCGGCACGTGGAGGAAAACGCGGGGGCCGTGGGGTGGCGCCTCAGCCAGCAGGACTGGGAGGAGATAAACAAACGCTTCATCCACTACCGCCACGGGTGAATATTTTAAAAGCCGCGGGAGGGTGAGGCGTGGCTCTTCCGATACGCGACATAAACCCAACTTCCACATACCCAGTCGTCACCAAGGCTCTTGTCTTTGTCAACGTTGCTGTGTTTATCTACGAGCTCATAAACCCCAGGCTGGTGCCTCAGTATGCCTTCGTCCCCGCCTTGGCGTGGGAGCAACCGTACCGCTGGGTCACCCACATGTTTCTACACGGAGGTCTCCTACATATAGTGGGCAACATGATATACCTGTGGGTCTTCGGCGACAACGTGGAGGACCACTACGGCCACCTACGCTTCCTCCTCCTCTACCTCCTCTGGGGGGTCGCCGCGGCCTTCGTCCACTACTGGGCGTCTGCAACTGAGGCTGCCATAATGGGAGTTGCGAGCCCCATGAGAAACCCCATGTATATACCCGCGGTGGGCGCCTCCGGCGCAATAAGCGGCGTTTTGGGGGCATACCTCGTGCTGTATCCGAGGGCCCGCATCTTGACGCTGACCCTCTTCATCGTCATAACGCTTATCGAGGTCCCCGCCTGGGCCTACATAGGGTTCTGGTTCCTGTACCAGCTCTTCTACGGCTTCACCGAGTTGCTGAGCCCAGGGAATGTAAGCGGCGTGGCCTACTTCGCACACATCGGAGGCTTCGTCGCGGGGGTGCTGACGGCGCTGATCTACAGGAGAAGGAGGCAGGTCTACTACTGGTGGTACTCTTGACTTACTTTATCTGTTTAGTTACCGCTTTCTCTACAGCTTCCAGCTTTCTAAGGACGTTTGCGCAGTTGAGTATGTATATAGTTGTTCCATTTATATTAGCCGACTTTATATAGCCGTTGTTTTCAAGCCAGAAGAGGTGCCACTGGGCGGCGCCCCAGCTCAAGCCGAGCTCTTTCACTATATCCGTCGCGGTGGCGTACCCCTCCGTAGCTATCTTCTTGAGGATCTGAACCTTCAAGTTGTCAAGCATGTGACTTGGATAATACTTGCTTTATATGTTTTCCGGAGAATTTATTTTAAACTACGGCTACTTTAGTTCAGCCCCAGGCGTGGGGTGTCGAGACGCCGTGTCGGCGGCTGTGAAAACGCCCCCTCCGAGGGGCGCACATCCCCGGCGGAGTGGTTTTTATACCCACGTCCCTAGAGAGACGTGGACGTCGTAATTTCGACATCTTTCCTGGGGCTCATAGGCGGGCTCGTGGTGTTGTTCACCGCGCTGGGGCGGATCCCGCCGTGGGTAGGATACCCCCTGGGAGGCGCCCTCCTGTCCATCTACCTCTTGGCAGTGGCGGCGGGTCTCAAGTCGATGCGGGACTTCAGAAAGAGGCCTCCGCCTTCGATCTCGGTGGTGGGCCGAAGAGGCGTAGTGGCCGAGGTGGAGGGAGGCGGCTGGGCGCTGGTCAAGATAGAGGGCGTCTACTGGAGGGCCTACTGCGGAGACTGCGCGCCCGGCGACTCCGTGGAGGTGGTAGAGCTGGGAGACACAGGTCTCGTGGTTAGGCGGAGGCGGTGACTTGGCTTGTTGCGCTTGTCGCCGCCGCGCTTGCGGCGGTTCTCCACTTCCTTTGGCCTTACGTGGCGAGACGCGGCGGGGCCTACAGCACCTCCAGCGCCGAGGCCGCCGAGTGGGCGTTTCGACGCATCGGCGTCGCCGGGAAGAGGGTCTACGACCTCGGCTGCGGCTACGGCCGCGTCCTCCTCATAGCCAGACGCCTCGGCGCCGTGCCCATCGGCGTCGAGCTGGACCCGCTGAGGTGGCTGATATGCAGGCTCCGGTGCAGATGCAGGGTGATCTACGGCGACATGTTCAAGACACCGCTCTCCGACGCAGACGTGGTCTACATCTTCCAGTGGCCCACGGTCAACGCCAAGCTCGCCGAGAAGCTCAAGAGGGAGCTGAGGCTCGGCGCCTTCGTCGTGTCATATATGTGGGAGGTGCCCGACCTCCGGCTGACCACATACGAGCCCAAGCTCAGGATCTACATCTACGAAATATAAGCCGGAGGAGACCTCGCCGTTGAAGCCCCTCCGCCTCGACACGGCGTATGAACCTCGCCGGGCCCGCCGCCGGGCGCGAGGGATCAGATACGCCTCATGCCGGCCGCGACCCACACCGCGGCTACCCCCCCCCCCACTTGGCCAGTCCGCTCTCTCAAAAAGCTCACGGTTGCGGTCTCTGGGGGCTGAACGTTTAATAAGATTGGCATTTGGGGTGCTGTGAGTGAGTTGTCGCGTTTCTTTATTGAGCTGGCGGAGCGCTGGCAGAGGAGGTGGAGGGAGGCTAAGGTCTTTGAGCCGGAGCCTTCTCCCGGCACGCCGAAGTTCTTCATAACGGCTGCGTATCCCTACCCCAACGGCGCTATCCACATAGGCCACGGCAGGACCTACCTAATTGCCGACATTCTGGCGCGGTTCAACCGACACATGGGCAAGGTCTCGCTGTTTCCCATGGGCTTCCACTACACCGGCACGCCCATACTCACAATAGCCGAAGTCATAGCGGCGGGGGACAAGACGGTGATGGAGGAGTATATGGAGATCTACGGCGTCCCCGAGGAGGAGATCAGGAAGATGGGGGACCCGCTGTATCTGGCCAGGTACTTCCACCAGCAGTCTAAAAGGGCCATGGAGAGGTTCGGCCTGGGCATAGACTGGACCAGGGAGTTCACCACCATAGACCCCGAATACCAGCGCTTCATCCAGTGGCAGTTTGAGAAGTTGAGGAAGAGGGGGCTGGTGGTGAGGGGGAGGCACCCGGTGGGGTGGTGCCCCCGGCACTCCATGCCGGTCGGCGCCCACGACACGAAGGACGACAAGGAGCCCGACATCGGCCAGTGGACGCTTATATACTTCGCCGACGGGGAGGGGCTGACCTTCCCCACGGCCACCCTCCGGCCTGAGACCGCCCCCGGCGTCACCAACCTGTGGATAAACCCAGACGCCGATTACGTAGTTGCTGAGCTCAACGGGAGGAGGATGGTGGTGAGCAGAGACGCGGCGTTTCGCCTATCTTTCCAAGGCGAGGTGAAGGTGCTGAGGGAGGCCAGGGGCCGGGAGTTCGTGGGCAGGTGGGTCCAGAACCCAGTGACCGGCGAGTGGGTCGAGATATACGAAGCCCGCTTCGTGGACCCCAAGGTGGGGACCGGCGTCGTGATGTCCGTCCCCGCCCACGCGCCTTACGACTACGCGGCGCTTAGAGACATGGGCTTGGAGCGGCTGATCCCGTTGATAAAAGTGGAGGGATACGGCGAGTACCCTGCCAAGGAGGTGGTGGAGAGGATGGGCGTTAAGAGCCAGACCGACCCCGCCCTCGAGGAGGCCACCAAGGAGGTTTACTCCGCCGAGTACGCCCGCGGCGTGATGCGGGAGGACGTGGCGGAGAGGGTGGGCCAGCACCTTCCGGAGCCCGCCAAGTCGATGCTACGCGCCGTCTTCCGGATGTTCTTCGCCGGGAGGCCCGTCAAGGAGGCCCGGGACTTCATAGCGAGATGGCTCGTGGAGTCGGGCCTGGGGGGCGTTATGTACGACGTAATGAACAAGCCGGTGTACTGCCGCTGCGGCACCGAGATCGTGGTGAAGGTGCTGGAGGATCAGTGGTTCATAAACTACGGCGACCCCAGGTGGAAGGAGGCGGCCCGCAGGCTGATAGAGGAGATGTCCATGGTGCCGAGCGACGCCAAGGCGCACTTCCTGGCCACGGTGGATTGGCTCGACAAGAGGGCCTGCGCCAGGACCAGGGGGCTGGGCACCCCGCTCCCCTGGAGCCAGGACTGGGTCGTAGAGAGCTTGAGCGACTCCACCATCTACATGGCCTTCTACGCGGTGATAAAGAAGATCAGGCAGTTCAGCATCAAGCCAGAGCAGCTGACCGAGGAGTTCTGGGACTACGTCTTCCTGGGGCAGGGCTCCCCCGAGGAGGCGGCGAGGAGGACCGGCGTGCCGCCGGAGGTCCTCAGGGCCGTCAGGGAGGAGTTCGACTACTGGTACCCCCTCGACTCTAGGAACTCCGGCAAAGACCTAATACCGAACCACCTCACCTTCTTCATATTTAACCACGTGGCCATATTCCCCAGGGAGAAGTGGCCGAGGCAGATCGTGGCTAACGGCTGGGTGCTGAGGGAGGGCGAGAAGATGAGCAAGTCAAAGCGGAACGTCCTCCCGCTGGACAGGGCCGTGGAGATGTACGGCCCGGACCCGCTGAGGGCAACCCTCGCCATCGCCGCCGAGGTGGAGCAGGACCTGGACTTCAGAGACGCCGAGGCGCGCCGCAACGCCCAGCAACTCATGGCCATATACGCCCTCGTCCAGAGGATCGCGCAGACGGCGGAGGACCGCGCCCCCAGCTGGCTGGATCTGTGGCTGGCGTCTGAAGTGGCGCAGATCCTGGAGAGGGTCAAGGAGGCATACCAAAGGGTTAGGGTGAGGCAGGCCGCCGTGGACGTCCTGTACAACGCCAAGTCCGCCTTCGACCAGTACCTCTCCATGGTGGAGAGGCCGTCTAAGCTCGCGGTCGAGGCCGCCAAGGCGTGGGTCATCGCCATGGAGCCCATCGCGCCGCACCTCGCCGAGGAGCTCTGGGCTGTGCTGGGCGGCGGGGGCTTCGCCGCGTCGGCCCCCTGGCCCTCGCTTAAGGCAGACCCCGCGGCTCTCCTGGCGAAGAGATACGTGGACATGTTGATAGAAGACGTGAAGAAGATACCCGCCTTCGGCCCCGGGACGAGGAAGGTGGCGGTCTACGTGAACCGGCACTTCGAGTGGGCTAAGGCCGCGCTCAGCGGCGACGTACGCGCCGCGATACAAGCCGGGGCGCCGCCGCAAGCCGCCAAACGCCTCGTGGACCTCCTCAAGTCCCTGGGGGAGGAGGTTAGGTCGCTGGTGGCGTCTGTGGAGAAGTTCGACGAGCTGGAGGCGCTTACGTCCTACAAGCCCTACTTGGAGAAGATGCTCGGCGCCTCCGTAGAGCTGTACGACGCCGAGGACGCCTCAGCCCCCGACCTGGGCGGCAAGAAGAAGGCGGCGCTCCCCCTGAAGCCGGGGATATACCTCTCCTCCTAGCCGGCCTGCGTCAAGTGCGGCAACACCTCCTTCTTGAATTCGTGGAAGAGCTCGTTGAGGACCTCCTCGTAGCTCGCCTTCCCCACCTCTATGGCGTCCATGTGTTGTTCAATGAGGCGCGTCCGCTCCTCGGAGACCAACTCGCCGAAGTTGCTCTCAAGAAATCGGTACACCTCGATGCCGCGTTTAGTGGGCACCATCAGCTTGTTGCGCCCAGCCACGTAGACGTAGTACCGCCTCGCCAAGACCTGGAGGATCCTGGCGTAGGTGCTCGGCCTGCCGATGCCCCTCTGCCGCATCAAGGCGAGGACGTCGGCCTGCGACAGTATCCTCCTGATCACGCGGTACCGCCTCACCACCACGTCAAGGGTGCCGGTAGGTAGCTCAGGCTCCACAGGGACGAGCTGATAAAGGACCTGGAACCCCTGGCGCTTCACGTTGACCGTCCTCTCAAGCTGGAGGACGTGTCCGTCTATCTCCACGGCGTATCTCGCCACCTCCACAACGCTGGGCTCCATCTGGCTCGCCATGAACCGCCTAAAGATGAGGTCGTAGAGCTGGTAGTGGCTCCGCGTAGGCCGTATGGCAAGTTGCAACACGCCCGCGTTCACCAAACCCCTCAGCTCCTCCACGTCGATAGGCCTCGTGGGCCTAATGGCCTCATGCGCCCCCTCAGCTGCCTCGCCCCAAGCCCTAGGCCTAAACGCCTCCTCGCCGAACCTCTTGGCGACGTACTCCCTGGCGATGGCTATGCCTGCGGCGGACACCCGCGTGCTGTCGGTGCGGTGGTACGTTATCAACCCGCTTTCGAAAAGGTCCTGCGCAAGCCTCATGGCGGAATCCGCAGAGAGGCCCAGCTTATTCACCGCGTCTCTCAGCAACTCGTCCGTGGTGTAGGGCGGAGGCGGGTTCACAGACCTCTCCACCCTCTCAAGCAGCTTTACGGCCACCCTCTTCTTCTTACGCAGAACCTGCAACACCTCCCCCGGCACCTGAAGCCTCAGATCCAAGTCGTCCAGCTGGAGGTCCACATTGTACACCCTGTTTCTGAGAGACTCCTCGTAGGTCTTCACCACCCACCCCAACACCGGGGTCTGGACCCTCCCCGCCGAGAGGTTGGGGTTCTGGTACCTACTCTGCAGGATCTTGCTGAGGCCGAAGCCCAGCCACCTGTCCTCCACCCTCCTCACGATCTGGCCCATAACCAGCGAGTAGTTCACCGCCCTCGGGCTGGCTAGGGCGTTTAGGATGGCCCTCCTCGTCACCTCGTGGAACTCCACCCTCTTGATGTCGGAGACATAGGGCCGGAGGCCGAGGTAGAGGTCGAAGGCGATCTTCTCCCCCTCCGAGTCGGGGTCGGTGCCTATGAGAACGGCGTCTACCTCCACGGCGATGTTCCTAATCGCGGCGAGGACATCCAGCGGCCTGCAGTCGGGAGGCACGTCGGCGTCGTCCACATACACGCCGCCGCGGCACCTCCAGATCTTGTTGTAGACCGGCACGAAGCCGCCCTCCTTCACAAGCACCGCGTACTCCCCCCCGTCGTACCCGTCGTGTTTGAAGCCGCCGAACCAGCGCGACACCACCTCCCTCTGCCCCGCGTCCACCCTCTGGAGGGAGGTGGGCAACTCGTATATGTGGCCAAGGGAGGCGGTGACCATCAACACGGCGTCGCCGGTGGACACCTCGTATATCGGCACCCCATCTGTAATTATGAGGCTGGGCCTCCCGAAGAAGTTGGCTATGGTACGCGCCTTAGTCGGCGACTCCACCACCATGAGAACAGTGCGCAACAGCTCGACGCCCCTCGCCGCCGGCGTCAGCCTGCCCTCCACTATATCCCTAATAACCTTCCTATCTCTATCCACCTCCGCCAGCACCGCGCCGAGATCCACCTCGTTTATGTGCCTAAACTCAGCCTCGTCGAACCTCAGCTTCAGCTCCCTCTGCAGGGCGTAGAAAACCTTCCTGTCATCCACCACCACCACGCTGAGGCCCTTGGACAAGCCGCCGGCATATAGGCGGGACGTCCTCCCGCTCCCCTGTATGTAGGTGGTCACGTCCGGCACAAGGACGTACAGCTCGCCATCTATGTAGGCCAACTTGACCTCCGTGGCGGACTCAACAGCCCTCTTCACCTCCTCCAGTTGCAGAAGCCCACCCACAAACTCCACAGCAGACCTCACCACCTCCACCGCGTGTCTGTCGAAGCTGGACAGCTCCGCCCCCTCCATGGACTTCTTAAGAGCCGCCTGGACGCTGAGGGAGTAGGGCGCGAGGCGCTTCAGCTGGCCAATAAGCCTATCCGCCTTATACCGCAGGTCGCCCGCCAGGACGGATCGGACGTTGTAGAGGAAGGTGAGGTAAGCCGGTATGGAGAACTCCTCAATCCTAACCCTAAACCGGAACTTAGGCACCCCCACAAACACCACGTACCTAATCACATGCGGCAGATCTATCCCCCTCACAAGCGCCGACCTCGCCGAGGCGAGCCCCACCAACACCGCCACCTCCCCCCTCTCAAAGGCCTCAAGCACCCCCCTCCGCGGCCGGAAGAAATGCTCCACCGCCAGGCCCGCCTCCTTCGCCCTCTCCACGATAGACACGCCGAGGTCCCTGTCTTGCACATACACGATCCCCCCGGGGCCGAGCCTCCTGAGGAGCTCCACCACCTGCGCCGCCACGTCTTGCGAAGCCTCAACGTAGAGATCCACCACGTTGCGGAGCCCCTCCGCCCTCCCCCCAACGTCGAAGCCCAAGATCTCCCTAAAGAGGAGCAGACGCGTGGTCCTCCTCGCCTTGGCCAAGGCGCCCGAGGCCACAAACACCCCCAGCCTAAGCCCCCGCACCGCCTCCTGAAGCCTAGACCTGAGGGAGGAGACCTCCTGCGAAAGCCGCTCAACCTCCTTCAAATCCCCCGCCACCTCCGCCTTCCTCAACTGCCTCGCCAGATTTATCACCTCAAGCGCCATCCCCAACACCTCCTCAGAAACCCCCATAAGCCTCAAGATCCTCTCTATGTTCTTGCTGGTAGCCCTCAACATGCTGTCCACGTCGTCAGCAGCCACGAAGTCGAACTTGTACCTGCTCAACAACCCGAAGTACTTAGGCAAGAAGGCCGAGGTCACGATCAACACGTCGAAATCCCCCCTCTCCACAGCCTCCAGCACCCCCCTCTTCTCCCCCTCCCCCAGCAGGGAGTGGTAAGCCAGCGCCCTCAGCGACACCCCCGCCCTCTCCGCGTAAGCCACAAGCCTCCTGTGGGCTTGGTGCGCAAGCGCGGAGGTGGGGAATATCAACAGAACCCTCCCACCCCGCCGGGCGAAATGCAGAGCCGACACCAACACGAAGGTGGTCTTCCCCGACCCGGTAGGCGCCACAACGGCAAAGCTCTTCCCCCTCACAAGACGCCTCGCCCACAGCCTCTGCGCCCCCCACATCTCGTAACCAACCACCCCCCTAAAGAAGGCAGAAAACTCCTCATACGCCCTAAGGTACTCCCCAACCCACGCCATACCCCTCAACGCCCTCCTCCGCCTCAACGCCTCCACCACCTCAGCCACAGACCTCGCCCTGACCTCCCTAGACAGACACTCCCGGCAGGGGAGCCCAGCCGCCAGGCGATCCGACGTGATAGGCCCCCCGCAGTTGGGGCAGCTATGGAGATACACCACCAGAGGCAACTCCACGCCACGCGGAGACACGTCCAATAAAAAGGTTTACTTTTCAGCAAGACACGCCGCGGTGATACAAGAAGAATAGCCCGGGGCCGAGGCGGCAGACACATTTATATAGCTGTGCCCCACGACGCAGATGGAAAAAATAGCAGAATGGGTAGACGCCTTCAACAAAATCGCCCGCAACCAAAACAACTTCCACAGCTTCTACATCTACAAAACCGGCGAAGACATCCAGGCAACCCTCACCCTCGAGGAGGTCGCCCCGGCGGATCAGTGCAGAGGAGGCTCCTACGCCGCCGCCACAGTCGCCATGCAGGGAGGCAAGGCGACTCTGGAGATGACAACAGGCACATACAAGAAGTGCCCCACAGCCACGGGCTACGCCGCCGACTACACCAAGACAGCCGTCGAAAGACTCGACCTAGGCGACGACCCCGAACTCCTCAACTATGTAAAATCCATAAAAAACGAAGGCGACTTCATCGCCCTACTAGAGGCGGTAATCCAAGCCGCCGCTAGCCAATAAACACCTTTTTAAAAACCTCCAAAAACCTGTTATACGCCTCGTCGCCGTACAGCACCACCAAGACCCTCCGCACTTTCGCCAGCCTGGGGGCCACCTCCCTTATCGCAGTCGCCATCTCGAGAGCAGCCGCCTCGTACGGACACCCAAACACCCCCGTGCTAATCGCCGGAAACGCGATGGAGGAGAGCCCCAGCTCCTCCGCCTTAAGAAGCGCGTTCCTCACAGCCTCCCCCACCTTCTCCACCGGCTCCACCCCACACCGCGGCCCCACCGCGTGGATGACGTACTTCGCCTTAAGCCGCCCCGCCGAAGTCACCGCCACACCCCCCACAGGAACAGGCCCAAACCTCCGCACCCACTCCCGGCTCTCCTCCTGAATCACCCAACCCCCCTTCCTCACGATAGCCCCAGCCACCCCACCCCCATGCTCAAGATACGAATTGGCGGCGTTGACAATGGCGTCAGCCTCCACCTCCGTGATATCCCCCTTAAGAAGCGCAACAGAAACCTCCCCCACCCGAAACTCCATACCAACACCACAGCCCACACTTATAAACATACCCCGCCCACGAACCTGCCACCCCACGACGCCGCCCCCGCGCTACCCGGCACTAACAAGCCGCCACCCCCAACCAACCCCACGCCCAGCCCCAGCAACACGCCGAAACAGAGAACGCATCATCACGACGCTAAAGAAAACCACTATAGACTATATAAACTACGGCGTTTTTAAAACGTCGTGCAACATGCGCTTTACATCTGTAAAAGCGTTCAGCTGTCTCGGCTGGTTAAGTATGTAAAGCGGAGATCCAATTTATAAAACGTCGTGCAACCTCTCGGCGCAGGGCGACGCCGAGGAGAAAAAACATGCAAATACACACACCTCTCTTCTCGGCGCACCAACACAAAAAACAAAACCAGAATAACCACAGTCAACAAGCCCCCGCAAGAAACCTACACACGCCGACACAAAAACTTAAAAACCCGCAAAAACCAAACACAAGAACCCCCAGCATCTCAAATAGAGAATTGAAAGTATATGACATAACGTGTCGTGGATTATAATGCTTATTGAATTAGCATCTCAAATAGAGAATTGAAAGATGCGTAGACACCGCGACGCCAACTGCGCCCTGCGTCCGGCATCTCAAATAGAGAATTGAAAGTCCACGAGATGGCACATGCGTTGCAAAACATGGTTGGCGACGGCATCTCAAATAGAGAATTGAAAGTATAGTCAATGTCTATAGCCTCGGTGGCAATCGTGGTAGCCGGCATCTCAAATAGAGAATTGAAAGAAAATCCCTAGGCCTAATGGTCACCAACCCGCCCTTGGTACGGCATCTCAAATAGAGAATTGAAAGTTTCATATGAGTCGGCCCAGGCTGATAACCTAGCTAGATAATAAGCATCTCAAATAGAGAATTGAAAGAAAGCGCCAAGCCAGCGACGACTATCTGCCACCAGCCGTAGAGCATCTCAAATAGAGAATTGAAAGCTGTACTGGCTAGACCCCAACACATGTACGTCGTATAAATACGTCGGCATCTCAAATAGAGAATTGAAAGAATACGGGGATCACGCCGCGGCCGTAGCCGCCGGTCTTGTACTCGAAGGCATCTCAAATAGAGAATTGAAAGATATTGATACTTCTGCTTGGGCCGTTAGGCCCCCCGTGTTGGTGCATCTCAAATAGAGAATTGAAAGCGACATACCGCCGTCGACAGATGTCGTATATCAGCGTCTTGGCCGCATCTCAAATAGAGAATTGAAAGGCTACAGGCTTGGGGGGAGACTGTGGCGTACCGCCCGCGGCTACGCATCTCAAATAGAGAATTGAAAGTTCCGTCGAGTTGCATTAGGCGAACTTGCAACCAAGGCGCCTTCCGGCATCTCAAATAGAGAATTGAAAGTAGTTAGGTCGGCTGGCTGGTCGTAGATGCATACCGTGTAGTGCGGCATCTCAAATAGAGAATTGAAAGTGGTCGGCTTAACGACCGGTTGCGGAAACGAGGCTTCCCGCGCATCTCAAATAGAGAATTGAAAGCAGCCGCGAGGGTTGCGTGCCGACGTCGGTGCTGGTAGACATGGCATCTCAAATAGAGAATTGAAAGCAGCCTTGCAGACAGAGAACGGGCATTGCTGATTGTATTTTGGCCGGCATCTCAAATAGAGAATTGAAAGCCCATCTGCATAAGGCGGCTCTTCACCAAGCGGTGCCACGCGCCGCATCTCAAATAGAGAATTGAAAGACCGTGGCTTGACTGTTGCCACCAGGTCGGCGTAGCGCCACGCATCTCAAATAGAGAATTGAAAGTATTTCTCAAGCACGCCCCACCATGTAGGCGGTGGCGGCGGAACGCATCTCAAATAGAGAATTGAAAGAAACAAAACAAAAAACCACGGGGGCGCTAGCCCCCCAAAAAGAGCATCTCAAATAGAGAATTGAAAGTTCCTCAGCGCCTTGAGCAGAGCCGCAGTGGTTTTGTAGTCGCATCTCAAATAGAGAATTGAAAGCGCGCTGTTTCAAGCCGCCGTCCCGCCACCCCCCTCTGGGCATCTCAAATAGAGAATTGAAAGTGTTTTCGCACGCCGATTTCGCACACGTTTCGCGTCTTTACAGCATCTCAAATAGAGAATTGAAAGAACATCATGTATCTCGACCATAGATCCCTGCCCCTCTTCCAGCGCGCATCTCAAATAGAGAATTGAAAGGCTCGTAGATGTAACCACGTATCTTGTCCTCGCTCAGCTTGCCGCATCTCAAATAGAGAATTGAAAGAACAAGCCGCCGTGGGATGGGACCCGCGCCCAAGACGCCGGGAGCATCTCAAATAGAGAATTGAAAGTTATTACAACGAACGGTTTGACACCTAATCCTCCCCTTTTTCCCCGGCATCTCAAATAGAGAATTGAAAGCAGGCTTTACGGCATTAACGTAGCTTGACACGTCCCCGGGCATCTCAAATAGAGAATTGAAAGGTTGACAAGCGCTTCGCCATGCCGCGGGAGGTGGAGGATGCGCGCATCTCAAATAGAGAATTGAAAGGCCTACAATCGCCACGACCTCAGGCGGCGCATATGCATACGGCGTCTCAAATAGAGAATTGAAAGTCCGACGCGCCCCCGCCTCCAAACCCACTTCACGCGCCGGCATCTCAAATAGAGAATTGAAAGACGCAAACGAAGTGGTTCTGCAAGCGCTTGAACAACTGTTAGGCATCTCAAATAGAGAATTGAAAGATCTGTCGTGTCTACAACGACTACGTTTGCGTACGGCGAGAACACCTGCATCTCAAATAGAGAATTGAAAGTACTTGAAATGGTATTGCGCAACTAGTTGCGTCACCAGTCTCTGCATCTCAAATAGAGAATTGAAAGTGAAGCGGACTGGCAACTGCGGCCCGGCAGGCGGCGTCCAGGCGCATCTCAAATAGAGAATTGAAAGCATGAAGCTGAACGTAAGCGCCCCGACGTCGTTTGTGACCGAGAGCATCTCAAATAGAGAATTGAAAGACACTGTACTACACGCAGTGGAAGACGCTGTCGAGAGAGCAGCATCTCAAATAGAGAATTGAAAGGGGCTCTGTTTGCTTTGAATCAGGAGGTTGCGGCTAGGAGACGCCGCATCTCAAATAGAGAATTGAAAGTCAAGCGCCGCCCACGCTAATATCGAGATGGCGACTCTGCGGCGTGCATCTCAAATAGAGAATTGAAACGCGACTTACAGCTCCTGCTAACAGCATGGTGTCGGTGTACGGGGGCCAGTA
>Ga0079998_114000_pt1 | contig 14345 bp, 14 predicted proteins | sample PerSpoBPS_BMetaG_FD_69201 | JGI IMG/M metagenome (GOLD analysis project Ga0079998, IMG submission 69201) | Thermal spring microbial communities from Yellowstone National Park, Wyoming, USA - Perpetual Spouter B (PS_B) MetaG (SPADES assembly)... | ecosystem: Environmental > Aquatic > Thermal... | reverse complement strand
AGGTGGAAATTATAATAAAAAACATTATGATGTTAAATTTGTGTTCAAGCTTGTGTTCAAGTTTTAGAATTTCTCTTTCAATCTTTCCATCAAGGTCCTTTCTGACTAACTCTATTTTTGCGGAAAGTCTTTCCTCCATAGCCTGCATTTCTGCCCTTAATGCCAATAAATCCGCCTTGCTTGCCAGTTCCTTCGTAAGTTCATCTCTAAGTTCAAGCTTTTTCTGGATGGCAAGTTCCTCTGCCCTTTTTTCCATAACCTCAAGCCCTAACTCTATCGCCTGTGCCACTTTCCTCGCTTCTTCCTTTCCCAGCTTGTCCTCAAGGAGTTGCAAAAGTTCAAGGTCTATTGCCCTTGCCATAGCTTTAAAAATATATCACCTTATCAATCCCAAAACCTTCAACAAAAACTCAAGGGCGTTTTGATTGACGAGTATCAGCGTGAAAAAGAGGATGATAAAGAGTATGGTAAATTTGCGGTCAAGTTTGAGGATCTCTTTTTCAATCTTAGCTTCAAGTCTCGCTTCCATAGCTTGCATTTCCAACCTAACTGCCTGTATTTCTGTCTTTAAGACTTGGATGTCCGCCTTGCTTGCCAGTTCCTTTGTAAGTTCATCTTTGAGTTCAAGCTTTTTCTGGATGGCAAGTTCCTCTGCCCTTTTTTCCATAACCTCAAGCCCTAACTCTATCGCCTGTGCCACTTTCTTCGCTGTCTCCTTTCCCAGCTTGTCTTCAAGCAGTTGTAAAAGTTCAAGGTCTATTGCCCTTGCCATGGTTTTAAAAATATATCACTTTATAAGTCCCAAAACCTTCAACAAAAGCTCAAGGGCGTTTTGATTGACGAGTATCAGCGTGAAAAAGAGGATGATAAAGAGTATGGTAAATTTGCGGTCTATGATATTAAGTTTGTGTTCAAGTTTTAGTATTTCTTCCTTGAGTTCAGACCTAACCTTTTCAATCTTTGTCTCAAGCTTTGCCTCCATAGCCTGCATTTCTGCCTTTAATGCCAATAAGTCCGCCTTACTTGCCAATTCCTTTGTAAGCTCATCCCTTAGCTCAAGCTTTTTCTGAAGTGCGAGTTCTTCCGCCCTTTTTTCCATAACCTCAAGCCCTAACTCTATTGCTTGTGCTACTTTTCTTGCGGTCTCTTTCCCAAGCTTGTCTTCAAGCAGTTGTAAAAGTTCAAGGTCTATTGCCCTTGCCATAGTTTTAAAAATATATCACTTTATCAATCCCAAAACCTTCAACAAAAACTCAAGGGCGTCTTTGTTAATATTAAAGAGAATTATAAGAGTGGAAATTATAATAAAAAACATTATGATGTTAAATTTGTGTTCAAGCTTGTGTTCAAGTTTTAGAATTTCTCTTTCAATCTTTCCATCAAGGTCCTTTCTGACTAACTCTATTTTTGCTTCCAACCTTTGTTCCATCGCTTGCATTTCTGCCCTTAATGCCAATAAATCCGCCTTGCTTGCCAATTCCTTGGTAAGTTCATCTCTGAGTTCAAGCTTTTTCTGGATGGCAAGTTCTTCCGCCCTTTTTTCCATAACCTCAAGCCCTAACTCTATTGCTTGTGCCACTTTCCTCGCTTCTTCCTTTCCCAGCTTGTCCTCAAGGAGTTGCAAAAGTTCAAGGTCTATTGCCCTTGCCATGGTAATTAAAAATATACTTGACAATCGCAAAAATTTGCTATTTGTCAAGTCCGACTGGAGGCTATATAATTTTTAGCACTGTGGAGTTGAAGGCAAAAACAAAGAAAATCTTAGTTCCCACTGTTCTTCAGGCGTCTGCCACCGAGCTTTCCTATCCCGACAACTACTTTGATGCCATATTTACAGACCCACCATACTACGACAACGTTCCCTACTCTTACCTTTCGGACTTTTTTTACGTTTGGCTAAAGCGTAGCGTAGGGGACTTATACCCAGAGCTATTTTCCACTCCTTTAACTCCCAAATCAAAGGAAATAGTAGCCTATTCCCATATAGAAGGTGGCTACGAAGCTGGAAAAAAGTTCTTTGAAGACATGCTCAAAAAAGCCTTTCAAGAAATACACAGGGTTCTAAAACCCAATGGCATTGCGGTAATCGTATATGCCCACAAATCTACTACGGGGTGGGAAACACTAATAAACTCCCTTTTGGATTCTGGGTTAGTTATCACTGCCAGTTGGCCCATAGACACTGAGATGAAAGCAAGACTTAGGGCGAAGGATTCTGCGGCATTGGCGAGCTCTATATACATAGTGTGCCGAAAGCTCCAAAGGGAAGAGTTGGGATGGTTTGAAGAGATTAAAAAGGAGGTTATAAAGGAGGTAGAAAGGACTGCGGAGGAGGTTTGGAAGGCGGGAATTAGAGGGGCGGATTTTTTTGTGTCTTGCATTGGTCCTGCCCTAAAGGTGTTTGGAAGATACAACAAGGTTATGACATACGAAGGAGAGTTGATAAGGGCGGACAGAATATTGGAGTTGATCAGAGAAACAATAACAGACTATGTGATCAAGCAGATATTCCACAATGGCATAGCCCAAGAGCTAAGTGCCCTTACGAGGTTTTATGTGGTTTGGCGTTGGGCTTACGGCTCTTCCGCGGTTGATTACGACGATGCCAGAAAGTTAGCCCAGAGCTTGGGGATAGAGCTCAATAAGTCAAGTAGCTTTGTAAGAATAGAAAAGGACGAGGTTAGGCTTTTGGGACCCACCGACAGGAAGATAGAAGAGATAGAAAGCCTGAGGGAAAAAGATATGATAGATGTGATCCATTGGGTTCTGCTTTTGTGGAGCAAAAATCAGAGGGAAAAGCTAAAAGAGGTGCTATCTACCACAGGCTACGGAGATAAGGACTACTTTTATAGAACCTGCCAAGCTATCAGCGAGGTTTTACCGCCGGGAAACGATGAAAAAAGATTGCTTGAGGGGTTTTTGGCAGAGAGCAAAAGGGTTAAATTAGATACAGGACCTAAACAAAGGGGGTTGTTTGAATGAAGCCCTTTGTAATGTGTGCAAGACCCCACAGGGATATAAGGGAAGGAAGGTTTGACCTGAGCGTATATGCTGCAGACCTCTGGAGTGTCTTCAAAGGAGAGGGAGCGGAGGAATACAAAAACCCTCAAGACTTTTGGAATAGAACCTACATCACAAAAGGGCTTGGGGACCTTTTAGACGCGGTGATTAAAAGACTAAGAGGAGAGGGAGGCGACCCGGTAATCCAACTGCAAACGCCCTTTGGTGGAGGAAAAACACACTCCCTCATAGCCCTATACCACAAGGCAAGGGATATAAAAGCCAACGTGGCTGTTTTTGTAGGAACGGTCTTTGACCCAAGAGATACAAAGCTTTGGGAAGAGATAGAGAGACAGCTAAGGGGAAGGGTGGAGCTTTTAAAGGGTGATATTTCCCCCGGGAGGGACAAGGTATTAAAGCTCCTCTCTGAACATCAGCCCCTTTTGATTTTGATGGACGAGCTTTCGGAGTATGCGGTTAAGTGTGCGGGGGTGAAGGTGGGACAGTCTAACCTCTATGCACAAACCTTAGCCTTTATGCATGAATTGTTGGAAGCGGTTTCTTTGCTCCCTCAAACTGCGTTGGTGATGAGCTTGCCTTCAAGCTCGCTTGAATATTACGACGAGAACGCAGAGAGAATGGCTCAACAGCTACAAAAGATTGCGGGAAGGGTAGAAAAGGTGCTAACCCCTATAGGAGACGAAGAGGTCCCCAGCGTTATCACAAGAAGGCTCTTTGAGCACATAGACCAAGCCTGTGCCAGAGAGAACATAGAGGAGTTTTTGGACTATTTGGAAAGAGAAAACCTACTGCCAGAGGATAGGCATACATACAGGGAAAAGTTTTTAAGGAGCTACCCCTTCCAGCCGGAGGTAATAGAGGTTTTGTATCACCGTTGGGGCTCCTTTCCAAGCTTTCAAAGGACAAGGGGTATCCTAAGACTTCTTGCTCTGGTGGTGTATTCCCTAAAGGACTCTATGCGTCCCTTTATAAGGCTATCGGACTTTGACCTTTCCAACAAAGATATAAGGGAGGAGCTACTAAAGCATATAGACAGAACTTATGAGAGCGTCATAGCGGAAGACATCACAGACCAGTCCGCCAGGGCTAAAAAGGTAGACCTGGAGCTTGGAGATTCTTACAGACCATACCGCTTTGGAACACGGTGTGCTACAGCTATATTTATGTACTCCTTTTCTGCAGGCCCAGATAGGGGAGCCCATGTTTCCGAGCTAAAGCTCGCTTGTTCAGAACCGGGTGTAGAAAGTAGCATAATAGACACCACGCTGATGCACTTGGAAGAAAAGCTCTTTTACCTTGCCAACAGTAGGAATCCCTACTACTTCAGCTCCACGCCCAACTTGAACCGTGTTCTTTTTGCCAAGCTAGAAAACATAGACCCGATCAAAATTAAGGAAAAGGAAAGGAGTTTGCTAAGAGAAGCCCTCGGAGGCTCCCAATACTTTGATATATACCTCTTCCCAAGTGATACAAAGGACATTCCAGACACAGACAGGCTAAAGCTTATAGTCCTGGAAAACAAGGAAGACGCAAAGGATTACATAGATTACTGCGGGCAAAAGCCAAGGGTATATAAAAATGTCCTGTTTTTCCTCTGTCCCTACGAGCCGGAAAGGGTAGGCTTTCAAAGACAGCTCGCAGAAGGCATAGCTTGGCAAGAGATAGAGCAAGACGCAAACCTAACCCTCACTGAACAAGACAAGAGAAAAGTAAAGGAAAAGGTGGAAGACTTTAAAAAAGGTACAAAGGAGCTTCTCAGAAGGCTATACCGCCTTGTGCTCTACGCAGGAAAGGAGAAGGTAGAAGAAATAGACTTGGGAATGCCCGTGCGGGGTATAGAACGCATAGACAAGGAAATTTACGACCGGCTGAGGAGCGAAAATGTGATCTATGAAAAGCTAACGCCACATTACATAGTTAATCAATTCCTCACAACGAGGGAGTATATACTTACAAAGCCTTTCCTTGAGGTATTTTACAAAACCCCTGGAATGCCAAGGCTCAGCTCAAAGGATGTGCTCAAAAACGCAATAAGTGAAGGTGTAAGAGAGAAACTTTTTGGCTTGGGTATTTTATCCGAGGATGGTCCTGCCTGCAAGTATTTTGGCACTTTGGCGGAGCCGAGCTTTGAGGAAGGAGAAATTTTGATAAAGAAGGAGCTTTGCACAGAGAAAGAGGAGAAGGAAAAAGAAATTGAACCTATACCTCCGGAAAAAGGAAAACCTGAGATGCAAATAAACCAACCTACGGGCAGTTCTTCCTACGGGAGTCCGTCCACTACAGGCCTGATAGATGCTGAACACGGTAGCCGTTCAATAAAAGAATTCCGCTTGAGGGTAAAGGTTCCCACTTGGAGGCTTCCGGATGTGGCACGCACCTTGAGGCTCATACCAGAAAAGTTTGAAGAGGTGGAGCTAAGGCTAGAGGTAATAGCCCACGGAGGGAAAGCCACCAAGCAGTTCTTACAGGACAAAATAGAGGAAGGGCTTAAGCAGGCAGGATGTGATATAGAAGAGTGGAATTGCGTAGAGGATGCGTAAGCTGGTCGTTATTCCATCAAGGCTTGGCTCTTCAAGGCTTAAGGAAAAGCCACTGCAGATCATAAAAGGAAAGCCACTTATAAGGTGGGTGGTGGAAGGCTGTTTGAGAACTGGGGAGGATGTTATCCTTGCGGTGGATAGTGAAAAGATTGCAGAGGTGGTAAAGGACCTACCCGTTGAGGTGGTTTTCACTCCGTCGGATATACCCTCCGGGAGCGACCGGGTTGCCCATGTAGTTAAAGACCTGGACGTGGATTTTGTTATAAACTACCAGGGGGATGAGCCCTTTGTCTATAAAGAGGATGTGCAGAGGCTATTTTTAGCCCTTGAAGAGAGCCCCGTGGCAACACTGGCAGTTAGGGACCCGGACGCCTACAGGGACCCATCCTCCGTGAAGGTGGTTCTGGACAAAAACCAATATGCCCTCTACTTTTCAAGGAGCCCCATCCCCTACCTAAAGCAGGAGGACAGCTTTTATCCTCTCAAGCACGTGGGCATATACGCCTTCAGAAAGGATGTTTTGATGAATTTTGTGCGCTGGCAACCTTCCCATTTGGAAAGGCTTGAGTCCCTTGAACAGCTCCGCCTCTTGGAGAATGGAATAAAGATAAAAGTCCTCCTCAGCCAAAACTACTATCACGGTGTAGATACAGAGGAGGACCTAAAGCTGGTGGAAGAAAAGCTCACTTTTTACCTTTCACATACTGCTCCCAATTCTCCGGAGTGAAAGGAGAGAGCTCCCTTAAGAGCTTTACTGTCTTGGGGAACTCCTCCGCCACATAATCTACGTCCTCTTCTGTGTTGTCCCTTCCAAAGCTAAAGACCAAGGAGCCGTTGGCAACCTCTTTGGGAACTCCTATGGCAAAGAGCACGTGGGACTGCTTAAGTGCCAAAGATACGCACGCAGAACCGGAGGCGGTTTCTATTCCCATTAGGTCTAACCTCAAAAGCATTGCCTCTCCCTCTATGAGATGAACGATCAGGGAAAGGTGATGGGGCAATCTTTGGGTGGGATGTCCTGTGAATTCTATGTAATCAAGCTTCTCTTCAATGGCTTTTTTGAGCTTGTCTCTGTAGTAAGAGAGCCTTGTCATTCTGTCCTCAAGCTCCTTCATGGCTAACTCTGCCGCTGCACCAAAGCCTACAATGCCCGGCACATTCTCGGTGCCAGCCCGGACGCCCCTCTCTTGGGTACCACCCTCTATAAGAGGTCTGATCTTTACACCCTTCCTGGTCCAGAGGGCGCCCACACCCTTTGGTCCATACATGAGGTGGGCAGTAAAGGACGCCGCATCCACACCCCAATCTTGCAGGTCCACCGGATAGTGTCCCAAGGTAGGGCAGGCATCCGTATGGAATATTACCTTAGGGTTTTTCTCCTTTGCAGCCTTTACAAGCTCCTTTATGTTCTGGATGGTGCCGATCTCCCTGTTGGAGTGCCCTATGCTAACTAAAACTGTGTCGTTTCTTACTGCTTCCCTCACCTGGTCCGGATGGATGAGCCCATACTTGTCCGGCTTTAGATAGGTTACCTCCCATCCTTCCTTTTCCAAGGTCTTCAGGGGGTGCAGGATGGAGTGATGCTCTATCTCGGTGGAAACTATGTGCCTTCCCCTCTTTTCGTATGCCTTGGCTATACCCTTTATTGCCAAATTGTTGGCTTCTATACCACCAGAGGTAAAGATGATCTCCTCTGGAGAGTTTGCATTTATGAGCTGGGCGACCTTTTCCCTTGCGTTGTTTATAGCCTTTTTGGCAACTTGCCCAAAGCTGTGCAAAGAGGTAGGGTTGCCAAAGTGCTCCCTAAAGTAGGGTAGCATTGCTTCTATAACTTCTTGGGCTACGGGCGTTGTGGCTATATGGTCCAAATAAACAACCCTTTTGCCAAGCTTTTGTATAAACATGTCTTACCTCCTTTCAAGTTCTTGGCTAATGATTTTTGCTATGTTTAAAAAGGCTTTTGCGGATGCAGATTCTGGATAGCTCTCTACCACCGGCACTCCCGTGTCGGAGGTCTCCGAAACCTCCGGCTCTATGGGGATAGAACCTAAAACGCTCAAGTTATAGGCTTGGGCAAAACCGAGCACCCTTCCCTTTCCAAAAATGTAGTATTTGTTGCCAGTTTCTGGGCATATAAAGTATGCCATGTTTTCTATAACTCCGAGCACTGGCACGCCTACCTCCTTGAACATAACTACCGCCTTTTTCACGTCCGCAAGGGCTACATCCTGAGGAGTTGTTACCACAATCGCACCATCCATCTCCACCGTTTGGGCAAGGGTCAGTTGCACATCACCCGTACCCGGTGGCAAGTCCAAAACCAAAAAGTCCAAACTGCCCCACTTCACATCAAAGAGAAACTGCATCAGTGCCTTCATGAGCATAGGACCGCGCCATATCAAGGGTGTATCCTCGGAGGGTAGCAAAAAGCCTATGGACATGACCTTCATTCCGTATTTTTCCGCAGGGATGATCCGCTGGAAGTTATCCACCTCCACCCTCTGGTTCTTTATACCAAGCATGGTGGGCACGCTAGGTCCGTAAATGTCCGCGTCCAAAAGTCCCACCTTGTAGCCAAGTTTGGTAAAAGCAACCGCCAAATTGACCGCCACGGTAGATTTGCCCACACCACCCTTTCCGCTACCCACCGCAATAAGATGCTTTATACCGGGCAGTCTTCTTCTCTGAAAGGCTGGGCTTTGCTGTGGAGGTGGAGTCATGTCCGCGAACCTGACTCTCACCTCTCCTATACCCTCCACTCCCTTTAAAGCTTGCATAGCTTTTTCCCTTATCTCCGACTCTAAGGTTCTATCCGGTAGCATGAATATAACCTCAAGGACATTCCCCACCAACTTTATATCCTTTACAAGTTCGGAGAGCTTTTTGTTAGCTACTGTGTGATTGGCAAGCGTATCCATTATCTCTTTTACCGCCATTTTTTACCTCCACAATCACAATATAATTTATAATTGGAAAAGCTGTTATGAGCTTTCTCAATGAACTTAACTAAACTAAAAAGATGGTTCTACAGAAAGCTCTACAAGGAAAGCTTTGATGCTTTTAACTGGGAGATAGACCTCAATAAGCCCGTAAAAGAGCATTGCTTTGTTGTCCTTGATACAGAAACCACAGGGATAGACCTCAAACAGGCTAAAGTTCTCAGCATAGGTGCTTTTCGCCTGCAGGGGCTAACTTTAAAGTTTTCCGAGAGCCTAAACTTAAAGCTTAATATCCCTATGGACAACTTAGAAAGCATAAAGGTTCACGGAATAACTCCAGAGGATCTAAAAAAGGGAGTTTCTCCTAAGGAAGCCTGCGAGAGGTTTCTGGAGTTTTCCAGGGGTTGCCTTTTGGTGGGCTACTTTGTATACATAGACATTGCAGTTATGAGAAACCTAATAAGAAATGCCTGCAATGGCGCCTTTTATCCTTACCACTTGGATGTGATAGACCTGCTCTCCGAAAAAGACCAAATACCCACCCTGGAGGAGCTTACCAAGAGGTTAAATCTACCCACATCCACCCTTCACGACGCCCTTGAGGATGCATACATGACTTCCCTTATTTTTATGAAGCTAATTAAAAGATTTCAAAACCACAGGGTAAAAGAACTACCGTTAAAAGTTTAAACAGTGCTTATAATTTTCCCTTAGATGTTGGAGGTTAGCCAGTTTAACCAGTTTATGCTTGATTACTTAGACCCGGAGATAAAGCTCGTAGAGGATGTGGGAAAGCATATCCTCTCTGCGGGTGGAAAAAGGCTCAGACCGCTGCTTATGATGGAAGTTTGCAGAGTGCTTGGGGGAGATGTGGAAAGGGTAATCCCTTTGGCGGTAGGCATAGAGTACATACACATGGCTTCTTTGCTTCACGATGATGTGGTGGATGGTGCGCATACCAGGAGGGGAAGGCCCTCTGCCAATGTACTCTTTGGCAATCAGGCGGTAGTCCTTGGGGGAGACTACTTTTACGCAAAAGCCCTTTGGCTTTATGCCAATTACGGCAACCTTCAGTCGGTGGAGATGGTCAGCCGGGCAGTTATGCACATGTCCCAATCTCAGCTTTTGGAGCTTTTATCCCTTGGAAAACTCATCTCAGAAGAAGAATACTTCAGAATAATAGACGGAAAGACGGGTGCCCTCTTTGGGGCAAGCATGGGTGTGGGTGCCCTAATGGCGGAAAGCCCTCTTGCGGAGGAGTTTTACCAGATGGGCTTAAAAGTTGGCAGGGCATTCCAACTCATAGATGATGCTTTAGATTACTCATCTTCGGAGGAGCGCCTTGGAAAGCCTGTAGGCAACGACCTTAGAGAAGGCAAATGCACCTATCCCTTGCTTTCTGTTCTGGACCACTTAGACAAGCGGTGGGTTTTGGAAAGGTTCGGCAAAGGAAACACAGAGGAGCTAAGGGAAAGGGTAGTTTTGCTGGGTGGCGTGGAAAACACAAAAAGACGGGCGGAGGAGGAGATAGCACCTGTTCTGGAGTTTATTAGTAAGTTTGAAAACAGCCAAACCCTTGTCCAGCTTATTAAAAGCATAGTGAATATAGACCGTTGAGCTAATATCAATCCCTCTTAAGTTTTAGAATCTGTGCCAAAATCCACGAAGATCTTTGAGGGCGTGGCACCCCTCTGTCCAAAGTATTTACCCCTGTATGGTCTTTCTGCGGGTTGGTCTAATTTCGCCAGCACAATCTGGCATATCTTCATTCCTTTGTAAAGCTTTATGGGTACGCTGTTGGCATTGTATAGCTCAAGGGTGATCTGTCCCTCAAAGCCTGCATCCACCCATCCTGCGTTTTCAATGAAGAGTCCCAACCTTCCCAAAGAGGACCGACCCTCCACAAAGGCGGTAATGTCCTCCGGTAGCCTTATATACTCCAAAGTAGTGGCAAGTAAAAAAGACTTTGGCTCTATGACTATACCCTCTTCGGGAATAGTCCTTCTCTCCACGGGCAATTCTCCCGCTTTGACGTCTATAAAATCCACCCTGTAAAAAATCACATCTTCTCCAAGGGTAAGGTCTATGGAGGATGCCTGAATGTTTTCCTCCTTGAGTGGTTCTATACTGAGCCTTCCTTCCTGTATAAGCTTTTTTATGCTTCTGTCGGACAAAATCATCTCTTTCAAGTGGGGGTGGAGGGACTCGAACCCTCACGGGGGGTTTCCCCTGGGGATTTTAAGTCCCCTGCGTCTGCCAGTTCCGCCACACCCCCAGCTTTTAATATTTTAACTACATACTCCGCCACATCTGGAAGGACTTTTAAATTTATGCCATTAATCTGGGCAGGCATACAGTCTATTAGAGCATTTAACAAAAAGACACCCTCAAAGTCATCCAACCTATCAACTTTTATGCGTTCCTCTTGAATCTCTATGCGGGTTTTCAAAAGCCTTAGGGTAGTCCCCTCAAGCCTTCCACATTCTACTGCGGGTGTGTAGAATTTGCTTCCCTTCAAGAAGAGCAAATTGGCGGAGGATGTCTCGCACACCTCTTCCCTCTCGTTGATAACTATACCATCGTAAAAACCATCCCTAAGGGCATCCTTTTTGACCAGAACATTAAAGAGATAGCTGGTAGTTTTGTGTTTGCACAGGGGATCCTCCGAATGTCTTCTGTAAGGAGAGAGCTTAAGAGAAAGGGGAGCCTTGGGCGGGTTAAGTTTTTTCTTTATTATGAGCTTTTGGTAAGTTTTTGATGGACCACCGTAATAGTCATCACCCTCAGAAAGGAGGCAGAACTTTAAGTAGGTAGGCTCCTCCACCGGCAAAAGACAATCTTTTATAAATTCCTCATAGCTTGGATACGGGATGCCAAAGAACTCTGCGGAACTTTTTAGCCTTTCATAGTGCAGTTTTAACCTTTCTTCCGTAGAAGGGAGCTTTATGGTCTCAAAGAGACCCTCTCCGTATAACAGGGTCCTATTGCTCACTCCCATTCTCTCTCTGCGTAAGCCTTTTGCAAGCTTTGGGGAATTTCCACCTCAATACCAAAGAGGAGTTTCATCTGGAGGGCGTTGAGAACAGCCTTTGCCTTTGCGGTATTGTTAAAGAAAATATAAGTCTCTCTATCTCCAAGGGCTTTGATCTTTTCCTTTAGCTTTTTCAGCTCCTCCAAAGAGTATAGGTAGTCGTAGAGGTTCTCCGGATCCCTTCCGTGGAGTCTAACGTAGTTTATAGAGCCCACACCCACCCACGGACCCACCAAAAACTTATCACCCTTAGGTGCATCACAGTTAACTATGGAAAAACCCACATCCTCCAAAAATTGGTAAAAATCAGCCCTTCTAAAGCTCTTATTTCTTACTTCCAAAGCGCGGTCAAAACCTCTAAAATCTTCAGAGAGTTTTTCTATGTAATTTAAGGCTTCCGCAGAGTATCCAAAACCGTTTGGAAACTGAAAAAGTATAGCTATAAGCCTTTCCTCGTTGGCTATTGGCTCTATAGAGTAAAGAAACCTTCTAACGTCCTCTTTGGAGTAGTTTCTCTTGTGAGTGAATACTCTGTGGGCCTTCAGGGCAAACCTTAACTTGCTTGTCCTTTCCAAAAGGCTTTTGACTGTTGCCCTATCGGGAAATCTGTAGAAGGAAGCGTTAAGTTCAAGGACGTTAAAAAATTTTTCGTAATAGCTGAGCCACTCCTGTTTTTTTAAACGGGGTGGGTAAAAGGTACCCACCCAATCCCTGTAATAAAAACCGCTACAACCTATATAGACCCTCAAGGGGTAAATTTGGACTTAAAGTCCTTCAGGGCTTCGTCAATGCGCCTTTTGAGGTCGTCATCCAAAGCCTTCTTTTCCCTAATTTCCTTGAGTATATCGGGTCTTTGGTTATCCAAGTATGCATACAGTTCCTTTTCAAACTTCCTTACCGCTTCCACAGGTAGGTCGTCCAAATAGCCGTTGGTTCCAGCGTATATAGCTACGATTTGCTTTTCTACTGGTATGGGATTGTAAGGCTCTTGTTTGAGAAGTTCCACAAGTCTTAGACCTCTGTTTATAGTCTGCTGGGTTGCCTTATCAAGCTCAGAGGCAAACTGAACAAAGGCTTCCAGTTCTCTAAACTGGGCTAGCTCTAGCCTTAAGGTACCCGCTACCTGCTTCATAGCCTTTATTTGCGCCGCACCACCAACCCGAGACACAGAAAGACCTACGTTTATGGCAGGTCTGATACCCTTGTTAAAGAGGTCTGGTTCCAAGTAGATCTGGCCGTCAGTTATGGAGATAACGTTTGTGGGAATGTACGCTGCCACGTCTCCAGCTTTCGTTTCAATTATAGGGAGGGCTGTCAAAGAACCCGCACCAAGCTCGTCGTTAAGCTTTGCAGCCCTTTCTAAGAGCCTTGAGTGGAGGTAAAAGACGTCACCCGGGTAAGCTTCCCTTCCGGGAGGTCTTCTCATCAACAAAGATAGCTGTCTGTAAGCTTCCGCGTGCTTGGAAAGGTCATCGTATATTATCAAAGCATGCTTTCCATTGTCCCTAAAGTATTCACCTATGGTACATCCCACGAAGGGTGCCAAGTATTGCAAAGAGGCAGGGTCTGTGGCGGAAGCTACCACCACGCAGGTATATTCCATAGCTCCACTTCTTTCTAATAGTTCTATGATCCTTGCAGTGGTGGAGCGCTTCTGTCCTATGGCTACATAAATACAGTACACATCTGTGTCTTTTTGGTTCAAAATGGTGTCTATACATATGGTAGTTTTACCCGTGGACCTGTCCCCTATGATCAACTCCCTCTGACCCCTTCCTATGGGAATCATGGCGTCTATTGCCTTTATACCCGTTTGCAGTGGCTCATGAACAGACTTCCTTTTCACCACACCGGGAGCTATCTTTTCCACTGGAGACCTGTACTCATACTGGATTGGCCCTTTTCCATCAAGGGGATTTCCGAGGGGATCTATAACCCTACCTATGAGCCCTTCTCCCACAGGAGCGTCCAATATTCTTCCGGTCCTTCTTACCAATGAACCTTCCCTTATACCGCTTTCGTTGCCAAGGATGATTATACCCACGTTATCCTCTTCCAAGTTGAAGGCAAGACCTAAAGTTCCCCCTTCAAACTCCACCACCTCGTTTGCCATCACATTGTCCAGTCCATAAGCCCTCGCCACACCGTCACCCACATAATAAACCACACCTACCTCTTCCATCTTTATGGACTCTTCCAAGCCCTTTAGTTGTTCCCTCAACATTTGCAAGGCTTCTTCATAACTAATAGTTGCCATAACAACACCTCCTAAAAGCGCGCTTTTGATTTAATATTATAATCAACAATTTTAGGAGGGGAAGAATGATTGTAGATGTGGCAAAAAAGGTCATAAGATTAAAAGTTGTCTACTATGGTCCAACCTTGTCTGGCAAAACCACTAACCTTGAAAAACTTTCAGCCCTAAATGGGCTAAAGCTTATGAAGATAGACACAAAAGGTGATAGGACGTTAGTCTTTGACTTTTCTACAAAAACGGTGCAGGTGGGCGATATGACCGCAAGCTTTGCCCTTTACACAGTACCCGGTCAGGAAATATACAGGGACATAAGGGTTACCGTTCTACAGGGGGTGGATGGTGTTGTGTTTGTGGCGGATGCTCAGGAACATAGGTTGGGCGAAAATATAGAGTTTTTCAATTTACTCAAGAAGGACCTTCTTAGAGTAGGCAAAAGATACGAAGAGGTGCCGGTGGTTATACAATACAACAAAATGGATTTGCCAAATGCCTTACCTTTTGAAGTGCTGGAGAAGGAAATAAACAAAGATAGGTTACCATCCGTCTGCGCAATTGCA
>Ga0079998_110836_pt1 | contig 14376 bp, 15 predicted proteins | sample PerSpoBPS_BMetaG_FD_69201 | JGI IMG/M metagenome (GOLD analysis project Ga0079998, IMG submission 69201) | Thermal spring microbial communities from Yellowstone National Park, Wyoming, USA - Perpetual Spouter B (PS_B) MetaG (SPADES assembly)... | ecosystem: Environmental > Aquatic > Thermal... | reverse complement strand
TTTTGCTTTTGGGTGCCCATCTAACGCGCACTGATGTTCCTATTTTGGACTATTTTCTTTCCAACTATCTGATATTTTCTGTCCTTTTTACATCCTTTGCCCTTGCGGGCGTGTCTAACGCTGTGAATATAATAGATGGCTTTAACGGACTTGCCAGCGGTGTGCTAATAATAAGCTTTCTTGCATACGCCTATGTTTCCTATCTTTTGGGAGATTTCTTTTTGCTCTACCTTAGCCTGACCCTCACCTTTACCCTAATTGGCTTTTTTTTCTGGAACTTCCCCTTCGGCTACATATTCTTAGGAGACGGCGGAGCATACCTTTTAGGCTTTTTGGCTGGGCTTTTGGGAGTTTTAGTAGTAGAAAGGCATTCAGAAGTTTCCCCGTGGTTTCCTTTCTTGCTCTTGCTCTATCCCATTTATGAAACCATTTTTTCTATAATCAGAAAAAAATTTATGAGGAACACATCTCCCTTTGAACCTGACCCCATACATCTTCATATGCTATTTTACAAAAGATTAATAAAGCCGAATTTCAGTAATACTTTACCTACTTTTTTAATTAACTCCCTCACCTCTCCCTACCTCTGGTTTATAACCTTTATCTGCGTTATACCCGCGGTGCTCTTTTGGAATAGGACCATTCTTTTAATGCTTTTTAGCATACTTTTTATGCTGTTTTACACTTGGCTTTACTTTAGGATCGTTAGGTTCAAAACGCCAGAATTTCTAACACTGCCCCTTAAGATTTTGAAAGAACGGCTTCAATAAGATTGATATATTCTCCCACTATTTTCTCTACGCTGTATTTTTCTTCTGCCAACCTTCTACCCGCCTTGCCAAACTCTCTGAGCTTTTCATCCCCCAACTCAACCATTCTCTTCATCGCCAAATACAAACTCTCCACATCTTTTGGCTTTACCAAAAATCCATTAACTCCATCAACGCATACATTTTTGCAACCGGGTGCGTCGGTGGTTATTATGGGCTTTTCCATAGCCATGGCTTCGAGCAAAACTCTCGGAACGCCTTCTCTGTATGAGGGCAGAACCACGCAATCCGCCATGCAATAAAAGGGTCGGACGTTCTCTTTAATGATAATTTACTCTTCCGCATAAAGCTTAAAATTATATCCCATCCACCTCTAAAACATTATTTTTAGAACAGTTTCATGCCAAAAATTGATATCTTCACAAATTTCTCTAAAAATTGCAATCGTCAAACTGAATGTCATTACTTTTTAAGTTTCTTTTCCAAACCTTTCTTTAAATGTATGTTAATATCCGCTATATTCCTCATCTAACCTCACTATTGGGGATAAGCTTCTATTGAGGCTGGCCAAAGTCTTGTTCCAAAACCACCGGCGAGAATTAGGGATTTCATAATTGGACTTTGTTACTTTTTTCTAAATACTTAGCAAATTCATACAGCGAAGCAAAACAAAAGTCAGCAATATTAGGAAAATTACTACAATCTTGATTTATGTATACAGTTAACATTCCTAAAGATTTTCCGAACACTATATCAGATAAAGAGTCCCCTACTGTTATGGATTTTCTAAAGTTAATCTCAGGGAACTCTTCTTTTGCTTTTAATGCTAATCCTACGTTTGGTTTTCTACAATCGCAGATTTCCTTTTCGTAATCGTGAGGACAATAATAAATCTTATCGATATAGATACCATTTAATTCAAATACCTTTATCATATTTTTGTGAATTTCATGAAGGTCATTTTCCGTCATCAATCCTCTACCTATGCCTCTTTGATTAGTAACTATTATTATCTTACCAAAAATATTTCTAAGTATTTTTAATGCTTCAATTACACCCTCTATAAATTCAAGCTGAGACCAATTTCTAACATAGTCATTTTCAATTTTCTTATTTATGACCCCGTCTCTATCTAAAAACAGTGTCCAATCTCTATTAATCCGTAAATCTTTCAAACTCTTTTCTTGCCCTCTCATAGTCTTCTGGGACTCCTATATCTATAAAAAATCCATCAAAGGGAAACCCATAAAATTCATAGTCTTTATAGAACTTTTCTAAAAAATCTTTTTCCAAAGAAAAATTGCCTTCTGGAGATAATACATTGAAAAAATTTTTATTTAATAAATAAATCCCACCATTTATAAATCCGCTCACCCTTTTTCCTTTTTCAAGAAAAGAAACTATTCTATTATTTTCGTCTATTTCAACTATCCCATATCTCTCTGTGTTTTCCGTCTTTTTTAGAGCAATACTTAACTTGGAATTTTTGCTTTTATGTAAGTTATAAAATAGGTTTAAGTCTATATCGAAAAAGGTGTCACCGTTCAAAACAAAAACTTCTTCTTCATTAACATACTTTAAAGCATTTTTTAACCCACCACCAGTGCCAAGAAGGGTATTTTCAACGGCATATTCTAATTTTAAATTTTTATATTGACCACCAAAGAAATTTTTAATAACCTCCCACTTGTATCCTACCGATAATATCACCCTCTCAATACCATGTTTAATTGTAAAATCAAGTATATAGCACAAAAAAGGCTTTCCACAAACTTCTGCCATAGGTTTCGGAATGTCTTTTATTACACTTTTTAGTCTTGTCCCCAATCCACCTGCGAGAATTACAGCTTCTTTAATCATTGGGTTTACTAAACAGTTCCTTTTCTACAATTTCGCAAATAATATGCCCTATCATTATGTGAGCTTCTTGAATTCTTGGAGTATCATTTGATGGCACATTAATAAGGTATTTACATATGTCTTTCATCCTACCCCCGGTTTCACCAGTCATCCCAATAGTTATCATTCCGATTTGATTGGCCACTTCTATAGCTTTTATCACATTTTTGGAATTTCCAGAAGTAGAGATACCTATAAGTATATCACCGGCCCTTCCTTTTGCTTTTACAAGTCGCGAAAATACCTCATCATAAGAATAGTCGTTTGCAACAGCGGTAAGGTAGGATGTATTTACATGTAAGGCTTCCGCAAAAAGAGGGTCTCTATTAAAGTAGAATCTTCCAGAGAGCTCAGCTGCAATATGTTGCGCATCAGCTGCAGAACCTCCATTTCCACATAACAGTACCTTTTTGTCATTCTTAAAAGCATTTATTATTTCTTGGGCAACTTGTGAGATAGTAGATAAAAGTTTAGGATTCTCTAAAATTTTTTGCTTAACTTTGATAGATTCTAAAACACTCTTCTTAATCTCATCCATAAAATTATTATTCATTCTTTATCCCTCCAGTTTTTTGTTATAATTACAGTCCCTGATATATCCGGAATGGGAACATAGCTTATACCATTTTCTCTACAGAATTCTAATACAGCTTCTCTAACACCTTTATAGCCAAAGTTGTTAAAATCATGAACCATTATTACCCCCCCAGGAGATAATAATGGATAAAAAAACTTTAATCCTTCTTTAGTAGGTTCATATAAATCTACATCCAAGCTAACGAAGCAAAATTTATCATTCACATCTTTAGCAGTTTCGGGAAATATACCCTTTTTGATGACAACATTATTATGATAAGGCATTTTTCGAAGAACTATTTCTATAGAAGTGCCTGACCAATCCTGATCACCTTTACTAAATCCTTTTTCACGATCTATCTTTGAGTGAACTTCAGGGAAACCCTCGAATGTATCAAAAAGATATAGTTTCCTATCTGGAAAAAGAAGATTTATATATTTTGCAGAATCACCTCTATACACGCCCACTTCTGCCGTAGAACCTAAAACATTATTGCTTTTTATTTCATAAGCTAAAAGTTCTAAGGTGCTTATTCTTACATAATCCACGTAATTGTATATATCTGCTAATCTCTCTCTTCCCAAGTGCATCATATCCCTTGTTATCACTACTCCATATCTTCTCTTAAGTAAATGTATAATTATAGCTTCTCCAAGCATAATAAGACCCTTTTATGAATCTCTGATTTTTACTGCATAAACAAACTCGGCAAAACCTAAAATGTCCCAAAAGGCACTCCCCTGCACTTTTTTAAATTTTATCAGGTGATAAATTGCAACTAAAGGGGTTAGCAAACATCTTATTAGATTTCTCCTTTTCCCAGCTTTTATAATTTTAAAACCGCACCTTATTAGAGTATTGGCTATTTCTTTAATATCATATATCCTTACATGAGTAGGGTCATCACAAAAATTTAAAGTCCCAGGCATTGATGGTAATGATAAACTTTTTATACTTGGAAATTCTATATATATACCCCCCCCACTTTTTATTTTTCGAGTTAATATTTCTAATACTTCAAGACCATTTATAGTATGTTCAATAACATGAGACATTATAATAAAGTCAAAATAATCATCTGGTAAAAGTCTATCCAATTCAGAAAGGTTTTCCAAATCTACATTAAAATATCTGTTTTCTAATATTTTTTTGTCTTCTATTGTTAGATTATAGTCTTCTTTATCTAATCCAAAGTATTCTATTTCACGGAATAAGGATGTAGTAATAGATGGACTTCTGTTGCCACATCCAACATCTAACACTTTAATTTTGTAGTTTGATTGGTGATTTTTAATAAACTTATTTAAGAACACGAATTTTGGGATAGAGTATATATAGTATAATCGCATCATTTGCTTAATTTTGTTATACACGATCATAACCTCCATGTCTTTAAGCCGTACTTTGTAAATTGATATCTTTTAAATTCCCCACCAAATTTACTTAAAGCTTCCATAACTTTGTATTTCGTATTTTTGGGACAATAAAACATCATAAATCCTCCTCCACCTGCTCCGGATATTTTTCCACCGGTAGCCCCAGCTTTCAAAGCGGTCTCATATATTTCATCTATCACTGGGTTAGTAATACCTTCTGCCATCTCCTTTTTATATTGCCATCCAAGATGTAAAATCTCTCCCACCTCATCAACTTTTCCTTTTAGAATTGCCTCTTTCATCAAAATAGCTTGTTCCTTTAGTTTATGCATCGCCTCAATGGACTCTTTCTTGCCCGCTTCAACGCTTTTTATTTGTGCTTCTATAATTTTAGAAGATAGTCTGCTTGTTCCCGTATAATAAAGTACAAGATTATGCTGAAGTTCATCAATTATTTCTTGCTTAATTCTCAATGGGTTTACGATTACTTTATGGTTATCATAAAACTCCATGAAGTTAAACCCGCCGAAGGTTGCTGCATATTGGTCCTGTTTTCCTCCTGCTTGTTTTAAGTCTATTCTTTCTATTTCAAATGCAAGATGAGCAATATCGTATTCTCCAAGTGGAAGTTTCAACCACTCAACGAAAGCACCTATAACAGCTACAACCAGTGTAGATGATGTTCCAAGTCCTGATCCTGGAGGTGCATCAGCGTAAGTATAGATAGTGAATGATAGAGGCTTCCCTTCATTAAAATCTTTAACAATGCGGTTGTAGACTCCCTTTATTAAATCAAGTTTTCCATCAACCTCGAGACAAGGAACGGCATCCGTTAATATTGACTCCTTTTTGTCCACAGATACTATTTCAATTTTTCCATCATCTCTTGGTTCAATTGTGGCGTAGGCGTACATTGAAATAGTGGCATTTAAGACAGCTCCACCATAAATATCTGAATAGGGGCTAACATCTGTCCCACCACCAGCAAGTCCAAGCCTAAGAGGGGCAACTGAACGTATTAGCATTTTAGAACCTCCTGATATAGATTTAATTAATATTCTATCAAACCTGCTCCTCCATGGCTATCCGAGTAGGGACTGACATCAGTTCCACCACCAGCAAGCCCAAGTCTCAAATGTGCCGCAGAACGTATTAGCATTTTGCCCCTATTTTTTATTCAAAACATTATCAATCACATTAAGTAGTTTTTTTTCGTATATCTGCCATGTAAAGTTATTTTTAATAAACTCTCTTGCATTAACCTTGATGATATATTTCATCAGGCTTAATGTTCCAAATAATCTCAGTTAAAATGCCGGGGTCGGAAAGGTCTCCGTAATGTAAAAACAACCTTGCCTCTGGGTCGTGCGGGTCTACATAAATATGGTCTATCCTCTGGGTGTTGAAGGTTGAGCTCCTGCGGACTATGCCGTGTACTTCATAACCCTTGGAAAGCAAAAATTCAGCTAAGTAAGAACCATCTTGTCCAGTTATCCCGGTAATTAGGGCAATCTTTTTAGCCATATCTACTTCTCCTTTCTTCCTCTAAATGCGTCCATGTTCATCATCTAACCTTATTATATCGTCCTCTCCTATATACTCGCCGTTTTGAATCTCTATTATCTCAAGAGGGATTTTACCTGGGTTTTCAAGTCTGTGTGGGGTTGATTTGGGCACATAGACGGATTCGTTTTCGTGAATATGCATCACCTTATCCCCAATCGTTACCTTGGCGGTTCCTTTAACCACCACCCAATGTTCACTCCGATGATTATGCATCTGAAGGCTTAGCTTTTCCCCCGGCTTAACAACTATCCTTTTTATCTTATATCCTGGACCTTCTTCAAGAACAGTGTACTCGCCCCAAGGGCGATAAGCCGTCCTACGCTCTATAGCCTCAACTCGGTTTTTTTCTTTAAGTTCCTCCAATACATGCTTAACCTTTTGTGCTGAGCCTCTTTTCGCAATAAGAACAGCATCATCCGTTTCTACTATAATAAGATCCTTCAAATCAACCGTTGCTATAAGCCTTTTATTCCCTATTACCAAACAACTTTCTGTATCCTTCGCTAAAACATCTCCAAGAATAACGTTGGCTTTTTCATCTTTATCTAAAGCATCATAAAGGCTATCCCAAGAACCGATGTCACTCCAATAGATGTCCATCGGAATGGCAACAACTTTTTTTGACTTTTCCATAACTGCGTAATCTATTGAAATATCCGGCATATTTTGAAAGTTAGCTATCATATCATCTAAAGGCTGATTAAATAGTTGATAAATTTCTGAAGCATAAAGCCTTAGTTCTTCTATCGTGGTTTTGATTGAAAACACAAACATTCCAGAATTCCAAAAATAATTTCCTTCGCTTAAGAATCTTTTTGCGGTTTCAAGGTTTGGTTTTTCAGTGAACCTTTCAACAAGATAATAACCTCCCAGATCTTTACCAGTGATTTTAATATAGCCATAGCCTGTTTCTGGATAAAGGGGTTTAATCCCAAAAGCTACAATATAGCCTTGCCTTGCTACTTTTTCAGCTAATTTTACATATTCAACAAATTTTTCTACAGGTTTTATAATATGGTCCGAAGGGCAAACGAATAAAACTTCCTCGGGAGAAATCCTAAGCCTTTCTAAACAGTATTTCATTCCAAGGGCGATGGCAGAGGCGGTATTTCTCCTTGCTGGCTCAAGTAAAATGTTATCAGCAAGGTCCTTAGAAATTTCATTAACCTCCGAAAGAACATGAAATTTATACTGTTCATTGGTAAGCAATAGAATATCCTTGGGAGAAACGATATTTAAAAGCCTCTCCAGTGTTTGCTGAAGTAAAGACTTTCCACCGTTTAATTTTAAAAACTGTTTGGGATAAGCTTCTCTTGATGCTGGCCAAAGCCTTGTTCCAGAGCCACCGGCGAGAATTAGGGCTTTCATAAGCTTTATTATACTCCAGTCCAGTTCTGCAAATTGGACAAAGGAGATTAGGACTCACTGGTTTCCTCCTTAAAACTTAGCTATCAGTTTAAGAATCCAGAAAAGCTGTAAATCTCTAAAGAAAAGAGTTTTGGTAAGGAGGAAAGTGATTACCTTACTTGCCTAACTTTATGACTACGCTATAGGCTATAGTTTTTTCAAGAAGCCTCAAATATTGTAGTATTTTCTCACCCGAGGTCTATACTAGGGTTAAATTTTACTTCGATCCTTACCTAGAAAACACATTGAACCTCTTGCCCTCGTAGATCAAAGAGTAGCCCTCCAAAATTCCCATTCTTGCCTTGGGAAAGCGTGAAGAGACGGTGTCCAACATACTTTCTTTGTCAATCACTACGCAATCTGCAAAAGCTTTGGGATAAGAAAGAACAGTAAAGTACTCATACATGTATGGAAGGTAAAAAGCTTTGGGGTTCCCAAAGAATACAACCACAGGGAAACCTCCCGCATCATCAATGAGAGTTTTTCTACACCCTTGACTTTTGAGCACCTCCGCTACCCTTTGATACTCGTCTATCACATTGATAGTTTCTCCCTTGAGGAAGAATTTAACAAAACTCTTTTCGTTCTCCTCTTTAGAATATAACGGCATAAGCCAACTGGAGGCAAGGGAAAGGAGAAAAGAGGATATAAGCAACTTCCCAGCCCTGATGCCAAAGCTTGCCTGAAAACTCAAAGCAAAAAGAACAAAGAGAATAGTATAGTAGTAGGAGGGAAGGAAACTAGAAAAATACACGGAGAAAAACAGCAAAAGCATAGGAGAAATATAAAGAAGATAAACAGGCATTAAGTAGAGAGGTCTGTATCTCCTCATATTAAAAAGCACGATGAAATAGGGGAGTATTATAGGAAGGTAAGCCAGCAATCTAAAGATTACATATTCCAGAGATCGCCAAAAACTTCCTCTAATCAGAAACAGCGAAGGGTCCAAAGGCTCGCTTTTAAAGAAAGAGTAAGGACTTTTTATGAAGTTGAAAGGGTCTTCGGTAAATATCCAGTTGAGATAAAGCCAAGCAAAGACAAAAAACACAACAGGTGATAGCTTAACTATCAACAGTGCTAGTCTGTAGTTTATGTCCTTTTCCTTTGTGCTGAGATATATCACCAAAGCTACAACGGGAATCAAAAACACACTCCTGAAGTCTAAGAAAAAACACAAACCAAAGAGGAACCCACTTACAAAAAGATAGAGAGAATAACCTGTTTCCAAGTGGATTATAAGAGTGATAGTAGATATTGTAAGAAGAAGATAGAAGGCTAAGACTTCAAACCTATAGACCGCAAGAAATAACACAAGAGGGTTCAAAAGGAGGAAGAGAAGAATAAAGTAAGCGGGGCTTTGGCATCTCTTTAAAAGAAAGGAGAAAAAAACAGTAAGCAAGAAGGAAGAAGCTAAAGGAGAAACCATTTTATAATCTTCAATTATCAAAAAAGGCAAGAAGGCAAGGAGAGGATAGACAAAACCTATGTTTTCTAATCTTGGAGGCTCCCCTACTTTTGCCAGAAGGGTCTTTTCTGCGTAGAAAAGGATGTTTAGATGAATGTATCCGTGCTGATAAAGGGTGTTGGAAATAAAAGAAATTAGAGCAAAAAGTGTAAGAAATATAGCGTATAAAACTAAAAAAACTCTCATTGCGTAGCCTCTTGGATGGGTGGTTTGTATTTGGTAATTCCGTGCTGAGTTTTTTGCCAATAAAAGGGCTTGGTGAATAGCTCATACAGGGCTTTGTATGCAGCTCTTGAGTGTAGCATCCAATAGATAGGGTTCAGCAGGGCATAAGGCAGAAGCTCGTAGTACTTCCTTCTAAAAACCGCAAGCATGTTTAGGTATATGCCTAAAAAGTTTCCAAAGAGGAGGTTAAATAGGGATATATACAAAACCGCCGGTGGGAAAAACACATCTAAGGCTTTTGTTTGAGTAATAAGCCAGAATATGAACATTGCCCACATTATGGGATTTACCAAGAAGGCAAATGGCGTTCCGCCTATAAGGAGGTGGAAGGCTATAAAACCTTTCAAGCCCACGTTTTTATACAACTTTCTCGAGTTTCTTGCATGGACAAGCCAAGTTTGCATGTATCCCTTTATCCATCTTGATCGCTGTCTTATCCAGTTTCCCACCTTTGCGTTAGCCTCTTCGTAGGTGGTGGAGTTTATCACGCCCACTTTGTAGCCTTTGCCGAAAGCCCTAACGCCCAAGTCTGCATCCTCCGTGGTATTGAAGGGGTCCCAAGCTCCTACTTCTCTGAGCTTTTCCACATCAAAGTGATTGCTGGTTCCACCCAGTGGTATAGGAAGGTTTAAGTTGTATAACCCGGGTAGGAGGTAGTCAAACCAGTAGGAATACTCAAGGGTGAACATCTTTGTAAGGAAGTTTTCATCTTTGTTAAAGTAGTTGAGGGCTGCCTGAAAGCATATGTATTCACCACCACCTTTTTGGAAGGCTATTACCGACTTTTTTAGCTGGTCTGGTTCTGGTATATCCTCCGCATCGTAAATGGTTAGATATTTGCCTCTGGCAAAGAATAGTCCATAATTGCAAGCTTTAGGTTTAGTTTTTGGTAGGCTGGGAGGCACTATTACAAATCTCCAGTTGGCTGGTGGCTTGTGAGCTTTTGCCGCCTCGTAGGTTTCCTTGTCATCCTCTTCCAAAAGTAGGATGATATCAAGCTTGTTTTGGGGATAATCTACTTTCTTTAAACTGTTTATTAGTATTCCTATCACCTCCGGCTCTTTATAAACGGGTACAAGCACCGTATAAACGGGAAGGTCATTTTCGTCTAAAGCCTTTACCTCCTCATCTGTTATAAACTGTTGCATTTCTGCCTTGGCACCCACAAGGCTCAGGATCAGTTTAAAAAGTATCGACGCCACATAAAAAACCTGAACTACAAAGATCAAAAATACAAAGTAAGACACAGCATCATAATAGATCCACACAAGGGACAGATACAGTAGGATTCCCATAACAAGAACCTGACCTCTTGAAAACACAATGGATGCAGAATACTCGGGACTTGTGTAAAAGAGCCCATGCACCGCTCTATCTATAAACTTCTCCTTAAAATAGCTTTCAAGAAGCTTTATAAGGTCAAGGTCTGTTATAACTATGAACTTATATTTCATGTTGGGAAAATGCTTTTCTAAAAATTGATAAAGCCTTTTACTCCCCGGGTCAGATGTTAATATAACTATCTCCTCTTTATTTTGTTTTGCCGGGATTACTTCAAACTTTGCCAGTTCTTGCGGGTCAAACCTTGTTAAAAGCTTTGGGTCTATTAGTTTTTTTAAGGTTTCTATATCCTGTATAAACTCAAACCCAAAGTGTTCAGCAATAGTTTTGAAAAGATCAACCCGCCTTATATAGCCCAAACTGGTAAGGATCCAACCTAATCTTCCGCCATATCTTTTTTGATACTCAAGGGCTTCCTCCAACTGCTCTTGAGTTATGAGCCCTTTGCTAAGGAGAAGCTCTCCTATTCTTACCTTATTCAGAAGCTCCACCATAAAGAAAGATTAAATCCTTTGCCTGCTCCCGTGTTTCTTCCAAAAAACACCTGCTGGTATGTGGCAACTAAAGAGATATTTCCCAGCATTATCCTTGGTCCTACATACACCTGTGCCAGTTTGTAATCGGGTTCCAACAGGACATTGTTTCCTATTTGTTTCTTTTTTCCATCTCCTAAGCCTATCTGAAGGTCTAAAGTTGTCAAAAATTGTATATTTTTGGTTAAGTTTATGCCAGCTGTTGCGTAGGACCTTATCTGAGAAGACGGATAGCCAAAGTAATAGCGATATCCTACACCAGAGTCAAAAAAGCCAAACTTTCCAGACCTACCATACAAAAGTCCTCCCTCCACACCAAACCTTCCGTAGCCAAGCCTTGGATTGTCCTTTATGGAGTATCCCGTTGGCAATATTGCATTTCCATAGAAGGAAAAGGAGTAATCTTTACCTTTTTTTATCTGTCTTATTAATCCAATTTCAAAGTCTCCAAAGCTTGAATTACTGTTTGTACCACACTTTAACTCATCATAGGGTAGTTTAAGGGTAATAGTAGTCTTTTTTGTAAGTCCATACTCTCCGTATAGCTGAACTTCTCTCTTTTCAAAGGTGCAACCTATTGGCAATTTGTTTCCCTTTTTGTCATAAAAGTCATTAGCCCTATAGTAGTTAAAGGATGGAGATAGGAAAAACTGACCCTCCTCCTTTACCCATGCAGAAGCAAAAGACAACGCAGGCAAAAGAAGAAATACATAATATCTCATGTTGTGGACCTCCTTGTAAGTTTTCTATAGACATAGGATAAGAAGAGAGTTATGGGGATGCTTGCCAGAAGCACAATCCAAATTTTGTATTTGTTCCAGTAATACCTAAAGCCCTTTTGAAATTTATACTCAACCCTGAGTTTTTTGCCTACTTCGTAGGAAGCAATGAAATCTTTGCTTGCTACTGCAGTGTTTCCTGATAATTCCAGCATCTCCCTCAGACTGTAAAGAAATAAAGGTTCTATACCGGAGTATTGCTTATAGTAAGAAAACACCAAAGCTGGCTTGCCTTCAAATTTGTTCAAAGTTATTACAGAGAAAGATTCAGAAGGCACAGACGAAAATATAATTTTCTGTGTTAAAGGATTTACGATTTCAAAATCTCCTTTGCTTAGGTCTATTATGTTCCCTTTTGTGTCTATGGGAGAGACAAAGGATATTACAAAATCGTACTTAGACGGGTCATTTGGGTTTATATCTACAGACTTTATGTTTTTGTTATACAAACTTAGCTCTGATAAAAACTTTAAAATATAGGGATAAAAGTTCTGATCTTTTACCACAAGCGCCACATAACCGTGCAGGGACCTCAGAAAATCCGAAATACTCTTTGGGTTATTTTTAAGGCTGTTCCAATAAAAGTACGAGTCTTCAAAAACGGTAAGCACCGAATGGACAAGGGTCCCGAAACAGCTATCAGAAGAGCCAAAAAGAACCATGTTAACGCTAATGTAATTGGTACCGTATTTTAGCCCTTGTGTGGGGATTTCTATGTCAAAACTTTTTTTCCGCTACCCTCCAGTAGGTATGCGTTTATAAGCTCAGAGTTTAGGTATATTCTTAGCTCCGCGTGGTCCTTTTGGGGTATTGGGGTGTGAGCTATGTGGAGCTTTAAGTAAAGTCTGTCTGGCAAACCACCCATCTTTGATGTATCCAAGGGGATGGTGTAGTTGATGTTACCCGCACCCTCCACACTTACAGTTTTCAACCCCAAGTCTCTTAGAGATAGTTCTGAGGAAGATTCTTTGATTTGCCTTTGGGCAGACTTTATATCCTGCGGACTAACAAAGAGGTAAGGGACAAACACACCCTCCTCGAAGGCAACAACGCTTTGAAGTGGAATGTAAAGGGTGTTATTTTTTAGTTCCAAGTAGTTGCCTGAAGATAACTTTATAGATTTACAGGAAGGCTCCTGCGCCCATTGAAATTTGCAAGGAATAGGGCTTTGCTTACAAAATTGATAGGCAAAGGGAATAACTCTTGGATTGTTTGTACAGTATATGTTGTCGTAGTCTAACAGAAACTCTCTTATGTTTTTGTAGCTTGTGTATCTAAATTCAACTTGACTATCCTTTTTGATTATCAAGTATATCCTATCTGAGAATGTGTCTTCACAGATGTTATTGGAAATTCTAAGGTTCCCCAAAAGACTTACCTTCATAAAATCTTCTGTTCTTCTTCCTATAAATGGGTATATCTACCTCTGGTGGAAGTTCGTTCGCTTTGTATGTTTTATAGGGAATATCGTCTATAAGAAAGGTTATCGTGCTATCTTCTCTTAAATATGGTGCAGTAAGTATTTTTAGTCTAACTGTTCCAGACTCAAGCTGTGGAAGTGTGGGTATATAAAAATCCTGCTTTGGACCCACCCCCTTTAGTAAAAGGTTCTGTGAAAGAAGGTTTAACTCTTGAAAGGTAAAGATCCTTTTCTGTATAGGGCTTGCCACAGAAAAAGAAAAGCACACTAATATGACAAACAATCCAAATACCCTTTTGAGCATGTATATAAACCTACTTCTATGCTCTCTATCTACATTTCTGAGTTTGTTTGTAAGCCTCATCTACTTGTTTCCCTTTCTTATTGTGTTATTATACTATACCTCAGGTGAAAAATTCAAGAAAGCAAAAGTTTCTTGAGAAAAAGCCCCTGGTAGGGAGGAATTTGTAATATCTAAAACACCACCAAGGATGTCCAAACATGAGTAGTCTTATACCTTGGAATTGATCCAGCAAAGATGAAGGATCGCCAAAGGTCTCAGACCTACAACTCCGTGGCTTTTAGTTAGGGTGAGAAGGTATAACTCTGCTTACCTACCCTACCTTTATGCCTATGCTTTAGGCTACAGCTCCTTTAGGAAAAGTTAGATGTGGAACTAATTTCTCACCCGACGTAGAACGGAAAAGAAGTTATAATTTTATCCCATGGCAAAGGTGAAGGGTTTGAAGTGCAGAGAGTGTGGAAAGGAGTATCCTGCTGAACCTATCCATGTGTGTGAGTTTTGCTTTGGACCCTTGGAGGTGGTTTATGATTACGAGGAGATAAAGAAGAACATCTCTAGGGAGAAGATAGAAAAGGGACCAAAGAGCCTTTGGAGATACATAGACCTTTTGCCCGTGGAGGAGCCAAAGGTAGGGCTTACCGCCGGATACACACCTTTGAAGAAGGCTGAAAATTTAGGTAAAGCCCTCGGTCTTAAAAACCTCTACATAAAGGA
>Ga0079998_118380_pt1 | contig 14392 bp, 14 predicted proteins | sample PerSpoBPS_BMetaG_FD_69201 | JGI IMG/M metagenome (GOLD analysis project Ga0079998, IMG submission 69201) | Thermal spring microbial communities from Yellowstone National Park, Wyoming, USA - Perpetual Spouter B (PS_B) MetaG (SPADES assembly)... | ecosystem: Environmental > Aquatic > Thermal... | reverse complement strand
AGCTGGAGGGGAGCTGGAAAGACCACAGGTCAAGCCACTCCCTCCATTCGCTGTGTTCACGGACAGGGTCGTTTCCGCCGGCGCTGGCGAGGTGGTACGTGGAACGCTACTCGGTCAGGGGAAGCAGGGTATTGGACCCGTTCTCGGGGAAGGGGACGGCGCCGCTGGAGGCCTGCCTCGGAGGCCGGGTGGGAATAGGGAACGACCTCGCACCGGAGGCCTACGTCCTCACGAGGGCCAAGGTCAGGCCTGTGGGGTTCGAGGAGGTGAGGTCATGGGTCGAGAGGAACAGGAGCTTCATCGAGGGCTACAGGTCTTCCGACGCGCCGGAGGAGGTGGAGGTCTTCTACAGCAAACGGACCCTCAGGCAGATACTCGCGGTCAGGGAGCTCCTAGAAAGGCCCGAGACGGACGTGGAGTGGTTCGTGAAGGCGGTGATGCTGGGGATCCTCCACGGCTCTTCCAGTGACTCCCTCTCGGTCAAGTGCTCACACTCGTTCTCGATGTCTCCCGGATACGTCAAGCGCTCGGTCAAGGAACTGGGCCTGAAGAAGCCCGAACGGAACGTGCCCGACTGCATCCTCACGAGGGCGAGGAGGGTCCTTCAGGACGGGCTGCCTGAAGTCAAGGGAGCGGCCTTCAACACCGACGCGAGGAGGTTGCCGCTGGGAGACGGTTCAGTCGACCTGATCGTCACGTCGCCTCCCTACTTCAGCATGCAGACCTACGCGTGGGACAACTGGCTGAGGCTCTGGTTCCTCGGACACGACTACAGGGAGGTCGCGAAGAGGCTCTTCCACACCAGCTCGGTCCCCAGGTTCCTCGGCTTCATGGAGGAGGCGCTCGGGGAGATGCACAGGGTCCTGAAGAGCGGAGGGTACTGCGTCCTCGTCCTCGGGATAGTGAGGCTGAAGGGAGTCCTCGTCGACATGGCCCAGCTGCTCCTCCCAGTCGCGGAGAAGGTGGGGTTCGAGCCGGTCAGGATAGTCTACGACGAGATACCGAAGGAGAGGAAGTACCTGATGTACCTCGAGAGGACGCAGGGCGTGAAGCGGGAGGTCGTGCTGGAGCTGAGGAAGGGGTGAGGGGTTGCTAATAGAGACGCACGGAGAGGTCTGCAGGCTCGGTTACCTCAGGCCCATCACGGCCATAGCCGCGGCGATGGGAGGGGAGACCACGCTCGAGTACATAGCGGCCATGCTCCACAGCCTCGTCCAGAACGCGCAGGCGGCCGAACGAGGTGAGGAGAGGGTAACAGGCTACGTCAGGAACCCTGTGACGGCGAGGAACTACGTGACGCTGGCGAGGGACCTTGGTTTCGTCGGCAGCGAGAGGACCGGAGGGCTCGGGACCTGGGGCAGGATATACATGGCGATGAGGTCGTCGGCGAAGTTCGCGGCCTACGTGAGGGGAGACGTGAAGCTGAGCCACAGGGAGCTGGTCTCGCTGAACCAGGTCGAGAAGTTCCTGATGCTCTTCGTGATCCTCCAGCAGGACCACCTCATGACGAAGAGGCTGATCGAGTTCGCGATGGAGAGGGGGGAGTTCACGCGGAACGAGGCGATGATCTTCCTGATGGAGGAAGTCTACCCGGAGGTGCTGAGGACGATGATCAGCTCCGCCGGCAAGAGGAAGAGGGCCGAACTACTCCAGAAGCTGGAGGAAGCTCAGAAGTTCAAGGAGATGAGGGAGAGCTACGGGAGGAAGTCCGAGTGGATCAGGTCCCCCCTCTACGCCAAGTACAGGCACGTGGCCCCGCCGAGGCTAGAGTGGCTCGTCGACCTCGACCTGCTCACCAAGGTCAGGAGAGGGAGGTATGCGCTCTCCGAATTCGCAAAGGCCAACGCCCCTACCATCCGTAAGACCCTGGGCTTCCCGCCTTCGTCCTTACCGGACCAGCTCTTCGCCAACGTGGCACCTGCGTACCTGAAGTACGTGAAGGCGCCTCAGAGGAGCGCGGCGCTGCAGGCGCTTCTCACCGCCTACCGTCAGCTCTCGAGGGAGGGGAAGGAGCCCGTCAACGTCAGGACGCTGGAGATCGCTACCTCTTTCCTGCTCCTCGAAAACAACCTGCTGATGACGCCGAAGGAGGCCCACGAATTCCTGAACGGCCTATCGCTGATCTACTCCGACAAGATATTCGTGACGCCGATGGAGGACGGGCTCTACGTCACAGGGATGGCGCTTAAGGAGACGGATCTAGCACTTTGAGTGCTCCCTGGCCGAGAGGTGTTTGACGAGCTCCCCAACCGCCCTTGCCCTGTGGGAGTACCTGTTCTTCTCCTCGACGTCCATCTCGGCGAAGGTCCTCTCAGATCCCAGAGGGACGAAGACGGGGTCGAAGCCGAAGCCCCCTGCCCCCCTCGGCTCGGTCGCGATGAAGCCCCTGACCTCGCCGACGAAGACGTTCACACTTCCCTCCCGATCGACGTATGCGACGGCTGACCTGAAGACCGCTGCCCTCCGCTCCACTCCCTCCATCAACTTGAGGAGACCCCTGACGCCGATGGTCCTGTAGGCATAGGAAGAATAAGGCCCGGGGAAACCGTTCAGCGCCTCGACGAAGAGTCCTGCGTCCTCCACGAAGAGCTCCCCTCCGAAGGATCTGTAGGCGTCGAGGGCTGAGATCCTAGCGATCTCTGCAAGGTCGTCCGACTGGACTTCCAGGACCTTCGCGTTGATCCTCTCGACCGCGATTCCGTGCTTTGCGAGGAGGGCCGAGGCCTCGCGCCACTTGCCGTCGTTGGTGGTGACAAAGCGCAGGACCAAACCCGACCTCAGCCGCCGTAGTACCAGCCGGTGTCCCACATGACGAGGTACCTCGGCACCTGCCTGACGACCGCACCGTCCACGACCCTCCCTACGTAGATGACGTGGTCACCCTGATCGACCTTCTCGACGACCTGGCACTCGAACCAAGCCGGGCACTCCTCCAGTATCGGCAGTCCTAGCGTCCTCGAGAGGGTGAAGGGATGGCCGTTGAGCGAGTTGCCCTCGACCTTGACGGGTTTGAAGAAGTCTGCGGCCAGCGACTTCTGGTCACCGGCGAGGACGTTGACGGCGAAGGCCCTGGAGCTCTCGACAGCCCTCTGGAGGCTGCTGTCCCTCTTCAGAGCAACGACGACAAGAGGCGGGTTGAAGCTGGTCTGCGTCAGGAAGTTGACAGCGGCAGCGGCCAGCTCTCCGCCCGACTTGCTGGTGACCACGTAGAGACCGTAAGTTATGGTCCTGAGGGCCTTCCTGAACTCCTCCGACATCGCCCAGAGGGGTCACAGCAGGGTCTTCAACCTTAGCCGATAACGCGGCTCAGTCCTCCACACGCTCCACGTACCTCCCCCTCGCCCTGATCTCCTCCACCCTCTCGAGGACCTCCTTCGTCCTGACTGACCCTGCGACCTCCTCGTACCCTGACCTGAAGGCCTCCATGAAGACGTCAGCGAGGTCGGGGAACCCTGAGCGGAGGCTCCTGTCCAAGAGGTGGTAGTCCGTCGCGTGCTCCTCTACGTCCTGGGAATGGCCCGAGAGGCCGAAGTCGATCAGGTATGGCCTTCCAGACTGGACGATCACGTTCGAGGGAACGAGGTCTCCGTGGTAGAGGTCTGCGGAGTGGAGGCGAGCCACGCAGTTGCCGAGGGCTCTCGCCACAGCCCTCACCCTTTCGTCGGCCCTCCTGAGGAGAGACCTGAGGTCCTCGCCGACCACGTACTGCATGTAGATCGTCGATGTTGAGAGCTCGAGGTGGACGACAGCGGGGCAGGGGACGCCGGACCTCTTCGCCCTGTGCATGACCCTCGCCTCCTTCTCGGTCCTCTCGGTCCTGACCTGGAGGTCGACCTCAGGCCTCCGATAGGGCTTGGGGACCCTCGTCTTCGCCACCAGCAGGACCCCTCCCCACCTCACGAGCCTGACGACGGCCTCAGCGCCGATCTGGAGGACTTTCAGCTCTTCGAACGGCCCCTCATCCACGGAACCTCCACCTCGTCGATCCTGAACCTGGGCCTCACCCTGCTCTCCTCTATCGGAACGGTCATCCCGTGCTCTAACATCAGCAGACCGGTCCACGCTATCATCGCACCGTTGTCGCCGAGGAGCTCGTCCGGGATCTGTTTGAAGGAAGCGCCGTGGAGCTTGACCATCTCGGAGACCATCTGGCTCAGCCTCCTGCTCCTCGCGAGACCTCCGACCACGAGCACCTCCCTCTTCCCGGTAAGCGCCACCGCCCTCTCGAGGACCTCGACCAGCATCGAGTAGACCGCTTCTGTCAGCGAGAGGCAGAGGTCTTCGATCCTGTACTGTCCCGACCTCGCCAGCGCAAGGGCCCTCGTCAGGAGGCCGCTGAAGGAGACGTCCATGCCCTTCACCCTCATTGGCAGCGGAACGTACCTCTCACCGCGCGATGCGAGCTGCTCGGGTGCCGGCATCGGGCCGATGCCCACCTTGATCCCGAAGGCGTCGAGGCAGTTGCCAGCGGCGATGTCGAGCGTCTCCCCCAATATCCTGTACCTCCCAGCGCTGTGGGTGGTGACCAGCGTGTTCCCTCCGGCGACGTAAAGCACTATCGGGTCCTCGAAGCCGGTGGAGAGCCTTCCGATCTCGATGTGCGCTACGCCGTGGTTGACCGCGACGAGCGGTCTGCCGAGCCTGTAAGCCAGGGCCCTTGCCACAGTCGCACCTGTCCTCAAACACGGACCTAACCCGGGGCCGGCGGTGAAGGCTATCACGTCGACCTCCTTCAACCTCAACCCTGCAACCTCAAGGGCTCTGCCGAGGACCGAGTGGGCGACGTTGGCGTGGTGCTGTGCCGCTTCCCTCGGATGTATCCCCGAGTCGCGGGGCCTGTAGACCGATGACTCGTTGGCGAGTATCCTGCCCGAGGACGTGACTATCCCGACCCCGAAGGTGTGGGCCGAAGACTCGATCCCGAGGCATACGAGCTCTCCTTCCAATCCAGACTACCGATCTTCGGGCGGATCTTAAGCGCACATCGAGATCAGAGAGGGAAGCGATGTCAGCTCGGATCACGGTAAGTCCTTTCGAGAGACGGCGTGAGGATGTACGACCTAGGCGTCCAGCCCTACATCATATTCTCATTGGTCTGGTTGGTCTGGCAGGTTAACTGATAGCGTCGTCAGCCCCTGGGTGGACAGCATCTTCCTCGGTCGCCCGTTAAGCCTCGCAGTATAAGATCTTCCCTAGGAGATGGAGCCCATAGACGCGATGAACTGGTTAGTATCAGGGGGTGAAAAAGGGGGTGGGTTAGTAGATGGCTGTAGTGTTGTCAGTACGGCCGGGTGTCTGGGGCCTTGGAAGGCGCCGGTTCTTTACCGTGTCCCCCTGCTTTCGCAGGCCCCAACCCGTGTGGGTGGGGTTCAAAAAGGCGAACCCTCTCTTTTTGAGAGGGCCGGACACCCCCAAGGCTTCCCCCACCCGACCGCTCTCTTCCATCACTTGGAGTTCTCTTGAACATTTCCAGATCCTTTCCGCAAGCTTTGTGGTCTTCCACATAACCTTTCGTTTCTGCCTTCTTGGATTAAGATAGTAGAGTCTTATAGCCAATTGTGTCAGCGCAAAGAGTAGCTTACCGTCATGTATGTACACCTTCTTTTTCGGCTTCGACCCATCCTCTGACTCACCCTCTGCTCCTTCCTTTTCTTTCTTCTTCGGTCTCGCTTTCTTTGGTGTCGGTGAGTACCTAATCCCTGCCTTCTCTAGAACGTCCGATTTCTTCGGAATGTGATAGACCTCTAAGACGATTTCGCAACATAGCGCTTGGGTTATGACGTCATCGTCCGGTATCTTGATCTTCTCAAACACTCGTCTGATGCCGGGAAATCGTCTTTCAACTGTATCGACGAACTCCTTTGCCTTCTTAATCACTCTGTCCTCATGTAGAGCTACCGGAGTTTCGTCACTCTCTAAATCTTCAACCATCTGCTGGACCTTGTAGTAGACGCTGTATACTCGCCTCCACTTATTCATAGTCCTCCAACACTCAAGAAATCTCCAGTCAAGACGTCGATGGAACTTCGGCCATGTGAATGCCAGCGCTACTGCATCTATGAAGTCGTTCTTCCGCGGTATTTTGATGCCGTTATTGCCGTCCTGCTTTTTCTTGTTATACCTCCTTTCCAGCATCGCTTTGAATCCTGCAAGCGCCGAAGGTCTCCTTAGAATGTAGACCTCTATTCCGTGTTCCAGCAACGATAGAAGTATTGGCACCCGGCTCGGGAAAAGCGCATCGACAAGCACTCTGCGGACGTTGTTTGTCACCAAGAAGTTCTTTAGCTCTTCTTTCTTCACGGCGGCTATTACTGGGTTCTCTCCTGGGATGAAGACTACTGGATCTCGCTTTCTGTGGAAGTCAACGCTTGCACCGTCAAACGTTGTCAGACCGCGTTCTCTCAGCTGTCTGTAGAAGTCTAATGCCTCGTTCTTCAGCGCTTCCTCCTTAACCTTCTGCTCAAGTGCTTTTTCGCCGGCCTTCTCCGCTCCAGTCTTCTTTTTCTCCCCTTGTGCTTTCTTCTCCCTTGGCCCTTCCTTGATCTTCTTCGTCCTCTTCCTCTCGGTCTTCACCTCCTTTTCCCTCCTCCCCTTCCGGACAGAGGGTTGGGACATACCTTTCACCTCCTAAACTTCCTCCCTCGGCCTCCACCGGACCCCGCGAGACCTTTCGGTCCCGCGAGGCTGGGCCAGGAGGGTCATCGGGAAAGGTCCCAGCGCGCCCACCCTGCCCGGGACCAACCCCCAGACGGAGCCAACCGGCCCCGCCCGGAAATTGTAACCCCAGACATGGAGATTCTGGAAGATAGTGAGGATAATCTATCCGGAGTATGAGAAGGGTAAGGAAGAGCTGTTGAAGATGGTAAGGGAAGAGCTGACGAAGAAAAAAGAAAAAAGGCGAGTTGCTTCTACGGTCTGCGGATGGCGGTCCTGAAGGTCGAGGACCTTAAGGCTGGGTACGGAGGGTCGGAGGTGCTTCACGGCGTCTCGATCGAGGTTAGGGAGGACGAGGTCGTCTCGATAATCGGTCCGAACGGTGCGGGGAAGACCACGCTCCTGCTCACGATCGCCGGACTCGTCCGGCCCGTTTCAGGGAGGATCACGTACATGCGCGAGGAGGTCACATCGCTTCCGGTCCACGAGAGGGTCAGGAGGGGACTGGTCCTCTGCCCAGAGAGGAGGAGGCTCTTCCCCGAGATGACGGTCGGGGAGAACGTCATGGTCGGCGCCTACCTCAGGAACGACAAGGACGGCATCAGGAAGGACCTCGAGAAGGTCTTCGAGATCTTCCCGTTCGTCAGGGAGAGGTGGCGGCAGATGGCTGGAACCCTCAGCGGCGGCGAGCAGCAAATGGTGGCCATAGCGAGGGCCCTGATGTCGAGGCCGCGCCTGCTCATGCTCGACGAGCCGAGCGTTGGGCTGGCGCCTGTCATGAAGGTCACCGTCTTCGAGAAGGTGAAGGAGATCAGGGAGAGGGAGGGGATACCGGTTCTGGTGGTGGAGCAGGACGCCTACCTGGCCATGTCGGTCTCCGACAGGACCTACGTCATCGAGAGCGGATCGGTCGTGATGGAGGGGAGGTCGGCGGAGCTGATGGCGAACGACGACGTCAAGTCCCGCTACCTCGGGGTCTGAGGTCCCGGAGCTTCTCCTCCAGTCCTTCAGCAAGAAGGCTAGCCCTCTCCAGCAGCGCCTCGAGGTCGACGCCCACCAGGACCCTGTCGCGGACGACGAACCGGCCGTTGACGATCAGGTGCTCTACGGTGGAGCCCACGTCGCCGTATGCGAGGGCTTGAAGGGGATCGCCGAGCGGGAGGAGGCTGGGGGAGCTCCGCAGGTCGAAGACCGCGATGTCCGCTGGTCCTCCAACCGCTATCCTGCCGACGCCTCCCACACCTATCACCTCGGAGGCCCGTGTTGTGGCGAGGGATATCACGTCGTGGGCGCTGAGGAGCGAGGGGTCCGAAGTGACGTCCTTCAACAGCATAGCCAAGAAGGACGCCGCCCTCAGCGGGCTGAAGGACCTCGAGGAGGGAGCGCCGTCGGTTCCCACGCAGATCCTCGCACCGGCCCTCAGGAGGTCGGGGAACCTAGAGCTGCGCGACAGGCCCTTCCCCTTCAGGGCTCCAGAGAGAGGACATGCCACAACGCCCGCCCTGCTCCTGAGGACCCTTCCGACGTCATCGCCGTCCAAGTAGACCGCGTGTACGAGCACGGTGTTCTCGTCCAGGACACCGAGCGAATCGAGGTAGCCGATCGGCGTCAGCCCTGTCCTCGACCTGACGTGCTCGACCTCGGAGGTCGTTGAGGCCGCATGGATGTAGAACTTCCAGCCCCTCTCGTCCGCGACGCCCTTCGCCTCCCTGATCAGCTCCTGAGAACACGTAGCCGCCGATATCGGAGCCAGCCCGCAGTAGACCCTCCCGCCCAGTTCGCCGGCGGCCCTCTCCAGCTCGTCCGCGACCCTCCTCACGTCATCGACCGCCGTCCTGTGGAACTCCGATAGATCCCAGAGCCAAGGACAGAGGACGGCCCTGAGCCCGATGCGCCCGAGGGCCTCTAGGTGGGACCGGAGGTGGACGTAACCGGCCTCGACGTAGAGCGATACTCCCTGAAGCGCCATCGTGGCCAGCTGCAGCTCAACGGAGACCCTCTCGGCCTCCTCGTCGAGCGACGCGTGGTAGGGCATCGCGTACCTCCTCATCCACTCCTCGGACGTGACCGTGTCCGGGAAGAGGAAGGCCGCAAGCCTCTCCCTCGTGTGGACGTGGGCGTCGATCAATCCAGGCATGACAAGCCTCCACCTTCCACCCACCACCAGCTCGGGCCTGTGAGCGTCGATCGCCTCCTCAGCCCGTCCCACTGAGACGACCTCTCCGTCCTCCAACACCACGCCTCCGTTCCTGACCAAAGGCATGCGCGGGTCCATCGTCAGCACGTAATCGCCGGTGACGCAGATCGACCCCATCCCCGGCTCGAAGGGTGGTCCTGCTGAAAACTATGTCCGCTAAATCCAAATATACCCACCACCAGCACAGTGGAATTGCTATGCCGAACAACTCCAACAACCGGAAGGTCCTGCTCGATGAGGACGGGATACCGAAGGAGTGGTACAACATCCTTCCTGACCTCCCAGCTCCCCTTCCTCCACCGATCAACCCGGCGACGAGGGAGCCGGTGAAGCCGCAGGAGCTCGAGAGGGTCTTCGCTAAAGAGCTGATCAGGCAGGAGATGAGCCAGGAGAGGTGGATACCGATCCCCGAAGAGGTGAGGGAGGTCTACAGGTTGTGGAGGCCTACGCCGCTCTACAGGGCCAGGAGGCTCGAGCAGTACCTGAAGACCCCTGCGAGGATCTACTACAAGTTCGAGGGCGTGAGTCCTCCGGGATCCCACAAGCCCAACACCGCCGTCGCCCAGGCCTACTACAACATGAAGGAGGGGATCGAGAGGCTCACCACGGAGACCGGTGCAGGTCAGTGGGGCTCTTCGCTGGCCTTCGCGACGATGCTCTTCGGTCTGAAGTGCACGGTCTACATGGTCAGGGCCTCCTACAACCAGAAGCCCTACAGGGCCATACTGATGAGGGCGTGGGGAGCCGAGATCTACCCGAGCCCTAGCAACAAAACCAACTTCGGCAGGTCGCTCTACGAGAAGGACCCAAACCATCCTGGCAGCCTCGGGATAGCCATCAGCGAGGCGCTTGAGGACGCAGTCACACACGACAACACGAGGTATTCGCTCGGATCGGTCCTGAACCACGTCCTGATGCACCAGACGGTCCAGGGCCTAGAGGCGAAGAGGCAGATGGAGATGATCGACGAGTACCCTGATATTGTGGCTGGCTGCGTCGGAGGAGGAAGCTCCTTCTCAGGACTCTTCTGGCCGTTCTACTACGACGTCTACGTATCGAAGAAGGCACCGAAGAAGACGAAGTTCGTCGCTACGGAGCCCACGGCCTGCCCCACGATGACAAAGGGGATCTACACCTACGACTTCGGTGACACGGCGAAGATGACGCCGCTCCTGCCGATGTACACGCTCGGTTCCGACTTCATACCGGCCCCGATCCACGCCGGAGGTCTGAGGTACCACGGAGACGCACCGACGCTCTGCCTGCTGCTGAAGAAGGGCTACATCGAGCCCCACGCCTACAACCAGGTCGAGGTCTTCGAGGCCGCTTCGATCTTCGCAAGGACCGAGGGGATCGTGCCGGCACCCGAACCGTCCCACACGATCAAGTACGTGATAGACGAGGCGCTGAGGTGCAAGAGGACAGGAGAGGAGAAGGTGATACTCTTCAACCTCTGCGGCCACGGGTACTTCGACCTCCAGGCCTACTTGGACTACTTCGAGGGGAGGCTCCAGCCCTTCGAGTACCCGGAGGAGGAGATCAGGAAGTCCTTGGAGAGGCTGAAGAGCGAGCTGCCCTGGATCGACCAGCTGCCTTACCTGAAGAACCTCTGAGACCGAACGGCTAAGCCCTTTTCAACGCTTTTTTCCCGAAGTAGTTTGGATGGCTGTCCTGCATCTGCGGCATCGGTACTCATTCTAAGAAGCGATCTGGTGGCTGTGAGTTGCTCACACTGCAAGCAGTTAAATCCCGTGTAATCTGACATTTCTGTGGGTTGGCTGCTAAGGACAGGCTGAAGTCCAGAATCCTGAGGATGTTGAAGGAGGACGAGGAGTTCAGGTACGCGGTGGCAGGTCTAATTGGACTCGAGGAGATTTTGAAGAGATTGGACCGACACGAGGACGAGGTCAGGAGGATCTGGCAGGAGATCGAGAAACTGAGGGAGGACATGGTCAAGCTGAGGGAGGACATGATGAAGATGTTCGAGAAACACGAGGATAGGTTCGCGAGGATCGAGCAAGAACTCGTGAGGCTACGCGAGGACATGATGAGAGGGTTCGAGCTCATGGACAAACGCATCACACGGCTGGAGAATCTCATCTCAGCACTCGGTGCTAGATGGGGCATCATGTCCGAAGACGCCTTCAGGGAGGGATTGAGAGGAATCCTCGAGAAGGAGTTCGGTGTGAAGGTCGAGAGATGGGTCACAAGAGATGAGGAGGGGTTAGTTTACGGTTTCAGCGGCGTTATAGAGGTTGACATAGCAATCAAGGATGGAAAGACTATGCTGATCGAGATATCTTCTAGTGTCGACAAGTCGAAGGTAGCAGCTTTCTTGAGGAAGGCACAGCTGTACGAGAGGAAGACTGGGATCAAGCCTGACAGGCTGGTCATGGTGACCCCATATGCTGAGGAAGCTGCGATAAAAGCTGCGAGAGAGATGGGCGTTGAGATTTACACTACGGCTTAAGGTATCTGTCCACGGATCACCGGACATTAAGCAACGTCCACAGCAATTCTGCGATCCTTGAGAATTTGTGGTTCAGAAGACGAACGACTCGGGATCCGCCCTCCTCCCCCTCACACCGAGCCAGGATACGGGAAGCCTCTCTCCAGTGTAGAGCACGGTCTCCTCCTCTCCTAGCAGGAGCGATGTGACCGCTCTCCCGATAGCGTCGGCCTTCATCACGCCGGAACCGCTACCCCCTGTCGCGACGACGAGGTTCATCACCCTGAAGACTATGGGGTTCTCGTCTATCGTGTTGATCGAGTAGCACCCGGCCCACATGCTGCTGGGCCTGACGTCCCTGAAGGCCGGGAACATCTTGCTGACCATCGGATAGATGTCGTCGTAGTAGAAGTGCTCCTCGGGCGTGAAGTCGATTCCCCAGGGCCTTCCGAGGTCGTCGCTGTAACCGAGCCAAAGGGCCCTCTCCCTCACTCGGGGTGCGACGTAGGGTCCCCTCGGGATGAACGTCATCGGCATGGAGCGGTATCCGTTGAAGCCCTCGACCTCGAAGAACTTGGAGAGCTCGCCTTTGGCCTCGACCGAGAAGACCTGCCTCTTCTTAGGCTTGACGTGCGAGTCTATCCCCAGAGGATCGAGGAGATCGTTGACCCAAGCACCTGCTGCTACGACGACGTTCTCTGCGGAGATCTCGCCGCGATCGGTCTCAAGGGCCCCCACCCTCTTCGCCTGCCATGCAAGGGGCTCCCTGGGATGTCCTATGCTGGTCACCGGGCTGAGTCTCAAGCGCTTGACGGTGGTCCCGAACCTGAACTCCACTCCTCTGTCCAGGAGGTCCCTGTGGTAGTATGAGACCAGCTTCTCCACGTCCAGGTAACCGGAGCTCGGCGAGAAGACCGCGGCCTCGACGTCCCTGAGCCCCAGAAGCTGGGCCTCCTCGTCGCCGCCGAACTTCAGCCTCATCCATGGCACCATAGAGCTCAGCTCGTCCGCCTCCAGCAACTTGGCGTTCCCCTTCTTCACGAAGGCCTCGATCGCATGGGAGTTCCGCTCCAACCCCTCCGCGTCCAGCAGTATCAGGTAACCGATCGGGTGCATCCCCAGGTCGACGCCTGACCTCTGAAGGTCCTCGAAGAAGGCGACGGTCGATTCCGAAAGGAGACGGTTGAGGTTCGAGGTGAAGATGCCCTTCCTGTAACCTCCGACGCTCCTGCCCGTGTTACCCTGACCGGGACCGCTGAGCGAATCGATGACCACGACCTTCCCCCCAGCTCGCCTGACGTAGTGATATGCCGATGCGAGTCCGAAGATCCCTGCACCTATCACGGCGAGGTCGTATCGCTCCAACCCGAGATTGCTGTCGGCCCGCTTGGTTTTAACACTTGATTTTGACAGCTACCTTTGCAACGGACGCTGCAACAACGTGAAATCCGCCGATGGCAAATTATGACCGAATAAGGGATCAGAGCTTGAGAGGGATCCCGAGGGAGGCATCGGTCATCGATGAGCTCTCCCTCTGGCTCAAGTCGGTGAGCATAGCCCTGACGGCATCGACGTTCTCCGGCACTACGATCGCCTCCTGGTGGACTCCCATGAAGAACATCACTTCGTTCCCCGAGACGTTGATCGAGTCCCTCCAGACGACAACCTCGTACAAATCGCCCCTCGGTCTCCCCGCTTCCCTGGCCAGCTCAATCAGGTTAGCGGTCGACTTGAAGCCGAGCTTGGACTCGAGCAGAAGTATCCTCCTCGAAGAAGCGAGGGCCTCTATCACCTGATCCTTAGTCACGCTCTCACCTCGTACGCGGCCGATGAAGGAGTGGATGTGGACCTGAGTGTTGGGGACCTTCATGGCCATCGTCACGACGTCGAAACCCTTGATGACGGTCTTCACGTCTTCAGCGTGGTGAGAAGGCACCTCGACCGGGTCCAGGACGATCGCGTTTATCGGACCCTTCGAGACCTCCTCGGGGTCAGCGGCCCTCCTCGCTATCACGACTCTGGCCGAGCTGAGGCCCACGCCTCTGATCAGCGCGTTGATCACCCTGCAGAGGCCTGTAGTGTTACAGGAGACGACCCTCACGTACCTCTTGCCCCTCGCCTCGTCGTAGTTGCACTCGGAGACGAAGGAGACCTCCCCGACTTCGGGCTCCTCGCCTCCCTGGAAGATCGCCGGTTTGCCGAGCTCCCTGTAGAGCGCCAGGTTCTTCGCACCGGTTCCGTCGGGCGTAGCGTCGACGGTCAGGTCTGCGGCCCTGACCGCGTCCGCTGTCAGACCTGCCACCTCGATTCCTTGGGCTGCGAAGGACTGGGCCTCCTTCTCTGAGGGCACGTAGATCCTGTAGCCCCTCGAGGCCGCGAGCCTGGCCTTGTAGTCCGGCTTCGTCTTCCCTATCCCCACCAGCTCCATGTCGCGCTGCCGCGCTATGGCCTCCGCGACCCTCCGGCCTATGACGCCGTAACCGTTGACGAAGACCCTCCTCACGAACCACCGGCCCTCCTGCTGTCTTTTGACCATGTCTCGTAGGAGACGCTCAGCGCCTCGAACATCGGCATCTTCTTGCCGGCCAGGTACATGACGAGGGCCCCTCCTGCTGTGCTGACGTAATCGATCCAGTCTTTTATCCCGAGCTTCTGGAGGGCGGCGTTCAGATGGCCTCCGCTGACGATCGTTATCCCGAATGAGCTGGCAGTAGCCTGGAGTATTTCGTAGGTCCCGAACGAGAAGCGGTCGTCCTCGAAGACGCCAGGGGGGCCGCTGACGAAGACAGTCCCTGCGCTCTTGATCAACCTCACGTACTTCCTCACCGTGGCGTGACCGATGTCCTTGACCTGAGTCGGATCCTCGACGGAGCTTACAGGAAGCTCGACGCGCTCGCCGTTCCTCTCGATCGCCAAGTCCTCCGGCAGCTCGAAACGGTCGTCGTACTTCTGGTAGATCGAGCGGGCCTTTTCGACCATCTGGTCCTCGTTCTGGACGTTGAGCTTCCCCTTGATCTTGCCGACGGCCTTGAGGAAGACGAGCGCGATCAACCCTGTCAGGAGTATCTTGTCGGCCTTCCCTCCCTGTATCA
>Ga0079998_109869_pt1 | contig 14510 bp, 12 predicted proteins | sample PerSpoBPS_BMetaG_FD_69201 | JGI IMG/M metagenome (GOLD analysis project Ga0079998, IMG submission 69201) | Thermal spring microbial communities from Yellowstone National Park, Wyoming, USA - Perpetual Spouter B (PS_B) MetaG (SPADES assembly)... | ecosystem: Environmental > Aquatic > Thermal... | reverse complement strand
GATGTTGTTTTTATCGTCCCTATAAGGGGTTGAAACATCTTCCTATATGAAATTGATTGGTATTAAAACGAACAGTTTTTATCGTCCCTATAAGGGGTTGAAACTATGCCGCATTAATAAATCCTTCAATAGATGGTTCTATGTTTTTATCGTCCCTATAAGGGGTTGAAACAAAATAGTATTTTTGTTTTTTATACACTATTTAATGTTTTTATCGTCCCTATAAGGGGTTGAAACCTCCCCCCAGAAGATAACAAGAGGGGCGATGAATTGTTGTTTTTATCGTCCCTATAAGGGGTTGAAACTTTATATTGGTAGGAACCGTAACGACTTTATATTCAGTTTTTATCGTCCCTATAAGGGGTTGAAACTTTGCCTCCCCTTCCCGGGAGGGGGGGGCCTAAATATTGTTTTTATCGTCCCTATAAGGGGTTGAAACGGTGCATTAATACTTTTAGAAATATATCGTTTATTAGGTTTTTATCGTCCCTATAAGGGGTTGAAACGACAAACAGAAGGCGGTGGAACATTATTTACGCCTTGGGTTTTTATCGTCCCTATAAGGGGTTGAAACCTCTTTTTCCTAATACTGGTGGCGACTATCGCCACCTGTTTTTATCGTCCCTATAAGGGGTTGAAACCATATAAAAGAAAACTGATCGCCTTATTAAAGATTCGTTTTTATCGTCCCTATAAGGGGTTGAAACTAATAATATATGAAAAAGATTCTTATATTGCAATTAATGTTTTTATCGTCCCTATAAGGGGTTGAAACCTTAACAAATAAGAAAATAGCAAATTACGAAAAAGGTTTTTATCGTCCCTATAAGGGGTTGAAACTTTAGATAGTAAAACAACATTTACTTTAAAATATAATCGTTTTTATCGTCCCTATAAGGGGTTGAAACATTTTTTAAACATATCTTTAAATATTTCATCGATAGTTTTTATCGTCCCTATAAGGGGTTGAAACTATGCCGCATTAATAAATCCTTCTATAGATGGTTCTATGTTTTTATCGTCCCTATAAGGGGTTGAAACGAAGGAAATCAGTATTTACTCCCTCTCTTGCTTCTTTGTTTTTATCGTCCCTATAAGGGGTTGAAACTTCGTTAACTTCCCTATGTACCAATCGGTGGGATCAGAAGTTTTTATCGTCCCTATAAGGGGTTGAAACAAATATATCACCTACAAATGAGAAAGAAATAGATCTGTTTTTATCGTCCCTATAAGGGGTTGAAACTTTCATATTCTTCCAAGATTTTCTTAATTTCTTCTAGTTTTTATCGTCCCTATAAGGGGTTGAAACAGTTATGAATTGAAAATAAATAATATACAAAATGAAAGTTTTTATCGTCCCTATAAGGGATTGAATGATTTGTCCAATAAATAATTTTAAGTGATTGAAAAATGAGGTCTTTTGAAGTTGTGGTCTTTATTTTAGGAGAGGGGGACTAAGCGGAAGGCTTATTTGTAGGGTGAGTGGGGAAAACATAGTAAAATAAATAGTTTAAGAATTTCTGAAAAAATGCTTTGTCCAATAAATAGTGTTAAGTGGTTGATAATCAATAACTTATAAAAATTTCAGGAAATTATTGTTTTTTGGGGGACTATTAGGGGGGCGAAGTTTTAAGCCGTAGGCTTATTTTTAGGGCGGGTGGGAAAGTAAAGTAATAATCGTAATTTCAGAATTATTGGACAAGGCAATAAAAAATAAAGATTAAGCTTTAAACTTTCAATATGTCTCAAATTTTTGAAGTAGAATACTTTGAGGGCGATAAGTTAATTTTGAATATGGGACCTCAGCACCCTTCAACACATGGCGTTTTGAGATTAATTCTTACAATTTCAGGAGAAAACATTATTGATTGTAAGCCCGATATTGGATTTTTACATAGAGGAGTTGAAAAATTATGCGAAAGTTTAAATTATGTTCAAATTCCTCCAATACTTGAAAGAAATGATTATTTATCACCAATTAGTAATGCTTTATGCTTTGTTTTAGCACTTGAAAAAGTTGGAAATGTTGAAGTTCCAAGAAGAGCAAAGTACATTAGAACACTACTTGCTGAAATATCAAGGATAACATCACATATGATTGCTATTGGAACTTATGGTCTTGATTTAGGAGGGGCACTTGGAGGAGGAACAAGTGTATTTATGAGAGCATTTAGGATAAGAGAATTCGGACTTGCTTTAATGGAAGAATTTACTGGAACAAGATTTCACTTAAATGCTGTTCAAATTGGTGGTGTCAGATATGATATACCATCTTCCGAATGGATAAATAAAGCTAAAAAGTTTTGTGAATTTTCAGAAAAATTCATATATGATGAATTAATTCCACTTGTAGAAAAAAATCCAACATTTAGAGCAAGAACTATTGGTGTAGGTATTTTACCACCTGAAATTGCTAAACTTTATGGTTGCTCAGGTCCAGTTTTAAGAGGAAGTGGAGTTGCTTATGATGTTAGAAAAGCTGAACCTTATGATGCTTATGGAGAATTAGATTTTAAAGTAATAACTCAAAATGGTTGCGATTGTTATAGTAGATGGATGGTAAGAGGGCTTGAAGTTATAGAAAGTGTTAAAATTATTAGACAAATTATAGATGGTATTCCATCTGGTCCAATAAGCTCAAGACCTCCACTTAAAGCACCTGTCGCTTTTAAACCACCTGAAAATGTTGAAGTTTATGCGAGGGTTGAATCACCAAGAGGTGAAATGGGAGCATTTATTGTTTCAGATAACACTACAAAACCTTATAGACTAAAACTTAGATCACCATCATTTTCAAACCTTTCAGTTCTTCCATATCTTGTTAAAAATGTAAAAATTCCTGATGTAATAGCAATACTTGGAAGTTTAGATCCAGTATTTGGGGATGTTGATAGATAAAATAAGAATTGGAATTATTGGTGTGGGATATTTAGGCTCATTACATGCAAGAGTTTTATCTGAAATCAAAAATGTTGATTTTGTAGGTGTTTATGATATTGACAATGAAAGAAAAATTAAAATAGCGAATGCTTATAAAGTAAAGGCATTTGAAAGTGAAGAAGAGCTAATAGATAATGTTGATGCTGTTATTTGTGCTGTTCCAACAAAACATCATTATAGAGTAGGCATAAAAGTTTTAAATAAAAATAAACATTTATTTATAGAAAAACCAATTAGCGAGACAATTGAGCAAGGGGAAGAATTAGTAAATTTATCAAATGAAAAAAAATTAAAACTTATGGTTGGACATATTGAAAGATTTAATCCCGCTATATTAGCTTCCGAAAAATTTATAAAAGAGCCTTTTTATATTGAAACACTTAGAATAGCACCATTTAATCCAAGAGGAACAGATGTTGATGTGATAAAAGATTTAATGATACATGATTTGGATATTGCTTTAAATTACATAAAAAGTGAGCCTATTTTTGTCCATGCAGTTGGAGCACCTGTTTTAACAGATAAAATTGATATTGCAAGTGCAAGAGTAGAGTTTAAAAATTCAGCTGTAATTAGTCTAACAGTTAGTAGAGTTTCTTTAAAAAAAGTTAGGGAGATTAGAATTTTTCAAAACGATAGATATATTTCAATAAACTTATTATCAAAAGAAAGTTATATGATTGTTAAAGAAGAAGATGCTATTTTACCTTATTTTTTAGATGTTGATGAAAATTTAGAGCCTTTGAAAATTGAAGTTCAAGAGTTCATAAATTCAATTATTGAAAATAGAAAACCAAAAGTTAGTGGAGAAGATGGACTAAAAGCATTAAAAATAGCTCAACTTATAGTTGAAGATATTGAGAGGAGGTTAAAAAATTTAAATGTTTCCATTAAAAGATGAAATAAAATCTTATTCATTTCCAATTGTTAGCTACTTGATTATTCTAATAAATAGTGGTGTTTATATTTATCATTATTTCATCTATCCAAACCCCGAAGAATTCATTTATAAATATGGTTTTATTCCTTCCAATTTTAATTTCCTAAATATAATAACTGCTATGTTCTTGCATGGTGGTTTTTTTCATATATTTTCAAATATGTTATTTTTATTTATTTTTGGGGATAATGTTGAAGATGTTTTGGGACATTTGAGATTTCTTATTTTTTATATTTTTTGGGGAATATGTGCAGCACTTCTTCAAGCATTCTTTTATCCAAATTCAAATGTTCCTATGATTGGAGCAAGTGGTGCAATAAGCGGTGTTCTTGGAGCATATTTTATATTTTTCCCAACATCAAGAATTTTATCATTTGTTTTTATACCATTTTTATATATTGGATTAGCAGAAATTCCTGCCCTTATTTATCTTGGTATATGGTTTTTAAATCAATTTATTCAAGGGACATTTTCAACATTATTAAATATAAGCACAGGAATTGCTTTTTGGGCACATATTGGGGGTTTTGTTGCAGGCTTAATAACTGCATTATTTTATTTGCCATTTAGAAGAAGTTATATAAAAAGAAAAAGATATTACTTTTAAAATATGCGTTGCCCAATAATTTTGAAATATAGATTATTTCTTAATTTTCCCACCCACCCTGAAATTAAGCCTATGGCTTAAAACTTTCGCCTCCTTAAATAAACCCCCAATAAAAACTATAATTTTTTAAAATTTTCATAACTTATTGATTAAAATATTATTCTAATTGAGAAATATGGTAAAATTGGAAGCTGATAAATTTCCTCTTTAATTGGTGGATTTTTGGAATAATCGTAAAAGCTTATAAATAAATTCTTAAAATTGAAAACATTTATAATGCCAAATCCATATTCAACAGATTTAAATTTTCCTTCATAGTAAATATCAATTCTTTTATAATCAGGAAGTGTTAATTTATTTCTTGGACTATAAATTTCATACCAAAATGGAAATTCAAGACCACCATCAGGATAAACACTGCCAACTAAGTATCTTGCTATAATATCAGTATAAGGTGAGCCACTTGCATAAGTTAATTTAATTCCCAAATTACCCTTAAATAAATTTCTTTTTAAAACAACATTTAAAACATGCCTTCTATCATAACTTGTTCTATACCATAATGTTTCACTTTCAAGCTTACTATAAGAAAAGCTTAATGTCCAAGAAAATTCAAAGTTTTTATTTTCAAACCATAAATCCAAACCATAAGATAATGCTTTTGAATTTTTGAGCAATTCTTTATCTATATTGTTAATATCTGTCCTATATGGGTTAAGCTCAACACTATTTAAATAAGGCTTAATAAATGCTGCAATTTCAAAATTTCCAAATTTTGGAATACCTTCAAAACCAAAAATTATATGTGGTGTTCTAATAGGTTTTAAATCTTCAAAAATTGGAACCCAAAAGTAAAATGAAGATATTTGAAGATTATTTGTAGAAAATCCAATAGCATATTGATTATAAAGACCAATAGCACTTTTAATAGCATAAACATCACTTAAAAAGTACTTCATTTGAAATCTTGGCTCAAATGAAAAATCCTCTTTAAAATAATAACCCGTTAATCTATAATAATTAAATCTACTACCGATGTTCATAGTAAATTTATTAAACTCCCTTTTAACATCAATAAAAAATGATGATATTGTTGGGCTTCCTTCTCTATTTATTTTAATGCCAAATATATTGCTTCTATAATATCCGCTAATATAAGCAAAATCAAATCCGAAATTAAAATTCCATAAGTTTTGAATATACTGAAAATCAATTCTGCTTGAAATAATAGAAAATCTATTTTCAACACTAAAAGCACCTGAAAACAATCCAAAATCTATAAAATTTTGCGAGTAAGATAAATAACTATTTAAAAGATAATTATTCCAAAATGTCTTATAATTTAAACCCAATCCTCTATTTCCCCAATTTGAGCTAACTAAATTCAAAAATTCTAAATTATCTTCACTATTTATATAAGAAAGACTTAAATTCGTTATATCAGAAAAATTATATGAAATTTTTCCTGCAATGTCGTAAAATCCATAAGGAATATCAAAATCAAATAATTTGGCAAATTCTTTAATGAATGTCCTTCTAAAACTCATTATAAAAGAACTATATTTACTAAATGGACCTTCAAATAAAAATTTCGTAGTAATTGGACTTATAACTGAAATTGTTTTATATTCATTATAATTTCCTTCCCTTATTTTAGCATCAATTATTGAGCCAGTAGCATTTCCATATTTAGCACTATATCCACCCTTTAAAAATTGAAAGGAACTTAAAATATCTAAATCAAAAATAGATACAAAGCTTCCAAGATGATAAGGATTATATAGGAATATACCATCTAAAATTGTCAAATTTTCAAATGGAGCAGAGCCTCTTACAGAAAATCTACCTGAAAAATCATTTACAAAAATAACACCACTTTGTATTTGAATAACACGCATTAAGTCCTTTTCAAATGGACTTGGAAGTGTTTTATATTTATCTATATTTTGAATAGTATTTATTGAAAAATCTCTTTTAAATGTTTCTTTTTTAGAACTAACGATAATTTCAGATAACTTTATACCAACAGGCTTTAAATAAACTTTAATTTGAATATTCCCTTTTAATTCAATTTCCTTTTCGTATTCTTCATAACCAAGTGCAGAAATTTTTAGTTTATATTTTCCTTCTTTTAATTTTATTTGGAAAAAACCCTTTTCATCACAATAAGTTCCATAAAAATTTTCTATTTCAACCGCACAATAAGGAATACCATCTCTTGTTAATTCATCTACAACAATTCCACTTAAAATTTGAGAAAAAATTAAGTTTAGCATTAATTTTCATTTAATTTAAAATCCCTTATTTCAACCTTATCAAAACCTTTTAAATTAAATTTAAATTGACTCGTGTCTGCTAAAACTAATATAACATAATCTCTTGGAAGGAATTTTTTGGCAGTTTCATTAACTTCATTTAAATTCAATTTTTTAATTTCTTCAATATCTTTTATCCAATAATCATAGGGTAAGTTCCACAATTTCGCATTAAATATAATGTTTGCTACTTGTGAGTAAGTTTGACCTTGTCTTGCTATTGAGCCTTCATAATAACTTTTAGCAGATTTTAATTCATCTTCTTTAAATCCTTCATTTATTGCTTTATTTATTTCATCTAATAATAATTCAATAGCATGATTACCACTTTCAACTTTTGTTGAAAATCCTGCTATAAATGAACCTTCAAAAGTTTTATTATCTCTCTTATACCCCCCATCTATACGACTATAAGCCCAATAAGCATAACCATATTTTACTCTAATTGTTTTTACAATTCTTGAAGAAAATCCAGAACCACCAAGAATATAATTAACAACTCTAAATTTATTAAAATTTTTGTTATCCCTACTTATTCCTTTTGAACCAAGAAATACAAATGCTTGATTTATCCCAGGAAAGTGATAAATATAAACTTCTTTACCCTTTGGATAAATAATATCACTAATTGGATTTCTATTTAAATTCTTTTTTTGCCACTTTGAAAAGAACTTTTCAATAAGCTCAATTGATTTATTTACATCCAAATCTGAAACAACAATTAATGTTGAATTGTTTGGTACATAAAAACTATTGTAAAATTCAATAACATCTTCTTTTTTTATATTTAATAGAGAATTTTCATAACCTTCTGTTGGATGTGATAAGGGATGGTCTTTATATAAAAGTTGTGAAAGCAAAATACTTGAAACATAATTTGGGTCACTTTTTTGAGAGATGATATTACTTATTGTTCTTTTTTTAACCTTTTCAAATTCTTCATTTGGAAATGTTGGATTTAAAATAATATCACTTAATAATTCTAATGATTTTTCGGCATTTTGCGTTAAAGATTTTATACTTATATTAGTTGTCCAATCATCTACTGAAATTGATAAATTAGTTCCAAGCTCTTCAAATTTTTCAGCTATTTCAATAGCATTATATTTTTTTGTTCCTTCATCAATTAAATTGGCAGTTAAATTTGCTAATCCTTCTTTACCTTTTGGGTCATCAACTGAGCCAGCATTTATAACCAAACTTAATTGAAAAATTGGTAGTTTCTTTTTTTGAACCGCTATAACATTTAATCCATTTGAAAGAACCTTCTCTTTTACATTATCCATCATTTTCACCTCCATAATTAAAATCAAATTCATTTTTTACCTCCTTATTTCACTTGCTTTTTTAAGTCCTTCTATATAAGCTTGAATATCAGATGGTGGTATTGGATGAACAATAACTGTTGTTTTATTATCATCATTTATATATTCATTTATAATTTTCTCAATATCTTGTTTGCTAACTTTTTGGATTAGTTTTGGATATTCATTTATATAATTTGGATTTTCAGTGTTTATTAGTGCGTCTCCAAGTTGAAAGCCAAGCCTAACAACTGATTCTCTTGAATATATTAAGTCAGCCAATTGACTATTTTTTGCCCTTATTAATTCCTCATCACTAACTTTATTTTTTCTTAAATTTTCAATTTCTTCATTTATAGCCTTTTCAAGCTCATTTATATCTTTTCCTTGTTGTAATGTAGCAAAAATAATTAATAAACCCTCATCTTTCAGTCCATAATAAAAAGCACTAATTGAGCTTGCTAATTGTTTATTATAAACGATGGATTTATATAATTTTGATGTTTTCCCACCTCCAAGAATATCAGCAAGTAATGAAACTGCTGGTGAGTACTCACTACTAGCTTTTGGAACTCTATATGCTAATGCTATATATGTTGCGAAACCTTCTTTTTTAATTTCAGTTCTTCTTGGTCCTCTTTGCTTAGGCTCAGTTGTATAAAATTTAGGAATTTCCTTACTTTCATATTTCCCAAAATACTTTTCAGCAATTTTAAAAACTTCTTCTGCCTTAACATCACCAACAACTATTAAATAAGCATTATTTGGAGCATAATATGTTTCATAAAATTGTTTAACTCTCTCTAAATTAACATTTTCTAAATCACTTCTCCAACCTATAACGGGATTTCTATATGGATGAGCCCAAAAAATTGTTGAGAATAACGCTTCCCATAATGCACCTCTTTGGTCATTTTCTGTTCTCCATCTCCTTTCTTCAATTACAACATTCCTCTCTTCATCAAAGCCATCAAATGTTATATTTCTCATTCTATCTGCTTCCATATAAAGAACTTTTTCAACAGCACTTGATGGAATTTCACACCAATAAGCAGTTTCATCAAAACTTGTAAAAGCATTATCCATACCACCAAGTTCATCAATAATTTGAGAAAAATCTTTAATCTCCTTTGTTCCTCTAAACATCATATGTTCTAACAAATGAGCAGAGCCAGTAATTCCAACAACTTCATTTTTTGAGCCAACTTTATACCAAACTTGAACACTAACAACAGGTGATGAATGCTCTTCAATCACATAGACTTTCAGACCATTTTTTAGTGTTTTTTCTTTTATGTCCAGGGGTTTAATTTCTATAAAAGATGGGAGCATAATGAACATTTTGAAATTTTAAAGGAGTAATAAATTGCATTATCCAATAATTCTGAAATATAGATTATTTCTTTGTTTTCCCACCCACCCTAAAAATAAGGCTTCGCCTTTAAAAAATCCCATTTTTTGACTTGGGGGCTTCGCCCCCTTAAATGAACCCCCAATAAAAACTATAATTTTTTAAAATTTTCATAAGTTATTGATTACCAATCACTTAATACTATTTATTGGACAAAGCATAACTTCTCTAACTAAATTCTATAAGTACTACAAAGCACCTTTGCTAATTTTTTGTTAATGCTTTAAAATTTTAAACAATCTTTTATGAAAATTGCTATTGGCTCAGACCATAGAGGTTATAAACTAAAAGAGATAATTAAAAATTATCTTAAAGAAATTAATGTAGAATATGAAGATTTTGGTGCTTTCTCAGAAGAGCCTTCTGATTATCCTGATGTTTCAATAAAAGTTGGAGAAGGTGTTTCAAAGGGTTTATTTGACTTTGGAATTCTCATTTGCTCAACAGGTCAAGGAACAAATATAACTGCTAATAAAGTGAAAGGTATAAGGTCTGCTTTATGTTTTAATCCTACATTTGCCAGACTTTCAAGAGAGCATAATGATGCTAATGTTTTATCTTTGCCAGCAGACTTTATAAATTATGAAGATGCTAAAACGATAGTTTTCGTTTTCTTGAGTGCTAAGTTTCTTAAAGGAAGACACGAAAGGAGAGTAAATAAAATAAAAGCTTATGAAGGAGGTGATTATGAAAGGTTATAAGTTTATAATTTTTTCTCTCCTCATAGCTTGCGGAGGTGAAAAGATAGACTGGGCGAAAGCAAAAGTTGAAGATGCTTACAGACCTTATGCTATTGAAAAGGGATTTATTGAATATAAGTACTCAGGTGAGGAAGAAGGTAAAGAAACACTTATATTTAAAGATTATGGTCATTGGCAATTTAGAAGTAAAGAAACAAGAGCCCAAAATGTTCCTCTTAAAAGAATTGAAATTATATCACCTGCTGAAATTGTAAATTATAAATCAACTTGTAAGTGCCTTGAATATAAGATAGTTAAAGATACAAGTGATGAAAATAGGGGTATTTATTATTATGATACTTTAAAGGAGGAATATGTTCCTGGAAATCCTTATTGTATAAAGCAGAAAAAAGAAGTTAAAGAGGTTGGAGGTATAAAGCAATTAGTTTGTACTGAATATGATTGGGAAGGCTCAATAAGACCTAATGCTATGTACTATGTTTTATCTTCAATATGGGATACCGCATCACCTAAAACAAGACAAAAATTAGGACCACTTATGCGCCAATTTGCTAAGGAAATGTCAATTGGATTTATTTATGCTGCTGCTATTGTGGAAATGCCGACCAAAAAAGATATTGCTGGCAAAAAAACGACATTTTATAAAGTTCAAGGAAAAGATATAAGAATTTTCCTATGGAATAACATTATTCTTGGAAGTGAAGTTATAAGTGAAACGGGAAAGAAAATTATTGTAGAAGCAATAAAAGTTGATGAAAATCCTAAAATTACAGATGATATATTCAAAATTCCTGCTGACTTTCCAGCGCCTGTGAAATATGACACAACATCCTTTATATTTAAAAAAGAAAAAAATTTAGCAGAGCAATTAGTTAATATATATCTTTCTGAAAAAGGAGCAAATAAATAAGCTTTGAATTTACTAACAACCATTTCAAAAAATTATAAAATTTTTTTAATAAACTTAGCTATATTTGTTTTTTTAGGAATTATTTTTACAATTTTTGAAAAAACATGGACAATTTATATTTCTGAAATTAGAATATTTTCAGAACCAATTCAAACTGAGAGTAAAAATTTACTTCCATATTTATATTCTTATTCGTCAGATGAGCAAAATAATCAAATTTTAATAGCAGATATTATAAGCAGAGATTTAATAGAAGGGTTTATTAAAAAATATAACTATAATTTTAAAATTGTTTCAAAAGAGCCAAAAAATTTAGTAATTTACGATATTGTTGTTAATGTTCCAATTGAGCCAAAAAAAATATATAGAATAAAAACAAATGAAAATGGAGATATATTTATAAAAAGCTCATTAAATGGATATGTTGAATTGCAAGGTTTAAACTTGTACGATGCTTACCATAACTTTTTATCAAATATGAAAATTACTACTTATTCTCTTGATGAAATTATTGGAAATAAAAAACAAAACAATATAATGGGCATAGGTGAATCACAACTTAAAATTATTTCTGTATCGCTATATTCATCAGAGCCATTCATAAACGAAATTGCTAAAAAATTTAAGGATTTTATTCTTGAATACAACATAAATAAAAAAATGAAAAAGTTTAAAAATAGCAAAGACTTTATTAGTAGGCAAATTGAAAATTATTTATTGGAGCTTGACAATTTAAATTATAAAATAAGACAAATTCAAATGACTAATAATTTATCATTAGATGATTCAAAAAATCCTATTTTAAATGAGCTTTTTGAAATAAAGAAGAAACAAACATCCTTAGTTTTTGAAATTCAATCTTTAAACGATTGGCTTAAAAACCCTTATGATGAAAATGAAATCATAACATCTGACCCTATTATACAAAAAGCCATAACTAACTTACTAATTTTTAAAGATACATTAAATATATTGCTTGTTAAATTTGGAAATAGTAGTTATGAATATATTTCCGTTTATAATGCATATAAAAAATTAAGGGAAGATTTAAAGCAAAAAATCACTGAAAGAATAAAAAATTTACAATCTCAATTAAATTTATTGAGAAAAAATGAATTGAAATTAAAAAGTGAGCTTTCATCAACATTTGAAACAGAAAAGGAAGCAATAAGTTTAGTTTCAAGAAAGAAGGCTATTGAAGACATAATAACAATTTTATCACAAAGAATGGAGGAGATAAAAATTCAAGAAGCGGAAATTGTTCCGGATTTTAAAATTCTTGAATTTACAGAAAAACCTTATATTGAAATAAAAGGAAGAAATTGGTTAAGAAATTTGATATTTTCAGTAATATTCTCATTATTTTTATCAATTGTCTTAATTATTATTCAAAACTATACAACTGATGTTATTAAAAATTTAGGTGACTTATCAAAATTCGGTATAATTAAAGCTTACATTATCCCCGAAATTTCTGATGAAAACTATCTTCCTTTAACTATTCTAAAAAATAGAGATTATAAAAAAATTATAGAAGGACATGTATATTTGGAAAGTTTCAGAATTGTTATTTTAGAAAATTCATTAAATAATTTGAAGTTATTTGGAATTACAAGTTCTATTCAAGGTGAAGGTAAAAGTTATATTTCTCTAAATTTAGCGAGTACTATTGCTATGATGAATAAAAAGGTTGTTCTTTTAGATTGTGATTTAAGGAAAGGAGATATTACAGAAATAACAGGAAATTCAAAAAATTTAGGCTTATCTGATATTTTAAGTACTAATTATGAAAATTTCGTTTATAACTATTTGGAAAATTTATTTGTTGTTCCAAGAGGACTAACATTTATTGATCCAATAGCAATATTTTCAAATAGTAAGTTTGATGAATTTTTAAAATTCTTAAAAGATAAATTTGATGTTATTATATTAGATCTACCTCCGATTTTAAGAATTGCTGAAACTAAAATTGTTGTTGATAAATTAGAAAATATCGTTTTTGTTTTGAAAATGAATTATACACCAGTAGATAGCTTAAAAGAATCTATTTTGAGATTACAAAAAGAGAAAATTAAAGTTTATATTTTAAATGGATTTGATTTAAGCTCAAATTATGGTTATAGGCAAAAGTATTACTATAAGGTAAGATGAAAGCTCTTATATTAAGTGGTGGCTCAAATAAGGGAGCAATTCAAGTTGGAGCATTAAAGGCGATATTGGAGAATAATATAAATTTTGACCTTGTAATAGGCGTTTCAATCGGTTCATTAAATAGTGTTTATTTTGCCTATAAACCAAATTTAGAAGGTATTAGAGAGCTTGAAAAAATATGGTTAAATGTAAAAAAAGAAGATATATTTGGAGATATTAGAATTTCTATCCTTATGAATTTTTTAAGAAATAAGGAAAGTTTATTTTCAAATGAAAAACTTAAACAATTTATTATTAAAACTTCACCCGTTAGAACATTTTCGGAATTAACATTAAAATGTTATATTATTGCTCTTGATATTAAAACAGGAAAAGAATATGTTTTTGGTAAAAATAAATATGAAAGAATTTTGGATGCTATTCTCTCTTCAACTGCACTTATTCCATTCTTCCCCCCGTATAAATATAAAAATATGGAATTAATAGATGGAGGATTTTATAGCAATTTACCATATAAAATTGCAATTGATGAAGGAGCAAAAGAAATATGGGCTTTACATATTAAAGGTAAAAGAGAAGACTTTAAAATGCTAAAATTTTTAAATATAATAAATGCTTCAATTTCTTATCTTCTTGAAAAAAGAATAGAAGAACAAGAGCATTTAGCAAAGCATAAAAAAGTTAAAATTCATTATATTCCCTTAGAATGTCCTTATAATTTGTCCATATTTGATTTTAATAAAACAAGAAAGCTAATTGACTTAGGTTATGAAATCACAAAAAATTACTTAAAAAATGCAAAAATAGAAGATGGAATAATAAAAAAAATTTTAAGGCTCTTTAAGTGATATTAAAATTGGTGGCAAGGTTAAGAAAATAATGTTAAGTTCCTGAAAATCAATAATTTATGAGAGCTTTAATGAAATTACTGAATTTATCGGGGGTTTAAGGCGAAGCCTTAGTTTAAAGGTGAGCGGGCAAAATAAGAAATAATCTATATTTTAGAATTACTGGACAAGGCACACAATATAATTTCTAATGCTTTAAAATTTTCAAACTTTTAAAAGGGAGTATTAAAATGAAAACTATGGAAAAGAAAATTTGGACTTATGAGCAAATTGATGAAATTCCAGAGCATTCAATAGTTTTAAATGGTAAAGAGATTGAAATTAGGACTGCAAGTGTAAAACATGGAAGATGGGTTTTTGAAGTTTCAAACAAATTGAATAAA
>Ga0079998_109233_pt1 | contig 14796 bp, 18 predicted proteins | sample PerSpoBPS_BMetaG_FD_69201 | JGI IMG/M metagenome (GOLD analysis project Ga0079998, IMG submission 69201) | Thermal spring microbial communities from Yellowstone National Park, Wyoming, USA - Perpetual Spouter B (PS_B) MetaG (SPADES assembly)... | ecosystem: Environmental > Aquatic > Thermal... | reverse complement strand
CCCGGCTGGATGCCCTACGCCAACCCGCTTTTCTGGACGTTGTATCTCCACACAGTCGCCGCCGTCATTTCGGTAGGCGGCTTCGTGGCGGCTAGCTTAACTGCCCTTGAGAACGACGTGAAAGGCGTGAAGGCAGGTCTTACTTTGGGCTTCGGCTTCCTCACCGCCCAGCTGGCGTTTGGACCTCTTTACTGGTACTCCCTCGGCCAGTATTCGCCTCTGCTTTTCAACGCGGTGAACACCACCTACGGCCCGTTGTTTGGCGTAAAGCTCGTGGCCGTGGCGGCGCTCGTCGTCCTCGGCTACATGGCCCTTAAGTCCGCCAGGGCCGGGGCGATCCACCCAGCCACCAAGTGGCTTGCGCCGCTTGCGCTCTTCGCCGTCGTGGCGGGCGAGGTTCTCAACGACGGCTCGCGCTACCCCAACTTGGTGCTAATCGGCGACAAGGGCCTCCCGGCGACGCTCTTCGCCAACTTCTATATAGACATCCCAATGCCCGCCGTCTACGTCATCTTGGCGTTTCTAATTCTATCGCTTGTGGTGTTCACCACTGCGGCCTTCTACGCACTGTACAAAAGATTTCTAGCAGAGATACCTGAAACTGCGTAACTTTTTCCTATTTTTCCCTACGATATCTATCTGTTTTTTGTAAACCGTATTAAGTTTACGGTGATGGCCTTCTCCCATGAGAAGAACATGCTGTGCTTTTTGTAGTCACATCTTTAACCAGGTGTTAGATTTTCAGAAAATTGACTACGCCATTAAGACTATCACTTTGCAACGTGACAAGGCTTAGCGATACGGTATCTCGAAACCCTGAAATTTTAATGTTCGTACGTATTGCGAGACATTCCTTATCTTTGCGAATCATTTAAGGGTATATCTGGTAAAACCATAGTAGTGCTCGGTATAATATACGGACTTATAAAACAGGTTACATTGTATCTTCGTTTTAAAGTGGGCCCTGATTATATAGACCCTTCTTATCACCAGGCCTTGGCAGGCAGACCCAGCAAGAATCTTGACGTAGCGTTAACGGGGAGAGAGCATATTATCTCGTTTTTCAGATATGCAAAAGATCTCGATATCGCCGTAATTAAGGGCGTTATGGGTCTTTACGACTCTGTTAACGGCGTCACTGAGCTCAGCTCTACAGCAGACGCTGAAAGCGCGGGTGATACTTGTGCTCAACGGCGAAAGGATAAACAGGACTTTAAGAGCCATAATCAAGGGGCTAAAACTTCTCGACTCACAGGTCATAAGCGGTGTCGTTCTCTCAAATGTAGCGCCTAGACAAGCAGAGAAACTTGTCAAGTCGCTACCTGACGAAGGCATTGAGGTGTTGTGGATTATGCCGATGTCTAAGGCCGTGGCTGATGCGTTTTCATATCGCCACCTGGGTCTTGCACCCGTGGGGGAGAGATGAAATTCATTAGGTCTCCACAAGGTGTTAGAAAACTACGTAACCCCTTACACTTATTTGACCAAGTCATTGAAATAGCCAAGAAGGCTGAACAGCTTGAGACCCCCAACAGTATACGAGCCTCCGCCCTCTGGGAGTCGGCATAGTCATGGATCCCACATTTACCTTCCTAAATCTACTGAAGTAATCGAGGAGGCGGCTCCTCGGCGAATCAGTACTCGTAAACTCACTAAGGGACCACCGAATTTCTGATGTAGATGTGGTTTTTATAGGCGGAGGGTTCCCGGAGGCGCATGCAGAAAGGCTGAGAAAAATAAACCGCTTAGAAAAATTCTTCTCGACCACATAAAGACAAGGTAGAACTTACTGGTGGGAAGACTCTTTGACACATTTCGCTTTATTCCTTTCTGCACTTTATAATATATTCTAAAAATACACCTATAGATACGATAATTGTCAACATGATAAGAGAAAAACTAGACATAGTTCAACTAGCAACAAAGGAGAATTGCGGAAACAATACAGAGATTTCGTATGCCAGGTGGAATTTAACGAATTAACAAAGTTCAAGGAATGAAGCCGTTGTTTGTCATAATTCTAAAATATAAAAATTGAACAATATTACGATATTATCTCAATCTTTTTTGCTATATCTCCTAAATATTTACATTTATCTATACTACAATTATTACATGGAGAGTCGCATATCATGGTCACTTTACTATTTCTTCTCACTGCTACTATACGGGGAGTGAGAATGATACTCCATCTGCTACTCCTTACTAATTCATACAGAAAAAGCCTAACATCTTGGACATCGCTATTGAGAATACACCATCCCAACAGTTCGGCAAAGCTACGTGGAAGTTCTTTTTCCTTAATAACTTGATTTAGCACCGTCTTTAAACATTCAGTAGTTCCTAGCCCAAGTTTTTTTGCAAATAGCTTTTCTGCGTAGGGCCTAAACTCCTCATCATGTCTGTAGAGTAACAAGACGCCATAAATCGTCAACACGCATTGTCTACCTTTTATAGAGTTAGTACAACTTAAAACACCAGTAGCCTCCAGCCGCTGTACCAGTTTATAAGCAAAGGAGGGGTACAAGTTCAGTTCTCTCATTATCTTATAGGGAGTGACGCCAGCAGAGGAGATCAACTCTTCCTTTGCCACGATTTTTATAATACTCAGGGAGATCGGGTCCATGTATACTCCTATATTTCAGATCACAAATATATTCCTCCTCAAGTACACCGAAATAGTTATAAAAAATGTTCATAATTTATGAAGTTTGTACACTTAATCTAACCTCTTAGCCGACTTTCCTAAAGCTTTTAACAACTTTAACATTATATAAAGACCTTGCTTAACCTCCACATCGTTCATCAAAGAAATAAGTGTAGCTGTTGATACTTTTTTACCATCCTTAACTTCAAGAAGGGCCTTCTCCAGCTCCGGATCTGCCAACGCCTGACTTACCACCTCAATAAGTGAAGTCCTCGATAAACCGTCTATCAATAATCCTAATGGCCTTACTACGTTCCGTGCCAACTCGTCGATCATTCTGTCTGTCACTATGTCATGTATCATCGCTAGGAGAGCCGATAACTCCACAATGTGCTCCAACGCGCCCGATCTCACCAAATACTCCGCCGCAGCCATTATGTGTTGCTTTACCTCCTCCTCTGAGAGAGCAGGTTTAGACTTGCCAGACGGCGTGGCAACGATCCTTTCCACCGCAAGCCACCTACGTCTGGGGTCCTCGGTCATATCAACCCTCTAAGAGTAAGAGGTATTGTTAGGTAGTACATCTTTATTAGGTACCAACCCCATTTATTACCCACGAAAGCTCTTGCGTTCTTTACATAAGTCCACCAAGGCATCCATGCCTCCCCCTTCTCCGCAGGTGTATATATCGCCCCGAGATACGGGCAGATGGTCTCGCCGTAGAAGAGCCACCTATCGCCGTAGCCCTTGATCTCGGCCGCTATGTTGTGAGAAACTACGATAGCTTCGTAATGAGCCACAGCGCCGGCACGGGCCACGCCTATGTTTGTCACGTCGCCCACGACAAAAACGTCGTCGTACGTCTCTTTCCCCTTTCTGTAATTAAGCGTGTACCTATCTGTGGGCACGAAATTAAACGGGTCCCCTATGCCTGAATCACCAATAACCTTAGGTCCTCTATGTGGTGGAACTGTGAGTAATAAATCGTATTTGAGCTTCTCGCCTTTTGTTGATACCACCTCTTTATTCCTTGCGTCGACTTGCGCCGGCTCAAAGTTGTATACGTACTCTATGCCTTGATCTTTGAGCTTTTCTTCAAGTACTTTGTTGATCTCTGGCTGTGCATGTAAATGATCTTGCGGCGTGGCCACGACTATCTTGTATCTACCTCTCAACATTCTTACATTCTTCAGGTATGAATCGATCAAAAGCGGAGCCTTACCCGAAACTATTGGACACTTAGGAGCTATATCACTCGTAGCAAGTAGCAGAGCGATTGTACCGCCCTGAAATTCTGAGAGCAACTTCCTAATCTCCTTAGCGCCCTCAAACGTATAGAATGTGTGGTAATCATCTAAGAGACCTGGGAGAAGAGAGGGCTCGTACGTGGCGCCTAGCGCAATTACGAGGTACTTATAACTAAATTCCTTTCCAGTTGCTGTATGTATTTTCCGGTTTTTAAGATCTATCTTTGTAACCGTCCCTTCGCTTCCGAAAAAGGCCTTCACCTTAGGGTCTAATAACTTGATCCTGTCGTATGCTAAGTTTTCTTCGTCAAATGCAGAAACGATATAGGGAACAAATCCAGCCTCGAAATAATATTTACTTGACGTATCAAATAGTGAGATTTCTACTTCTCCTTTTACTATTTCTCTCCGCATCTCTCTGGCTAAGCTATTTGCTACAATCATTCCGCCGGTGCCGGCCCCTAAGATCAACACTCTCTTCATTAGCCTCGACCCGAGTTAAAAAAGTTAAGATTTATTTCTCATTTTTTTGTACTAGAATCTTTTAAATATTTTTTTGGAAACATTCTCATTACATAACCCATATTTAATACACATGTCATCATTGATACATAGCTTCTCCAGTTTGTCAAAATTAAACGTTCCGCGGTATTGTTTTAAAAACTCCATGGCGTTTTGAAGGAGGAAAAAGTTATAGTTATCTGGAGACCTTTCCGTGAGATAGGTGGCTACATAAGCGACGGAGCCTGCTGGGTGGCAAATAAAGACCTCGCTGAGGGTAAATCCGAAATGTTGTACTGCCATCCCAAGTAGCGTCAAATACGCAAGTAAGACTCTACTCTCTACTGTTGTTCCCCATATCTTATTAATTTGTGCCGCATAGCTCTCATCACCGCTTAGTACAAGAAGTGCAAGCGCACCCTTTACAGTGGCTTTTAATTTTCTCTCTGAGGTTGGAAGTATTAGGCGATAGTTAAGGAGTTGCTTTACAGCCCTATAGACCGTAGAAGTATTATGACTCGTTACTCTAGTCACGGCATATGGCGTGTAGGCATTAGGGAAATTCTTCACAAAAAAATCAAGAATTTCGATTTGCCTCTCATTCAACGGTGGGATCGCTCCCCGCCATACGTCTTGAAGCAAAAAGAGGAGAGCTTTCTCCACGCATATAAACACTAAGAGAGTTTAAATTTCTTTAGACGCAACCCGTCGGCTTTGGCGCTCCAGCGACTTTACACGCACCATTTGCCGGCCCAGACGGGAATAGTTGGTAAATCTGCTCTAACGTAAATCCAGTTTCTTTAAGCAACATCTTAATAGGCGGACAAACTCCATATGTTTCCCAGTACTCTCTAAGATATTTCACTACCTTCCAGTGATCCGGCGTCATCTGCTGTATACCTTCCAACTCACGTGCCAACCACTCCGCAACTTTCTCATTCCACACCTCTGGATTTTGCAGAAAGCACTCCTCGTCTAGTGTCACTGTAACACCGTCAACGGTATATTCACCGGGACATTTAACCGGCATAGTTGTGCCTTTTTTACAGCTTAAAAATATTATTCCTTTATTTTAAGTATCAAGGACTTGGTAATTAATACCATAATTACTCTTCAACCAATCTAAATAATTAAAAAGCTCGTCTCCCATGATTATATTAGCTATCTGATCCCAGTGAAATATTGTATCGCCGCTGAAAATATTCACCCTTAATGTAGGTACGACAACTCCCTTAGTGCAATCAACAGCTGTCAAACCCAACAGAAACTCTTTTTCAAAACCCCGCCAGGGGATATCCCGCTTAGTTATTAATACGCTTAGTTGTTCGATTTTGTCACAAGAAGAATCTACACGAACTTTTTTATCTAGGACAAATGCCAGCTTATATCCCTCCTTGTCAAGTCTAGAAAAAACAAACAAACGATAAGCAGGTATATAAAAATAATCTTCCTCTTCACTTTGCTGAGAAAGGAAAAAAGCAAGTTGTTTAGGTTCAACTACTTTAAATCGCATCTCTGAATCCTTTGAATATCTGCTCGCCACGTGCCCTGTACGTCAGGTACGTACGTGCGATATCAGGCACCCACATGTACTCTGCCGTGGGTCTCGGCACACCCACAAGGTCTAAGAACTTTGTCCATCCGATTCTGTCTATGAAGTCTCCTAGCCTCTCGCCCGGCTTGGCGTGTTCGCGCCACACCTCCACTACACGCTTAACCACAGCCACTATCTCTTCATACCTAGGCGGATTGGCTGGCAACCATGGTACTAAGTTCCGCGCAAGCCTGGGGCCGCTCCCGCTATTCGCCATCCTCCCTCCAACTAAGATGGCGACGCCCACATCCTTCGGGTCGTAGTCAAAGGCGTCGCAGTTATCTTTACATCTACCGCAGTTGATACACTTCTCGCCCACAAGCGTAAGCTTGACTTGGCCATCCTGCCTTCTTAACGTAAGCGCACCAGTGGGACATACTTGCACCAGGAACACCTGCGACTCAGGTACCTTGGCAAGCGCTTTAGGCGGCGGCAGACACATCGGCAGAACTTCCTCTCTTATCTTCGGCGGGGCGCCCCACATGCCGACAATTGCTATGTCAATAGCAGTGCCGCCGGCACATCCAGATGGACAGCCCGATATGAATATTCTCAGCTTCGCAGGGAGAGGCACCTCGCCTGTGAAGTAGGGCTTCAGCGCATCTCCAAGAGCCTTGCCAATACTGGGCGCGTCAACCACCGCAATCTGACACGTGAGAAACGCAGTACAAGTATTTATGCCCCACAGCGCTCCATTCCAACCGCCCACAGGGAACCCCATCTTCTCCGCCTCCTCTTTGATCTTCAGCGCTTTTTCTAGGGAATCGGCGATGAACTCAACGTTGCCAGCCATTGTGATTCTCAACGCTCCTACGCCGTATTTATCTGCGAGGTCGGCAAACTTCTCCAGTGTATCTGCACTTACTCTTGCGTTGGGAGGCAGTGCGACCTTTATAGTGAAGACCCTTTCGCCGGTTTCGGATATGTGTTCAATTATTCCATTGCCGTGGAACTTCCTCTCCTTCCATTTGCCGTAGTTCCGCTTTATGACGTCAGGTAGGAACTTCTCAACGTCTGTTGGGTAAGAAAGCTGGATACTCATACCCTCACCGCCTGTTTAATTTTTTCTGCAAATTCGGCAAATTTCTTGCGCTCCTCCTCTGGCAAGACTCTATACGGCACGTTATCTGGCAGTTTTTCAACTATCTTCGGCGTATTCTCTAAGTCTATTCCGGCTTTTTCGATGAATCTGTAGAGACCCTCCATTAAGATATAATCGCCAATACGTACTTTCGCCATCGCCTCTTCGTCCCAAGGCTTGATTACTTTAAACGTGAGGTCTATGGCTTTTTGTACCTCATCGGGTTTTAGGTACCCTACGAACCACCCCAGCTTAGGTCCGTAACGACCCTTGCTACCTCCGCCCACCAACACCGCAACTCTCCTCTCCTTGCCTGGCTTTATTGCCGGGAATACGGCTCTTATGCAGTGCATTGATTTCTTGCACCGGGCTCCGTCTATCTTCAGCTCTTTCTTCTCCGGATCCCAGCTAATGGCGCCAGAGGGACAATTAGCCACAAGCTTCTGAGGATCAACCTCACCAGCCTCTATCTTCTTCCTTAGGAGCTCTTGATCCACCTCAGGTGCGCCTTTCCAGACACCGATGAAGCCAAGGTCTCCTCTGTTGGCTCTGGCGCAGTCCATAGGACATCCCGATATCTTGATCTTGAACTTGTAGGGGAATCCTGGCACGGCTATGGCATCATGGACCCTCTTGTCTTTCTTGAACTCAACGAACCACTTCAACGTGTCGAATACCGCGAATTCGCAAAGCGCGGGGCCTACACAAGCATTAAGTTCTCTAATTGCGTCACCGCTTCCGCCAACGTCAGTACCAGCCTCACGAAGCGCATCTATCATCTTGTCTGCCACATCTTTGCTCTTGACGTTAATAACCATAGCCCCCGTCTGTCCAACGGCCTCGATTAAACCTATGCCGTACTCTCTAGAAATTTGTATAATCTTTCTTAAGTAATCCGTGGGTAGGAACTTACCCGGCGTGTGGAAGACTCTGAAGTGGACCTCCTCGCCTCCGCCAGGAACCCAATCTCTTGCCACTCTTGCTAAAACGCCAGTTAATCTCTTTGTCTTTACTACACTTGGACCCCATGGACTCTTCCTCGCCACAAGGCCGACACCGTAGACGCGAAGCGGATACCCCGTCTTCCTCATTTCCGCGATGTGGCTAGGCCAAGGCCCCTTCTCAAGCTCCTTGAGATATTCTTCTGCCTTTTTCAACAACTCATCGGGCGGCGGCAACCCGGGAGGTGCCGACATGAACTATGTGTAGAAAAAACCTTAAAAAGACTTGTTACTTGTTTTTAAGAAACTCTCAATCCAGCCTCCTCAGACCCTTTAACTTTGTAAGGCGCCATTGTGATCGTGGGTTCAAAAAACGTCGCAAATGGGTGAATCATCTTGCCAAGAGGCACGTACACCATTAAAATCTCCGCAAGAAGCACATGGAGCTTTACCATGGCATCTGCCTTGGCGATGTACTCAACGGCAGCGCCTATGTTGAAGCTGAGGAGGTTACGAAGCCAAGGCGTTACAGTGTTAACGTAGTCAGGGTGTATAATTACGGTGTTTATCATTCCGATAACAACAATAAGTGTAATCAAGGAGAGAGCAAACCAGTCATCCAGGTAGGTAAATGTTCTAACTTCTCTCTTTGTTAACCTCCTTGTCCAAAGTATTGCCAACCCCACAATAGTAATGAAGCCAAATAAGGCCCCCAGGTATACAGCGATTTCGTGCCTAGCCTCCGGAGAGAGCCCAAAGGCTTGTAGTTGCTCTGGCGTGAAGAACAGAGCGGTATGGCCTAGGAAGAGAGTTAGGAATATGCCCCAGTGGAAGAGAAATGCCCCCCAGAACAGAGTTTTGTCGGAATACCTTAGCGTATAGAAGATGAGGATACGCTTCAAGATCTCGACAGCTCTACTGGGCCCACTCCAGTTGTATGAAACCACCGCTACAGAAGCCAGTCCTGTAAGACCTCGCGGTGATATCCACCCAATTATCTTGTATATTACGCCCAATATTAATACGATTAGCGCTACCCACGCAAATACTCCGTATAATATTAAATCTGGCATAACGATACCTTTACATCTATTAAAAATCCTTATTACTCGGAAAACAGTAACTACAAAGATATTTAAAAATACAGAAAAATTGATCTATTTTGTTTAATTATTTAAGTGGGAAGAAGCTTGTGGATATCACGTAGGCAAGCGCTATGATTACAAGCAACCCAATACCATATGCTATGAAGAGGCTCCAGACCTTGTATTGCTTCAATAGGCTGAATCTGGTGTTGATGCCTATCGCCACAAAGGTGAGGCCGAATAGCAGTACTCTGAACGGGTCGGTGCCTCTGCTGACGATTATGGGAACCACGGCTTTTGTTGCTTCGTCTACGGGATTCGGCTTAGCGGCATAGAGGGCGCCTGCCAGATATAGAATTAGTGCAGAGACAACTAACGAAGTGAAGAAGTAGCCAAGGACGAACTTGGGGAATCTGTACCAGAGCTCCATCGGAGACGGCCTCCTCCCGCTGGCAACGCCGCGTCTAACCTCCACAACGAACACCCATATCAAGGCCAGGACAAACGCTATGACGCCGATCCAGATATCTATCAACACCTTGCTCATGACGCCGACGCTCAACGGCGTGTCGACGCCGACTCCACGTGCTACGATCTCGGCGGAGGCGGCCGCTGCTCCGTCCGTCTTGACGGAGAGCCCCATCCACGCGCCTGCCGCCTCAGGACTCATGACGCCGGCTTTTACTAGAGATATCGCAACCCAAGGCAGTACTATAAGCTCAACAGCGGCGAAGATAAGTATTGCGGCGGAGACCATGGTGGGGTATATGGCGGGTGCCCCTATGGCGCCCGCCGCCGCGATGGAGGCGGAGACGCCGCAGACGCCAATGCCGACGGAGGCCACTACGCTGAGGTCTGTGTTCTTTGTGAAGAGCCTAAATATGGGGAAGGCGAGCAACATAAATATTGGGAAGCTCATCAGCACCATCACTAGCACCGAGCCCCCGTACCTAATCCAGTCGGTGAAGAGGATCTTTGCGCCTAATAAAACTATTGCGGTTTTGATGAACCACTCGCCTCTCGCAGACCCCAAAAGCCACTGCGGCACCTTTGGCATATTGCCTATAAGCATACCGACGAAAAGCGCGAGGGTGAATGCGAACTCTGTAGTTACCACGTCGGCAATCGGCTTGTAGCCGACTACGATTGCGCAGATCCAGAATGTCCAATAGATCACAGAAAATCCTTTCACCCAGTCGCCGAATTTAACGCCGATAAGTCTGGCGGGTCCTGCAAGTATTAACATAAGGACTATCCACACGACTATTAGGTTGACCCACGGCGAGCCGAACACCAGGTTCTTGTTAGGTATGGCGACGGGCGCGGATATGTCTGTCCACTTAGTCCACATGGGAACCCACCCCAAGGCGTCTCTGTAGGCGTAGAAGCCTAGAAATGCGTAAAAGAACAGCGCAAGTCCTAGCCACAGCGCCCACCAATCCTCTTTCTTGTAGAGAGAGGACCAGTCGATTTTCTTCTGTTGCTGAGCCATGTCCTTTTCTAAAGGGTACAGTATTAATTTTTTATTACTCTTCTTATTGAAAACAAGATACTGTACACTTATTATAACAAGTGTACAAGTTGTATACTTCCGTTGGCGGTACCCTTACTCGGAGTTGTGTAATTAAATAATTAAAGCTTCTAGTTGCATTGTTCTATGCACATTGCGGAATTTAGAATGGGCGATACGTCAAATATCAAGCCTCATAAAGCTCCTGAGAGTCTAGTGGTTAAGATACAGAAAAGGGTGGGTCTTGAGCTTCCTGCCGACAAGAACCGTTATGTGGTGGAGAAACTGAAGGAGGGGTATAGGCAGAATAGAAATATTAAAATCGCCGTTGATACATGTGTACACTGTGCGGCGTGTATGGACGCATGCCCGACGTATATTGCCACGAAGGATGTGAAGAACTCCCCTGTGGGCCGTGCGGAGCTTTTGCGTGATGCGATTAAGCGGAGGAGGAAAGTCGACGATGCTATGCTGGATCTGCTTTATACTTACTACTGGCAGTGTTTGACCTGTAGGAGGTGTGGCTATGTGTGTCCTTTTGGCATTGACCAGGCAGATATTACTAGGTACGTGAGGGGTGTGCTTTTTGAAGCTGGTCTGGTCAGCAGGTGGGCTTCTACTACAATTGACGGATTCCTAGAAACGGGGAATCTTATGAAGATCACGCCGGTTGCCGTTGTAAATATCCTTACCTACTTCGCGGACGAAATTGCTAATGAAAAGGGCGTGGAGTCTGTGTTTTACATCTATAGGCACGATCAGAAAAAGATGTTGAAGTACCAGGGGAAGAAACTTGTTCGCGAAGTGCCGCCCGGCGACCCGGAGTGGCCTGAGGCTATTCTGTGGCCGTCTTCGGCTGATCTCTTCCTTAACACAGAGACTCTTAAGGGCTACCTCCTCTTCCTTCACGTCTATGGAATCAGATTTGCTGTAAACACCTACAACGTGGAGGTCGCAAACTTCGGGCTTTGGACTCATGAAAAGATCATGTGGGCATTTGCCAAGAGGTATATAGAAGCGACGGAGATGCTAGGCGTAAAGATGGCGATTTTTGGCGAATGCGGCCACGGATGGCGCGCATTTAAAAACACCGTGGCGCCTGAGTTGGAGAAGCGCGGAATAAAGGTGTATCACATACATCACTTGGTGGTGAAGGCTATAAAGGAGGGGAAGATAAAGCTCGACCCGTCTGCTAACGGGGATAGAGTCTACACCTATCAAGACCCCTGCCAGTATTCACGGGGTGGCGATCTCTACGAGGAGCCGAGGTTTATCATAAATCATGTAGTTAAGAAGTGGGTTGAGTGTCCGGAGAATCGCCAGCTGAACTGGTGTTGCGGCGGTCAAGCTGGCATGTTGGCCGACGAGATGACGCCGCTGAGGCTTCAATACGCTAGGCTGTGGTATGAATGCGCGTTGAAGGCGGGGGCGGAGCACGTGGTAAGGCCGTGTTCTATGTGTAAGGGTACTCTAAATGGGGTTGTTCCACAGCTCAACAAGATGTACGGCAAGAATTTAACTTTTGGCGGTTTGATGGACTTAGTGTATAGAGCGCTTGTGGTCAAGCCATCTTAAACGCCGTAGAGTCTATAGCATGTTAAACAAACGGTGGGAGGCTCGGCGAGGTTGCCGAGCTCAATATTATATCTCCTATACACAAACTTTGCAGTAAATGAATTAGCTTTTTTAATTATCTCTTTGAGGGACTGTTGGCTAATTTTGCCATAAATGACCTTAGGCACTTTATATTCCTTGTTGTTAAATATTCTGGGTATCGCCGCCTCGCAGATGGGCAGGTTGAGGTATACACACGGCGAGACTTCTCCGTCTACATTGATAAACAGCGTAGTGGTTGGTTGCTCGGGGCACTCCGTCAGTTCTCTAGGCGAGGGGTAGTCTGAAGCAAAGCGTAAACCCTTTTCCTTTGACTTGTTGGCAGCTTCCTCTATCTTTCTTTCGAGCTCTGGGTTAGATCTCTCAAAGAGGTCTGTAAACGCCTTGAGCTTAGCCGCTTCGGCGTTTGGCAAATAATTGACGTTGCTTATCTTCACCTCGTCAAACCCTACATCTGCTGCCAGGTCTATGAAATCTGGGAGTTCTTTATAGTTGTCGCGGATTAACATGTATATCGCAATTAGCCGTCCACGTTTTTTCTTTGCGAGTATTTTTGCGTTTGACACAACTTTGTTGAAGGGGCAACCGATTCTGTATTTCTCATGGGTGGCGGGGGTGGCGCCTGCAAATGTAATCGCCACAACGTCGAGGTCGGCCACAACATCAAGCTTGGAGTCGAGGAGCGTGGCGTTTGTGGTGATCCCCGCCTTTGTAACCTCAAGAGACTTTTTTACAAATTTATCGAAGTTGGGGTGTAGGAGGGGTTCTCCCCATCCCTGTAGATGTATATACTCAGGCCTAAGCTCCCTAGCCTCCTCTATGAACTTATCAAAGGTTAATCTCCATAAACCTGAAGTTCCACTTGTCATGCAAAACGGTAAGGGGGCAGTATACGCAACGGGCATTACAGACGGAAGAGATCTCAACCTGGAAAATCATAGTGCTGGAATTACGTTTCTCTCAAGAGGCGCCGACACGCCGGTATACGGTATGCCACAGGGCATAGGCGCCTTTTCTTCTACCTGCATTTCAACTTTGACGTCGATACTAACTCTTTCTGATACGTGGAAAGTTTCTATCCCTGCAGGGCCGCCTATGGTTAAGACGTAATGTTTATTCATCACATAACCCCACAACGAGTTCATAAAACCGTTTTGTCCGGCGAGTTACGGCTTTATTTTTAGCTAGTAAAAACAGTTTGTGAAGGTACAGCAGACGTATGCGGTAACCCGTCTAAAGGTACAAAATGCAGAGTTGTGCGTAAGAGATGTCGTCTTTGAGATTGTCTGTACGTGTGACCTCGAGACGGTGGTGGTTGCCCGAGACGGCGCAGTGGTTGTTCCTCCGAAGAATGCAGGCATGTCGTTTGAAGAGGTTAAGGAGAAGGTGTGTGGAACATGTTTAGAGATTTCGGATGAGAAAAAGCAGTATCTCCTGGCGTTCTATACGCTGAAGATAGGGCTTGAGAACTTGGCCCAACTAATCGCTGAAGCTTGCAGACAGAGGGGTTATGGTTAATAAGCATTCTGCTACATTGGTTTTAGCGGCTGTCAGCGTGAATTTTCTTGGTAACCATAGAAGACAGTTGAAAGAGTGTCTCTATAGAGTCCTTCTAAAATTAATATAGCCAGGACTGAAGTTAGCCGTGGCGGACTACGTCAAGGCGAAGTTGCAGGGGGCGTGGGAGTTTTTGAAGGCGGCGGAGACAGAGTTTAAAGAAGCCAAATCTGAGGTTGAGGTTCGAGACGCGGCGGAGAAGGCTTGGGGTGCCGTTGTGCAGGCCACAGACGCGCTTATCTACGCGCTGAAGGGGAGGAAGCCGCTTAGCCACTTCGAGAGGAGGAAGGCCCTGAGGGAACTCGAGGAGGAAGTTGAGGCGGTCAGGCGGCTTGGGCTTAGGGATCGCTATATGGCGAGATACAAGGCGCTCCACGAGGCCTTTTACGAAGGCGTAGTAGACCGCGAGGAGGTGAGGCTGGAGCTAGAGAAGGCGAGGAAGTACGTAGAAGACGTCGAGGAGCTTCTCGGCCATGAGCTTTCTTGTTGAAAATTCGCGGTCCTTTTTGAGGGTTGCGAAAAGAGATTTGGAGGAGGGCGAATACAACCTTGCCATGTTCCACGCGGAACAAGCTCTGCAACTGTGTGCAAAGTACAAGCTGTATCTCAAATACGGCGACTACCCCAAGACGTATAGGCTGAAGGAGCTACTCGGCGCGTTGGGGCAGAGCTACGACCCCCTTGTCGTGGATCTGCTGGAGGAAGCCTACATAGGGTCTAGGTACCTCCCCGTGAGATACGCCGGGGAGACCGCACGGAGAGTCGTCGCAGAGGTTGAGCGGCTCATGGAGGAGATGACATGTCTTTCCTAGACCTGCTGGAGAGGCTCTACGCGCAGAGGAGGCGGTACCTGGAGGACCTCCCCCGCTACCTCTGCCTGATTAAGGAGGTGGTCCTGCGGCATGACCTCAGCGCAAAGGTGTTCCTCTTTGGGAGTTATGCAGAGGGCACGGCGAGGCCAGACAGCGACGTGGACGTGTTGATCGTGACTGAGCTAGCCGCCGAGGAGGAGGCCAGGC
>Ga0079998_122900_pt1 | contig 14907 bp, 16 predicted proteins | sample PerSpoBPS_BMetaG_FD_69201 | JGI IMG/M metagenome (GOLD analysis project Ga0079998, IMG submission 69201) | Thermal spring microbial communities from Yellowstone National Park, Wyoming, USA - Perpetual Spouter B (PS_B) MetaG (SPADES assembly)... | ecosystem: Environmental > Aquatic > Thermal... | reverse complement strand
GGGGAAGCCGGCGAGGGCCAGGCCCCACTGCCGGGGGAAGAGGGGCTCCCCCTGGCCCTGGGCCCGAAGGGGCCGGTCGGGGAAGAGGCCCCCGCCTGGGGCCCGGTACCACCTCCCGCCCCAGGCCTGCGGGGAAAGCCCCTCGGGTACCCCCACGTAGACCGTCCCCTCCAGGGCCACCCGCTCCGCCCGGGGCTCCGCCACCACCAGGCGGAAGGGGACCTCCCGCCTAATAAGAAATCCCCCTGATCCATTCCCTCAGCATCCTCCCGGCCACCAGTGGAAGAGGGTATGGCTCCGAATCAGGCCCGGCTGGGTCTGCAGGTAAGCACAACGGGCCTCCACCTTCTCCCAAAGCTCCCCCTCCGTCTCCACCCGCCCGTTGGCCACCACCGCGTCCACCAGGGGCCACACCCGCTCCACGGGCTGGAGCTCGGGAGAGTAGGGGGGCAGGAAGACCAAGCCCACCCCCTCCGGCACCTCCACCCGCCCCGACACGTGCCACCCCGCCCGGTCCAGGACCACCAGCAAAAGCTTCCTCTCCCCAGACCCCCGCAACCGGGCAAAGCGCCGCAGGACCTCCGAGAAGGCCTCGGCGTTCACCGTGGGCAGTAGCCAAAACTCGCTCTCCCCCGTACTCGGGCGCACGAAGCCGTACACGTACAGCCACCGGTACCGGGGCCGCACCCAGGCCAGGGGCGTCTTCCCCCGGGGCGCCCACACCCGCCGGTACACCGGCTTCAGGCCCAAGCGGTGCTCATCAAAAGCCCAGACCTCCAGCAGGAGCCAGGGGAAGAGGTACTTCAGGAGGAGAACGGTGAAGATTTGAAGGCCTCCCCCTCCTCCAAATCCCTATCCCGGTGCCGAGGGCGGGGGCGGAGGGGGGCGAAGCCCAGGCGCTTCATCCAGTTCCAGGCCCGCCTCGGGTCCACGGGACGGCCTAGCCTCTCCGAGAGCCACTCGGCGGCGTTCCTTATGGTCCATACCCCGTCCCGGGGATGGGGTTGGAGGAGGGCCTGCCGGAAGGCCTCTTGCAGCTGTGGAGGGAGCAAGGGGGGCTGGCCTGGGTTGTGGTGCCGGGCATCGGCCATGGGCTTGCCTTGGTTGTAGCGGTGGAGGGTATCGCGGACCCAGCGGGTGGAGTAGCCCAGGGTCTGGGCCACCTCGGGGATGGAGTAGCCGGTGGCGAGAAGCCAGATGGCGTGCCAGCGGGAGCGTTCCACGGGGTCTTCGCTTTCCCGGTACAAGGCGTGCAGGTTGTCCGGGTGATGCCGCAGCTTGAGTTCCAGCTGGGGGCGGCGTTGGTGTTTGGTCAGGTCCATGCCCCATCTTAGCAGAGCGATCTAGGGGGAGTTCTTATAAGTCCTTCCCCCTCGGCCACCACCCGGGCGCTGTAGGTCCCGGCCTCCTTGGCCAGGAGGGGCAGGGTGAGGGTGCGCCGGCCCTCCTCCAGGGCCATGGGAGGTGGGGCGAAGCCCTCGGGGAGGCCCTCCACCCGGAGGGTGGCCCAGACCCGCCGGGCCTCCACCTCCACGGGGAGGTCCACCCGGGCGCCGGCCTCGGCGGTGAGCTGGGCCGTGGCCAGGCTGAGCCTCAACACCCTGGGCCCCTCCAGGCCGCACCCCGCCAGGGCCAGGCCAAACCAGGGCCAGGCCAAAGAATGAATAGGGTCCATGTCCGCCGCCAGGAGCCCCCGCTTGCCCACCCGGACCTGGGTGGGCCCCCGAGCTCCCCGAACGTAGAGGTCCCGCCCCACAAGGAGGCCTCCAGGTCCTTCCGCCTGGCCGCCTGTTTGCCCCTCCCGCCCAGGGTCCCTCCTCCAAGGCGTGAAGCCCGGGTATTCCCCGGGCCCCACCTCGTCTCCCTTCACGCCACGGGCACCGCCTGGGCCGCCCGTCTCCTCTCCCTCAGGGCCTTCTCCCGCTCGTACTCTAGGTCTCGCCCTCGAGGTCCACCAGATACCGCCCCTTCCCCTCCTGGCTCTCCACCACGAAGAGCCCGTCCTTGCCCAGCACCGGGTGCACCTTACCCCCCTCCAGGAGGGCCTGGGCCTTCTCCAGCCGGGGCAGGAAGCCCATCATGCGTTCCTTGAGCCGCATCCTTCACCTCCTTCACCCTTTTTCGTGGGGCCGTAAGGCCCCCAAGCCCTCCGCTTTGGGGCCCCTACCCCAAATGAACCCCTAGGAAGGGTGTCCTTACGCCCCAGGCTCTCCGGCCCCGCCGAGGGCCTCCCTCAAAGCCTCGTAGGCCGCTTTGGGGCCCCTACCCCAAATGAACCGCCAGGGCCTCCCCCCAAAGCCCCCGCCCCTCTTCTCGGGAGAGGGGCTCGTACCGGGCTTGCCAGGAGAGGCGAAGGAGCCGCTTGTAGGCCTTTCTCAGGGACCTCGGCAGGCCGGCCCGCTTGAAGAGCCCGTCCGCTTCCTCGTAGTCCCGGGGAACCCTAGCCTCGCCCAGGCGCTCCAGGCTCAGGGCGATGAGCAGGTGGTGCACCCCGTAGAAGAGGGCCACCACCGCCCAAAGGGGGTCCCGGTCCGCCAGAAAGAAGGCCAGGGCCAGGTCTGCCCCCGCTCGGGCCCTACGCTTCTCGCTCTCCGGGGACAAGGATCACCGCTACGCCCACGTCCAGGGCGTCCTCAATCTCCCGGAAGGCTCCCGGAGGGGGTCAATGGTTTCCTCAAGCGTGCCCTTGGGATAGAAGGCCAGGCCGCCCACCCCGGGCAGGGGCTCGCCGCTGAAGTCGTCAAGGGAGTACTCCAGGATGAGCCCCCGGGCCTTGGCCTCCTCCAGGAGGGCCTGGACCCGCCTGGCGGCCTCCTCCACCTGAGGGGGTAGGGTGAGGGTCATCGCCTTCATCCTACCAGGCCAGCCAGGATCCTGGGCCCGGGCCCTGGCCTCCCGCTCCTCGGCGTTCTTGCCGGCCACTTCCCCGGCCAGAATCCCCCGGGCGATGGCCGCCTCTCTGGGGCCCCTAACCCCAGATGAACCGCCAGGGCCCGCCTCGCCCCGCTCCCGGCCGTCTTCCCGATGGCCGTCCTGACCCTCCCCAACCAGCCTTTCCGCCCGGTCTCCACCGCCCTCCCGCTTTGGGCTCCGGGACCTTTTGGGGGACCCGATAGGTCGGCCGAAGGCTATGTTCCAAGGGGCGGGGGGAGAAGGATGGCCAGGGTCAGGAGCTCGGCCAGGGTGGCCTCCTGCGGGCTTACTTGGGCCTGAGGGAAGGGGACCTCCACCCCCCGCGCCGCCACGCCTGGTACGCCCTGAGGGTCCGCCACGGGAAGACCCTGGAGGAGTTCGGCGGGCTCCAGGGCCTCCTGGACGGCACCCGCACCCTGGGGGAGGTGATCGCCGGCGGGGTACCCGAGGGGCCCGTGCGCCGCTACCCCGTCCAGGCCCTGGCCTCGGGGGAACTCTCACCCCCGGGGCAGGGGTGGCTCCTCCGGGACCTCACCTGGGAGAGGGCTAGGCCCCTGGGGAAATCTTGTCCCTGCGCTCGCCTCTTCGCCCCCGCAACCGGGGTAAGAAGACCGTCCCCACCGGAACCCCCGCCCCTACCCTCCTCGGGAGCAGGTCCCTCCCCTCCTCCCCAAGGGGAGAGCCGCCCCTTCAGGGGCCGGGGGAATCCCCACTCCTAGGAAGCTTCCCACGTCCCATCTTGTCCCTGCGCTTGTCTTTTCAGCCTTGAAGGCGAGGCAAGAAAACCGCCCCAACGAGAAGACCACCCCTTCGCCCAAACGATGCCCTGAGGACCTGAAGGCGAGGCCCCTTCTCCGCCTTCGGCCAGAAGGCCTTCGGCGCTTCCAATGAGCGGTCCACTCCGCTGGCCCGACTCACCAACGACACGCTGCCATCAAAGTGGTCCCCGACCCGGCAAAAGAGTCCGGCGCGAGATCTCCCGGTCGGCTCCCGGCCCCATCCCGCCCCGGACCGGGGCTCCGCCTGAAGGGCCCTCGTCTTGCCCCTGTGCCTTTCGCCCAAAGTTATCCCTTCGTGTGCTCCCTCATAGCTCCACCCCGGCCATCCCGAGTGAGGCCCTGCTCCAAATGAGGTTGTGGACCAGCGTCAGCGAAGCTACCTTGCAAATGATAAGAAATCCTTCCGGAGCCTTTCCTCAAGTAAAAGCACGCGCCTAGCCAAGCGCCTATCGGAAGGGCCGAGGCTTTAGTTCCCCCTGCTTAGAGGAAGGAAGCGGGAGGACTTCATGTTACACGGGAGGCAGGGTAAAAGTGTCTAAGTTTAGGGGGCTGGATCAGGAGGCCTTCTACGCCACCCTCCACCACGGGGCGGCCACCACCCGATTCACCAGGGGGAAAACCTCCTCCCCTCCATAGAGAAGGAGCCCACCTGGAGCCTCGGGGTACTCCTCCAGGAAGGCCAGGAGGCCACGGGCGTCCTTAGGGGTGGGTTTCTGAGAGACCTTCACCTCCACCGGCAAGACCTTGTCTCCCACCTCAAGGACAAAGTCCACCTCCTGCCCTGAGGCGGTCCGCCAGTAGTAGAGGCCGGTGGGTTCCACTTGGGTATCCCGAAAGGCCAGGAGGTCAAGGAGGACCAGGGTTTCCAGGTGGGCCCCGGAGGGCTTGCCCCCGGACAGGTACAGAGCTAGGGCGGGATCAGGAAGGTAGGCCTTCGGGGCTTTGATGAGGCGCTTGGTGCGGCTTTTGGCATAGGCCCTGAGGCGGACGAGGAGAAAGCTCACCTCCAAGAGGTTCAGGTAGCGGTGGATGGTGGCCTGAGAAAGGCCCAGGTCCCGTGCCAGCTCACTCTGGTTTAGGAGGTTTCCCGAGCGCAGGGCCAGGGCCTCCATAAGCCTGCGGAGCTCGGGCAGGTTCTCCACTGCCCTGAGGGCGGGCACGTCCCGTTCCAAGTAGGTCTGCAGGTAGCCCCGCAACCAGAGTTGGCGCTCCTCCCAGCTTTCCAGGAGGAGCGCCGGGACGGGAAAGCCTCCCCGGGCCACCGCCAGTTTCCAGTCTTCCCTATAGGCCTCTTGGTCCCGCAAAAGGGCGGGCCAAGCCTCCACAGGAGCAGAGAGGAGCTCCCCCCAGGGCCCAGTCCTTCCCAGACCCCGCCTTTCCCACCGGGTCATGGGCCAGAGGACCAGGTGGGCGGCCCTACCGGCCAGGGTTTCCCCCAGGTGGGCGTGGAGGAGAAGATGAGCGGAGCCGGTGAGGACGAAGCGGCCAGGTACCCGGGCTTCGTCCACGGAACGCTTGATGGCCAAAAGAAGCTCGGGCACCCGTTGCACTTCGTCCAGGATGAGCTTATCGCCCCGGTGGAGGAAGGCCTGTGGATCGGCTTCCGCTTGAAGGCGAAGGTCCAGGTCATCCAGGCTAAGGTAGACGTGCCGCTCCAAGCCAGGCGTGTGGCGCACCAGGGTGCTTTTGCCCACCTGCCGGGCGCCCATGACGGTCACCACGGGGAAGACCCCTAGGAGCCGTTGCAGGAGGGGGCCGGCAGCGCGGGGTAGATAAGCGGTTTCCACACCTGAATGATAACCATTCACTGGCAGAAAGGGTAGTGGTAACGTCAGGGCCCTATAGGAGGGCCTGCCGGAAGGCCTCTTACAGCTCTGGGGGGAGCAAGGGTGGAGTAGCCCGGGGTCTGGGCCACTTCGGGGATGGAGCGGCCCGTGGCGCGGTTCACTTGGGGTGCAGGGGCCCCAAAGCGGAGCCAGATGGCGTGCCAGCGGGAGCGTTCCACGGGGTCTTCGCTTTCCCGGTACAAGGCCTGCAGGTTGTCCGGGTGATGCCGCAGCTTGAGTTCCAGCCGGGGGCGGCGTTGGTGTTTGGCCAGGTCCATGCCCCATCCTAGCAGAGAGATCTAGGGGGAGTCCTTATTAGACCCGCTGGCGGTGTACCCGGTAGCTTTCTTGATCGCGGGCCACGGCCACCTGGCGGGGTTCCTGTGGAACCTGGGGGCCTTGATGGAAAGGCGGGCCTAGGCCAGTTCCACCACCAGTTCCCCGTTCTCGGGGTGTACCCGGAGTTCCCGTAAGCCTTTGCCTTTGGCCCGGAGGTAGGCCTCGGCCAAGGGGTCGCCGAGAAGGGTCTCGATGGCCCGTTGGAGGTCGCGGGCTCCAAAGCGGATGTCCACCTGGGAGAGGAGAAGGTCGTACACGGCGGGGTCCACCTGTACCCGGAGGTCGGCGTTCCCCGTCTGGCGCTTCCAGGCGTTCAGGTAGTCCCTGAGGTGCCGCTCCGCTACCCGTTTTAGGACCTCTTCGCTGAAGGGACGGAAGGCCACCACCGCGTCCAGGCGGTTCACAAACTCCGGCCGAAGCCCTAAGCGCACGAGTTCCGCCCGGAGAAGGTGCTCGGGGATTTCCCCCCTACCCTCGAAGGCCTCCCTGGACAGCAAGTTGGTGGTGAAGAGGAGGATGGCGTTGGGTGCCGAAGCCACCAACCCTTGGGAGAGTTCCTGGAAGCGTCCCTCGTCTAGGAGTTGAAGGAGCGGGTCCAGGACTCTCGGGTGGGCCTTTTCCATTTCGTCAAAGAGGACGACGGCGTTGGGGTAGCGGGCGAGGTCTTCGTAGAGCCTGCCCGGCCGGTCGGAGCCCACGTAACCCGGTGGGGAGCCCACCAAGGCGGCCACGGTGTGGTCCTGGCCGTACTGGTTCATGTCGTACCTGACCAGGGGTCTCCCCAGGGTTTCCGCGAGGGCTTTGGCGAGTTCGGTCTTCCCGGTGCCCGTGGGGCCGGCGAGCATGGCGCTAAAGGGTTTTTCCTTCCGGGTAAGCCCCGCCGCCTTTCGCTTGAGGCCCCGCACCACGGCCTCCACGGCGTGGTCCTGGCCGATGACCCTCCCCTTCAGGGCGCGTTCGAGATCGGAGAAGTCCGCCTCTTCTCGGGGAACGGTGCGCCGCACCTTCACGGGGGCGGGCGGGGGAGATTTCTGTTGCCAGAGAAGCCGTCCCCAGAGGACCATGTTGACGCTCACGCCCAGGAGGAGGAGGTGGGCCATCAGGTCCGGGTTGGGGGTCCGGGTGAGGAGGTGGGAGAGCAACAGGAAGGCCAAGCTCCCCGAGGCCATCCACCCCACGACAAAGAGGAGCCCCCCGAGGACCTTCTTAACCTGGGCCGGCAGGGAAAGCGGAGCGAGGGAGCCGAATCCCTTTCTGAGGGCTCCCCAAAGAGGTTTGCGAAGCCGGTAGAGAAGCCAAAGCCCCCCGGCTACAAGAAGGACATCCTGGGAGCTTTTGTTGCCGAGCAGGGCGGTGAGAATGACGAGACCTAGAGCGATTTCCAGGGGATTCAGAAAAAAGGGCCAGAGCATCAGATTTTCACCTCCCTCAGATTCAGGCTTTGCCCTTGCCCACAGGGCCGGAGACGGCGTGGAGCCCGTAGCGGTAGGCGACGCTTCGGTTGTCCATTATAGCCTTGGCCAGTTGGAGGGCGGGTTTGAGCCCTTTGCGGTCGTAGACGGCGTAAAGGGCGGTGGCCTCGCCGAGGTGGGCGGAGAGGAGGGTGAAGGGCTTTGGCGACGTGAAAGAGTACATCTTGACACGACCGCCACGTAACTGCCCGTGGAGGACTTTTACGACAGCCTCTTACTTCACTTCGCCCTGGACGGGTTCCTTCTCCCATAAGCCATCGGGCTGGATGCGCCAGGCCAAGGGTTCTCTGCTAAATGAGCCAGGTTCCCATGCGATCTGGGTTTCCTGAAGCTTCCCTGCGTTCCAACCCCCAAAGGCCTCGAGGGCGCCTCGCAGTTCCCCAGCTTGCAGTTCCCCGGATGGCCCAATCCCATGGGCGAGCAGGAAACGGCTCCGGCAGAGGGGTGCTTCTCCCTGGATGTCTACCCCAACATCCCGGAAGAGTTCCGGCCCCGAATAGGGGTTACAAGCTACCCTCCGTATCCAACCAAGCCCGTAGCGGGTGTCTCCGCCCAAGGCCAGCTTCACCACCCGTTTCAGCCTGGACTCCCCTGGCCTGAGAAACACAAATCCCACGAGGAAGACCCGTTGCGGTTCCCGGTCTTCTCCCCAACGGGACCAGGGTTGGATCACCTCATGCTCCCGTAAAGAGCCCTCGAGGGCGCTGTCGTTATAGGGGTCTATGGCCGTGCCCACATGCGCGGTGAGCAGCCACCTGCGGAACTCCCTGTCTGTGGCGGACCTCTGGCCGTCCTCCCTTTGCCACACCAGCCCTTTGCCCTCCCGGTACTGGGGAAGCCAGGCTAGCCAGCGCCCCCCCGTTTCCTGAGCGGGGAAGAGGTAGGTGAGGCGAACCCGATCCTTAAGGTCCCCGCTTTCCTTCTCATAGTCTTGGGGGGATGGGGCCTGGCCCGTGGCCAAGGCCCTTCTTCGGGTCAGCTGGGCGGTTAAAGCGCCCAAGAGGGTGCGGGCCGGGACGTAGAGGCGGGTGCGGTTTAGCATCCCCGCGGGGGCTAGGCCCAGGTGAAGGGGCCCCTCCAGCCGCCACACCCAGCGGTACACCTCCCACCCCATGCCCTACGCCTCCTTGACCTTCACGTGGTAGCGGGCATAAACAAAGGCCGTGCGGAGGAGTTCCCGGGCGAAGAGGAGGTCGTCCAGGTCTCGCGCCAGCGCTTTAGCGACCTCGAGGGGATCCCCTTGTTCTAGGGAGAAGACTTCCCCGAGGAATTCCTGGCAAACGCCGAGGAATTTTTCTGCCACATGGTTGTACCGCGCCTTGAGGTAGAGGAAAGCGGCGTAGACACCCTGCTCTTCCAAGACGGCCAGAGCCTCGTTGAGCATCTTTTCGCTGACCTTGTCTATCTTTGCCAGCTTTTCTCCTAGCTCGGCGCACCTCACCTCTAGGTTTTGCCTGTTCTCCCTCACGGCTGTCCTCCCGCTTGGGCCGAGGGGCCACCCGTGGGCTCTATGACCTTGATTCTCCCCATCCCCCGCGTCCCCATGCCGCCCACGCCCAGGTGCTCCAAATAGGGATGGGCCTTCTTGACCACCTCCAAGACGCGCTCTGGGCCCTGCGTGGCCGGGTCTGTGTGCCTGTCCAATCGGATCTCCTGATTCCCGATCTTGAAGAGCCGTGGGTTTTTGGCGATGACCTCCCACACCAGCACCGTGCTCCTGGGCAAGGCCTCGTAGGAGAAGAGCGCTCTCTCCTGGGCTGCCCCGGTGGCCGGGTCTATGGAAACCGAGGTGCGGACCTCGAGGTTGCTGTTCACGATGTGGGGGAAGAGGCTGTCGGACACCAAGGCCAAACGGTCGTGCATGTACTGCGGCAATCCCAGAGAGTTTGGCAGCTCGGAGAGAACAGACCCTTCCGATTGGACTTTCAATAAAAGCCATCCTAGGTTGAGATTCCCCTCTGGCTTCTCCTTGGAAATCACCTGGACGAAACCTTCCTCTACGCTCGCTTTTTCCCCAATCCTTTCCAGCGCCATAGGAGAGGTCACCCACATGGGCCCCCGGCGGGTGGGAACGGGGAAGAGGAGCACATGGGCATCGGTAAAGGAGGCCAGCCCAGCGAAGCCGCCTTCCTGTCCCGCTCCACGCGCGAAGCCGAAGACGGTGCACACGGGACAGTCGGGCCGGCGGCAATGGCCGCGGTGTTCGTCCAGCCCCAAGCCGGCGCAGTTGGGGTAGTAGGGTGGCCTGTCGTTGCCGTGGCGCCCTTCCTCGTAGTGCATGGCCACGTACGCGCGGTATACCCCGGCCAGGCTGGAACCAGGGATCTTGGGCACCCGGGTCACCGGGTCGCGGACGATGCTCAGGTCCACCCGCCCGATCCGGCCGCCTCCAGCCCCCACGTGGACGGGGTCCAGGGCCAAAGCGATAACCCGCATCTTGCCGTAGCTCGCTCCCATGCACACCTCCCTACGCGCCCTCCTTGAGGGCGGTCATGTGCCAGTCCATGGCCCACTGGAGGGTTCCCTCTAGGGCAGCCTCCACGAGGGCCTCCAGGAACCCACCCCTCACCTCGAGGACTTCTGCGATCAGGGCCTTCAAGGTTGCCCGCCATAGCTCAGAGGAGGCGGCCAGGCGGCCCTCCGGATTGCTCCAGTCAGCTTCCAGCCGTGCCATCTCGCTCCGCAGCCGCTGAAGAGCGGCCTGGCTTGGCGCCACCCGCTGGAGGAGGGCCCATACCTCCCTCATGCGGGACCATTCCTCCAGGTAACGGGGCGACGGCACCTCAAAGCGTTCCGCGGTGCTCTCCATGAAGAGGGTGAGCGCTCGGGCGGGGGCTACCCTTATGGAGTCTCCGAGGCGAAGGTCGGCCACGTGGCGGTAGACCTGGCCCTCGGGGTGCCGGAAGTCCCGGGGGTGGCGAACCTTGGGGTCTTCCACGGCCACGTAGGGGTAAAACACGTCCTCACGGCCGTCTGGGAGGAGGGTAGGCACAACCCTCTGGATGAGCCTGCCATCCTCTCTTTGCAAGAGAAGGGCAACGAACCCCTTTTCTGGAAATACGTCCTTTACGGTCCAACGCTCCTCGCCACCCCGGAGGGCCTCCTCGAGGTTCCTCGCCGCCTCTATGACTCCCTGAAAGGCCACGGAGCGGGGAAAACCCACCACGCCCACCCTAAGGGGCAGGCGGTCCCAGACCCGGGAGAACCGTTCCCGCCACAGGGACACCGCCAGGTCCACGCATTCCGAGGCCGCTTCTAGGGGCACCAGCAGCCGGAAACGCAGGGGGGATACCTCCAGGGGGATCACCGGGCGATAGACCCCTAGCTGGGCGTAGGCTCCCTCTGGCCTCCGAACCGCAACCACCTTAGCGGAAAAGGGTACCTGGGAATCATCCCTCCATAACTGAATACATTCGCCCTCCAGCGTTTCTTTGGCTTCCTCTGGGCGGAGGAGACGCGCCAGGTTGGAGGTCGTCAGGAAGCCTTTTGAGTTGGGAAGGTGGAGGAGGCTGAGGGGCTTTCCGCGCCAGCGCCCGTTGTAAAGCCCCAGGTCTGTCCAACTTGTCCCGTTGGTCTCCAGCTCCAAGACCAACCGCTGGACCCGCCATGGGTTGGAGCTTCTGGCGACCAGCTGGCGGAACTTTCCCAGCAGCTCATGGAAGAAATCCTCCGCCTCGCGCCAGAAGCGATAGACCCGTCCAAGGGAAGGGAGCTTGCGGAAGAGCTGGTGGGCTATCCAGGCCGCTCGTTGGTCATCGTTCAAGTCATCCCAAGAGGGCGCCTGGGCCCGGTCCTCCACGATCTTCTTGAAAAAGGACGGCCAGGAGCGCTCGTGTTTGAATCCTTCCTGGAGGCTTGACAGGACAGGATCTGACTGGTTGTACACATTCAGCCGCTTGCCAATGTAGTCTGTGAGGCTCTCGTAGGCCTTCTGGCGGTCTATGGGGTTAGGCTGTCCGTCCAACAGGGGGTTGAAGCGGACCCATTCGGGAATGGCCTGGGTGCGCAGGCTGTCCACCCGTTCGCCGTTTAGCCACCCCTCCAAGTCCAGGGAAAGGGTGAGCAGGGCCAGGCGGCCGTTTTGGTCAGCCACCTCTTCAAACCAGATGGTGTTGTTGTCCAGATAGCCCCTGAGCCACTCATCAAGCCGACGATGGCGGCGCTCCAGGCAGACGGGGCAGGGCTTTCCCTTGTCGGTGGGGTCGCCGTTGGGCCGTAAGCGGCAAATGGGGCATACATGCCCCTGCGAAGGGCCGGATTCCGATTCGGGGATATCCCACGGCCTGTGAATGGGAATGGAAACGGCCTCCTTCGCCCTCTGCCATTCTCTAACCATGGGCACCAGAGAGCGGGTGGGCCCGCTCAGGCCCACAAAGGGAGGGTATTCTAGCTTTTGGGCCTTGGCCAGGTTCTCTACCTGATCGGTAATCCACTCCAACAGACCGCTGATCCACTTGGGGGTACCCGGGGAGGGCTGATCCTTGCAGGTACCCTGGGAGGGCTGGTCCAACTCCCCCAGAAAGGAGAAGACCGCTACAGCGCCGTCCTTGTAGAGCAGGGAGCCCACCGCCAGGTCCACCTCCACCAGCTCGCTTACCTCGCGGAAGAACGCTTCTATGGCACCTTGCATGCCCGTCCAGTCGCTAATCTTTATTGCCCGGGCCTCGTAGTGGTCTGTGCCAAGGGCTACGGTGAGCAGATACCATTGCGTCGTGCTCTTGAATCTTTTTTCCGGGTCAAAAGATGGATCCAGCAGGGCTCTTGCTACGGCGCTCTTGAAAAGCGCCGCCGCCACATAGGATTGGTCCCATAAGGTGACATCGTTGTTGGGAAGCCGCGTTTCCGCCAGGGTGGAGAGAAAGGCCCTGCGGATGAAGGAATCCTTGCCGATGGCGCTTTCACGCCAGGCCAGCCATGGGTCAACATCCCCGGCGCCCTGGGTGCCTAGGGTTTTGAGGTCCTCCAACACCCTCCTGATCTCGTCCACGAGGCGTTTCCATCCTTGAGGGGAAAGGATTTCGGGTGGGTCAGCTAGCAGGTTGCGCTTGGGATACCCCCAGGGGGAGGAGAGCCAGATGTGGGGTATCAGCTGCTTTAGGTAGTTTCCGGAACCCGGTAGGTTCTTCTCCGCCCCGGACACCACCCCGTGAGCGGCCTGGAGCAGGCCGAGAAGTCCTGGGTCGTTCCCATGGTGCTTTTCCGTGAATTCGGCAAAGCTTTTCGGCCTTGCGGTCTGGGGAAGGCGGTTATTCACCCATCCAAGCAGGTCGTCCCATGCAAAGGGTGGGGTTTCCTGCTTGTGCCACTCGCGTTCCCTGTAGTCGCTTTTCTCTCCCCCTTGGCCGCGCAAGAACTCCAGTCGGGCCTTGCCGGCCATGTGGAACCAGCCGATGGCCTCCATGGCCAGCAGCAGGGGGCGGTACCGGCGCAAAGCTTCTATTAAATCTTGAGGAGCGCTCATGGTGCGCTTCCTCCTGGAAGCCAGGCTTGCACTTCCCGCCAGAGGTCTTCTCGGCTTTCCTTTTCAACGCTTTTCCGGGTGTTATGGAAAGCTCGCCACTTTTCTATTTTCGCTGTGCCCCAACCCACGGTGCGCTTCGCGGAGATGCCGTAAACGGTCAGCAAGGTTTCAATGGCCTCTAGCAACCAAGGGAGCACCTCTTTGGGGTCAGCCGTGAACTTCATGCCGGGCCAAGGGGCGTAGAGGAGGGAAAGGGTGCCCTTGGCCCCTGGCGGGACCACCTCGTAGTAGATGGGCCCTTTGCCAGCGCGGTTTTCCCGGCTATGGGGGTTGATGACCTGAAAGCCGATTCTGTCAAACCAGGTGGGGTAGAAGACTAGGGCTCCACGGCTGAACTCTTCCCCTTCCCCTTTTTCGTTGCCGAACAGGTGTAGAATCCACGCCGGGTCAGACCACTCGGCCGTATCCGGGGGCTTCTGGAGGTATTGGCCTAGGCCGGCCCGCATCCGGCAGGCCCATCGGAGCATGCCTTTCCAGGAGGAAGCGGCCATGAAGGGTATTCCAAAGACCCGGTCCTTGCGCACGGGGTTATCCAGCACGTGGAAGACCCGGTCGTCTTTGGAGTACCAGGGGGTCTGGAGCTCAAAATCTACCTTGAGGGCCAGCCAGCGTGGGGAGGGAAGTTCGCTGAAATCAGCGCGGAAATCTAGGCCGTCGCTTAGCTTTCCGGCGTCGGGCAGTGAAATCTGCTTTACTTGCACCATGTAAGTGTAAAGGTATTTATGCGCACCTCTACCTTTCTCATAAGCTTTCCGTATAAATCGCCACAACGCAGTCTCGTCAAGCACATGGCTCACAAGTATTCTAGGCGCATCGTCGGGGGCTTCTTCTTCGTGGTGCTCCTTGATGTTGGCATAGTAATCCCAATTCCACATAGTACCCCTTAAAACAGCTTTTCCAGCAATTGGCCGCCGGTTTGAAACTCCTTGTCAGGTGTAAATCCATGCCACACTTTTAAGAGACGTTGTCTTATTTCTCTAAAATCCACTAAATCTGGTTTCACGAAGCCGAAAGTGCGGATGCCCTCGTTGGGAGAAGCGAAGCTGAACACCTTTTTGCTTTCTCCTATTTTGTCCTTTTTGCTTTCTCCTATTTTGCCGGCGAGCCACTGGTTTGCGTGATTATTGTGGCATAAATCTTCTTTAGACTCACACCGTCCGATCACTTTGTTGAAAGTGCTTTTGCTGCTAGAAAGTCTTGCCAAGTATCTTCCCTTGACATACCAGAAATTTTTAAGAGTAGCCCAAGAAAAAGAACCATCTTCAAAGTCGGTCCGCCATAGGGACTTGCTCACATAAACCCTCACTGTCTCTCTATCACAGCAACGCAGCTCGGGACCTTCCTCAATCCTCACCAGCCCGTAATCCTTGTGGTGTTTGACGCCTTTGCGACGTGGCTCATCGGAGGGCTTGAGTGTCGTTTTCCCTCCAATAGCACCGTAATCGGCGATTAAGCGCAAGGTAGCATTCAGCAGGCACCATTCCTCATCCTGGACGGGACGCAAGGGGATAAAGCGGAGAGAGAAGGTTTGACCAGCTCTAATCTGTCGCTGAATAAAGAAGCCATTTTCGTCTACAACCAAAAGGCGAAACTTCCGCGACCATCCCGTGCAACCAAAGAGTTCGCAAACTACGCAGCGATGTCCTTGTTCGCGGTGTTGCTTTCCTTCGGCGGGGCAGCGCACCCCCTCTTGCGTAGGGTCGCAAGCCTTTCCTCCCAGACCTCGTACAAGTACCTCAAACCACCAGCGGAGGGAACCCATCAGGCCCGTGGGAATAAAGAGGTCACCCCTTCTCTCTTCATTTCCGGTCCAGATGTCTGTTAGGGCCCTCAGCTTCCACTCTTTGGCATCAAGTGTTTTGGCGCATGACATGTTGAGCTCCTTGGTGCTTGACTGCTATTCTAAAGCTAACAAAGAAACTTCTTAACTGTCAAGCCGACATTCCGCACCCCTCTCCCTTGGCCTTAGGATTTTGGGATGGAAACCACACCCAACCTACAGGTGTACGACCTGGGCCACCTGGGCCTGGTGGCCAGCATCCTGGATCAGATAGGAC
>Ga0079998_122415_pt1 | contig 14965 bp, 12 predicted proteins | sample PerSpoBPS_BMetaG_FD_69201 | JGI IMG/M metagenome (GOLD analysis project Ga0079998, IMG submission 69201) | Thermal spring microbial communities from Yellowstone National Park, Wyoming, USA - Perpetual Spouter B (PS_B) MetaG (SPADES assembly)... | ecosystem: Environmental > Aquatic > Thermal... | reverse complement strand
GTGCTCTACGCCGCCGTCGCGCACGGCATCGTCGAGAAGGCCGTAGACCGCTGGCTCAGACGCGCAGACGCCATCATATGCGTGTCAAAAACCCACTGCAGGAAGCTGGCCCAGTACAGGCCCGTATATATGCCGAACCCCCCACCCGACGACCTGCCCCCACCTCAGCCCCCACGCCGCTACTTCGTGTACCTGGGGGGAGAGCAGAGGCACAAGTGCCCCCACCTCGCCCGCGCCGCCGCACGCGCCGCAGGCATGCCGCTTATCGAGCCGAGAGGCGCCCCTCGACCCGCCGTACTGCGGCTGATGGCAAGTGCCTGGGCCCTTCTATTCCCCTCATGTTGGGAAGAGCCTTTTGGATACGCCGTATATGAGGCGTTGCTGATGGGAGTCCCAGTCGTCGCCTTCCCAATTGGCGGACAGGCGGAGCTAATAAGCCAAACACCCTCCGCCCAGTTCATGGCAGAAGACACATCGGCAAAAGCCTTCATAAAAGCCACAATACGCGCCGCCTCCTTAACCAAGCAAGAAGCCATACATATAAGAAGAGAAATATTGGAATCTCTTAACATCCCAGCGGCCGCCAAGGACTTAAAGTCTCTTGAAGCCGTCCTTCTACATAAACACAAGCCGAGAAACGCTAGAAATCCTGACGCATCGAAAAACACATGGGTTCAGGACCTAACTCTCTGAAGACCTAAGCCCAAATTGCTACAACGCTTGCCGCTGATTTCGATCGGTTTTTATATCACATGAGGTCCGAGCTCAAGGCCAATATCATAACACACTGATGTATAATACTATGTCTCCGGCGGGCAATAATAATATTTAGCGGCCATGTTGCTGAGGCATTTGATAGTCACCTGGCTATCGGCTCGTGGCTATGCAGTACAGTAAGCCATTTGTGCCACTCATGCCCTACGCCGTATATGAGGCGTTGCTGATGGGAGTTCCTGTAGTTGCAATGCGCGTCATCTCTTTAGCCAATCAAGAAGCTGTACACATAAGCTGAGATAACTTCCGGCAACCGCCGGAGAATTAGTGGGTCAGGTTGCTTCTTAGCTTTGTAAAACTTTAAAGACTAAAGGAAAGAGGCCCCCCGTGGCCGATCTCTCTCGCCTGGGCCGTCATTCATTAACCTACTTTGCCACCGCTGGGGCGTTTCTACTTCTTCTCGCAGGTTTCCTCCTCTGGCTCCTCATAGACAGGTATAACGACACCCGAAAACTAGATCTGCTTCACACCATTTCCGCTTTCCTCACACTCGCGCTGGGACACACACTACTAATAACAGGCGTAGTCGCCTACGTGGCCTCACGCAGAGGCTATCCAGAGCCGCCACTCCCGCAACTACCCAGGGCCACAACAGTAGCCCTAATCCCAGCCTACAACGAAGAAAAGTCCATAGCACAGGTCGTCCGAGAAGCAAAGAAATACGTAGATCTCGTAATAGTGGCAGACGACGGCTCTACCGACAGCACAGCAAAAGAGGCCGAAGAGGCAGACGCGGTAGTAGTGCGACACCCCTATAACATGGGGTATGGAGCTACGGTAAGGACTCTGATGAGAGCGGCCTTATCTACCGGCGCCCAATATGCGGTCCTCCTAGATGCCGACGGCCAGCACGACCCAGCCGACATACCCAAGTTTCTTGAGAAACTAAAAGAGGGGGCTGACGTGGTCATAGGCAATAGGTTCAAGACGAGCAAGGTACCCACCTACAGGAAGGTTGGCATACAGATAATCAGACTTGTGCTGCGGCTCTTCGGGGTGAAAATAGGCGACCCGGAGAACGGCTTCAGAGCCTTCAATAGAAGAGCCCTCGAAGTCTTGGTAAGGGAGCTGGAGGAGACGTGGATGGGCATCTCTTCCCAGACCGTGTATATAGCAAGCCGCAGGAAGCTACGCATCGAAGAGGTTCCAACCACTGTTAGATATAAAGAGGGGACGTCCTCGGAATCCCCAGTCGCCCACGGGCTATCCGTGCTGTGGACAATAATATGGACGTGGCTCACCGAGAAGCCAAGGCGGACCTTGGCGTTGGGGATAGCCGCCCTAGCCACGTCGGCGGCCCTATTCACCTACGTAATACTGCTCTTCAACGCGACTAGATACATCAGGCTAACCTACACTACATCAACGATACTCCTGGAGATCATCGCCACCATACTAATAGCAGTGGCCGTTGCAAGCGCCGTCAAAAAATGAGAGTCGTCATAACTGGCGGCGCGGGGTTTATCGGCAGCCACGTGGCGGCGTATCTAGCGGAGAGGGGGTTTAGGGTTGTGGCGGTAGATAGTCTGGAGAGGGCGTCTGCAGTGAGGCGTCTTGAGGAGGCCGGCGTGCCGCTGGTGGTGGGCGACGTCCGGCTCGTGGATCTGCCGCCGGCGGATGCGGTGGTGCACGCCGCGGCGTATATAAACGTGGAGGAGAGCTGGGAGAGGCCTTATGACTACATGTGGAACAACGCCGCCGCCACCGCGCGCGTCGCCAAGCAATGCGCCAAGACGGGCGCCCGCCTCGTCTACATCTCCTCGGCGGCGGTCTACGGCGAGCCCCAACGCCTCCCCATCGACGAGAGCCACCCCACGAGGCCACTGTCGCCCTACGGACTCTCCAAGCTGGCGGGAGAGCAGATAACGCAGATGCTCGCGCCAGGGGCCGCCGTGCTCCGCCTCTTCAACGTCTACGGCCCAGGCCAGACGGGGCCATACGCCGGCGTCGTTTCGAAATTCATCGAAAGGGCTAAGAGGGGCCTCCTCCCGGTCATCTACGGGGACGGGTCGCAGACCCGCGACTTCGTACATGTGGCCGACGTGGCGCAGTTCGTCGAATTCGTCCTAGAGCGCGGCGCTGCCGGCGTCTTCAACGTGGGGACCGGCAGAGCCGTCTCGATAAGAGAACTAGCCGCCATTGTGATGCGGCTGGCTGGGCTGGGCGGCGAGCCTCTCTACGGCCCGCCTAGGCCCGGCGACATCAAACACAGCGTTGCAGACGTGACAAAAGCCAAATCGCTGGGCTGGCAACCCCAGATAGGAATCGAGGAGGGCCTAAGGGAACTGTGGTCAAGCCAGTAAGAGTCCTGTTTCTATTGCCGCCGCTTGCCTTCATGGCGGCCTTTGGGGCGAGAATCTGGATTCAGAGCTTTCTATACCCAGCCCCGACCGGCGACGATCCCGCCTTCCATGCGCTGGCGATAGTCGAGACAGCCCAAAATCCGAGCTGTGTAGTGGCTCATCTCTGGGGCAGTTGCAAAAACCCCCTCGTAGAAGCTACGTGGCAGTATCCGAATATGTTCCATATACTCTTCGTGCCGCTATACATGTATACACATGATCCAATAATAACAATTAAGATATTATATGTAATTATGGGAATATTCATTGCATCAATACCAGTTATAATGTATATCATATTAACAAATACGCGAAAAGATATAAGCGAGGTGGCGCTTATAAGCGCATGGTATACGGCCGCTTCGTTCTTTATATATAATAATGCAGTGTATACATATGCCGAAGGTTCTATATTCGAGTTAATCGGAATTGCGATGTTGCCCATTATTCTATATTTTATCGATAGACCTGTTATAGCTGGCGCGTTGGCGGGTCTCGCCATAAACAGCTACACTGCCGCAGTATTAACCGTGGTATTTTTAGCGTTTATTGTATTTACACACGGAAAGAAATACTTACTTAAATTCATATTATCATATATACTTATCTCAAACATATTTCTATTTAAATTCCTTATTTTTCTCTTTACAACCTTCCTCCATGAAGGGTCGGGAATAGTGACCGCACGCCTTGCGGTAGCAGATGCGGTGCAGATAAACTACCCCCACAAGATGTTGGCAATATTGGCAATCTCCCCCACCCTCGCCCTAGTCGCCATCTCCGCGGCAAGATCCAGAGACGCAATGGCTATCTACGCGGGCTACGCCCTATTTCTAATAGTAGCCGCGACCTTGTGGGACAGGGCGTTGAGATATCTACCGCTCTACCTATATCTGATACCAATGCAATACCCCCTCCACGACAAGAAGGCAAGAAGGGTCTTCGCCGTAGCTACGGCGGGGCTCGTAGCCTTCGTTCTATTCAACGTCACTTTCTACAGTCAGCTCTTCCAGCCCACCCAAGATCTAGTCCGAGTCGGCGAAGACACGATAGAGCTCTACAACGCGGTGGCGGCTAAGCTCGCCGCCAAGAACGCGACGACCGCCGCGACCATATGCCAGCTATCCTCCTACCTCCTCCCGATACTACAAGCCCACGGGATAAACGCATACTGCCTTCTAAACCCGGCGATAAACGTCCCTCAGTCAGACCCCCTCCACAACGTGACTCAGGCCCTGAAGAAAGCCATTGCGCGCAGAGATTTAACCCCCCTAGGCCCCTACATTGACGTGTTGATACTAGAGACCCCCCACAAGGGAAACATATATAATCCGCTTCAAGTGGAGCTGTACGAAAATCTAACACAAATACTACAGATACAGCCTAAAGACGGGATCTACGTAGTATGGATCCCCAAAACCACGTAACCACGCACCTAAGCCACTACGGAGGCAAGGAGCTGACAATTAGAAAGATGGCCCAGCAGGTGGCGAAGATCTACGCGGCGAAGTTCGGACAGTTCTACGGAGACCTCGACAGATTGGCGCCCAGGCTCGGCCGGAACCCGGCGCTGAACTTGGCGGTCCTGGCCACACACTTAGTGAGGGCGACAGTCCTCAGGCTCAAGATACCCGACGCGTGTTGTTGCCACGACGCCTACACCGCCCTGCTCTACAGATGCAGGTACTACGTCCACGAAGACTACCACACGTGGCGGGACCCCCTCTCGGCGCTCCTCAGAAAAGCAATCCACCTATACGCCATGAGGAGAAACCCAACCTACAGCCCAAACCCCCTCGACCTGCAGCTAGGCGCCGCTTTCTGGATCCCGCCCCACGACCTGCCGCCCGCCTGCCCCCCGCCGCCGAACGACGACGTAATAACGGCGGGTTACCACGGAAGAGTGGAGCCCGTCAAGCGGCTCCACCTAGTCCTAGACGCCATCGCCCACCTGAGGCAAGAAGGACACAAGGCCGAGCTGGTCATAATGGGCGACGGGCCGGCGCTACCCCACCTGCTACAGCGGGCAAAAAGCAGGGGGACCCCCCTGAGGATACACCCACCCGCCCGAAACCGCAACGCGGTGCACCGCTTCCTCTGCGGGATCGACGTCTACGTCAATTACTCCCAAGCCGAGACCTTCTCCCTCTCCACAGCAGAGGCCGCCGCGGCGGGCAGACCTCTCGTCCTCTCGCCCATACCCATATTCCGGCTACTATACGGAAAATGCGCATACATCGCCGAGGAGCCGCAACAACTAGCCCAGAAAATACTCCAAGCATATACAGAACGCAGAACTTGCAAATATAAGCGTAAAACTTAAATACAGCCAAAACTGTAAGGATATGCCAAACCCCAAAGCATTGATAACACTATACATAACGCTCGTGGCCGCCCTGGCGACGGCGCAAACCCTCCCCATAACTGCCAACATCCAGCCCTACGGAGCCCCACCCTACAGCCCCAAGGCACCGGGAACCACGTTCAACCTATACGAGTGGGTAGTGATAAACGGCACCGTCACGCCCCAGGCAGACTTCTTCGGCAACATAACCGTCACCGTATTCGACAGGGCCACAAGCCTAGCCGTGGCCAGCTGCACGGCGACAAACATCGGCCTATCAAAAGACGTAACATACTCACTATACAATGTACTACAGACTAAATGCACTCTAACGCTTAATCCCAGCTATACATTTGCAGGTCTCGTAAAAATAAGATCGGATGGTTTAGCCCTCAACTTCACCGACGTGCCGCTGATAGGCCCCAATAGATATATCATAAACGTGACCTTCGCGAGCACGGCAGGTTCCCGCACCATCGATACGAGATTCTCCATCTCCAACAACATAAACATAACCGTCAAGGCCTTCGGCGTTAACACCATAACCTGGGGGACCACATACCCCCACAACACGGGCTACGACTTCAGGTTGGTCGTCAATGTAAGGCACCCCGACGGAAGGCCCTACTATAATACCTCAATTACGGTATACGTCAACAACGTGCGCACAATAGCTAGGTATTGGGCTGATGCCACCACATTCAGTGGCGGGGTGCACTACGGTGCATCAATCAACAATGCAAGTTGGGTGTTAACAATACCTGGAACTGAGTTTAGTTCGGCTGGTTCCTACAGGATCATGGTTAATGTCAGCAACGTTAGGGTGAGCGTCTCCGCTTCTAGCAGGTTGGTTGGTAGGGTCAACACAGGCCAGCTTAACTTTACGCTGGCTGTGAGTGACCGACTCACGGTGAGGTTCATCAACGTGACGGCCGTCTGGCCTAACTACGCCTCGACCCCGCCGTCGCTTAGGAACAAGCCAACGGATGTAAGCTACACGAGCCACGCCTCCTTCAATGGATCTATGTGGACTCTCGGCGACGCCTTCAAGCTCTACGCGCAGTTGCTCCTAGCCAACGGCACGACGGTGCCGTTGTCAATGAGTTCCATTAACCAAGCACCGTTGTCATACGGCATTCAATTCATGCTAACTGTCAGCGGCAACTACGTGGTCGTTGCTGCTAACACCACGTTGACGAAGTCGGATTGGAGTACCTACTACAGGCGGGCTCACTTAGGCGTGATGGTGAACGCAACTCTGAGCTTCTGGGATAGTAAAGGCAATACCGGTACGTTGCCGCTAAGGTTCATCGTGACAAACACCACTAAGTCGTTTACGCCAACGATCTTCTTCAACGCGAGCAAGGCCGCTGTCGCCAACGGGTCGAGGGTCAATCTGGGCGACGTCGTAGCCCTCGAGTTAACCGTGGAAACCTACGGCGGCCGCAGGCTGAACTTCACAAACGGCTTCAGTATCAGGGTCTACAACGTGACGAGGGCGGGTCTCAACGAATACACTTCGCTCTTCAGTATCAGGCCTAAAAACAGCGTTATCTATCTTGTGGTCAATCCGAGCAGAGACGCCTGGCGCATAACAAGCGCCAACTGGCGTAGTTTCATGAACAAGACTTATCTTGCCGTGAACGTAACGGAGTACGGCACGCCTGGCCGCATGAACTTGACCCTGTGGTGGCCCGGCTACCTCGGCGGCGGCCGCTATAGGAGCTACAACATAAGCGTGACGGCGAAGTTGCCAAGTGTCAGCCGTACCGTCAACAGAACCACTGTGGACTACTACGGGCAAGGCGTAACGCTGGGTATAATCTTCCGGACGTATGGCGGCAATGCAACCGTTGCCAAAAACTTGACGCTCTACGTCTACAGGATCGATACGCAGAGGCGGCCGTTCGGCTGGAGCAACGCAAGCAAGCCGTTTATTAAGGGCGATACCTATCTGCAGGCTGGCAACTACACGTTTAAGTTCAACGTCAACGGTAGCAAGATCTGGATACCTGGCGTCTGGTTTATCAACGCCACGGTGGGCGACATATTCGGCAACGCCGGCGATTTGAACAACACGCAACTATTCACCATACGGCCGAAGATTGTGCACAGCCTCCCCGCGTCTCTGCGGGTTGTGGCTGGAAAGACGGTGTCAATATCCTCCTCACTTAGATGGGGTACTATGGTTAATACAACGCTTATCGGACCTGATGCCAAGTTGAACATCACAATTGTCTATCCTACGACTGACGGGCTTTCCAATGTCACTACGAGGTTGGGCAATATAGCCAATAGTTTTACTGCCTCGATACCGGCGCCCAATGTGCCGGGTAGCTATAGGGTTGTCGTGAACTTTGAATATATGACGTTTGGTAAGAAGCTGTATGATACGTGGGTTATAAACCTGACGGTATATGTATCTATCAACGCGACGATTAGTGAAATGAGGAGCAACCCGAATTTGGTGGCTGTGGCTATCGGCAGGAGCGTGCCTCGCGGCCCTGTGGGGGGCGCTTTGGTGGAGGATAACCTGGCCGCCGCCGCGCTGGCCTCCGTCATCGGTACGTCCAACGTATTCTTTGACGACGAGTTGCTTGACCCCAACACCCTGGCCTACAAGTCGGCCGCTGGGTCCTATAAGTACTTTATTGCAGTGGGCGGTCCCCTCGTCAACCTCTTCAGCTACAAGTACAACGCGACTCTCTCCTCCATAGTGCAGACATATAAGAAGGTTGTGGCAGACGAAGTTGTTGAGGTGGGCTTCGAAATAAAGGTGCCTAGCAACATCACCTACGTGTATCTCAACTTGACTGATTACAAGTACCGCATTGTGTATGCCAACGGAACCGTAAAGGTGGCGGGTGACTACGGCAAGACCGACTTCGCTTTTGTTGCCACCTTGTACGACGCCTCCGTTAGTAAGTATATCTTCATCTCGTTCGGCCTCGACTGGCGCGGCACCGTGGCCGCTGGGAGGTGGATTGCGGCCAATATAAACAACTTGGACACGCTGGCGAGCGGCCAGCTTGTGTTGCTACAGTGGACTGATGTGAATAATGACGGGAATATACAGGCGGGCGAGGTCCAGCCGATTCTGAGTGCTTAGGCGTGATTTCTTAAACAGAGTTTTTTCCTCCTCTTTTCTTTTTTCCCTCCCTCCGCAGTTTGTAATTTCGCCTGAGTCCCTCTTCTCCCGTGCCTTTTTTGACGTGGTTGTATTTCAGGTGGGTGGCGAGTCTGTTGCTGTGGACGCCTCTGGGAGGGTTGTGGCGCGTGGGGAGGATACCTACGTGTTGCAGTATGCGTTGGACAACTATTTCTCTGTTTTCATCAGGCGCGGCCCCCGTCCCTATGTCGTCAAGTTTAGGAGGCTTGTTCCGTGGTGGGGGACTTATGGACATCACCAAGTGGGGGATTTTGCATTTAGGGTGGGCCTCGAGGCTTTTGGAGATAAAATGATAGTGTCTGATGGGGCGGTTCTGCGGAGGGCTGATGGTTCCGATGTGGTGATTCTCTATGCTCGGAACTACAGGCGGTTTGTGGTTGCTGGTCTTGTGTTTGATGGGAATAGGGCTCTCAACTCCAGGGTTGAGGTGGGTGGTAGAGTTCGTCCTTTTGACGGCTATGCCGATTTCCTCACGGGCGGTTGTGTGGATGGCGGCGAGGCGTGTTTTAGATCGGGCTTGGTTATGTGGGATGTGGAGTTTCGGGAGAGCCCGGGCTGGGCTTTCTACTTGGGCAACCACGCGCCTGAGGAGCTGGGGTATAGGAGGGCGGCGTATGATAGATTTGCTTTTTTGTACAATGTGCGGGTTGTGGGCTCGACGGCTGGCGTTGTTTTTGATAATGTGCGGGACTCCGTGGTCTTTGGGCTGTTTGTGGAGGGGAGCGATGGGAATTGCGTCACGGTGATGGGAAACCCTGGCGCCGAGCTTAACTTGCATATGTCCCGTCTGGTGTTGCGGGGTTGCGTGGGGAGGCCTTTAAGCGTCGGCGGATACAACGACGTGGCGGGCTTTGCCGTTTTGGGGGGCGTAGCTGGCGTGGTCGTCGAGGGGCTGGACGTGGAGAGCGGGGGTCTGGGGGTTGGGGCGTGGGGTGGGCTCACGCTGAGGGGCGGGAGGGTTGTTTCGCGTCCTCCCGAGGGCTGGAACGGCAACGTGTTTGCGTGGGATGTTGAAGTGGCGGACGTCTCGTTTACTGCCGAGGTGGCGGGCGACGAGGTGGGCACCGTGCTGGTGGAGGATGAAGGTGTACAGCGGCGCTTCACCTTCCGCGGCGTTGCCGTGAGAGGCGGGGGGCTTGTGTACAAGCCGCGCGGCGGCTCTCTTCTCGTTGTACGTGATGGCGAGTTTTACGGACTTAGAGGCCTCCACGCCAACCTGGAGAGGGGAGGCGCCGTGGAGCTAGACGGCGTTTTTTTGGACGTTTCCGACTTCGCCGTGAGCATCGGCGTCGAGAGGTACCGGGCTTATTCTGTGACGGCCCATTGCGCTAAGGGCGTCTTTTGCGTTGGGCTTTGGGGCGGCGTCGGCTTTTTTTCCGGCTCGGTGGAGGGTGGCGGTGTGGCGATATTGCTCAGAGATGTGGCGGGCGTTGCAGACATGGTGCTGTCTGGCTCTTTCGTCGGCCGTGACGTGGGGATTTGGGCGGGGTTTTCTGCAGAGGGTTCGCGTGCCGCTTGTTGGGGCTGTCGTGTCAAGGGAGGCGTTGAGGGCGTGCATATAGAGGGCAACGGTTTGTTTGAGTACTGCGGGGCGGCGCCTGAAAGAGTCCAGGCGGTCGGCAACGCGAGGTTTATAGAACGTTGCCAGTAGCCCTCCATGGCTCTTGAGGTTATCAACGCCAGCTTGGTGCTGGGCTTGATGAACCTCACCTTGGTGAACGTCACGTTGGCGGCTATAACGCTTGGAGACTTCGTAGTTCTTCATAACGTCACCCCGCCCGGCTTCCCCGCGCCGGTCACCTACGGGATATACACGGAGGGTCCCGCGACCGTCGTAAATGGGATATACATCTATGCCAACTCCACCTTATATTTTGACAGGGCGGTAAACGCCACTCCGTGCAGGCCGATAAAACTGGGAAAATTCTATGTATTGACGCCTCAAGGCGTAGTTGTCGTGGGGCAGGGCGGTGGCTTGTGTAGGTATTTGGCGTTTATATCATCTGATAGAATCGAGGTGTACGGGATTCCCTACGCGGGGCGTCAGGCGCCGTACCGAAACGTCTTCTACTGGTTGCCGTTTTTAGCGCTTATGTCGTTGTTACTACTACTGTATCTATACCTATTCCGTAAATAAAATAAAAATAATAGGAGCGATATCCACTTGTCTCGCTATATTTAAAAATAAAATGAATATATAAATTTCATTAAAACAAATCAAATAGTATATAGTGAAGCACGTATATCTTTATCTATTTTCAGATTGAGATTTAGATACGGCTTTACTTGAATACATGTGTACTGAAGATACTCTGGGGAAAATTTAAATATGTATTTAAATAATATATAATAACTAATCTGAATGTATCTGTTGTGGAGCTTTGTGTTCGCGTTGTTGGGGCTTTTGATGTTTGTACATGCTGGACTCCTGGGTTTATGGTCATTGTTGTATGTAAACACTACCCAGCCTCAACATAACAGATCGCTTGTGAATATTCTTGGAGCTGACATGCGTTGCGTAGTGGAGGAGGGCGACAAGTTTCTAACTGCTCCACTTGATCAATGCTCATCCTTCCTTGGCGCAGAGCTGGCATATGGAGGGCCAGGATATGGGGCGCAACTCGGTAGCTACTCTTCAGCTGTCGACGTCTACTTGGTCGGATTCGCCCTACCTGGATGCACGGAGAGGCCTGACTTCAACTTCGTCAGATACGCATTCAAATATGTAAAGGATTATTTCTACTACGAATACCAAGGAAGGTTAATACTTAACGAGGTTGTGTCAAGGGCCTGGGGCATGCTTCCGCGGAGCGACTACTGCAATGTGAATAGCCCGCTCCAGGCGTTGCTCACAGACGTTGTCGCCTATATGTACAACACGTGGGGAATTAAGATTAGCAACGGGTCGTTGCTGTATATCTATCTTGTAGGTAACTTGCCCTGCCTCGCCGGCAACTTGGGCGGCGCCTATGGGGTAGCCACTGTAAGAACGCCGTATGGTAACGTTGCACCCAGTGTTGTGGTGATACTTCACAGTAGCTACAACCTACGTAACCTCCACCTAGCCACTCTCGCAACTTACGGCGCCTTGAATCCACGGCAACTTGATCCCGCGTGTACAGGTCCCTTCCTCTCCGTGAACGACGGCCCCTTGCTGATGAGCAGATGGTCCTACTGGATCTGGTATGGGTGGCCCGACGGCGAATACGGCACACCCTTGCCCTTCATGATACCGGCATTCATGAAGTCATGGCTCACAGGTATTAGAGTTAATATGTCTGCGCTTGTCCCAGATAGTCTCTACACCTGGGAGTTGAACTCGCCAACTCGCTTCGTGAACGCTACCCATCTTTGGATCTCAGGGACCCCGTCTCATAGCCTATCATTCCGGTTTATGTACCACTCTCTAGGTGGTATTCTTACCGCGTTGCGATGTTTAGTGCTGTGCCTACCTCGTGCGGAGCTCCGAGGCTTTACTATGTGGATTCGTGGTATCCGTTGTATTATAGTGGATATTCCATTCGGGACGATGTCGGGGTATATAAATTCCGAGTATACGTGGCGCGTTGGAGAGATACCCTTGATCGGCTGTGGACGTGTATGGGGCGTGTTTCTTATAATGTGGGCGAGAGGGGTGCGGCTATTGACACGATAGGCGCCCTTGTGGCGGCAAGCGAATTGGGTGTAGAGTGGAAGGCGTCGCGGCCTTGGAGTTATTTGGACAGCACGGATCTGACAAGTAGCGGCATTTACTGGGACAGGCTCTCTGTGTGCCACGTCTCGATGGGCGGCCCATTGGCTAATCGAGTGACTGGATACTTCAACCCAGTGAATAGAGTGGCGCTCAACGGCATGCCGTTTTACTACGACACCAATGCAGGCGGCATAAGGGATGCGCGAACCGGTCGGCTATATACGGGCTCTAACGTCTTCCTGGTGGCTGTAGTAAACGTAACTGCTACGCATCCTCTCCTGCCGTATAGGCTTGTGGTTTTGGCGTGGGGCAACGGCGGCGACGGGACGTATGCGAGCGGGGTGTGGCTGAGGGACTTATACTGGTGGCAGGCGTATGGCAAATACGCCGCTGTGGTGAGGTGGATCGATACCAACGGCGACGGGATTCCCGACGGTAACGATAAGTTCGAGGTGTTAGCCACCTGGCCTTAAAACATATTTTCTTTTTTCGTTATTTGGAGGTGGGAGACTCGGGGGGTCTTTCTGTGAGGTCTCAAGCCAGGCAACGGGAGGATGTCTTCCTGCTCCGCTTGTCGGCAACGGACGGAACCGCCGAAGGGTTGGTGTTTTGGGCGTATAGGATTTAAAAACGGGCTTTTTAGGTTTTGTGATTTGCTTTGTGTGTTCTAATCTTTGGCCCTACACCTTTGGGGGTGCTGAGCGGAGGTACTACGAGTTTGCGGCTGAGGTTCTGAGGAGGGGTTATGAGGCGCGGTACGTCACGTACAGCTGGGGCCCCTCAGAGGTTCCACTGGCGCCGGTGGGCCCCCCGCCGCGGCTTTACGACGAGGTGGGGAGGAGGCGGCTCTGGCCTGCGCTTCAATTCGCCTTAGCCGCTAGGCGTGCCGTGAAGAAGGCGGGGTGCCGGGTGGTCGACGCGTCGGTGCCGTATACCGAGGTGTTCCTCCTGCCGCGGGAGAGGACGATTCTCACTCTTCACGAGTTCTGGGGACGCAGATGGAGGGAATACTTCGGACCCCTCGTCGGCGGGGCCGTGAGGTGGGCTGAGAGGAGGATGGTTCTGCGGCCGCGTGCTGTCGTCGTGCCGTCTAGGCTCACCGCCAAGAGGGTGAGGCGGGTTAGGGGGGATGTCTACGTGATCCCCTTCGGCCTTAGGCTGGAGGATTACCTGAAGTACCGGATGGCGGGGAAGGAGTTCGACGTCGTTATCGTGAGCCGGCTGGTGCCCTATAAGGGGGTTAGGGAGGCCCTTGCGGCGTTGCGTCTCGTGGAGCGTAGGCTGAGGGTGGCTGTGGTGGGCGACGGCCCCCTGCTGGACGAGGTGAGGCGGGAGGCCGAGAGGGGCCGCCACATCTTTCGTCTCTACCCCTCTGCGTCTGAGGAGGAGAAGCGGCGGATAGTGGCGAATAGCGTCTACTACCTCAACATGTCGCCTGCGGAGGGCTTCAGCATAGCCACGCTTGAGGCGGTTGCGCTTGGAGCCTACCCCGTGGTGCTGAGGAGCAAGGACAGCGCCGCGGTGGAGCTGGTGGAGGCGCTGGGCTACGGCGCCGCGGTGGCCACGCCGGAGGAGGCCGCCGGCGTCATCTCCACAGACCACATCCCCGAGCCCCCTGTCGCGCCGCTTTGGCAATACCACATCGCCAAAGTGGTATACCAATACGAACAGCTAATCAAAAGCATACACCCATGACAAATCACGCCAAATAAAACGCCTCAAGTATACACAGTCCGACTTAGGCTATCAAATCTAACGCCTTCGGCGTCTACCCCACAAGGATCTGTCTCTCTATCGGCGTCTGTCGGGCTCTATGCGGACGCTACATCAAAGCCGAAAACCCACCCGCCATACCCGCAGAGCCTTCAACGCGGCGGCTGGCATAAGAGAGCCTGTGTGTAAATAGAAAGTCAACGGCGTCGGTCTTTCTAAAATTTACTTCTAAAAGACGAAAAGTATTTAAGATAAATTTTTCCACCTTTTTATGAAGTTCGGGTTTTTGGTGTTGGCGGTGGTGGTGGCGTTAGTGGTCGCGGCTGTCTGGCTTGTGTCGGCGCCGCGTGAATCCACGCCACACACGCAACAACCCCCGCAGAACAACTCTCCACCCACCACACAACAAACCAACACAACCCCCCAACAACCCATAGAGGTAACGTGGCAAGGCTACATATATGCTAGAGTGGTCGATTTTGTTGACCCGACGAGCGGACGAATGACCGGCGGATACACCGAATGGTTTTTTGGCTTTGGCAACGGTACAAAGGTTAGGCTTGACTTGACGAACGCCACGGTTAGGTTGCGGGATCACTTCGCCATATATGTGGGCAACCCGGACAGGCCTGTCTACGTGAGGGGTGTTTGGAACGGCACGGTTTTGAAGGCGTTGGAGATCTATGACTAAGGCGTTGCTTGTGTTGCTTGGGTTGGGGTGGTTGGTTTTTGCGCTCAGCGGCTACGTGGTGGGGTATGTGGTAGACTACGTGAATGGGTCTTCAAAGACTTATTTCTTCCTCAGGCTTGACAACGGCTCGTTGATCCCGCTTGTGGAGCCTCCGCCTGCGTATCTGGTAGGGACGGGGGAGAGGGTGGAGGCGGAGCTTGTCTTCACCGAAGTGGGGGTGGGGGCTAGAGTTTTAGCG
>Ga0079998_113246_pt1 | contig 14970 bp, 14 predicted proteins | sample PerSpoBPS_BMetaG_FD_69201 | JGI IMG/M metagenome (GOLD analysis project Ga0079998, IMG submission 69201) | Thermal spring microbial communities from Yellowstone National Park, Wyoming, USA - Perpetual Spouter B (PS_B) MetaG (SPADES assembly)... | ecosystem: Environmental > Aquatic > Thermal... | reverse complement strand
TAAGGGTTTTTCCACGACGACATGCTTGCCTGCCTCGGCGGCGTCAAGGACAGGTTGCTTGTGGGCATAGTTGGGCGTGACGACATCCACCAAGTCAATGTCCTTGCGGTCCAGCAAGTAGCGGTAATCGTCATAAGCGTCAGGGATGCCTCGCTCCCGTGCGAAGGCTTCTGCCTTCTCTTTCGTTCGGGAGGCGACAGCGACGACTTCGGCGAACGGGATGGTTTTCAGGGCATCAAAGTGGAAGCGGGCGGCGAAGCCCGCGCCGATCAATCCGACCCGCACTTTCCGCTCCATCGGCGAAACCCTCCTTTCCGCTCATCTGCCACCCGCAAAGATTGTCACAGAGGGAGAGGGACGGCTGTCGTTTCGCTATTTGCCAGTCGCTGTCGTTTTCTGCGGCTGTTGCGTTTCTGTCGTGGCTAATAGCCACTCCAACAGTCATCTCGTTACTTGCTGCCGTTTTCGTCAGTTGCCAGTCGCTATTCACCAGTCGCTGCCGTTTTCCGTCGTGGCTGATAGCCTTATGGCAGACACAAGGGTCTGCCCCTACCATTCGCTATTCGCCACTCGCTACTCGCTGCCGTTCTTACCAGTCGCCAGTCGCTATTTGCCAGTCGCTGTCGTCTATCCGTCGGTTGCGTTACGATGACGGTGGCGGAAAGGAGGTGGCGCCCGATGCTGACCTTAGAGCAGGGACGCTTCCTCGTTCGGTTAGCCCGACAAGCCATCGCCACCGCTTTGGAGACGGGACAGGTGCTTTCGCCCCCTGCCGATGTGCCTGACCCATTGCGAGAGCCACGCGGTGTCTTCGTGACGCTGCGCCAACCCTTCGGCGGCGAGAAAATGCTGCGGGGTTGCATCGGCATCCCTTTGCCCATCAAACCGTTGGTGGAAGCGACGATAGAGGCGGCGTTAAATGCGGCGTTTCGTGACCCTCGCTTTCCGCCGTTGACGCGTGAGGAGTTCCCGCATGTGACCGTAGAGGTCAGTGTCCTGACACAGCCTCAACTTTTGCAAGTCAGCGACCCCCGCGAGTATCCTGCCCACATCCGCATCGGTCGTGACGGCTTGCTAGTGGAAGCCGATTGGCAACGGGGCTTGCTCTTGCCACAGGTTGCCGTTGAACACGGTTTTGATGCCGTCACCTTTTTGGAGCAGACTTGCCTGAAGGCGGGACTGCCCAAAGATGCGTGGCGCAAGGGTGGCATCAAAGTCTTCACCTTCCAAGCCCAAGTCTTTGAGGAGACCGAACCTGATGGCGAGGTCGTGGAAGTGATGGCGGGGAGTGAATGAGGCGACATCAGCGCCGCTCCACCTTTGCCCCTTTTTCGGCGACGACTTGCACTTTGCGCTCCAAACTTTCGGGCTTGTCCCGTCGGTCGTCTATGCGAAGGGTCGTGAGCAACCGCTTAGCCCCTTCGGTGACCATTGCCTCCTGCATCGCCCGCACCGCTTGCCAAATGGCATCCAACTCACCTTCCAACGCCGTGCCCATCGGACCGACTTGATAACGCAGGTGATGGGTTTCAGCGATAGCCTCTAATGCCTTGACGGCAGCGGCGACAAACTTGCTAACACCCGTTTCGCCCGTGCCGATGGGAACGATGCTGACTTCTGCGATGACTTTTGGCATCCTTTTTCCCTCCTTCGTCTCTCAGCCGTTACCTTCCCTCAATCCTCGCCGAAAACCTCCCGATATCGCAAGTCCCAAAAGTCTTCTTGCTGACCGTCGGAGCCGTTCAAAGGCTCATCGGTGCTGTCTTTTTGAACCATTCGCTCAAATTCTCGCTCCTGAAAGGCATCCCACGCTTCGGGGATGTCCTTCGCCAACATCGCGCAGCATTCGTCGTAATCCCGCACCTTCACGACGACGGGCATCGGGACGGCGTGACCGAGGACGAGGACTTGTTGCTTGGAGTCTAAACTTGCCAAGATGCTGCGCAACCCCGTCGGGTTGGAAACGCCCGTCAACACGGCTTGGATGTCTTTTTCGTCGTTGAGTTGGGCGACGATTTTAGTGCCGATTTGCGAGAGGATTTCATCGTCAATGCCTGAAGGGCGCTGGTCTATGATGAGCAGGCTGACATAGTATTTGCGCATCTCACGGGCAATCGTCCCGAAGATAGTCTGGCGGGCAGCCTGCGGGTTCAAAAACTTGTGGGCTTCCTCAATGACCAAGACCAACTGGCGGGGTTCTTTCTCTCGGTCACCCGTCGCCAAAAACTCTTCCGTCATCCGAACATAAGTCTCGTGAATGCGGCGGGCGAAGATGTTGGCGACCAAAAGATATGCCAGCAAACTGCCTTGACTTCCGAATTCCAAGACGACATGGACGCCCCGCTGCAAGTAGCGCAAGATGGTCTTGATAATGTCGCGGGGCGGCTTTCGGTCGGAAGGGACGACGAAGGGCAAGGAAGCGAGCCGCTTGAGTTTGCGGTAAAGCGCCGCCAACGATTCTCGGTTGGCGCCGATTTGCTCCGCCAGTTCCCGAATCCGTCCGTTATCCCCCTCTTCCAGCAACTTCTCCAGCCATTGCGACCGAAAACGGGTGTAAACCAAATGGGCTGCCTCTATCGCTGTTTGATGAAGGCGCAACTCGTCTTGCAAGGGAGCGATGTCGTCCACGGTGATTTGGTCTAACGGGATGACGACGACATCATCGTAAGGGACGCCCCGACGCTGGGAGGAAGTCGGGTCTAAGGTGAAGACGACGACGGAAGGACCGAAAAGTTGTTTCAGCCCCCGCACTTCCTCGCGCACGCTTCCCGTCTCCCGCAGCGCTTTCCAACCGTATTCGTTGTGCATGTCAAAAATCAGCGTCACGACTTTTCCGTTGCCTAACGCTGCCCAACGCATCAGCCCGCTCAAAATCAACCGTGTCAGGAAAGTTTTCCCTGTGCCTGTCTTGCCAAAGATGCCGTTGCTGCGCTCCACGAAGCGGTGCAAATCCAAGCAAACGGGTGTGTCCATGTCCAACGGCGTGCCGATGCAAAAGTAGCGTCCTTTCGGCTCCATCTCTTCGCTTCCGAAGATGCGGCTGACATCCCGTTCGGAGGCTTCGTAGACGGGCGAAAAGTGAGGCGGGACGGTCTTGACGGGTTGAGGTTCACGCCGTTCGGGAGCGCCATCCTCGCTTTCGTCGCGAGGCAGCACCAACATTGGCTTGAGGGTGACGGTCGCATAAGTCGCCGTCCCGCTGAGGACTTCCCGCACCAAATCGTCGGTGACATCGGGCGGGTTTTGAAGGACAGCAGGGTTGGTGGCATCCAAGCGCACATCGGTGATGAGGGAGAAGAAGTGGAGTTTGTCGCCGTCCACGACGACAAACTTGCCCGCCTTGATGTCTTCAATGGAGCAATCGTCCGCCAATTTCATCTCCAAGCCCTCTGTGAGGCTGCCCCGCGTGATGACGCCCAAGAGCCGACGCATTTTTCCTCACCCGCCTAAATTTTGCGGCGTTAACGGCATCAAGGCGCTTCAGGCAATTGCGGCTCTCGCAACCGCACGGGTTCGCCCACCGCCCGCAAGCGCATGTTGAGCAACTCTACGAAAAGCGAAAAGCCCATCGCAAAGTAGATGTAGCCCCGCTCAATGTGTTTGCCGAACCCTTCCGCCACCAACATCACCCCGATGAGCAAGAGGAAACTGAGCGCCAACATCTTCAGCGTCGGGTGTCGGTTGATGAAGTGGCTGACGGGTGCGGCGCTGACAAGCATGACGAGCATCGCAAGGACAATCGCTGTCACCATCACCCAAAGTTGCCGTGCCATCCCGACAGCCGTGATGACGGAATCAAGGGCAAACACCATGTCAATGAGGGCAATCTGGGCGACAACCCACCAGAAAGAGGCAACCGCTTTCACTTTCCGCTCTTCGTGTGCCCCTTCCAACTTGTTGTGGATTTCGTAGGTGCTCTTGCCGATCAAAAACAAGCCGCCCAAAAGCAAGATGAGGCTTTTGCCCGACAAAGGCACGCCCGCGACGGTGGCGAAGGGTTTCTTCAAGCCCATCAGCCACTTCAGGGTGAAGAGCAAAGCCAATCGCAATAGTAAGGCTACCGCCAAGCCCAGCAAACGGGCGCGGGGCTGTTGGGCGGCAGGCAACTTGGAAGCGACGATGGCGATGAAGACGAGGTTGTCAATGCCCAAGACGATTTCCATCGCCGTCAACGCCACCAATGCTGCCAACGCATCCGTCATCGTCCCGACCCCCCGAACGCAAAAGGTCAACCGCTCAGGACGACCAAGTTGTCACGGTGGATGACTTCCGCCTTCCCGTTTGTGCCCAGCACTTTCGGGATTTGATGGGAGGACAAGCCAGCGATGCGGCGGATTTGTTCGGCGGAGTAATTGGTCAAGCCTTTGGCGAAAGTTTGACCGCGCTCGTCCACGACCGCCACGAGGTCACCGACGGCGAAATTGCCATCGGCTGTCAAGACGCCCGCAGGCAACAAACTGCTTCCCGCCATCAGCCGCTCTTTGGCGCCTTCGTTGACGACGATGCGTCCCCGCACTTTAGGCGCAAAGGCAATCCATCGCTTGCGGGCAGGGAGCGAGCGAAGGGGCAAAAAGCGAGTGCCAATGGGTTCGCCTTGCAGCACCCGACGCACGACTTGAGGCGTTCGCCCATTTGCCAGCACCAACAAGATGCCACAGTTCATCGTCACTTCTGCTGCCTTCAACTTGGAGACCATCCCGCCTGTGCCCATTTGACCAGCACGACCGGCATGGCGCCAGAGGGTTTCGTCTAACTGGCGCACTTCCGACAGTAACCGTCGCTGCCCCCCTTCCCGCACGAAAAACCCGTCCACATCGCTGAGCAAGAGGACGACATCGGCATCCACGACCAACGCCGTCAACGCTGCCAGCAAGTCATTATCGCCGAAGCGAATTTCCTCCGTCGCCACCGTGTCGTTCTCGTTGACGATGGGCACGACACCCCAACGCAACAGTTGTTGGAAAGTGCGGCGGGCATTGAGGAAACGCTCGCGGTCTTCCACATCGGTGCGCGTCAGCAACACTTGCCCGATTTGCCGACCGTGACGGGCAAAGAGTTCACGGTAAGTGTGCATCAGCAGCGATTGACCGACAGCGGCAGCGGCTTGCTTCTCCGCCAAGTTCAAGGGTGGGCGAAGGTTCAACGCCGCCATGCCCGACCGAATGGCGCCCGAAGTGACGAGGACGAGGCAGATGCCTTCGTCCATCAAGGTGCTGATTTGCCGCACCAAATCCGCCATGTAGGCGATGTCCAAAGTGTCCTTCCCGCCTGTCAGCGTGGAAGTGCCGACTTTGACGACGACCGTCTGCGCCATTCTTGATGAACGCCCTCCTTGTCAAGGGAGCGAAGGGAAAGGGTTATTGAGGGGGCTTGACGGGTGGCACTTTCTCGCCCGCCAAAATGCGCCGAACGGCGTCGGGATTGCGCAAAGTTGCCAGCCAGTCGGCAGGCATCGGCTTTTGCCCTTCCATCCGCACTTGCCCTTGACTGGCGGAAGTGTTGTAGTAGCCTTGTGGGGTGACGATGAGCCAATCGTCTTTGCCTGCCGTCAGTTGAACGAGGACGGCAAGGGAACGCCCATCCGCATGCCACAAGCGCACCGTCCCATCGCTGCTCGCCGACGCCAACCGCATCCCGTCGGGATGGAAGGCGACGGCATTCACCCAATCGCTGTGCCCTTGAAAAGTTGCCCGCAAGTTGCCGTTGGCGTCGTAAAGGCGCACCGTGCCGTCGGCGACGGCGGCTGCCAAAAGTTTCCCGTCGGCACTCCAAGCCACATCCAAGACAGGCTCTTTCATCCCGCCGAGGGTGCGGACGCGCTGACCGCTCTCGGCGTTCCAAATCCAAATGCCTCGTTCGCTCGGTCCCCCTATCGCCACTGCCAGCAAATGACCGTTGGGTTGAAAAGCGAGGCGAAAGACTGTCTCTGGATGCTCCAGTTTTCGGACGAGTTGCCAATTGGCAACATCAAAAATCCGAACGAGGCGGTCGGCGCCGCCCGCCGCCAACCATTTGCCATCGGCGTTGAAAGCGACGCCCAACATCCAATCGGCTTGCTCCTTGAGGGTTTTCGCCAATTTGCCCGTTGTCAAGTCCCACACATAAACGGCTTTGTCGGCGCTCGCCGCTGCCAGCCATTTGCTGTCGGGGCTGAAAGCGAGGCTGTAAACGAGGTCTTGCGGGTCGGTGAAGCGAGTGACAGCAGCACCGTTGGCGTCCAGCACCGTCACCGTCGCCGATTGTTGCGGCGCCCCGCTGGCGACGGCGATGCGGCTGCCGTCCTTGCTGACCGCCATCGTCGTGACCGCGCCACTGAGGTTGCCCCAGCGCGCTGCCAATTGACCGTCACTCAAATCCCAAACGACGATTTCGCCGTAACCGCCGACGAGCAACCGTTTGCCGTCGGGCGAAAAGGCGAGGGCGCTGAGGGCAGGCGTCGGTCCGAAGTCCACCGTCACCGTCAAAGGCATTTCGGAGACCGCAAGGTTAACGCGCAAGCGTTGCGGTTTAGGCGATGGCGTGGGCAAGGGCGTTGGCGTGGGCAAGGGCGTTGGCGAGGGTTGGGTGGTCGTGTCCGCTTTCGCCCCTTCGTCAATCCAGCGGCGCAGCAACTCCGATTCCATCGGCGTCAAAGGCGGCAACGGGTCAGGCGGCATCTTCGGCTCCTTTTTGCCTGCCACGACCAAATAGAGGCGGCTCTCGTTGCTTTTGCCCGGCACGACGACAGGACCTTCACGGTCTCCCTTCATCACCGCTTCATAACTGTCAAGGCGCAAATCGTGCTCCGCCTTCTTTTCGCCGTGACAGACGACGCAGCGCTTGAGCAACAACGGTTGGATGTCTTTGCTGTAAGAGACGGGGCGGCGCTGCTGGGCGGAAGTTAGCGCCACAGCCAGCGCGACACCGAGCAAGCCAGCGATGAGCCATCCCAAACGCATAGCATTCCCCCCTGTCGCTTTTTCGGGTTCGCCATAAGTGTAACCCACTTTCCATCCGACTTCGCCCATCCCGCTAAAATTGCCGTCGTCGGACGAGTGTGTTCGGCAATTCGTGCGGATTAGGTTTTGTGCGTTGTGGCTTCCGTCGTGGCTGATAGCCACTCCAACATCCGACCTGCTGTTGGAGCGGCTATTAGCCGCGAAATCGGATCGGAAAGGAGTGGCGAAAATGGTGACGGCATCCTTTTGCGTGCTCGCCCGTGACCGACATTCCCGTGCCCGCGTCGGCGAATTGCGGTTGGCGCACGGCACCGTCCAAACACCCGTCTTCATGCCCATCGCCACACAAGGGACGGTCAAGATGATGACCTCGGAGGACTTGGAAGCGCTGGGCGCCGAGATGTTGCTGGCGAACGCTTACCACTTGCATTTGCGCCCCGGCGAGGAATTGATTGCCCGCTTGGGCGGTTTGCATCGGTTTATGAGTTGGCATCGTCCCATCCTGACCGACAGCGGCGGCTTTCAGGTCTTCAGTTTGTCCACCCTGCGGGAAGTCACTGACGACGGCGTTCGCTTCCGCTCCCACCACGACGGCACCGACCGCTTTTTGCGTCCCGAAGACAGCATCCGCATTCAAGAGGCGTTGGGTTCGGACATTGCGATGGTCTTTGACGATGTGGTCGCTTACCCGTGCCGCTATGAGGAAGCGAAGGCAGCGATGGAGCGGAGTTTGCGGTGGGCGGAACGATGCCAGAAAACTCACCAGCGCGATGACCAATTGTTGTTCGCCATCACGCACGGCAGCGTCTTTGAGGACTTGCGGCGCATCAGCACCGAGCGGTTGGTGGCGATGGATTTTGCGGGTTACGCCATCGGCGGGTTGAGCGTCGGCGAACCGAAGGAGGCGATGTTTGCCATCATCGCTTTGTCCACCGAGTTGCTCCCTGAAGACAAGCCCCGCTACTTGATGGGCGTCGGGACGCCGGCGGACATCGCCAAAGCCGTTGCGTTGGGCGTGGACATGTTTGATTGCGTCTTGCCGACCCGTTTGGGGCGGACGGGCACTGCCTTCACCCATCAAGGTCGGCTCAATTTGCGCAACGCTCGCTACGCCGACGACGACACTCCGTTGGACGCCGCTTGCGATTGTTTTGTCTGCCGCCGTTACTCCCGCGCCTATTTGCGTCACCTGTTCAAAGCGGGCGAGGCGACGGGACCGCGCCTTTTGACTTGGCACAACTTGCACTTTTACCTGCGATTGATGGAGCGATTGCGAAGGGCGATCACGGACGGGACTTTGGCGCAACTGGTCGGCGAACTGGAGCGATTGTTCCCCGACAATCACAGCGGCACTTTCAACGGGATGGGCAGCCATTGACCGAAGCGGTAGTAACTGAGCCGAAGGAGCCAGAGCAGGACGAAGGACGCAAAGAGCGCCCAACCGACAAGGACGCCATAACGCCGCAACCACACTTCCCACGGCAACGGTTTGCCCGTCAGCAATTCGTAAACCATCAACGCCCCCACCGCCCACATCGCCCAAACGAGCAGCAAACCGATTGGATGCCAACGGAAAGACTCGCCGAAATGACCGTGAGCGGCAGCGATGACGGAGCGGGTCAAGCCACAGCCTGCGCACGGGTAACCCGTCACGACTTTGAACAAGCACAAGGGCAAGCGAATGGGCGACAACGGCAGCAGATATGCCGCCACCATCACCCCGCCAAAGAGCAGCAGGAACGCAAACCGCGCAGAGCGCCACGAACCCTTCCGCATCGCTGCTCCCTTCCGTGCCTTCAGCGGTGATGTCATCCGTCCCGCCACACAGTCAGGCTGTTGGCGGAGTGACTTCTTCTCCCTGCTTCGGCAAATGCACTTGCCAACCTCGTTGGCGCAAAGCGTCGGCGAGGGACGCCATCGCATCAGGTTCGCCGTGCACCAAAAAAGTTTGCTTGGGTGGCTCGCGAAACTGGCTCGTCCATCGCAGTAACGCCGTTCGGTCGGCGTGGGCGCTGAAGCCGTCCAGCAAGTGGATGCGAGCCTTGACTTCGTGCCATTCGCCGAAGATGCGGACGGGCGAAACGCCGTCCACCAATTGTCGCCCCAGCGTCCCTTGCGCCTGAAAGCCGACGAAAACGACGGCGTTGCGCGGGTCGCCGATGCCGTGTTTGAGGTGATGCTTGATGCGCCCGCCCGTCGCCATCCCGCTGCCCGCGATGATGACGCAAGGTTCGCTAAGCGTGTTGAGTTGCTTGCTTTCGTCCACCGTCGTGACGAGTTGCAGCCCAGGGAAAGTAAAAGGTTCATCGCCCCGTTGCAATTTCGCCTGCGTCGCTTCGTCGTAGAGGGCGCGATAGCGCTGATAGACCCGCAACACTTCCCGCGCCATCGGACTGTCCACGAAGACGGGCAACGGCTTCAGTTGCCCACTTTCCACGAACTCATTGAGGGCATACAAAACTTCCTGCGTCCTTCCGACGGCGAAACTGGGGATGAGCACTCGCCCTCCTTTTCGGCGCGTCTCGTCCACGATGGCGCAAAGTTGCGTCAGGCACTCCGACAGCGGGGCGTGGTCGCGGTTGCCGTAAGTGCTCTCCATCATCAACCAATCAGCCCACTCAACCGTTTCGGGGTCGCGCAAGATGGGCATGTCGGGCTGACCGAGGTCGCCCGTGAAAAGCAAAGTTTGCTCGCTGCCGTTTTGGCGCACTTGCAACTCCACCATCGCCGAGCCGAGCAAATGCCCCGCTTCCCGAAAGCGGAAGCGTAAAGAAGATGTCAGCGTTACCCATTCGCCGTAAGGGGCGGGTTCAAAGTGCTCAAAGACCCGTTCAGCGTCGGCGGTCGTAAAAAGCGGTGATACCCACGACCAATCTTCGCCTTGCTTTTTGAGCCGCTTGATTTTCCAAGCGGCGTCTTCTTCCTGCAGTTTCGCTGCGTCCAAAAGGACGATTTTTGTCAAGTCGCAGGTGGCAGGGGTGGCGAAAATTTTCCCGCCAAAACCTGCCTTGACCAGAAGGGGTAACCGACCACAGTGGTCAAGGTGGGCATGGCTGAGCAAGACCGCCGTCAATGCGCGGGCATCAAAGGGGAAGGGTTCGCGATTGCGTCGGTGACGCTCTTCGCCTCCTTGAAAAACGCCGCAATCCATCAGCACCGTCGCCTCATCGGTTTGGACAAGATGGCACGAACCCGTCACTTCTCCTGCGGCGCCGCAAAACTTTATCCGCATCGCCTTTCACGCTCCTTGTTCAGGCGCTCAAAAGCCGACCCGCAAACTGTCCAACAAGATGACGCCTTGCGGCTGATGGTCGTCGCGAATGGCAGCCAAGTAGATGGCTTCCAAGGCGATCGGTTCGGCTAACCCTGACGGCAAAGGCACTTTCACTTCCCGCCACTCATTGCGCCAGTTAATGACGGGCACGAGGTCCATGAAGACGGGTTTGCCCGTGCCATCCCGCAAGCGCGCCCGCAGCCAGCACCCGTTGCCGTCGCCGTAAACCCAAATCGCCAATCGCTGTGCGCCCGATGGCAGCGGTTTGTTGAGCACGAGATAAACCGCCCGCAGGCGTTTGCCTTGCGAGAAATCGTAGCGAATTTGCAACGCGCCTGTCCCGCTACGCTTGTTGGCGGTCGTGACGGCGACTTCGGCACGAACGGTCGGCGGCATCATTTGCACTTGGATGCCTGAAAGGTTGTCTAACTCGTGCAGCGTTTGCCATTTCGTTGCGGCAGCAATCACACGCACGGGGATGCGGACGCTCACACCATTGAGGGTCGCTTCCAAAACGCCTTCACTGGGTTGAGATGCCGCCCAGAAAACGCCGTCTTGAACGCTGCCGATGTTCCCTTGCACCGTCCATCGCACCGCCCTCGCATCAAATTGCAGCGGCACTTTTTCCCCCGACGGTTCGCGCCCGAACGCCCGAATCGTCAGTCGCACAGAGCCGCCGGGAGCGACGAGCAACGCATTGGGTGTCACTTGCAATTCATCGGGTTTGGGATGGACGCAAAACGAGGCGGTAGCAGAAGCAGCGTCCCCTTCTTTTGGCGTAAAAGTGACTTGCCATCGCTGCGGTCGGTCACCGTTTAGCGTCGGCAAAAACAAGGCGTTGCCATCCCAACGGATTTCAGCAAGCGGTGTCGCCGTTGCCGTGACCGCTTCAGGTTTCATCGGCAGTAGGCGATAAGCAGCGTCTTCACCGAACAATGTCAACGGGATCGGCGTGCCAGCAAGGAAATGCCCTTCGGGCGCTTTCACCCACAACTGCACGAGAGGCTGGGGCGGAAAGAGGTTGAGCAAAAGCAAGGCGTTGGCGATAGGGCGCTCGCGCCCGTCCGACGGTCGGTTGACGATGGCGCCCCGCACCCAAAGGGTTGTGGAGCCACCGCCGTCCAAGTTGAGGGCGTCGGTGCAGCCTGCATTGCGCAAAAACTCCGCCAACTCAAACAGCGTCATCCCTTCGCTGTAACCTGGTTGTCGCCCGTCCACGACGACGAAAAGCAACGCATCGCTTTTCAGCCCGACAGCGGTGCGAGGGTGTTTTGTCTCAGCGAACTTAGCGGAAAAGTTTTCGGCGGCGTATTCCACCGAAACTTGTCCGTTGCGCACCAAGCGCGGACCGCCTCCAATTGCCCAAAGGATGTCGCGGGGGTCAAAGGAAGCGTCCAGCGGTGTCAAGTTGATCAGCAGTTGCAAGTTAGCATCGGGCGTCAGCGTTTGGGCGATAGCGGCGGCATCGCCCGTCGCCACCAACACGATGCCGTCGCGGGGGATAACGGCATTGCCCGCCGTGCTGATAGCGCGCACCGTCGCGGTCAAGGGCGTGTTGGGGCGCAAGGGCAAATTGGCTTGGGCGACGATTTCCACCGTGCCTGCTGGCGTTTGGGTCGTCGGTCCGAAAGCGGGGGTGAACAAACTCCAACCGTTTTTCGGTGGCGGCTCGTTCAGCCCACTTAGCGGCATCGTCCTGCCGTCAGGCAATTGCACCAAAGCGTTCGCTTGAAAGCGGGCGATGAGAACCCTTCCGTCCCGCAAGCCGATGAGCGCCGAACGGTTGAAAGTCGGCAAACTGACCAACTCGCCATCTTGGATGTGGATGCCCAGCGGGTCACCGCTGTAGTTAGTCGCCGTCATGCTGAAGTAGTCAGCGTTGATGGCTGCCGCCACATAGCCCTTTTGTGCCTGAACCCGTTGAGCAATTTGCGAAAGGGGTTGACGACCCAAGCCATTGTCGCCGCCTAACGCTGGCGTCAATGACAATTCTTTGGGCAACGGGAGCGGGAGGCGAACGACGCCGACCCAAAGGGGAGGCATTTCGGAGCGGAAGGCTTGAAAGAAAACGCTTGGCGCAATCGTCTGGCTTTCGGTGACTTGCCACCCTTGCGCCCAAGCGAACGCCATGACGCCGACAAGCGCCATCAGCCACCCAATTCGCCAACCTGCCCGACGCAATTGCCTTCACCCCTTCCTGCGCCAACCCAAATCTGTGCCATCGCCCGAAAGAAGGTGGGGGCGATTTACGCGCCACGATAGGTCGGTTAAAATTTGTGACGCCGAAAAAGGCGGGGCGTGGCGCAGTTTGGTTAGCGCGTGGGCATCGGGAGCCCAAGGTCGCCGGTTCAAGTCCGGCCGCCCCGACCACTTTTCGTCACTCGCCACCCATCCTTCGTCCCTTCTCTTTGCGGTTTTGCTCCCGCCATCGCCGATAAGCAGCGACGGCTTGCAAGTGTTCTTCGTAGGTGCGACTGAAAGTGTGGTAGCCATCACCCCGCGCCACATAGAACAAGTAGGGCACTTTCGCCGGGCGCAACGCCGCCAAAAGGGACGATAGCCCAGGGCTGCAAATCGGACCTGGCGGCAAACCCGCATGCTGATAGGTGTTGTAGGGCGAGTCAACGAGCAAGTCTCGGTAGAGCACTCGCCGCTTGCGTTTTCCCAAGGCGTAAAGCACCGTCGCATCAATCTCCAACCGCATCCCCCGCTGAAGGCGGTTGAGGATAACGCCCGCAACGATGGGGCGCTCTTCGTCCATCTTGACCTCCCACTGCACCAACGAGGCGATGGTCACCAATTCCCGCAGGGAAAAGGGGTTGCGCTCAATTTCGTCGCGGTAGGGACGCCAAAAGCGCTCGGCGAAGGCGTTGACCATCTGCTGGACGATGTAAACTTCGTCGCCCTCCCGCAAAGGGGGAAGCCAATAGGTGGCGGGGAACAAAACGCCTTCCAAATCGCCACGCCACTCAAAAGGCAACGAGACTTTGCCTTCGGGATGACGCACGATGTCCATGAACCGTTCAGCGCTGCCCAAGCCCAATCGCTCCACTCGCTCAGCGATTTCCTTTGCCATCATCCCTTCCCAAACGGTCAGGCGGATGAGTTCGGGTCGCGTTGCGGAAAGCCAATGGACGAGCCGCCAAAGCGAAACGGGCGTCGGGATGCGATAGATGCCCGCTTGCAACCGACGGGGCAAGCCATGCCACGCCGCCAAGCGTTCCAACCACCATCGGCTGCGCACCAAACCCAACCGCTGCAATTCATCCGCCACCTGCGCAAACGAATCGCCCCGATGGACTCGCAAGGTGGTGACGCCGATTGTGCCTGTCGGGGCGAACAAAAGCCAAGCCAGCCATCCTGTTATGCTCAGCCCAATCAAGATGGCAACCGCTAAAACCCATCGCCAACGCACAATCATCAACGCCGCTCCTTTCAGGAGGCGTTTGGGATGTTCGCTGTCAGCGGAAGGTTCATTTGACATCCGACGGCAAAGCGGGCAAGTGGGAAAAGTCAACCGCCTGCGGGGAGGCGGGGCGAGGCAAGGTGGCAATGTCGGGCGGGAGCGTTGCGGCGGGTTTGGGCAAGCGGGTGAGCATCTTTAGTTCCTTCGCCACTTGCCCACATGCCTGACGCACCTGCTCGCTGGGATGGCGGTGAGCGAGGTGCTGAAGGCGCGGGAGGGCATCAATGACACCCAAAGTTTTCAGCGCCCAAACGGCGTTGAGGGCAATGGGTTCGGAAAAAGTTTGTCGTTCCAACCCGCGCAGCAGCGCTTCGGCAATTTCCATCCGCCAAGGGCGAAGGGTTTGCAACGCCGTTTCGTCCCGCTCTCGTAGCACCTTGTGCCAAGCGTCCACGATTTTCCCCTGATGGAGTTTCTTGAGGGCTTTTCGCGCCCAGTCGCTATCGGGCAAGGGTTCACCCAGAAGGGGCAGGAGGGCGGGGATGGCTTTGGGGTCGCCGATTTCGCCCAGCGCCCAAATAACCGCCTCACGGACAAGGAAAGTGGCGTCATCCAACGCAGCGACGAGTGCGTCCACGCCTTCTGAGGCTTTCAAAGTTCCCAACCCCTTTGCTGCCATCATCCGAGCAACTTTGTCGTCCCAATCAAAGGGCGCCTCCACTCGCCAAGGCGGGTCAGAAAGCAATTGGACGAAAATCGGGACGGCTTTCTCACCCTGATGGAGCAAAAGCGCGAAAGCCGCACTCCGTTTCATGGCGTTGCGGCTGCCCAGATGCTTTGCGGGGTCAGGCAAACCCTTCGTCCAGAGCCAGTAGAAGAAGCGCCCACCAAAGTGGAAGACGGCGATGAGGAAAAACTCAAAGAGGCTGAGCAAGAGGAGGAAAAGCCCGATCGCCCACAATTTTTTGCTCGCCAACCCCAACAAACCCGCTGCCACCAAGATGGCGGCGAAAGCCAACCCACTTAGACCCCATGCATAGACGGGGAAGAAGCGCCGCCAATGGCGTCGCAGTTTCTCCCGCACTTCCATCACCGCCGCCAGTAGGGTGGGACTCCTTCGTCGCACCACCAAACGCCAGCAATGCTCTCGCCGCAATCAGGGCACTTGCCGTTCTGCAACCGATAGCGACGCACCTGAAAGCCGTAACGCTCAATGAGTAAGGCGTGGCACTTGGGGCAATAAGTGTTCTCGTAAGGTCCGACCATGCCTGGCAAGTTGCCCGCATAGACGAACTTCAAGCCTTCCTCATAACCGATTTCTGCGGCTCGGATGAGAGTTTTGACGGGCGTTG
>Ga0079998_107256_pt1 | contig 14996 bp, 16 predicted proteins | sample PerSpoBPS_BMetaG_FD_69201 | JGI IMG/M metagenome (GOLD analysis project Ga0079998, IMG submission 69201) | Thermal spring microbial communities from Yellowstone National Park, Wyoming, USA - Perpetual Spouter B (PS_B) MetaG (SPADES assembly)... | ecosystem: Environmental > Aquatic > Thermal... | reverse complement strand
AAAACAGAGCAGATCCGCCTTTATGCCTTTTTTATTTAGAGCTTCAAGTAGGTCAAAAGAAAAAACCTCTATGCCGCCTTCATTAGGTGGGCAAAATTTTCCAAGATGGAGCACTTTCATGATTTTCCTCCTCCTATTATTCTTTCAAACAGCGAAATGTATTGATCAATTATTTTATCTTTGTCAAACATTTTTAATCTTTCTCTTTGCTTTTCCCAAAGTCCGATTTTAAATTTCTCGTCAGATATTGCTTTTAAAATAGCTTTAACTAGATCTTCTTCACTATGTGGATTAAAGTAAAATCCGGCTTCACCAAAGATTTCTCTTAAGATAGGAATATCCGATAGAATAACAGGACATCCCAAACTTACAGCCTCAAGTGGCGGTAAGCCAAACCCTTCAAATAAAGATGGAAAAACAAATAGGTCGGCAAATTTGTAAAGACTTATTATAACTTCATCGGAGGGCTTTATAAGTTGAATAACTCTTTCTTGAACATTAAGCTCCTCAACCAATATGTCTACTTCATCTTTTTCTCTATCCTTACCTCCTGCAATTACAAGATAATGAGGAATTTTCTCTTTTATTATAGCAAATGCTTTCACTAACAAACTTAAATTTTTGTGTCTTTTCCTATTTCCAACAAATAATAAATAGGGTTTATCAACTATACGATCATAAGTTTGATTTTGCTTAATGAACTTATCATCTACAAACTCATAGATAATTTCAATTTTTTTGTCTATGCCTTTAAAATTTTTTCTTAGCTCATCGGCAACTGTGTTTGAAATGGTAATAATTTTTGTAGAATGTTTCAAAGCTCTCTTTAAGTAAAAAATAAAAATCTTACGCTTTAATTCATTTCTGTCCCAAAATTGCGTTAAAGGTCTAAGGTCATGAATGGTAACAATTGTATTTTTAGGTATATAATAAGGTAAGTTTATATGAGGATAAAAAAACAAATCTACTTCTTCTTTAAGTTGCTTGAGAATTCTTGACTGTGTAAAGAATCCCTTTAGAGAAAATTTTTCGAAATCTACAAATATGGGTTCTATATTGGGAATATTTGAAAAATCCTTTTCAAAATCATTTCTTAAAGTATTAGGCACGCAAGTGTAAATCTTTATACCCCTTTTTGCAAACTCCTTTGTCAGAGATTCATAGTACCTCCCTATTCCGGTACCCTTGTAAAATAGTCCGTCTATGTAAAGATTCATTTAAAACCCCTCAAATAATATGTTTTTATAATTAAAAAAGATATAATCTTGCCATTCTTCCGAATAATAAAATAAACCTTTTATAAACATTGAAATATAGACGAGTAAAATGATTATAAAGCATAAATATCTTATGTAAAAATTGGGAATTTTCAATATAATATTAGGCATTAAAACTATTTGAAATATTAAAAAATAGTAAGCAAGTCTGCTCACTTCTGCTATATAGAAAGATATATTTAAAATTATTGTACCCACTGTTAAAAAATTGATCAAATAATTATCCTTCTCCAAATCTGCCATTGGGATGTTATTATTTCCTTTTATTACATACCTCAACACGTAGAGTAAAAACAAAGTATTTAGAATATAAAATATGTTTTTTATAAGCTGGGATTGTACTTGAGATACTTCACCTGATATTACAAGAGCTAAATAAGTCAAATACTTTTGCAAAAAGGGAAGAAAAGAAGTCAGGCTATTAAAAATCATAAATAAAAAGTTGAAAAATGCAAGATCCAATCTAAATATAACAACCAAGATAAAACTCGCGACTAAACTAATTACATAGAACCATAAGAAATATTTTTTACTGAAAAACTTCTTAAAAATCATAAAAATTAACCAAAAAAACATAGCTGAATAATGTGTAATAATAGATAAAAATGCGAAAAAATAACCACGTCTTTTTTTGTTTAAAATTAAGCCTACAGCGTAAAATACTATTGCAACTGCCAAGGATTGTCTCATTTCTACAAACATATTTAGAAAAAATCCTGGTACAAGTAAATATAACAACATTGCTATTGCATAATGTTCTGAAAACTCTCTTATCCCAAGTAAAATAAAGAGAATTGTAAGAAAAGCATAGATAAAAAATAAAGCATAATAATCAAAGCCAAAACTTTTAAGAAAGAGAGAAATAATTATAAAAAAGGGTTCAAGAGCATCAAATCCAAAACTTTCAATATTTTCATAATTATAAGCGTAACGTTCAAAATCTGGAGACATTATATCTTTAAATCCGACGAATAATATAATAATTAATATGGCCAAATAAAAGAAGACTCTTGATTTTGAAACATAGGAGGTTAATGAAAGAATGCTATAGCTAAATAGCACGATAAAATAGGGTAAGATGCTAATTACGAATTCTATATCATTACCCATTGATTTGACCATCCTTCATAATCCAAGAATTTTTGAAGCTTTGTTTTATAATATCTAGACTTATTCATCATTGCTTTTATTACTCCTCAAATCCTATCAGCTTGACCTCTTCTTATCCTGTTAAAAAAAGCTATTGCTACACCTAACCACAGTCCAATTCCTTCACCTAAATACTTTTTATGAAACTTTGTTCTATTTATTAATGACAAAATATCTACTAACTCACTTTTAAATTCTTTGTTAACACCTGTACTTTGACCTCCCTCATGATATACAACACTATTTAATGCTATTCCTAAATTAAAACCATTTTTATTTACATTAAAACAATAAGCCGCATCAACATCTTTAAACCTAGAAAAATTCAAAACTTTTTCAAGTGAAGACTTTGAAAACCTTAAAAAGTGATGGGAAGGATTATCAATCCAAGGGTATATCTCTTGGTATAGTTCTTTTAAAAACATACTCTCTCTATTCGGCACACTTCCCGCTATGTATCCTCCTTCTCTCAAAAGCCCTTTTACCATTTCCAAAAATTCCCTTAGTTTGTCCTGATATTCTAAAACCTCACAGTTTAAACACTCATAGCATTTATATTCTTGGTTTTTGTGAGGAAAAACATAAGTTTCTTTGAAATTCCTTTCTTCAACCTCTGTGTAGCATATGGAACATTTAACCTTATCCATCGCTTCTTATTTTAACTTACTTTTATCCTCCGTGTTAAAATAACATAGGACACTCAACAGAGAAAAGTATAACCCAAAAAGTTCCCAAGCACAGCCCAGCTGCTCCAAGCCTATAAACTACGAAGACTGTAAATAGGGTCTTTATCTATAAAAATTCCCGTGTCATCCGGTCCACCATGAACGAGAGCATCACGCATGGATGTAATGGTTTCTTTAAGGGAGTAAGAGTTATCAAAGTTGAAGTCTGTAAAGTTTACTATTTTGTACATTTTTTATTTCAAAGTCTTCTTCCATTCTTGAAGGATCTTTTCAATGCTAAAACACAAAAATTAAAAGGACAGAAATATCATTAAGCTATGAGTTACACTTCGTTCGTAAATAGGCGGATCAGTTAATATTATTCCTGCATTTAACAGGAAAAACATAAATATGTATAAAAGTTGATTTTTAATTTTATTTTCTAAAACCATCTATGATTCCTTTTATTTGAGCACTTATTATATGTTTAGCCCTCTTTTTATAAAAAAGCAAAAAACGGATAGGCCTGGTTATTATTAGAAAACATATTGAAACTATTTTTCTAACGTACGGAAGTCTTGATATTATAAATCTAACTCTATTACGCATTATCCAATACGCTGAGAACTCGCTTACTTCCTCCTTCCCTGAGCTCGCACTAACTTTATGCCATACTTCCGAATTAACTACATGATACAATTTGTATCCAGACTTCCACACCTTATAAGAATAATCTAAATCTTCTACATACATAAAATAAGACTCATCAAGTAAACCTATTTTCTCTAAAATGAATTTTGGAATTAGAACATAGCAAAAAGTAATAAAATTTACTTCTTTTATATCCTGACTATTTTTTACTTCAGCTTTTAATTTCCCCATATTTAAATGAACTGTTCTTCCCATCCACTCATTAAATTTTCCTCCGTCATACCATATTTTTTCAGGAGCAGAATAATAATAGATTCTTCCACCATATATTGCTTGCTTCCCAAATTCCAATCGTGCATTAACTAAAATTGAAATAGTATCTTTTTTTATCACTGTATCGTTATTTAAAAGAATAACACTATCAAAATCATCTTTTGCCAATGCATATCTTATTCCTATATTATTTCCACCTGCAAAACCCAAATTATTACCGCTTTGAATGAAAACTATTGGATACTTTGTTGTTACACCTTCTAGGATATCACTTTTTAATTTTTCTTCTAAATCAAAATTTTTACCATTTTCAACTTCTTCCATTGTGTAGTAAACATAAGGTATTGGTTTTGAAACTGGAGGAAAGGACAAACTTCTTAAAGGGTTACTTGGATTAACCCAAACATCAAGCTTTCCTTCAGCCCAAGCTTTTAAATACTCCATAGAATTATTTGATGAATTATTGTCTACTACAACAACCTGGTAGTTAGGATAATCATTTCTTAAAACACTCTCCAAACACTCTATTGTATCAGCCCAGTTATTGTAATTTAAAAGTATTATATATACTTTTGGATAAGTCATTTTTTTATTCATATTTTAGCCTGAAAATATCAGTTACATTTCCTTTTAACTTTCTTGCATACTCCAAAGCAAAGGACAAAAGTATAGCATTCCTGAGAAATTTAAGCATCATAAGTGTGTAAGCCTTTCCTTTACTTGGGCTAACTTCCACAAGCTCTTCCACCGCATAACCTCTTGCCTTCCTCTCATCTCCAAGCACCATACCCTTTAGCTTTATTTTAAGCTTGTCTAAGTTTCCAAAAAGCTTTTTCTCAAGATAGGGGAAAAGTTTTATGAAAGAAGAGTCTAATTTATAAACTTCAATATCTTTAAACCCGGAAAAATTCAAAGCTTTTTCAAGTGAAGACTTTGAAAACCTTAAAAAGTGATGCGGTGGATAATCTCCATGATTATCCCGAATAATTTTTACAAACACGCTCTCCCTATTTGGCACGCTTCCAGCTATGTATCCTCCTTCTCTCAAAAGCCCTCTTACCATTTCTAGAAATTCCCTTAGTTTGTCCTGATGTTCTAAAACCTCACAGTTTAAACACTCATAGCATTTATGTTCTTAGTTTTTGTAAGGAAAAACATAAGTTTCTTTGAAATTCCTCTCTCCAACTTCTGTGTGGCATATGGAGCGTTTGAGTTTATCCATGGCTCTTTATTTCATTTTAACATACTCTTCCTACCCCTAAGGCATAATTTTAGAGTAAAACCAGGCATCCATGCCGTCATTTTATTAGCCTCTTGAATGGTTAATACTCACTCTCCTACTTTTAATAGCTTCTAAAACAAGTGCAACAAATATACCTAAGAACATTCCTGCTATAAATCCTACTGATGTATAAAGCAAGGGCTTTGGTCTGATTGGTTTTGAAGATGTTTGAATGTCGCTTGCCAAAGTTACAAACTTTGGGTCCTGCAACCATTCTTGAATTTGCCTTTTTTCTGTTAATAAATCGGCTATTTTAGAGATATCGAAAATTACATGTTTTTCTGAATTCACATTCAAAATGGTTTGATTTATAAAATTTAGCCTTATTTCATATTTTTTCTTAAGCTCTTCCATTTTTTGAGGAAATAATTTTCTGTTAATTATCTCTAAAACTTTCTCAAGGTTTTCTTTAGCTATTTGTGGAGATACACCTTCTACTTCTATCTTAGCCGTATTTTGAGAGTTTCTTACAGGAGAAATTCTTACCTTTTTTAGTACATCCTTCAGAGTATCATCTTCGTATAAATTTTAATACTTTCCTGAATTTCTGATATGCTGATATTTTTAACTTCAACCATAGCTTCTGCTTTATAAGCCTTTGGCATAAATACTGAAACTAAAATAGCTAATGCAGTAGTAAATGCTGTAATCCCTAATATTATCCACTTTCGTTCATAAAGTTTTTGAAGCAGTTCAAATAAATCAATTTCGTCATCAAATGCATTGTTCCGTTCCATATTCAACCTCCAAAATATGTAAATTATTTTATCATAAGTCTAGTAAAAATTTTAGCAAAAATTTTAGCAAAAGTAGAGGCTGTTTTAAAGATCCCTCTTCGGGACTGTCCCTTCAATCTCAGGGATAGCAGGTGCTTGCCTCTACGTTTTCATCTTGTTCTATACACTTGCAGGAGCCTGTTATGCAATTAGTCCAATTTCGTTCATTTTCGTTCATCTTGAAACTATTGGAATTACAGATTAAAATTAAGGAAGTTCCAAAAGATTGGAGGCATAAAAATATGAAAGGGATTTTGCTTGCTGGAGGCTCGGGGACAAGGCTTTATCCAGTGACTCTTACGGTTAACAAGCACTTCTTGCCTATCTATAACAAACCAATGGTCTATTATTCCCTATCCTTACTCATGCTCGCAAAAATAAGAGATGTAGTAATTGTGGTAAATCCTCAGGATGAAGAAGCGTTTAAAAAGCTTTTGGGAGATGGAAGCGAGCTTGGCATGAACATAAGCTATGTAAAACAAGAAAAACCCTTGGGGCTTTCCCATGCAGTGAAAACGGCTTGCGAAACTTTAGAAAGGGATTGTTCAGTAATGGTTGTTTTAGGGGACAACATTCTCTACGGACATGGACTTCCACAGCTTTTAGAAGAAGCTAAAAACCAAGTGACAGAAATAGGCGGTGCCTATGTGTTTGCCTATCATGTGCCAGACCCGGAAAGGTTTGGCATTGTTGAGTTTGACGAAGAGGGCAAAGTGATAAGCATAGAAGAAAAGCCCAAGCACCCTAAGTCTAACTATGCGGTAATAGGGGTGTATATGTTCGACTCAACGGTTTCAGAAAAGGTCTTAAGGGTAAAGCCCTCTGCACGGGGAGAGTATGAGATTACTTCTTTGCTTGAAGAATACTTGAAAGAAGGAAACCTTAAGGTTAAGCTTTTGGGAAGAGGCTATGCTTGGTTTGATGCGGGAACTCACGATAGCTTTTTGGAGGCGGGGGAATTTGTGGCTACCGTAGAAAAAAGGACAGGCTTGATGATAGGATGTGTGGAAGAGATTGCCTACAGGAACGGCTGGATAGACAGGGAGAGGCTTTTACACTTTGCCAAAAGGTACTCAAAAACAGATTATGGAAAGTATTTGAAGAGTTTGGCGGAGGAGTCGGTCCATGCCCTTTGAATTTATAAGACTTGAGATTTTGGAGGCAATGCTCGTTAAGCTTAAGGTTTTTGAGGTAAATTGAATGGGAGAAGTTATAAAAACTGATTTCTTAATTATTGGAGCTGGCATCGTTGGACTTGCTGTAGCTAAGGCATTAAGAGAGGTTTATCCAGAAAAGGAGATATGTATTATAGAGAAAGAGAGCAGTCTTGGAGCTCATGCCAGTGGAAGAAATAGTGGAGTATTACACGCAGGATTTTATTATACGCCTGATTCATTAAAGGCAAAATTTACGAGGCAAGGAAATCAAGAGCTTAAAGAATTTTGTGAAGAGAAAGGTCTAAGACTTAATAAGTGTGGCAAAATAGTAGTAGCACAAAATGAAAGTGAGCTTGAAGTTCTTTTTGAACTTAAAAGAAGAGGAGACATAAACGGAGTAGAACTTTATATAATAACAGAAAAAGAGCTTAAAGATTTAGAGCCTAACGCTAAAACCTATAATTATGCTCTCTATAGTCCTAACACAGCTACGGTTGATCCTTTAGAAGTATTAAAAGCTTTAGAAAGCGAATTAAGAGAAAAAGGAGTAAGATTTTTCTTTAATTGTCCTTATGGGAAAAAGGTAAACGATGACCTTGGAGTTATAGCAGGCGGTAAAATCTTTAAAGCTGAAAAAATTATAAATTGTGCGGGTTTGTATGCAGATAAAATTGCCAAAGACTTTGGTTTCTCAAAAGATTATGAATTAGTTCCTTTCAAAGGAGTTTATTTAGAATATAAAGGAAATGATCAATTTATAAAAAGAAACATCTATCCTGTGCCTGATATTCGTTTTCCATTTTTAGGAGTGCATTTTACCGTCCGGGTAGATGGGAAAATAAAAATAGGACCAACCGCTATGCCAGCTTTTTGGAGAGAAAATTACGAAGGATTTAATAGCTTTAACTTTAAAGAGTTGTTAGAAACTATAAAGTGGGATGCTTTAATGTTTATCAAAAAACCTGAGTTTAGAAGGCTTGCAATAGAAGAGATGAAAAAGTATAGTAAAAGCTACTTAATTAAACAGGCTAAAATGCTTGTGTATAATATTCCCTCAGCTGACCTATTTAAATGGAGTAAACCGGGTATAAGAGCACAACTCATTGATAAAAGAAGCTTAACCTTAATACAAGACTTCGTGGTGGAAGGAGATGAATACAGTGTTCATATTCTAAATGCTGTCTCTCCGGCTTTTACGGCAAGCTTTACTTTTGCAAGATATGTCGTTGAAAAATATATTGCTAAAAATTTTTACAAAAAGGAGGTTAAAGATGGGGAAGTTTAGAAAGATTGAAACACCTTTAAAAGGTGTCTACATACTTGAACCTACTGTATTTGAAGATCATAGAGGATTTTTTATGGAGAGCTATAATAAAAGAGATTTTGAGGAACTTGGTTTATATTTTAATTTTGTTCAAGATAATCATTCTCTTAGTGTTCATGCTGGAGTTTTAAGAGGGCTTCATTTTCAATTAAATCCTAAAGCTCAAACAAAGGTAGTAAGATGTCTTAAGGGTGCTATTTATGATGTAGTGGTTGATTTAAGAAAGGGAAGCCCAACCTATTTAAAATGGATTGGTGTAATACTTAGTGAATATAACAAAAGGCAGATCGTAGTTCCAAAGGGTTTTGCTCATGGAGTTTTAACCCTCGTGCCTAATACAGAAATTTTTTATAAAGTGGATGAGTATTACTCTCCTGAGCATGATATGTCAATACGTTGGGATGACCCTGATATAGGTATAGATTGGCCAGTTAATAATCCTATACTTTCAGAAAAAGACAAAAATGCTCCTTACTTAAGAGAAGTTGAAGATAAAATAAACTTTTATTACACGGAGGAAGAAAGATGAAGACGGTTCTTATTACTGGGGCTGGTGGATATATTGGATGTAGGCTTGTTGATTATTTGCAAAATAAGGGTTATAAAATAAAAGCCTTAGATAGATTTTTCTTTGGAAAAGAAAGGCTTCAAAGTATATTAAAAAATTCTCAAGTAGAAGTTATTGAGGAAGATATAAGATTTTTTGATCCAGAAATACTTAAAGATGTGGATGTTGTAATAGATCTTGCTGCTTTATCAAATGATCCTGCCGGCGAACTTGATCCGGTAAAGACTTGGTCTATAAATTATTTAGGACGCTTTAGAGTAGCCACTCTTGCGAAACTTATGGGAGTAAAGAGATATGTTTTCCCTTCATCTTGTAGCGTTTACGGTTTCCAAGAAGGTGTTGTTTCTGAGAACTCGCCAGTGAATCCACTAACCACTTACGCTAAAGCAAACTACAAAGCCGAAGTTGATATTAAGAGATTAGCTGACAAAAACTACTGTGTGGTTATTTTAAGATTTGCTACTGTTTACGGCTACTCTCCAAGAATGAGATTTGATTTGGCTATAAACGGTATGGTTAGGGGCTTTTTTAAAAATGGAAAAATTCCCATATTAAGGGATGGAACGCAGTATAGACCTTTTGTGCATGTAATGGATGTTTGTAAAGCTATCCATCTTGCTATGGAAGCGGATGATGAAAAGGTAAATGGGGAAGTTTTCAATGTAGGTTCAAATGAACAAAACGTTCAAATATTTGAACTGGCACAAAGGGTTGCTAATGCAATAGGTGTTGAGTTTAACTACGAATGGTATGGACTCCCAGACCACAGGAGCTATAGAGTAAATTTTAGCAAGATTAAGGAGGTTTTAAACTTTCATCCAGACTATACCATTGAAGATGGAGCAAGAGAAGTTTATGAAGCTTTAAAGAGTGGAAAATTGGACCCAGATGACCCTGCAACAATCACAGTGGAATGGTATAAAAGGTTAATTTCTGAAGGAGTTATGGTATGAAAAGACTTAAGTTTCTCATAACTGGTACCAAGGGACAGTTGGCAAAGGAGTTTGTAAAGGAGCTAACTAATAGAGGGCTTGAATTTACAGCTTTAACGAAGGAAGAGCTTGATATTTCAGATACTAACAAAGTCTTTAAAGTGATAAAAGAGGTAAAACCAGACATAGTTATCAACTGTGCTGCTTACAATTTGGTAGATAAGGCAGAATCTTCTCCCACAGAAGCTATAGCGGTAAATACTTTAGGAGTAGCTAATTTAGCTTTTGCATGTGTGGACATTAAGGCAATTTTAGTTCATTACTCAACGGATTATGTGTTTGACGGGACGAAGGTAGGGTTTTATACAGAGGAAGATCAGCCTAACCCCCTAAATGAATATGGAAAGAGTAAACTTTTTGGAGAATTCTTTATACAGAAAGTGCTTGAAAATTATCTAATCTTTCGGGTAAGCTGGGTGTATGGAGAAGGAAGGCAAAACTTTATCTATAAACTTCTCCAGTGGGCAAAGGAGAGAGAGGTTCTTCAGATTGCTTTCAACGAGGTTTCCGTTCCCACCTACACAGGATTTATAGTGGAAAAAACACTAAAGGCTCTGGAAAAAGGCTTAACTGGTATTTACCATCTTGTGCCAAGAGGTTACGCCTCGAGGTATGAATGGGCAAAGCTAACCTTGAAGCTTTTTAGAATAGAAAAAGTTTTAATACCAGTAGAAAAAGAAATCTTTAATCTTCCCGCCAAGAGACCGGACTTTTCAGCTATGAGTTGTGCAAAAATAGAGAAAGCGCTTGGAGAAGAGTTTGAAGAATGGGATGAAATATACAGCAAGGTTTATAGCAATTATGTATCAATAAGCTAATGCCAAAATTAAACTAGATCTAAAACTGCTTGTCCATTTTGAATTTTCCTTTCTCAAAGATGAAAAGTATTTACCCATCTCTACATGTTTTGTTGTTTCATTAAATATTGTGTAGTATATGAAGGATTTGAACTTGCCATTGCTTTTTATTTCAATCTACTTCACGCTCCACACCACAGCTTCTTAAATGAGGAATTATGAACATAACTTTTTTATTCATATTTTAGCCTGAAAATATAGGCTAAGTCCATTTCCTTTCAACTCTCCCACATACCCCAAAGCAAAGGGCAAAAGCATGGCATTCCTGATTAGTTTAAGCATCATAAGTATGTAAGCTTTTCCTTTACTTGGGCTAACTTCCGCAAGCTCCTCTACCGCATAAACTCTTGCCTTTCTTTCATTCCCAAGCACCATTCCCTTTAGCTTTATTTTAAGCTTGTCTAAGTTTCCAAAAAGCTTTTTTTCAAGGTATGGAAAAAGTTCTATGAAAGGGAAATCTAATTTATAAACTTCAATGTCTTTAAACCCAGCAAGGTTCAAAGCTTTTTCAAGGGAGGACTTTGAAAATCTTAAAAAGTGGTGAGGAGGATTATCTACCCAGGAATTGTTTTGATACATATCTTTCTCAAAAATGCTTTCCCTATTTGGCACGCTTCCCGCTATGTATCCTCCTTCCTTCAAAAGCCCTTTTACCATTTCCAGAAATTCCCTTGGTTTATCCTGGTGTTCCAAAACCTCAAAAAAGGTAATTACATCAAACTTTAAGTTTTTCTCCTTAGCATATTCATAGAACTCTCCCAAGCTCATGGCAAAAACGGTGTCAATACCAAGGTTTCTTTTTACGTTCTCTACAGATTTTTTGTCAAAATCTATCCCCCATACTTCAAAGCCTTGTTCTTTAGCATGTCTTAAAAATCTTCCGTCTCCACAGCCTACATCCAAAAGCTTACCTCTCATATTGGAAGGAAAGTGTTTAAAAAATGCTTTGTGATTTTCGCCAAGCCTGGTTCCTACACCCTCGTGAAACGCAGCATAATCTTCAAAAACTTCACTTTCATAAAACTCTGGAATTATCTTTAGTGGTTCCCACCAATGGACTTCGCAGTTTGGGCACTCATAGCGTTTATACTCTTGGGTGTTGTAAGGAGAAACATAAGTTTCTTTGAAATTTCGTTCTTCAACTTCTGTGTAGCATATGGGACATTTAACCTTAGCCATCGCTTCTTATTTTAACTTACTTTTAGCTTTCGTGTCAAGATACCATAGGACACTCCGCAAAGAAAGGCATAAGCAACAAAAGTCCCCAAGCATATCCCAGCTATTCCAAGCTTATAAACTACTACGAATAGGTAGTTAAAAAATCCGTTAACTAAGATACCAATCAAAGCAACAAAAAACACGGGTAGAAGCCAGTTTATAATCTGAAAGGCTCTATATAGAATTGTCCAAGCGAAGGCTAAAAACAAAGAAATTGAGTAATATTTAGTAGCAGTTGCAGTTAGTTCCACATCAGTTAGTGTAAATTTTCCGTGTCCAAAGAGGAGTTTTACGGGAATCTCTGGGAAAAAGAACAGAAAAAGCATGACGGGTAGAGAAACAAGGAGGGAAAACTTTAAAAACTTGTTCAAAGTTTGAATGTTTGCCTTTGTTTCAGAAAGGGATGTAATAGCCATATGTTCAAGTCTTAGAACATTTCGTAAAGCAAAGGCAACCATTAAACCATAAGTTAATGCGGACACGCCCCTTTCTCCAAGCAAGGAGGCAAAAGCCCTATCTACCAAGATGAAAAGGTGGAAAACTCCATACAGGGCAGAAAGAAAAACAAAGTGCTTTAGTATTTCCCTTACCCTTTTGTCTATAAAGAAACTAAAGTGTAAGAACTCCTTGCCAACGAAGATTATGTAAAGGGTTGCCACAAACTGCGAAAGGCTAAGGCTTATTGGGAGAACCAGAGGGCTGTGGAAAAGGTAAAGCCCTAACGCTATAAAAAGAAAAGAGAAGAAAGAAAATATAAACTCTCCAATGAAGTACGGAGTAAAATACCTTAAGCTTCTTAAGACCGCACCAAAGTGATGGAAGAAGAAGTTTAAAAAAAGATAGGGAAGGAGTAATAAAAGGTGAAGTTCTGTGGCTTCTTTTGTTCTCTGATCAAAGCCAACTGCTATTTTGGAAAGTAGAGGAATGCCCACTAAGGCTATAAAGGTTAAAGAAAAGGCTAATATGGTGGTAAATGTGAGGAGAAGTCCTGCAAGTTTTTTGAACTCTTCTTCGCTTTTCATTCTTGCAAAAACAAGCTGAGGAACTCCGATGGAGTCAAAGACATCTACAAAGATAAGGAAAATGCCAAGAAGGGACAGAGCCATAAAGAAGGCGTCCGTTTGATAGCTAAACCCAAGGAGTATTGCTATAGCTAAGTGCTTTAGGTATCCGAAGCCTCTTGCAAGTAGGTTTATGGTGGAGGTTTTGATTATGGCGTGCCTTATTGATTCGGGTTTTAGTTTAAGCATGCATGTATTTTATTCTGAAGGGTATTTCCACAGCTCAAGGGCAGAGGAGATAAATTTCTCTATGTCTTGGTGGCTTTGTAGAACCACATTCCTCACCCAAGGGTGGTTGTGATAGGAGTAGGGAAAGTCTTTGACGAAAACGCCCAGGGTGGGAACTTTGAGGGCTACGCCCATATGATAGGGTCCGCTGTCAGAGGATATAAAAAGCCTGCATGCCTTTATAAGACCCACAAGCTCTAATATGTTGGTTTTTCCTGCCAAGTTTAGGGTGGGCAAGTGGTAGCCTTCCAAAAATCTTTCGTTTACATCCGCTTCAAAGTCCGCTCCGCTTAGGACTAAAAAGGAAGAGGTAGCTTGTTGGACTTTGTGCACTGCTTCTCTGAGCAGTTCTAAATTGGGTCTTTTCCAGAGGGCGTCGGGGGTTCCACAGCCTATGTTCAAGCCCAAAAGGGGGACATCCTCCGGTATGGAAAACCTGCTTCTCATGGTTTCTCTAAATTGCCTACCTTCCTCGGTTTCCTCCAGCTCTATTGGTAGTCCTTGCCTTTCAATACCAAAAGCCTTTAGAACCACAAAATACCTGTCTGTATAGTCCTTACTCTTTAACACAACCCTACTGGAGGGAGCCTTGTGGGTGTAAAAGAGGCCTCTGCCCGGGAATTCTGCAATGCCTACGGATGGAATTTTGTATTTTAGCCTTGCATACAGGCATAGCATGGAACTTTTTAAGCCGTGTGGTTCCATATCTACGATCAGGTCAGGATTTAGCTCTCTCACAAGCCTATCAAAGCCCTTGAAAAACTCTATCCAATCCTTCAGACCTTTTAGCCTTTTGTCTAAGGTATGAAAGAAAGCTAAAAGGTGGTGTTTTGATATTAATGTTTCGGACACATAGCCGGGGTCTTTGGTGAGGAATAGAAGATGCAAGTCTGCGGTTGGGAATTTGTTCTTTAGAGCCCTCCAGCTTGCAGAAGCCCTTAGCATATCACCCACGCCCGCAGAATGTCCCATAATGAGAAGTATTTTTTTAACGTCCTTCTCCATGCCTTTCCACTACCCTAAACATTATAAGGATCCAAGGGAGCATGGCATCCCAAAAGCCGGTGAATATGCTACCAATTAGTAAAACGGACAGGAAAGATAAGGAAGGTAAGAGCAAAAGGTCTTCCCTTTGCCTTATTTTGAAGCGGAAGAAGAAAGAGTAGTAGGCAAACCAAAGCCACAGAATGCCCGCAAGACCAAGGACACCCTTTTCTATGAGTTCAGAAAGTAAAAACACAGATTCGTAGGTGCCACCCACGGGAGATTTGGGCTCCAGATAGTAGCCGGAGTTTATGCCGTGCCCTATCAAAAGCTCCAAGTAGTTCTTTTCCTTTATGTCTTTTTGCAACACTTCTAAACCCTTTTTGAAGATCTCCCACCTTAGGCTTGATATGACGTTGAGGGTTTGGTCATCTAAGGTTCTTTTGCCCGTTATTAGCTCCCAAGCAATAGCAAAGCGGGGGTCTTTTTCCACCAAAATGCCAAAAGTCAAAGAACCCGCAAAGGTCAAGGAAA
>Ga0079998_112336_pt1 | contig 15040 bp, 11 predicted proteins | sample PerSpoBPS_BMetaG_FD_69201 | JGI IMG/M metagenome (GOLD analysis project Ga0079998, IMG submission 69201) | Thermal spring microbial communities from Yellowstone National Park, Wyoming, USA - Perpetual Spouter B (PS_B) MetaG (SPADES assembly)... | ecosystem: Environmental > Aquatic > Thermal... | reverse complement strand
GTCGGTAAAGGAGTTTGTTAAAGAGAGGCGTGCCAAGCTGGAGGAATACCTCAAAAGGCACTTCATACCCAAGCTAAAGGAAGCCCTAAAGAGGGCTAACATTCAGGCGGAGATCACCTACAGACCCAAGCATCTCTTTGGCATATGGCAGAAAACCATAAGAAAGGGTATAAGCTTGGAGGATGTGCACGATATTTTGGGAGTTAGGGTCATAGTCAATACGGTGGAGGAGTGCTATTTGGTGCTTGGGATCATTCACAACACTTTTACGCCAGTGCCGGGAAAGTTTGATGATTACATATCCCTACCAAAGCCAAACCTCTATCAGTCTTTGCATACTGCGGTGATCGGTCCCAAGGGAAGGGTGGTGGAGGTTCAAATAAGAACTTGGGAGATGCATGAGAGGGCAGAAAAGGGCATTGCGGCGCATTGGGCTTACAAGGAATCTGTTAATCTAAAGGACAACAGCATTTACGGTTGGCTAAAGGAACTGGTGGAGAGCCTAAAGGGTAGCAAAAACGCCCAAGAGGTCCTTGAGAACATAAAGCTTGAGCTTTTCTCGGAGGAGGTCTTTGTCTTTACTCCAAAGGGAGACCTCTTGGTCCTTCCAAAGGGTGCCACACCGGTGGATTTTGCCTATCACATTCACACAGACATAGGCAACCACTGTGCGGGTGCCAAGGTAAACGGTAGGATAGTCCCATTGGATTACAGGCTTCAAAACGGAGACCAGGTGGAGATCATAACAAACCCTAACAAAAAGCCAAACCCAGAGTGGCTAAAGTTCGTGGTTACCTCCAAGGCAAAGAGTAAGATAAAGGCTTACCTCAAGGAGTTAGAAAGGGAAAGGCAAATTCAGGAGGGTAGAGAGCTTTTAGAGAACTTAGCAAAAAAGCTGAACATAGACAGGCAGGAGCTTTTGGAAAAGATAAAAAAGCAAGAAGGTATTGAAAAGGACGAGGATGTTTATCTTTTGGCGGGAAGCAAAAAGCTAACAAAGGAAAGGATCTATCAGCTCTTTGGTGTAAAAAAACCGGAGGTCAAAGAAAAGGACCAGAGCCCTCAGGTGCGGGTGCGGATGGAGGACATAGAAAACGTTGCCTATCAGTTGGCAAAGTGTTGCAACCCACTGCCGGGAGATGAAGTTTTGGGCGTGGTTGCCAAGGGTAAGGGATTGATCATCCACCTGAAGGGCTGTCCCAACTTGGAGCATTTTCTAAAACACTTTCCCGAAAGGGTGGTCCATGTAGATTGGGAGAATGCCCAGGGTAAATATCCTGCCATTGTGCGCGTATGGGCAAGGGACCGGGTGGGTATTTTGGGTGAAGTTGCCAGCACCTTTGCCAAACACAGCGCCAACATACTCCAAGCCATCACCAAAAGCCTAAAGACCGGGGAGGCGGTGATGGAATTTACGTTAGAGCTCAGCAACGCAGAACACTTAAAGAGGGTTCTCCAAGCCCTGAGGGAGTTGGAAGGAGTGGAAAAGGTAAGCAGGGTAGTTAGGGCTTGAACTCTTGCAAAATTCTGTCTGCACTGACCACACCCACAAAGGTCTTTTGAACCTTTCCGTCCTTTACCACCACAGTGGTGGGCGTAGCCATCACACCCAAACTTTTGGCGATCTTTTGTCCCTCCTCCGAGAAAACATCAATTTTTTTGACCTCCAACGTTTGGCTTAGCCTTTCCACCTGAGGCTCCATAGCCTTGCAGGCGCCACATCTTTGGGAGTAAAAGTAAAGAACTCCGTCCTTTATTAGCTTCACCTCTGTTCCTTTCATAGCCTTAGCCTTGTTCAAAACATAGAGCTTTAGCCCGAGCCTTAGCAAAACTATAAAGGCAACCGCAAAGAAGAGGATCTTTAAAAACTCTTCCATGGCTATTTAACCATTTTAACAGCCTTCTTTAGCATATGGACCTCTTCCTTGGAGAGCTCCCTCCACTTGCCCGGGCTTAGCTTTCCCAGTTTTATGGGACCTATGGCGGTGCGCTTGAGCCTTAAAACCTTGTGTCCAAAGTGGGCGGTAAATCTCTTAACTATGTGCTTTCTGCCTTCTGTAAAGACGATTTCCAAAAGGCTGTTTTTTCCTTCGTACCTTATAAGCCTAACGCTCACAGGCTTAGCAAACCCATCCTCCAAGACCGCTCCTTTTTTCATCTCCTCCAAAGTTTTTTGGCTAACCTTGCCCTTTACCAAAACCTGATAGGTCTTTGGCAGTTTATACCTGGGATGCATTATACGGTTTGCCAGCTCTCCGTCGTTTGTTAAGATCAAGAGTCCCTCTGCGTTGTAATCAAGCCTCCCGGCAGGATAGACCCTTACGGGCACGTCCTTGAGTAGCTCCTCTATGGTTCTTTTCCCATCCTTGGACTTTCCGAGGGCGGTAAGATAACAGCAGGGTTTGTAGAGGGCAATGTATATGAACCTTTGTGGTTTTACAACCTTTCCGTCCACCTCTACCGTGTCCTTTTCTGGGTCAATCTTCCAGCCAAGCTCCTTTACCACAAGTCCATTGACCTTTACCCTACCTTCAAGGATCAGCTGGTCTGCCTTTCGCCTGGAAGCAACACCGCACATAGAGAGGTATTTGTTCAGCCTTACCAGTACCTTTCCTCCTTCCACGGGTCCCCTCTCATGTGGTAGCCCCTCTGTTCCCAAAAGCCCGGGACATCCTCCTTTAATATCTCAAGCCCCCACACATACTTGGCACTCTTCCAAGCGTAGAGCTTGGGAACCACGAGCCTTAGAGGGTAGCCATGCCTTTTGGGAATTACTTGCCCCATCATCTTGTAAGCTAAGATGGTGTCCTCTTCATAGAGATATTCCAAGGGTAGGTTGGTGGTGTAGCCCTCTAAACAATGCACCAACACAAAGCGCGCACTGTCCTTTGGCTTTACCCTTTTTAGGATTTCAAGGGTCTGAACGCCTTCCCATAGGATCTCCTTAACACTCCACCGTGTAACGCAGTGAAAGTCCGCCACCAGCTCCACCAAGGGCAAAGAAAGAAGCTCCTCGTAGGTTAACTCCAAAGGCTCTTCCACCTCACCCCAAACCTTGAACCTGTATGAACTCATATCCCAGTCGGGAATATCATCCACTATGTCGTAGACTATGGGTGCGGAGATCCATCTCTGACCCGGCGGTAGCCGGTCTTCCCTAAGGTTTATATCGCTAACGATTCTTTTCTTCATGGAAGGATAAATTTTAAAAGATGGAAACCTGTCCCAAATGCGGAAGGCTTTTAGAAGTTATTGAGTGCTGTGGTGGTGGCATCTTCTTGTGCCCCGAGTGTAATGAATACTTCTACCCGGGAGAGCTCATAGACCCTCAAAGTCATTCTGAGGAGGTTTCAAAAGAAGCTCCCGGGCTACCTTCAGAGGTTCTTCCCCCTCCACCACTACACGATAAACCGCCCAAGAGATAGGTGCGTATAGGTTGAGCTTCTCTGAAAGCTCCTTTACCGCCTTTACCGTTTCTTTGCCCTCCACCACCTGCCCTATTTTCTCCTGTGCCTGTTCAAGGCTGAGCCCTTGCCCCAGCAGAAAGCCAAAGGTTCTGTTTCTTGACTTGGAGGAGGTGGAAGTCAAAACCAAGTCTCCCAAGCCCGAAAGCCCATAGAAGGTCTGCACTTTTCCACCCAAGGCGGTGCCCAACCTAACCATCTCCACAAGCCCTCGGGTGATAAGACCAGCCCTTGCGTTGTCTCCAAAGCCAAGCCCGTCGGAGATACCGCAGGCTATGGCGATCACATTCTTTAGTGCTCCCCCAAGCTCCACACCCACTATGTCCTCCGAGAGATAAACCCTAAAGGGCTCCGAGGAAAAGAGTTCCCTCACTTCCCTCAAAAGTGCCACATCCTCCCCCGCCAACACCACCGCACAGGGAAGTCCTTTCGCAGTTTCCTCCGCAAAGGAAGGACCAGAGAGGGCAAGAACATTACAATCTGGGAAAAGCTCCTTTAAAACCTCAGAGACCCTTTTGTTGGTGCCCACCTCCAAACCCTTTGACGCAGATATAAAGATTTTTCCCCTTATGCTTTTCCCTTCAAGCACCTTTCTTATGACCTGCACAGGCAAGGCTATAAGTATGTACTGGGAAAAGTCTAAGGCTTCCTCCAAGTGGATGGTAGCCAAGGGCTTTTTTTCAAAGTCTACACCCCAATAAGGGTCCTTTCCCTTTCTGAGGGCTTCCACCACGGAAGGATTTCTGTCGTAGAGCATAACCTCATTGCCCTTCCGAGATAGAACGAGCCCCAAGGCGGTGCCCCACCTTCCTGCTCCCAAGATGGCAACCTTACTCATGGGCAAAGTCCAAAAGATGAAGTCTTTTTGGTCTTGTGAGGTCTATCTGATAGACCACCTTTCCCTTCAGCCTTTGCAAGCCTAAGAGTTTTCTGTTTAGGTCTTTGTCCCAAGAGATAAAGCTAAAGCCTGATGGTGTTTTAAGCTCAAGCCTGTTTTCGTCGTAGTTTTTTGGTATCAGCTCGCACTCGCACATAAAGGTAGGCGGAGGGAATCCTTCCCCAAAGGGTTCCAAGCTGTGTAGCTTTTTTATAAGCTCGGGAGTGATCCTTTCCAAAGAGAGGGGCGCATCTATCTCAAGGATCGTGGAAGAGGGTTCCATATCCTTTAGGCTTTCTTCCACCAAATCCATAAAGAGCCCTAACTTTTCCTTTTCCATGCTCAAGCCCATGGCGTAAGAGTGTCCTCCCCACCGCAGGTAAAGGTGGGAAAACTGACTTAGCAGTGAATACACATCTATGCCGTTGGCACTTCTTACGGAACCTATTGCCTGATCACCCACCGCAAAGACCGCAGTGGGCTTTTGAAACTCCGCAGAGAGCCTACCAGCCACCAGTCCCGCCACACCACCCGCCCAACTATCAAGAACGATCACTAAAAACTTCCTGTCCTTCTGAGAGAGGGCTTGCTTTAGGGCAAGCTCGTATGCCCTTTCACTTATGAGTCTTCTCCTTTGGTTTATCTCCTCTATCTTGTTGGCAAAGGACCTTGCCCTGTCCTGATCCTCCGTCAAAAATAGCTTTAGGGCTATGGAAGGTCTTGAGACCCTGCCGGGTGCGTTTATCCTTGGCACCAAAGAAAAGGTTATATCCCTTGAGGTTATGGTTCCGTTGAGTCCCACCCTTTCCATGAGGGCTTTTATTCCGTAAGCCTTTATCTGACCCTTTTGCACGTACTCCAAACACTTTATGCCGTAGGAAACTATTATCCGGTTTGTTAAGTTCAGTGGCATAAAGTCTGCCAAGGTGCCTATGGCGGGCAAGTAAAGGTCCAGTCTTGGGTCGTAATCTATGTTTAGCTCTCTGGTAAGAAGGGCTATAAGGTAAAAGACCAAGCCAACGGAGGATAGCTCCTTAAGTTCTTTGGGTAAATCCTGAGAGAGCTTTGGGTTCAGCAGTATTGCAGGAGGGAGCTCTTCTCCCACGTTGTGATGGTCTATTACCACCGCGTCCTTTTTGAACTCTCTGAGCTCCTCTATTGCGGTGGTGCCGTTGTCTATGGTTATCAAAAGGTCTGCGTAGTGGGAGAGTTTATCAACGAGCCTCTTGTTTAGACCGTAGCCCGACTGCCTGCTGGGAAGTAGCGGAACCACCGTTATGGGAAAGTTCTTCAAAAATCTGTAGAGCAGTGCGGTGCCAGTGATCCCATCCACGTCGTAATCTCCAAAGAGCACAATCCTTTCCCTTCTATCTATCGCCTTCTTTATTCTCTCCACCGCCAGGTCTATGTTTGGTATGTGGTGAGGTGGGAGGAGTCTTTTGAGCCTAAGGTCCAAGATGGACTGATCCTGCCCTCTGTTGGCAAGGATTTGGGCAACAACCTCCCCCAGTTCAGAGACCACATCCTCCTCTGGCTTTATTATCTCACTTAAAAGAACCCACTCTTTACCCGACAACCCTTTCATTCAAAAATTCCTCCGCCCATCTACCAATGCTTCCCGCTCCCATAAAGACCAGCACGCAGTCCCTTAAGTTCTCCTCCAGATAGGAAAACACCTCCTCCTTGGTGGGTAAATAAACAGCCCCGCTTTTCTGAGCCAAGTCCTCCGCCCTTACGCCCCAAAGGTTCTCCTCTCCGGCGGAGTATATGTCCGTTAGGATGCAAAGGTCTGCGGATTTTAAAACCTCCGCAAACTCATCAAAGAGATAGTAGGTCCTTGAGTATCTGTGTGGTTGAAAGACGAGGACTATTTCCTTTTGAGGATAAAGCTCCCTCAGGCTATTCAGCACAGCCTTTATCTCCGTAGGATGGTGGCCGTAATCGTCATAGACCAAACAACCCTTTAGCTCACCCTTCAGCTCCAACCTTCTCTCCGCATTTTTAAAGCCCTCCAGTGCCTCAAAGATCACCTTTGGTGGAATATCCATCTCCAAGCATACGCTTATACAAGCTAAGGCGTTATAAACATTGTGCCTGCCCGGAACTCCGAGCATTACCCTGCCCAAAGGTTTATCCTTGTGTAGCACCTCAAAGGTATAATGTCCATTTTTCAAAGTCAGCCCAACAGCCTTAACCTGTGCGGGCCCTTCAACGCCGTAGGTAATTACCCTCCTTGAGATCTTGGGCAGGATCTCTCTGCTGTTTTGGTCATCTAAGTTTATAACAGAAAAGCCATAAAAGGGCACACTGTTGGCAAACTCCAAAAAGGCATTCTTTATATCCTCCAGGTCCTTGTAAAAGCCCAAATGCTCCTTGTCTATGTTGGTGATCACCGCAACCGTTGGACGCAGTTTTAAAAAGGAACCGTCGCTTTCATCCGCCTCAGAAAGGATGAGGTTGTCCTTTCCAAGCTTTGCGTTGCTACCAAACCTTTTTAGAATACCACCCACTATAACCGTTGGGTCATAACCCGCCTCGTGCATCACATGGGCTATCATTGACGTGGTTGTGGTCTTTCCATGGGAACCACAGACCGCTATACCCTCCCTCAGGCGAAAGAGCTCCGCCAACATCTCCCCCCGAGGGATCACGGGAATGCCCCTCTCCTTTGCCCCTTTAACCTCCGGGTTGTCCATAGAAACCGCCGAAGAATAAACCACCACCTGCGCATCCCCCAAGTTTTCCTCTCTGTGTCCTATAAACACCTTTGCCCCCATACTCCTCAAAAGTTCCGTGTTTTTGTTCTCCCTTAGGTCTGAGCCGGAGACCCTGTAGCCCATCTGCAAAAGCACCTGTGCGATACCGCTCATACCTATTCCACCAATGCCCACAAAGTGAAAGTTTTTTATCTTTTCCCTGAACATAGCAAAATGTATTTTAAATATAAGTTTTACTTACGGCGTGAAAGTCATACTTCCTTCCTGCCAAATCCTTCGTTAAAGTTTAAACCAAGCTTTTGCGTTGTGTTATTATGTTTCTTGACCATGCTTATAGCTAAGCATCTTCCCTCCGCAAAAGATGCCCGCATATACATGTCCGTTGAAAGAACATACTTAGGCTATATAAAGCTTTCCCTTTACACCCTGTCTTTTGCGGTTTTCCTGAGAAAATTGGAGATTCTCGCAGATATAACACAAAAGATACACGTATCCGTATTTTTGGGAACTGTGGCTATAGTTTTATCCATAGTGGGTACTTTCCTTATAATCGCAGGCATTATTACCTTTTACTTTGACATAAAATACATAGAAGGAGGTATAGAAGTGTCTCCAAAGGAAGTCACTGACCCAAGGATCTATATGGCTGCGGAAAGAACATTCCTTGCATGGGTAAGAACCTCTATAGCTTTAATAGTTTTTGGCTTTGTTATAGAAAAGTTTGAATTTTTCTTAGAACAGTTGGAGAAGGTTTTCAATGTCTCTCTAAAAGGTGATCACAAAGCCCTTGCCAGCGTGGGAGTTTTCATAATATTTATAGGACTGTTCACGCTCATACTTGGCGCAATAAACTTTTATAGGACCATAAAGCAGGTAGACGTGGGTTATTATAGAACAAACACGTGGCTTTATAAAATTTACGGTGCTGTTATATTCTTTGCATGTTTGGTGCTAACTCTTTATGTTCTTAAGATCATTTAATAAAAAGGGAGTTCTTCATCTCTGAAGTCCGTTGATATGTTTGCGATGGGACTTTTCAGGCTTTTTTGAATTTCTCATCCAAGCTATAGTCCAATTTAAAAACTTCATATTCCATTTTTCAGGTTTTTTGTTCAATGTTCTTCTAACCTTGACAAAATCAAAAAAATATGTTAAAATAAAAGCAAAATAAAATACGGAGGATCAAAAATGCCCACACAGGGAGATTTTTGGGTCTTTGTGTTTATAGGACTTTTAATAACCAACTTGGCACTGCTGTTTTATGTAAAGTTGGATTTTGATAAAAAGGTAAGCGGGCTTTCGCAGGAAGTAAAGAGTGTAAAGGAAAACCTAGCTAATGATAAAAACGTAGGTGAGCTCCTACGAGGAGTGAAGGGCGTAAATGAAGGTCTGCTCCATGTAAAACAAGATTTTGATAAAAGGATGATTGAACTTTTACAGGAAGTAAATGATATTAAAGCGAATAAGAATGCGGGCGAACTTGTGCAGCAAGTAAAGGATGTAAAGGAAAACCTAATTCATATACAACAGAACTTTAGCAATAAACTGATGGATCTTTTGCAGGAAGTAAATGATATCAAAGGACGTTTAATATTAGATCTTGATAAAAAGGTAAGCAAGCTTTCGCAAGAAGTAGAGGGTATACAAGTAAAGGAAATAAAGGAAAACCTAATTCATATCCAGCAGAACTTTGACAAGAAACTGGCGGAGCTTTTGCAGGAAGTGAATGATATTAAGGTGCGCTTAATATTGGACCTTGATAAAAAGATGGACAAGCTTTCACAAGAAGTAGAGAACATAAGGGAAAATCTACATTACTTGAAACAAGACTCTGGTAGAAAGATGGCAGAACTTTTACAGGAAATGAACAATATAAAAGCAAAAGATATAAGAGAAATAAGGGAAAAGATGGAAAAAATGAATGTAGGGATAGAACAATTAGAACAACAAACAAGGGAGCGCATGGAACGTATAGCTAAGCTTTTGACGGAACCTATATTTGATGAAGACCAACTGAAGATATGATCAATGTAGATCATGCGTGTTAAGATAGAATAGCTGGAGGTTTAAAAGATGCCCGCGCAGGGGAATTTTTGGATTCTGGTGCTCATAGGACTTTTAATAGCCAATTTAGCACTGCTGTTTTACGTAAAGTTGGATTTTGATAAAAAGGTAGGCGGGCTTTCGCAGGAAGTAAAGAGTGTAAAGGAAAGTCTGCTTTATGTAAAACAAGATTTTGATAAAAGGATTATTGAACTTATGCAGGAAATAAATGGCATAAAGGCAAACGATATAAGAGAAATTAGAGAAAAGATAGAGAAATTGAATGCAGAAATGAAACAATTAGGACAACAAACAAAGGAACGTATAGACCATATAGCCAAGCTTTTAACGGAACCTATCCTTGACGAAAGCGAGCTAAAGATATGATCAACATAGACGATGTTCTAAAGTATCTGAAATACCTGAAAGAGTTAAGCAGAAAGATAGGCACAAGGGTTGATTTCTCTTATATTGAGGGCAAAAGGGGAAGAAAGAAGCAAGAGTTAGACTTTTTGTTTATTGAAGAAGATTGGCACATAGAAAAGGAAGTGGAACTTGCAGACAGAAAAAATCTGAGGATTTTCATTAGCAGTAGAACAAATCAGCTAAGGTCAGGTAAAGCCCTCTTCTTAGGAGTGGGGCTTTTTAAACATTCTGAAATTGAGAACGATAAGCCGACGAAAAAGCAAAAAAGGCTAAAAATTTTTGCTCCTCTCTTTGTGGTTAATTTAGAAGTAGATGACCTAAGCGATCCAAAATCTGTAAGCTTGGGACAGACCTTTTTAAACTATGACCTATTTGTAAAACTTTCTCCTGATGACGAAGAAGATAACTCTTCATCCGAAAAACATCTGGAACGTGTAGAGCTTATAAAGGAAATTGAAGAGAAGATGGAGGAAGCTGAAACAATAAGAGAACTGAGAAATATAGCCATCGAATACGTTCCCAAAATAAAAGAAGTGTTTAAACCAGAACTTGAAGTGAAAATAATAAAGAACAATGAGTTTGAAGAAGGTCAAAAAGATATAGACTATTTGAGAAGCATAGAGGATACTTTTTATGCGGATTTATGCTATATTTTCCTTTCCAATTTTCCGTCAGAAATCTCCACATATAATTCTTTAAGGCTTATGATAGAGGAAATTGAAGAAAACAGAAGCTTTACAAACAGAGCTTTAGAAAAGCTATTCAGTGCGGTATTCTCTTCCAAATCAGAAAAGATACAAGAAATAGAAAAATTTAGGTTGGGAGATTTGGAATATTACTTACCGATATATCTTTCTAAAAAGCAAAAAGAGGGATTGGAGAATGCCATTCGCTATGAGATTTCTTACATTCAAGGACCGCCTGGCACTGGTAAAAGCCATGTTATAACCGCTTTGGCACTTTTAAGCATTCTTAAAGGCTACAAAGTTTTAATAGTTTCTCAAAAAGCTCCCGCCATAAAGGTTTTATACGAAAAGTTAACGGAAAAGCTTGGGAAGGGAGACGATTATTTACCGTTTATCTATTACCATGACGATTACAGAGGAAAGCTTAAAGAATACATTTCCAAGCTAACATCGTATAATGTTCATGAATATGAACTACTTAATCTTCAAACTAAGCTAAAGAACTTAGAAATCAGACTCAATTCAAGCATAGAGGAGTACAAGCGAAGGCTTAAGCAGTACAAGGAAATATTGAGTTTAAACCATGAATTTTCGGATGTTAGGCAGAGCTTAGCAAGGGAATTGGAAATATTCAACAAAAGTTTTTATGAAATAACCAGAAAAATGAAGATGTATAGTAGAAATTTAAGTGATGACTTTTTAAAGGTAAACTACAGAACTTTTGAAGTATTGGAAAACTACGGAGATACAAGGCTTTTGCGAATAAGAAAGAGATTCCTTATAAAGGAAATCAAAAAGATTGATGAAGATGTGGATAGCAATCTGTTAATGGGGAAGCCGTTATCTGATTATTTAGCTAAGCTTAGAAATATCCTTGCCAATTACAAAAAATTGGTTAATATTCGTAGCAAAATTCAAACTAAAACTGACCCAAATGAGCTGAAGGAAGAGCTTGAGGTCCGCCGTAAGCAAATAATGGAAGATGCACAGGAATATTTAAGACTGCTTAACCAGAAAAGGATATTTGAAAATGCAAGAGAATACCTAACTGACTTAAACACTTTTAAACAGATTTTGCACTATCAAAAGGTTGATAGGATAAAAAAAGCAAAGGATAACGTAAATTGGGCTAACTTGTTAGAGGTTTTTAACATCTGGATCGTAGATATTCCTAATGTGGATAGAATACTCCCTATGGAACCTGAGTTGTTTGATCTAGTAGTGGTTGATGAGTCCTCTCAGGTAAATCTTGCGCAGGTTATCCCTGTTTTTTACAGGGCAAAAAGGATTTGTGTTGTTGGAGACCACAAGCAGTTGAGCCTTGAATCCACTGGGCTTGGATTTGAGATAAGCAACAAGCTTGATTCATACACTTGGGAAAAATACAAGCCCGCAAACCTGAAATATGAAGAAGCAAAGGAAAAGAGAATAACCCTTACCAAGGCGTCTATCCTTGACTTTTTGAGGGAAAATAACTTTGGAATACCGGAGGTAATGTTGGACGAGCATTTTAGGTCTGTTCCCTCTCTCGCAAGGTTCACCAACAGAGAATTTTATGAAAACAAACTATCCATAATGACAGAAAAGCCTGAGTTTGAGCTTTATAAAAGCTTCAGACACATAGAAACAGGAGGGCGTAGGTATGGAAGTTCAAAATTTGTTATAGAAGAAGAGGAAAAGGTTTTTGAGATCATAAAGAGCCTTCTAAGTTCAAGGAGCTATCAGGATGTTCAGTTGCCCGATTATGTCCCAGAGGAATTCACCATAGGGGTTGTTTGCTTTACAAGGGAACAATCGGAAAGAATAAAAATAAGACTTTTTGAAGAAGGATTTGGAGAAAGAGTTTATGCAGGCACTCCAGAGGAACTTCAGGGTCATGAGTTTGATGTGGTGATAATTTCAATGGCACTGGATAAGGCAAGCAATAGGAGTAAAAACCACTATGAAAACAAAAATAGGTTTAATGTGGCAACAAGTAGGGCTAAGTATTTCACCTTTTTAGTCTATGGAGGGTTACCGGAAAACTTTGATTTAACTAAAAGATACATAGCCCACTTTAGTGAAGAAAAACCCAATGTGGCTTTGGAGGAGGATAATCTCCACTTTAGTCGGTTTAATTTTGAATCGGAGCTTGAAGAGTTTGTTTATGAAAGGTGTTTACTGCCCTTGAAAGAAAGCTTCAAGCGAGAATATGGAGTAGAAATTGAAATATACAATCAATATAAAACCTGTGGTTATAGGTTGGACTTTGTTCTTTACAATAAAAACAATAAAAAATTCGTTGCTTTGGAAGTTGATGGTCCCCATCACTTTGAGGGGGATGGGTTGCATAGCTATGCAGACTGGCACGTGGAAAGAATAGAAAAACTAAAGCGGGCTGGTTGGAACATAATAAACACGCCCTATTATAAGTGGTATTTGGAGGGCTGGTTAGACCAAGACCATCCCACCGTGAAGGGAGAGTTAGAAAGGATAAGGAAAGAATTGGAGCATTATCTCCTATAGAACATAAGCTGAACTCCGTGGTAGAATTTATAGAGTAAAAAGACTATAATATAAATCATCCCTTTTTGAAAGGAGGACCACATGGCAAAGGGAACGGTAGCCTATAAAATTCTTGAAAGCCATTTGGTAAGCGGTAAGCTCATACCCGGCGAGGAGATTGCCATCAAGATAGACCAGACCCTCACCCAGGATGCCACCGGAACTATGGCATACCTGCAGTTTGAGGCGATGGGTGTGGATAGGGTAAAGACAGAATTATCTGTTAGCTACATAGACCACAACATGCTACAGACCGACTATAAGAACCCCGATGACCATAAATACCTTATGAGCGTGGCAAAAAGATACGGTATTTGGCTATCTAAGCCCGGCAACGGTATATGCCACCAGGTGCACTTGGAAAGGTTTGCCAAGCCCGGAAAGACACTGCTTGGCTCCGATTCCCACACTCCCACCGCCGGTGGCATGGGCATGATCGCCATAGGTGCCGGTGGTCTTGAGGTAGCAAGCGCAATGGCGGGCGAACCCTTCTATATGAAGATGCCCAAGATCGTAGGCGTCCATCTGAAGGGTAAACTGCCCGATTGGGTAACTGCCAAGGACATTATCCTTGAGCTCTTGCGTAGGCTTACGGTAAAGGGTGGTGTGGGCAAAATTTTTGAATACTTTGGAGAGGGTATAAAGGAGCTCTCCGTTCCGGAAAGGGCTACCATCACCAACATGGGCGCAGAACTTGGTGCTACCACTTCAATCTTTCCCTCCGACGAAATCACAAGGGCATACCTGAGAGCCCAAGGAAGGGAGGAGGATTGGGTAGAAATCCTTCCGGACACCGATGCAGAGTACGACGAGATTATAGAGATAGACCTATCTCAACTTGAGCCACTGATTGCTTGCCCTCACTCTCCGGACAATGTGGTGCCCGTCAGGGAGGTGGAAGGTATAAAGGTAGATCAGGTGGTCATAGGTTCTTGCACCAACTCCTCTTTTGTGGACCTAACACGTGCTGCCAAGCTTTTGGAAGGTAGAAAGGTCCATCCTGATGTGATCTTTGCTGTAGCCCCCGGTTCCAAGCAAGCCCTTGAGTTGATCACCCAAAATGGTGCCCTTTTGACCTTCCTAAAGGCTGGTGCAAGGATATTGGAAAGTGCCTGCGGTCCCTGTATAGGCATGGGTTTTGCGCCTCCCTCCGGTGGCGTTTCCGTAAGGAGTTTTAACAGGAACTTTGAGGGTAGGTCTGGCACACCCGACGCAAAGGTGTACCTTGCATCCCCCGAGGTCTGCGTAGCCTGCGCCATTGCAGGGGAGATCATAGACCCAAGGAAGTTGGGCATTCCATGGGTGAAAGTGGAAATGCCCGAAAGGTTCCCCTACGGCGACGAAGCCTTCATAGAGCCACTACCGGAGGAAGAAGCAAAAAAGGTAGAAATATACAGAGGACCCAACATAAAACCACTGCCAGAGTTTGATGAACTGCCGGAAAGCATAGAAGGGGAGGTTTCCCTTATAGTGGGAGACAACATAACCACCGACCACATAATGCCCGCCGGTGCCAAAATCCTACCCCTTCGTTCCAACATCTACGCCATAAGCGAGTATGTATATCACTACGTGGACCCAGACTTTGTAAAAAGAGCAAAGGAAATCAGGGACCAAAAGGGCAAGGCAAACATCATAGTGGGCGGAGAGAACTACGGACAGGGTTCCTCCCGAGAGCATGCTGCGTTGGCTCCGAGGTTCCTGGGAGTTAGGGCAGTTATAGCAAAGTCCTTTGCCCGTATTCATCATGCCAACCTGGTCAACTTTGGCATAGTGCCCCTTGAGTTCAAAAACAAAGAGGACTACCACAAGTTCTCCCTGGGCGATGAACTTTTGATCCCGGATCTTAAAAACAGGCTGCAGGAAGGTAAAGAAATCGTGGTTATAAACAAAACCACCGGAGAGGAGATCGTTTGCACATACAATCTTACTCCAAAGCAGGTTTCTGTGCTCCTCAAAGGTGGTCTTTTGAACTGGATTAAAAGCAAGCAGGGGGTAAAGGCATGAAGCTAAGAAAGGTAGTTTCTGTGGTAGGTGCGGGGAATGTGGGGGAGCATACCGCCGCCCTCCTTGCCCTAAGGGGGCTGGTGGATGTGCGCATGTTTGACTTACCCAAAAAGGACGGAGACAGGCTAATAGAACCCGTTAAAGGAAAAGCCCTTGACATTCAGCAGATGCTCTCCGCCCTCAACATTGACGGCAAAGTGGAAGGATACACTGTAAGCGCAGACGGAGAAGGCTACCAAGCCTTAGAGGGCTCCGACATAGTGGTTATAACCGCAG
>Ga0079998_108388_pt1 | contig 15040 bp, 16 predicted proteins | sample PerSpoBPS_BMetaG_FD_69201 | JGI IMG/M metagenome (GOLD analysis project Ga0079998, IMG submission 69201) | Thermal spring microbial communities from Yellowstone National Park, Wyoming, USA - Perpetual Spouter B (PS_B) MetaG (SPADES assembly)... | ecosystem: Environmental > Aquatic > Thermal... | reverse complement strand
GAATGTAAAGCGTGGTTCCAAGCCGACCGCCGAACCTACAAAAAACCAAAGAAAAACTTAAAAACCCACAACAACCAAACACACAAGCCCCAGAATCTCGAGAAGGGTTGAAATTAATCCTCCTGGCCGCAACACTGGCGGCACAGTGGGCCCTGGCCAGAATCTCGAGAAGGGTTGAAATCTACGCAAGACTGTTGATTGCCGAGTATCTTTTCCAGAATCCGTCTGCCAGAATCTCGAGAAGGGTTGAAATCGACACGTAGGCCTCAACAGCATGCGGATTGAGGTTGTCCCAGAATCTCGAGAAGGGTTGAAATATGATTGCGGAGGCCAGCGCCCCGAGTGTCAATGCAAAGAGACTTGCTCCAGAATCTCGAGAAGGGTTGAAATAGCCTTCCGTAGTGCCCAAGTATGATATTGTACTTGTGCAACACGCCAGAATCTCGAGAAGGGTCGAAATTCGCATCGTACCTATCTGCTGTATTGGACAGGTACGGCTACATGGCCAGAATCTCGAGAAGGGTTGAAATTCAGGAGACTTCCAATCGCCAACACTGCAAGTTTCGCGTCTTCAACCAGAATCTCGAGAAGGGTTGAAATGGCGGTCTTGAGGCGGCGAAGGAAGCCGCTTACAAATACTTCAGCCCAGAATCTCGAGAAGGGTTGAAATAGGGGCAGTACATGGCTCGACAAATCTGGCAAGGGGAGACACGCAACCAGAATCTCGAGAAGGGTTGAAATGTTTCTGTGGGCCCAGGCGAAACCCGCTGGGCCCTCTACTACACCAGAATCTCAAGAAGGGTTGAAATTACGAGCTCGGCAGAGAGATGGGCGCCGTGGCGCTTGCCTTTGACCCAGAATCTCAAGAAGGGTTGAAATTGTAGAGCTTCAGTCGCATCTCCAAATGGTCGGCGATGTAGGGGTCCAGAATCTCAAGAAGGGTTGAAACATCATTGCAAGAAATGCCTGTAGGTAACTTTCATTTGCCACATACCAGAATCTCAAGAAGGGTTGAAACAATAAGCGAAGCCTAGAAATTATCCATTTCGCTACTTCTTCACGGCCAGAATCTCAAGAAGGGTTGAAACCTGGGGAGTGGAGGTCGAGGTCGTAGCCGACGTGCCCTTTCTCGCGCCTAGAATCTCAAGAAGGGTTGAAACAGAGGAGGGCGTCTAGGGAAGACGTTGAGACCCTCGCCGATGCCACTAGAATCTCAAGAAGGATTGAAACCTATCTACAAAATAACGGCTAATCACCACATTCAACTTCTGAGCTAGAATCTCAAGAAGGGTTGAAACAACCCCTTGACCCGTATTCGCCTAACCGTAGGCATTGAACATCTGTGCGTAACATAGAATCTCAAGAAGGGTTGAAACGACTTTTGAAAACATGCCTGGCTCAAAATCGTTCCTTAGAATCTTGCTACGTATCCACCGTCGAAAGGTTTCTGTTGGCAATACGTAAAGTTGTAATTGACGCCGCGTGGCGACGTTGAGCGGTACGTGTTGTAGTTGCGGGCTGAGTCTCCTGTTGTCTGGGCGCTAATGCGCTGTTACATGTTTTTATATTTGTAAAGGGGGTTTGTGTCGTGTTTAATGTTCTGCCGGCCTCCTCTATCCGCTGTCTGCGGCCGTAGGTCTCCGCCTGCTACGTCTGTTTTTTGTAGATCCACTCTTTACATTCATCTATACGTAATTTTTTATTGGTGCGTGAGTCGGCGGTTATGTTTAGGGAGTTGAGGCTTGTCCGGGGGATGCGGGTGGAGGTTGGGGAGGAGTTGAGGGGCTGGAGGTGGGGGGAGCCGCCGGTGGCTCCGCCTCCGCTTGGGGTGAGGCTTTCTGTGTCTGACGTAGTGGGCGGCTTCTGCGAGTCTAGGCGCGACGTCTATCTGCGGAGGGTGTTGAGGGTGAGGGCTGAGCCCAACGGCGCTGTGAAGTTCGGCGGCTACATACATGAGGTGTTTAGGCGGTCGCTGGTTGCGCTTAGGAGGCTGGTGGAGGAGGGGGTTGTGAAGGGGTGGGAGCTCCTCCAGCACTTCGACGCAGAGGCCGTGGCGAAGGAGGCGGCGGAGGCGGCCAGCGCAGATCCGGACCCGAGGGGGGTGGAGCTGGCGAGGTTTCTCGCGGTGCAGGTGGCGGCTAGGGTGGACGAAGTGGCGTCTCGCGGCAGGTCCGACCCCCTCAGCGTGGCGGCGAGGGCGGTGCCCCTACTCGCCGAATACGTAATCGACGGGAGGCCGCTGGGCCTCACCTTGGTGAGGGCGGACGCAGTGGTCCACGGCGTGGTGCTTGAGGTCAAGGTGGGGGCTGAGGAGTCTGAGCGGCACGCGCTGGCGCTGGCCGGCTACGCCTTGGCCATAGAGGCGGACGAGGAGGTGCCCGTAGACGCCGGCCTCCTCATATATATCTCCTTCAACGGCGGCGTGAAGCTGAAGGCAGTCCCCGTGGCTGTGGGGGAGGGGCTTAGGAGGGCGTTTCTCGAGGAGAGGAACCGCCTGATGGAGCTGGTGCACTCCGGCGCAGACCCCGGGCTGTCCCCGGCTTGTAGCGCAAGGTGCCCCCTGTACGGGTACTGCCATGGAGGTGGTCGTTAAGGACTACGGAGTCTTTCTGGGCTACAGCAGGGGGGCGCTGGTGGTGAGGAAGAGGGGCGAGGAGAAGAGGGTGCCTCTGCACCAGGTGGACAGGATATGGATTTTGACAAGCGGCGTGGCCGTCTCGTCGCGCCTGGTGAGGGCCCTGTCCCGCAACCTAATTGACGTCGTGTTCTTCGACGGGAGGGGCGAGCCCGTCGCCAGGCTGTTTCCGCCCGACTCAAACGGCGTGGCGGCCCACAGAAGGGCGCAGTACGAGGCGTACTTCAACGGCAGGGGGTTTGAGCTGGCTAAGCTCGTGGTCTACGGCAAAGTTGCGAACCAGGCCAGGGCCCTCAGACGCGCCGGCCAGTGGAGGCGGGAGCGCTACGGAGAGCTTGCAAAAGCCGCGGACGAGGTGGCCAGGCTGGCGGAGGAGGTGTTGAAATGCGGCGACGCCCAGTGCGTGTTGGGCTACGAGGGGGCGGCCGCCTCGGCCTACTGGACGGCGCTCTCCTCCGCCTTCGGCGTGCCGGGGAGGAGCCCAGAGGCGTCTGACCCCTTCAACCTAGCGCTTAACTACGGCTACGGCGTCTTGAAGTACGCCGTGTGGAGGCAGGTAGTGGTCCACGGCCTCGACCCATACGCAGGATACCTCCACGTGGATAGGTCTGGGAGGCCCTCCCTCGTGTTGGACCTCATGGAGGAGTTCAGGCCGCACGTCGACCTCCTGGTTCTCAGGCTCAAGCCAAACGGCGGCTGGGCGGAGGGCGGCCTGCTCACCCGCGAGGCCAGGGCGCAGATCGTGCAGAGGTGGGCGGAGCTCAAGCTGGAGCCCGTAATCGCCAGACAGGTGGCGGCGGCTGTGGCGCATCTGGAGGGGAGGGCTTTATACGCGCCGCACAGCCTATGATCTGGGTCGCGGTCTACGACATATCTGACAACGGCGAGAGGGGCTGGGCCGCCTCTGTGCTCCAGGCGTGGGGCTTCGTGAGGGTGCAGAGGAGCCTCTACGTGGGCCGCCTCCAGAGAGGCAGAGCGGCCGACTTGGCCGCGGTGCTGGCGAGGAGGGTCAAGACGGGGCACGTCGCCCTGATCCCCGTCACTGAGGAGCTCCTCCTGAGGGCGCTGGAGGTGGGAACGCCGCCCTACGCCCCGCTCAAGCCGCCTAGGTATGTACAGACGCTCTTGGTATAGGCCGACGCCCTGGGACGTCCTGGAGCTGGAGTGGTGCCCCCGCTACCTCTGGCTGTCGAAGAGACACGGCGTGCCCGTAACCCCCTCCATGGCCAAGGGGAAGGCGGAAGAGAGGGCGTTGCGCAGAAGGCTCGCGGCGGCGCTCGGAGGCGAGCCAAAGCCCGTCTATATAGACGCCGGGTGGGCGCACGGCGTCGTGGACATGCTGGCGCGGGGCAGATCCGCCGTGCCCGTGGAGATCAAGACGGGCGCCCCGAGGCGGGAGCACAAGTGGCAAGTCTACGCAGAGGCATACCTAGTGAAGGCCTCTTTGATGTCCGTGTCGCAAGCCGTCTTGGCCTACGGCGAAAGGATCATCAGACTCACCGTAACCGCCGCAGAGCTTAGGGCCGCGGAGGCGCTCCTCCACAAGGCGGCTGAGGTGGTGGAGGGGCCGCCGCCCCCGCCCAAAAAGACTGCCAAATGTCTATACTGCCAGTACAGACCCATATGTACCTCTACATAGGGAAGGTCCAGGTCGGACCGCTATCTGGCTACCTCTGGCTTCTCGGCGGTAGGCTCTACCTTAAGCTTGGCTGGCGGCCTCGCGACACGTACTTTTTGGGCAACCTCTCCGACCCCCTCACCCTAGCCGCTAGGCTCAAAAGGCTGATCCCGCGCCCCGTGGACGTGAGGAGGGTAGCCGCCGCGTTGGCCAAAGCGCTGGCTGCTGCGCTGTATTTGGCTAGGCGCTGTAGAGACAGCCCCCGGTGGAAAATCCGCGTATGGGAGGCCGAAGCGATGATACTGGACGCCGCGTCTGCGCTGGCCTGGACATGGCCAACGGCGCATAAAGCGTTGAGGAAAGAGCTAAAGAGGCTGGGAGAAGAGGCGCCGGTGTAGAAAAGGCAATGGCGACCCGAGGCACACGGCTTCGGCCCTACTTGAGACTCTACGGAGACGTTAGGGATAGAAGTGAATGACTGGTTACTAGACAGGGCTTCAGCCCCCACTAAGACTCTATCCTGTAGCACCTCAGCGGAATCGCCAACGAGACTCCGACATAGTAGACGCCGGCCCAACACCTTGCATACGTTATCATATGATCTACATGCCCATGAGATAGACGCTACAACGTACGCTATTACGGTATTTCAACCCTTCTTGAGATTCAACGCGGTAGATGCGGCGCCACACATCGCCGTCTTTCAATACACATACGTTTCAACCCTTCTTGAGATTCAACATTTTGCTTTGCCAATCGTGCTAGATGATATGCTAAGCTTCGTTGTGTTTCAACCCTTCTTGAGATTCTGGCGGGCGGGTGCACGCCGTGGTTTCCACTAAAGTTAGTGGTAAATGTTTCAACCCTTCTTGAGATTCTGGGCCCTGGGTTCACTGCCAGCAATACTGCCCCTGGCGCTGGAGTTGTTTCAACCCTTCTTGAGATTCTGGTCAGAAAGACGCTGGCTAAGATGCCGCCTGAGCGGCGGATAGGTTTCAACCCTTCTTGAGATTCTGGACAATAAAAAAGTTGGTAGCACTAATAAAGCGCTACAACCCGTTTCAACCCTTCTTGAGATTCTGGCCGGCGCTGAGGATAACACAACTATCTGGGTTGCGGTATGTTTCAACCCTTCTTGAGATTCTGGTGGGCACCGCAGCCACGACAGCGACCAGAGTTTAGACAAGTTTCAACCCTTCTTGAGATTCTGGATGGACGCTGATTGGGGCCAGCAACGAGATCCCTGTGGACGAGGTTTCAACCCTTCTTGAGATTCTGGAAACAAGACGTTAACGTCCTAACGAGACATGTTGTAATGCTTGGTTTCAACCCTTCTTGAGATTCTGGCCATTAATTGAGCTTGTTTGGATAGCGCTAGGCGAGTTTTGGGAGGTTTCAACTCTTCTTGAGATTCTGGGGCTAGACTTCGCGCCAAACATCGCGGTGGTGAGGAAAGTTTCAACCCTTCTTGAGATTCTGGCCGCCACGTGCGTAGACCTCCACCGTACAGCGGAGGTCTAGGTCGTTTCAACCCTTCTTGAGATTCTGGCCGCGGGGGGCCCGGCAACAGAACCCCCGCAATCATCGAAAGAGTTTCAACCCTTCTTGAGATTCTGGCGGGATCAATATGAGCCGCGTCTTCGCCCCGCACCGGCTGATGTTTCAACCCTTCTTGAGATTCTGGTTGATCTGCATTTCTACCCCCATCCGCCAGTTCTGTTGATCAATGTTTCAACCCTTCTTGAGATTCTGGGTACACGTTGAATTAACCAGCTGAAACGTAGCAAAGAAACCCGTTTCAACCCTTCTTGAGATTCTGGAGAGTGTGCCAGCATCTTAGGACCTGTCTACGTGTGGCCGTCGTTTCAACCCTTCTTGAGATTCTGGGTGAGGAAGGACGAGGAGAGGATCGCCGCCGCCATGATGTACCGTTTCAACCCTTCTTGAGATTCTGGCATTACGAAAAAGGAAAAGCTTTTAGCAGTTCTACACGGCTACGTTTCAACCCTTCTTGAGATTCTGGCAGAAAACCGCAGGCGCCAGCGCCACCGCCCCAGTGTTTCAACCCTTCTTGAGATTCTGGGGCTTGTGTGTTTGGTTGTTGTGGGTTTTTAAGTTTTTCTTTGGTTTTTTGTGGGCTCGGCGGTCGGCTTGAGACAACGCTTTACATTCATTTCACACAGCGTTGGGTAAAATCGAGACGCCATTCTTCGGCGCCCCGCGAAAACGAAAACGAGAAAAAAGGCTAAAAAGAACGCCATTCTTCGCAGTTAGGCTTGGCGGTATTGTAGTAGCTTTAGGAGGGCGTAGGCGGCGGAGGTGGGTTTGCCGTCTGCGGCGACGCCGTGTTTTTCGAATTCCTCTAGTATTCTCTTGGCTGTCGGAGTTGGCTCTACGGCGCCTTTTTGGAGGTTTCTTAGGGTGTCGCGTCTGGTTTTGGCTCTGGCGTCCATGAGCTTGCCTGCGTATAGGAGGGGGCGGAGGTCTGCCTCTACTATCTTTTCTGTGTGTTCCGCCATTGTGTATACGGCGATTAGGTCGGCGCCGAGGTGCGCCACGGCGAGCATGGCGGCTGTGTATAGGCAGAGGGCGAGGGCTCTGACTCCTCCGCCTATGTCGAGGTAGTAGTGGTGTTTCTCGGCGAAGAGGTCTAGGGCGTCGCCGACGCAGCGCCAGAAGTCTTCTGGGTTCAGCGTCTTCACCTCGACGGCGGCGTTGGCCACGGCGGCGTATCTCTTGATCTCGGCTATGGCGTTTTTTGTTCTTTCGTTTTCTGGGTTCACCGTGGCGAGCGCGATTTTGCCGGGTCTGCACCTGTTGGCGGCGGCCATTACGTGGTGGTAGGAGAACCCCAGCGACGCCACGAGCACCCGCATGTCTCTCGTGTTTTTCGGTTTTTATACTTGTAAAGAGGCGTCGTCGCGTCTTTTTCCGCTTTACGTTTGATATCAATAGATTTAAGTTTTTGTTTTTGTTGGTACATGGCTGGGGAGTTGGCTGGGAAATACGTGGAGGAGTTTGGAGGCGTGTTGTCGTTGTTGAGGTTTCTCCGGAGGGCGGGGCGCCTGGGCGAGGTGGACAAGTTCGCGTCGGCTCCCGACGCCGAGTCTGCGGTGGAGATGTTGAGGGAGGTGATGAGTCTTGTGTATAGGTCTAGACGCGGCAAGTACTGCGTTGAGGAGGAGATCAGCGCAGAGGATGTAAGCCGCTTCGAGTACCTCTGCGGAAAGAAGTGCATCAGGCGGGACGGCAAGTACGTCCTGCAGGTTGAGTGCCCCAGGTTGCCCACAGATGAGGAGCTTGCGAAGCTGTACGACGCGTTGAAGAGCGGGAGGCTGAAGCCCAGCGTCTTGGCGGCCCTCGCCTTGGCTAGGCGCGGGGGGAGGCCATGAGGGGCGGCTTCCTCTCCGCCCGCGTGGTGGTGAACGCAGAGGCGATGAACATGGTGGAGGCGATTGGCAACGTGGTGAGGCATAGGAAGGCGACTCTTGTGTACAGGATCCGCGAGGGGCAGAACGAGAGGTATGAGATCAGGACCGTGCCCGTGGTGTCTGGCGAGGCGCTCCGCCACGCCGTCCAGAAGGCCTTGGCGGAGGTGGCGGAGGGAGTGGGCCTGCCGATGTGTAGCTGGTGTAGGCGGGGCGAGTTCCTAAAGCACGGCGTAGTCCTAGACGAGTTCTTCCGCGACGTAAAGGGCGCCGGGGGCGTCGCCGGTTTTGAGAAGGCGGCGGAGAAGAGCATATACGAGGCGGAGAGGCTGATTCTGGAGTCTTGCGTCGTCGAGGACGTAGGCGGCTTCTTGATCCCGACGAGAGTTCCGGTGAAGAGGACGTCTGTTCTCGGGGTGGGCTACTTGATCCCGGCCGTGGAGGGGGGCCGGGTGCTGTGTAGCTTTGACGTCGAGTTCCACGTGAGGCGCGCGCCTGGGGCTCAGCAGAAGGCGTCTCAGGGGGCGGAGGTCGCGCCTCAGTCTGTCTACAACATAGAGTCCAGCTCCGCGGTGTATGCCCTGGCCGTGAACGTGGAGCTGTGGCGGATCGGCATGTGGTTTGACGAGGGCTCGGGGCGGTACGCGGCGCTGGGGGACAGGGACAAGAGGGTGCACGCCGCGCTTCTAGCCCTCGCCGCTGTTTTAAACGGCGACGTGAGGACAGGCGGGCATTGGAGTAGCTATAGGCCGTTGTGGAGGCTGGAGAGCGCCGTTGCAGTGTTTTCAAGGCCTATGCCCATCTCGGCCGCCCCCGCCGTGGACGAGGACTACCTCGACGAAACGATTAAGCTGGCCAGGGCCAAGGCCGAGGCGTATAAAGGCGCCGGCATCGACGTGGGGTACAGAGTGCTCGTCCTCAGGGGGTCTAGGCGGTGTCAGCTCTGCGGCGCAGGAGACGTGGAGGCGGTGGACGCCGCTTCGGACTTCGTCAAGAGGCTTGTGGAGCTGGGGCGGGAGTACGCCGGCGGCTCTCCCCAGGGGGAGGGACGGCAGGGAGCCGAGCCGCAAGGGGGCGCAGGCGGGGAGGAACAGAGGAGGGGGCGTGGAGGACGCCGATGATTCTGCTCAGCGTAAGGCTTTTGTTCCACTGGGGGTTTTGGGCCAGGCCGCTTATCATGAGCGCCAGGCAGCCCACCATGACGGTGCCGCCGCCTACCGTCTTTGTGGGGGCCCTGGCGCGGGGTCTCGCCGAACTTCTGCGGGCGCGGGGCCGCGGGGTTCCTGAGTACAGGCGGGCCGGGGGGCGGTACTACGTGCCGCTTGCGCAGGACCTGGGGCGTTGCGTTGAGCGGGTTTACTTCAGGCTTCTCAGAGGCGGTGTCTCCGCCGCGGTGGACAAGACGAGGGTGTTCCAGGGGCCTTACATACGGCTGGACAACCTCCGCGACCCCACTCAGCGTTTTGCAGTCAGAGACTTGGGCAAGGCCTACGCGCCTGGCGCAGAGGCCGAGTTCGCGGCTTTGGTTAGAGAGGGGTGCGAAGTGGGTGAGGGGGACGCGCGCATCTCGCTTGACGCCGCCGCTCTTGTGGCCGCGGCGCACGCCGTCACTAGGCTGGGGCCTGCGGAGGGCGCCGTCGCCGTCGCCGACGCCGCGGCGATGCGGTGGGAGGACTGCGTCGAGGTCCGCGGCGTCAAGGTCCTCGACATGCCGTGTCCCTACTTCCCGTGGGGCAGCGGCGAGTTGCCCCCGCCGTGGAGGGTGGAGAGGTTTATCGACTGGCGCGACCCGCGGGCTTGGAGCGACGAGAGGATCGCCATCGACGAGGGCGGAATGGTGGTGTATGCGGTTCCCGAGAGCGCTTGGTCTACTCTCCGCGTCGAATTTCCGCCGTGCTTGACGTTGCTGGGCGCTGTTGAAGCTATTAAGATGGTGAAGTGCGGAAGTTTTGCGTATGTTGATCCGCGTCTCTAGGGTCAGGGCCGGCGGGGAGCCCCTGGCGCATACAACCATCGTCAAAGTCAGAGGCGAGCAACATCACGGACTTAAACCGTTGCTCGGCGTCAACATAGTGGCAGGGCTCACAGGTAGCGGCAAGACCCTCTTGGCCGAGGCCTTGTGGCTCGGCGTTGCGCACACGTTAAGCGGCTTGTTGCGCGACGAGCGGTTCCGCAACGCGTTGGTAGGCGCCGTGAGGGCCTACGGCATTAGGCCCATTGACGCGGAGTTCACGGTTTGTTTGAGCGACGTCGAGGTCCTGGAACTGGGACGCGAGGCGTGTATCAAGGCGGAGATCAGCGGCGGCGTGGAAAGTAAAATGGTGGCGCCGGAAGACGTAATCCGCAACGACGAGCTCCGCAGGCGCTTGGTCTACGCGCTACTGCACGTAATCTCGATGCCGGATAGGGTAAAGTGGCACATTACGTATGCGTTGCGCGAACTCTACCGCGCGGGCCTGCTTAAGCTCGTGGCGGCAGGGCCTAAAGACGTCTCGCAAGAGCTGTGTCTCGCAACGGCCGCGTTAGTGCCGCCGGTGGTGTATGAAGACGCTGACCGCACCTACATGCCGTGTTACGTGCAGGCGCTGGAGGTGCCGGAGCGCCGCGAGCTTAAGCTCGAGAGCGAGAGAGTAGACGGGGAGTTGCACTTCTATACAGTCGTAAGCCACGGCGAGATGTCCTACGCGCTGTTTGAGGCCGCGTATGAGGTCGTCTCTAGACTCTCGAAGCTGGCTAGGGAGGAGCAGGTGGTTTCAACCGTTCCCATTGTGTATATAGACGACGCCTTTGAGGGGCTCGACATGGCGAAAATGCGGAGTCTGCTTTCGCGGGACTACGACGCGTCTATATACGCCGCGACGCACAGGCTGGAGGCTGGGACGTGCAGAGGCGTGGCCCGCATCTTACTGCTGACCTACGGCACTAAGGCGTCTCAGCTCGTTGAGCAAGTGAAAGAGTTCCGCTTTGCCCTAGTCGACGAGGAGTTGGTGGAAGAGCGCAAAGAGATATTTGAAGACGTCTCCAGCAAATTGCTGGAGGGTTGCGGACGCGCATGAGGTGCGTCGTAAGACTAAACGGAAGGTTGCATGTGGGCCTCCCCGGCATTGTTGGCGGCGAGGTGGCGGCGGAGGTCGAAGCCGAAGGAGGTTGCGAAGAGGCCGTGAAGAGCGCGTTGGAGTCTCTACAGAGCCTAGGGTCGGAGATGCCGAAGTTGATTAGTTATGTGGTTTCGCGCCGAATGTCGTTGCAAAGAGTTTGGGAGAGGCTCCGAGGCTTTATACGCGGTAAGCCATGACCGCACTGGTCAAGTTGCCGCGGCTCAACATGCTTGCTGTTGACTTCGCCGCATCGCTTTTTAAGCTCACGACCGGCGACGTTGACGTAGATGCCGAAGGCGCCGAGGTCGCGTACAGCTTCAGAGTGGTTGACGTGGAGAAGTTCGGCAGGAAGTTGCAAGCGTTCAAGAGGAGGGCGGACGAGGCGTTGCTGCGCATGTTTAACTTCCTGGGCGGGCACTTTGTGGCTGGGAGTTGCGGCGTGGCCGCGGTGCAAGACCTCGCCGCGAAGGCGGCGGGGGACCCCGAAGCCGTGATGCGCCACCTCTCGGCGGTCAGAGAAGTCGTCGAGAAAGACGGCGTGGTGGTCGAGTGGGGCACCGCCCCCCTCGTCAAGAACCCGCCGCCGTTGCTTGAGTCAGTGGAGTTTATGGAAGGCGTGCGGTCGTGGCCGGTGGCGCAGCTGAACGTCAGGGGCTCAGGCTCAAGGGCTAAGGTGGAGGCTGGTCTCAGGCGCACGGTCCGCCCCAGCTGTCTAGTCGTAGGGGCGCTTGCGCTGGGGGCCGCGGCGACTTACGTTGCAGGTTCTCAGAGGCGCGGCGTCTTGAGGTTCCTGATACCGCTCACTCCGGTCGAATACCGCATCGACGTGGGGGACGCCGTCGGCGGCCTCGTCAACAAGCTCGGAGCGCTTGAAACGTGCGACCTGCCGGAGCCCTTCATGAGGCTTCTCGTGGCGTCGCTTGCGGGCAGGCCCGCCGTCTTTAGGCTTGTCGACATTGCATACACCGGCGGCAAAGACGTAAAGCGCGACAGCTCGAAGGAGCTTGTAATCGATACGAGGGCCTTCGGCGGGGGGCGTCCCTTTAAGTTCCTGCGCGCGTTGAGGCGGCATGTAGATGCGCTGTACGGGCTCGCCAGACAGTGGTGTAGTTGCGAGAGGCGCGGATGGCCTAGGGAGTGTGGCGACGTGGCGCAGGCAGGCGCCGTGGTGGCTAAGGTCTACCTCTACGCCGACGCGGGGGACCTCGAACGCGCCTACGAGACCTTGGGCGTGTTGTTGAGGCTGTCGCGCGACGTAGCAGACGGAGTCGAGAGACTGGTCGGCGAGTTGGTATGGTGATCTCGGAGCTGTTTAAGAGGGCCCTCCGGGATTTACGGCTGGAGGGGCGAGACGCGGTGGAGAGGACGGTGGAGTGGCTGGACGGGGCCGTCTCGAGGGGGGAGCCGCGCCAAGTGGTGCTCAAGGCGCCGACGGGCTACGGCAAGTCCTTTGCAAGCGTGGCGCTCGGCTACGCGATTTACGCCGCGTATAGAGACTGGGGGTGGGAGGGGCTTGGAGGCGTCTCTAAGGTCGTCCACACGTTGCCCATGGCGTCGATCGTGCAAGACCTCTACAGGAGGGCCCTCGCAACGCTTGCGGGGCTTGAGCCTGAGCAGGCGCGGAGGCGCCCGCTGAGGGAGCTGGAGGAGGCGTTTGTGAAGAAGTTCGGCGAGAGGTGGGTGGGGTTCCAGGCTTGGAGCATAGACGCCGACTTCAGAGACCCGCTGTTTATCTACTCCACGCTCGTCTACACAACCTTCGACAGCTTTGTGCTCAATCTCTACAAGGTCACGCCGCTGACCGCTAGGAGGGCGCCGTATGAAGCCGCCAGGGCCGCGGTGGTGAGGTCGGTGGTCGTCCTCGACGAGGCTCACCTCTTGGCGGAGCCGGGAGGCGGAGAGAGGAAGAGCGCCGCCAAAGAGCTGACCGCGCTGAGGGCCGCCGTGACGTCGCTGGCTGAGCTCGGAGTGCCCGTGGTGGTGATGACTGCGACGATACCCACCAGCTTGATCAAGCTAGTGGCCCCCAACGCGCGCGTGGTGGCCGCGCTTGCCGAGGGCTGTAGGCCGGCGGCGGGCGAGGAGGCGACGTACGACTACAAGCCGAGGGGCGTAGTCGCCGCCAGGCTTGTGGGACAGGTCGACTACGTCAGCGTCGCGGAGACGCATAGAGGCGGCGGGCTCAAGCTCTTTGTGTTCAACACCGTCAGGAGGGCGGTCGGCGCCTATTTGAAGCTGAAGGAGCGCTTCGGCGACGTGGTGTTGCTCCACGGCAGGCTTTCGCTGGGCGACAGATCCACGGCGTTGGAGAGGCTGGAGGAGTTGCAGAGCCGCGGCGGCGTGGTTGTGGCGACTCAAGTGGTGGAGGCGGGCGTCGACCTAGACGCCGAGCTCCTCGTGACAGACGTGGCGCCGTTGCCCAGCTTGATACAGCGCATTGGCCGCGCCGCGAGGAAAAAGGTCGAGCGGGCAGAGGTCTACGTTGTGTCAGACGGCGAGGCGCTGGAGGGCGCGAGGCGCGTCTACGGCGAGGCCGAGGTCGAGGCGACGCTGAAGTTGTTGAAAGAGCGCGCGGGGCCCGACGGGACGCTCGACGTGGACTGGCGCAACCCGTGCCCAGAGGCCGGGGGGAGCTACGCCAGCTTGTTAGAGAAATACGGCGAGGTGGTGTACCGCGACGCACCTCTGGACACCTCCCTCCTTGTGGAGCTCACCGCCCTCAACTCCCTCGTGACTATGCACAGAGAGGACGCAGAAAGGGCCCTCGAGCGCTTCTGCGGCTTCGTCAGAGACGCCGCGGCGGTCCCCGTGATAACCTCCCGGAAGTGCCTAGAGAGCGGCGACGTGAAGAAGTGCCTCGTGTTGCTGAGTCTCGACTACTTGCTAAGACAGACAGACAGGGAGCCTCTCTATACAAAGGTTCTGGAGTGGGAGGGCGGGAGGGTCCGCGTCGCCGTGCGCGGCGGCGCGAGGGAGGACGTCTGCGAGCCTGTAGGCGACGACGTGTATATATGTAGCGTGGAGCTTAGGCTGGACCCGGGGAACCCAGCGCGCTCCTGCAGACAAGTCTTGAGGCTGGAGTCGAAGGTCGCGGCGACGGTCGGCGGAGAGAGGGAGCGTGTCGCCGTGCTGGGGCTCTTGGCGAGAGAGGGCGCCTACGTCGAGGGGATAGGGTTCAGGGCGGACTATGAGTGAGGTCGCCTACGCGTGGTGCGGCCAGCCGCTTAAGGAGCACCTGGAGGGAGTGGCGCAGATAGTGGCGCTCGACGCAGAGGCCTTGGAGCGCGCCGCGGCGCGGACAAGAGACGTCTTTGGGTGCCGGCTCAACGTAGACGCGTTGAGGAGGGAGGTCTTGAGCTCCGCGGCGAGGCTCGCCAAAGCGCTTGGCGTAGAGCCTAGGGAGGCTCATGCACTTTTGGCGGTCGCCGCGTACCTCCACGACGTGGGGAAGGCCGCGGCGGCGTACCAGGAGAGGCTCCGGGCCGCCTCTGCCCGCGACCCTGCCCGTTGTCCAGCCCAGCTGAGGGGCCACGAGGTGCTTTCCGCCTGGCTTGCGTGGCATCTAGTCTACGAGTTGCTCAAGCCCCGCGGCGTTGCGGCGGAGGACGCGGCGGCGGCCGTCGCGGCCGGCGTGGCGCTTCACCACTCGGCCAGGAGGAGCATAGACGACGTGTTAGACGACGCCAAATCCGCGGCGATGGGGCCTAGGGATGTGGAGAGGCTGGTGGAGGCGGCGCGGGGCGTCGAGAGGTACTGGCCGTGGGGGCTGGGCGACGCGTTGACCTTCGCCGCTGGGCGCGTGAAGTGGGAGTACCTCCAAACCCTCGACGCGGCGCTCCTCAAGCTACGCGCCAGGTTGCTGAAGCCCGCGGCGGTGTGGGGAGAGCTGGTGGCCTACGTGATCATGATCGCAGACAACCTCGACGCGGCCCTCGGAAGAGACGCCGGGGGGCAGGCGAGGCTGGTTCTTAGGCCCCTCCTCCGGTGCGGGACATGAGCGTCGTGGTGGCCAGGGGGAGGACCCGCGGCGCCGTGGCGCTGGCGGGCTTCTCGGGGACGGTGGCGCAGGCCATAGTGCTTGAGCTCCTCGGCGCGGGGGAGCTCCACGGGGCCAGGCCGAAGCCGTTTGCCGTGTGGCCGCTGATGGCGGGGGGCAGACCTCTGCTAGACGGGGCGGCGCTGGAGGAGGGGACGCCGGTGGAGCTCCGGGTGGGATTTGCAGTGAGAGAGCTGGCAAGGCGGTTTGTGGAGGAGGTGTCTG